>Ga0182024_10008266_pt1 | contig 22032 bp, 21 predicted proteins | sample P32metaG_FD_120480 | JGI IMG/M metagenome (GOLD analysis project Ga0182024, IMG submission 120480) | Permafrost microbial communities from Stordalen Mire, Sweden - P3-2 metaG (Illumina Assembly) | ecosystem: Environmental > Terrestrial > Soil > Wetlands > Permafrost | place: Sweden: Stordalen...
CAGACGCAACACAAGGTCGTTTGGTTTTCCCCAAAATGTCAGGTGAATTGCGTGGCTTCCAGGAAGGTGGCAGGACAAGTGCCCTATTTTCTGTTCTTTTTCTTTTCAGCCCTCCCGCAGGCGTGCATAAAGCATGACTGAAATCAGCGTCTTACCGTCGTGGATCTTGCCCTCATCGATCATGCTGAGCACCTTGGACAGGGGCATCATCTCGATTTCAATTTGCTCGTCGTACTCCGGCTGTGCATCCCCCAGGGTTAAACCCTCGGCGAGAAACACTTGCATAAACTCGCCCAGAAAACCCGGACTGGCGAAGTAGCGCACCATTTTTCGCCAGCGCTTCGCCTTGAAGCCTGTTTCCTCCAGCAACTCGCGCTTGGCACCGGCCAGCGCATCTTCTCCCTCTTCCATTTTTCCCGCAGGCACCTCAAGCAGAAATTCCTTTGCAGCGTGGCGATACTGGCGCTCCATCACGATCATCGGATCGCGCTTGCTTTTCGCATCATCGACCGCCAGGATGACTACCGATCCGTTGTGGCGCACTACATCGCGTGTCAACTCCCGCCCGTTTTCAACGATTTGGTCGCTATATACGCGAAACAGAGGGCCGTCATAGCTCAATGTTGATGAGACCACTTCCACGTTGGTGCTGTTCTTGCCTGATGCCTTTTTCGCCACGCTGCTCCTTCACTGTGCCGGACAATTTTAAAGTACCATCCGGTATGCAACGCAGCGTTTCCATCGTCGGACTCGGCAATTGGGGCAGCTCTCTGGCGCACGCTCTCGTTGTAGCCGGAGTGAGTCTGCAGGAAGTCATCGTCCCCAGCGAGCGCTCCGCTGTTGGCTATCCCCCGTGGACGCGTACTCTGCCGTTGACCACGCTCGACCGCGCTCAGCTCAAAGCCGATGTCCTCTGGCTCTGTGTTCCGGATGGCGCCATCGCCCGAGTCGCCAGCCGCATCATCAAGCGGGTTGGCAAGCGTGCCCTCAAGGGCCAAATCGTCGTCCACTCCAGCGGGGCGCTCAGCGGAAAGGTGCTGCAGTCGGCTGCCCGTGCGGGGGCTTCGGTGGCCTCGGTGCATCCCGTGATGAGCTTTCCCACCCGCGTCCCGGTTTCGCTGCAAGGAGTGCCGTTTGGCGTCGAAGCTGATGTCGCCGGCCGTCGCATTCTGAACGCGATCGTGCGCCGGATCGGTGGTCGGCCATTTGCGATTGAGGCTGCCAGCAAAGCGCTCTACCATGCCGTAGGCGTGTTGTCCTCGCCGCTCCTGGTCAGCCATCTGGCGGCGGCCCACGAAGCGGCGGCGCTGGCCGGGTTTACCCCCCGCCAGGCGAGGCGGTTGATCGAGCCCATCGCCCGGGCTACGCTGGACAACTTCTTCCTCCGCGGCGCCGGCAAGAGCTTCAGCGGGCCGATTGCCCGGGGTGACGTGCAGACAATTCATCTGCATCTTCAGGCCCTTAAGCCCCATCCTATGTTGGCGGGCGTGTATCGCTCGCTGGCGCTGTATGCTCTGGAAACATTACCCGCTTCCGGCAAGAAAAAGCTGGGCGCTTCGCTGCGGCGAAAATGATGAGAAACTACAACAGGACTGCGTAGGGAGCGACGAGCGATGGTGGAAGGGACGGCCATGAAGACCGAGTGTTATCCCATCTCCCTGCTGCCTGGTCTCAGCCGCCTGTTTCTCGACTTCGCCGAGCGCCGCGAAGTCCTGGCGCCCTTCTACCCGGCCAGTGCCTATTCCACTGACTGGATGACCACCCGCCCGGTTCTTGCCCCGGCTAGCCGCGAAACTCTTTGTGATCTGCTGCAGCAGCAGAACCGCAGTTTCGGCGCTGCTGATCCGGTCTTTGAGAACATTGCGCGGCTGCGCAACGGCGCCAGTGCGGTGGTCACTGGTCAACAGGTGACGCTGTTCGGCGGTCCACTCTTCACCATCCTCAAGGCAGCGACTGCCATTCGGAAAGCAAAAGACGCTTCCATCGGCGGCAGTCCTCATGTGCCTATTTTTTGGTTGGCGACCGAAGACCATGATCTGGCGGAAGCGGATCACGTAACCTTACCCGACCGGCACGAGCTGAAGACGCTGCGGTTGGCCTCAGAGCCTACGAGTGGCTCAGCGGTCGGCAAGGTCACCATAGGGAAGAGCATTGAGGATCTGCTGGCCCAGGCGGCCGAGATCCTCGGCCCGGGGCCGCTGCTTGATCAGCTCTCTGCTTGTTATCGCGAAGGCCAGAGTCTAGGCCAGGCGTTCGCGCAATTCATCTCCCACACCTTTGCCGCGCAAGGGCTGGTGGTGATGGATGCCTCTTCTCGCGCCTTCCATGCTCTGGGCAGCGACGTCCTGCGTCAGGCAATCGTGCGCGCCGATGAATTGCGGGTGGCCCTCGACGATCGTGACCAGCAGCTTGCTGCCGCCGGCTACCATTCCCAGGTTCTCGTCCCACCGTTGTCCAGCCTGCTCTTTCTCTTCGACAGCAGCACTGGCACACGCGTTCCCCTGCGGCGCACCGCGGAGGGTGGATGGCACGCAGCGAGACAAAGCTATAGCACCGCAGAGTTGCTGGCCATTCTGGATGCGGAGCCGGAACGCCTCAGCCCCAACGCCCTGCTGCGGCCCGTTTTTCAGGATTCCATTCTGCCCACCGCCGCCTATGTGGGCGGCCCGTCTGAGGTTGCGTATTTCGCTCAGTCACAGGTACTTTATGAGCGCATCCTTGGCCGCACCACGCCTGTGCTTCCTCGTCTGTCGGCTACCCTCATCGAGCCGGCGATCGCTGGTCTACTGGCCCGGTACGAGGTCTTTCTGCCCGACGTGATCCAGAGCGCCTTGAAGGACCCGCTGGAGCTGGCCCAGCGTTTGGGTGCGCGCGCCTTTTCCGCGATCGGCAAGCGCAAGCTCGCCGCCGCCGGCAACGCTCTCGATACGGAGCTCTCGGCGTTGGCTACTTACATGCATTCCCTCGACCCCGGCTTGGGTCGGGCTGCCGACGTGAGCAGTTCCAAGATGCGCTATCAGATGAACCGCATGCGGCGACTGGCGGCAAACTACGAGCTCCGGCAGGATCAGACCCTTGGCCGCGATGCCGGGTTGATCGCGCTCAACCTGTTCCCCAATCGCCATCCCCAGGAGCGGATTTTGGGCGCGGCATGGTTTCTCTCCCGCTACGGTGAAGCTCTTCCCGAACTACTGGTGGAGCAAGCCGGACAGCAATGCCCCGGACATAAAGCCATCTGGCTGTAGTAACGGACAGGGAAACCGCAGATCTCTCCACTACGCTACGCTCCGGTCGAGATGACAAATTTGTTTGGTGCGATGAATTTGTCATCTCGACCGGAGCGTAGCGTAGTGGAGAGATCTGCGGTTTCCCTGTCGGACGAAGCGGTTCCACCCAGCCGGTTTCCCCTTAAATGTTTTAGAATGTTGGCAGCATGAAGGCTACACCGGTAAAGCCGTTCGACGTTACCTGCCCTGATTGCGGGGCGATCCTGAAGGTCGACCCGGAAACCAGGGCGATCCTCTCCCACACATCCGCGCCGCGTAAACGCACTTTCGAGGACTTTGAAGCGGCGGCCAAGGCCATGCGCGAACAGGACGAGCGCAAAGAAGATATTTTTCGGCAATCGGTCGAAGCCGAAAAAAATAAACAACAACTGTTCGACAAGCGATTCGAGGAAGCGTTGCGCAAGGCAAAGGAGTCGCCCGACGAGGGACGCCCTCTGCGTGAATTCGATCTCGACTAAGCATTTCTTCGCATCTATAACAAAGTGCACGCGAAAGAGAGACAGCGATGGGGATCACACACATTCCGCAGCAAGTAGCATCTACCGTTCAGGACGCCGCCGAGGGCCTGAAGTACCAGGGGAACCGCTTGCTCGATCAGGGTTGGGACAAGAACTGGGTACGCACCGTTGCCGTTGGGACGCTGGTGACCGGAGCAGTTCTGCTAGCCAGTGGTAAGCGCAAAGCCGGATTAGCTGTCGCCGCCGCCGGAACCATCTTCGCGCTGGTCGAAGATCCCGAGGGCGTCAAAAAGGTCTGGAACAACATCCCCGACTATCTCGACAGCGGTCACAGCATGCTGAGCCGTTTTGAAAAGTTCGTTGGAGAGCTGACCATCCAGGGCGAGAAACTGCGCACCGTGGTCGAGAAAGTCGTCCGCCAGTAAAAGGGCTGAGAGTCTAGAAAGGGAAGCTCTCCAAGGAAGAAAGTTCCAGACGAAGGGCACGGCTTCAGCCGTGCCACATCAGGCTGGGCCGGGTGTGGGTTTTTAGCCCCTGAGGTACGTCTTTTCAATTGTTCATGTCCAATCGACGCTTCGGCCGTCTTTCAGTGGGTCATAGGCTGCGTAAGAATCGGTGATCTCGCTTCATCTGGCCTAAAAGCGTACCCCAGCGGCTAAAGCCGGATACTTCATAAGCCATTTGGCGGCACGGGTGAAGCCGTGCCCTTCGTCGGAGAGTCTTTCCCGGCAATCTTCTGAAGTCGTGTTCGTCGGAGAGTCTCTTTCCCTGGGAACTTTTAACCGATGCCCAGCTGTTCCCGGGCCTTTTGGCTGATGCGGTCCGGCGTCCAGGCCGGTTCCCATACCAGGTTAACCTGGGTGTCGCTAATCTCTGGGATGCCCGCCAGCCGGTTACGCACCTGTTCCATGATGGTGACGTGGGAAGGACACCCCGGCGAGGTCATCGTCATCTCAACTTCCACGCGCTGCCTGGGAAACGCCCGTTTGGAGTTCGCATCCGGGGTTAACGTGACCTTGTAAATCAACCCCAAGTCCACGATATTCACCGGGATCTCCGGATCGTAGCAATCCCGCAAAGCCTGCATCACGTCTTCTTCGCTGAGTGCCATCCTAATTCTTCCGCTCCACCAGGTATCGTGCCACCGCCTTCAACCGGTCCGCACGCTCACCATAGCCGGTTAGCTGTGCAAACGCCTCATCGACCAGCCGCTCCGCATCCTTCACGCTCTGGGGCACCCCATAGACCGCCGGCCAGGTTGCTTTCTCGCTGGCTACATCCTTGCCCGCTGTCTTTCCCAGCTGAGACGAGTTCTGGGTTAAATCCAGCACATCGTCCATGATCTGAAACGCCAGCCCCGCCTTGCGTCCAAACTCCCGCAGCCGCTCGATGTCGTCCGCCCCACCACCCGCGTAGACGCCCCCGGTGATCAGGCTGACGCGGATCAATGCGCCCGTCTTGGCACGATGGATGGCTTCCACCAGCTCCGGAGTTGGCTTATGCTCCTCGGCTTCCAGATCCATGACTTGTCCGCCGATCATGCCTTCAACCGTACCTGTAGCCTGCGCGATGGAGCGCACAATCTCCACCGTCTGCGGCGCAGAGCATCGCAGGCCGGCGAGCACCTCGTAGGCCTGTGTCTGCAGTGCATCCCCGGCAAGGATGGCAATTGCTTCGCCAAAGACGACGTGGCACGTCGGTTTGCCCCGGCGCAGATCATCGTTGTCCAGCGCGGGCAAATCATCATGGATCAGGGAATAGGTGTGCAGCATTTCGATGGCTGCGCCCAGCTCTTCTACTCCGGCCGGAAGCTCACCGAAGCCGGAGATCATTTTTGCCGCTTCCATGCACAACACGGGTCGCAGCCGCTTGCCTCCGGCAAAAACGCTGTGCCGCATCGCCCGGTGAATGGAGACCGGCGCCTGATCCGGACCGGGCAAAAGACGATCCAGAGCGTGATCGACTAGGTCTGCACTGCTGCTCAGAATCTCCCGCACGCTTTGCTGCATTTTGGTAATCATACCCGACGCTCCCGGCGCTCCAGCACGGCCACGATTGCCAGCGCCAGCAATGCGAAGGCAGAAACTGCACGCCCGGCGATGACGTCCCTGGTCGCGGCCCATTGGACTTCCATCACATGATTCCCGGCCGAAACCGGGACTGCCATCAACCCATCATCCCGCACCGGGCGGCCCTGCCCCGGCTTGCCATCGACCGTCACGCGCCAGGATGGGTAGTCCATCAATCGCAGCACCGCATAACCCGTCTCCGGGGTCACGACGCTCACCACCCAGTGCTCAGCATTCCACCGTTTTGCATTAGCCGTTGCCGCAATGCTGCCCGAAGGTCCAGCATGCCACTCCGGGTTATCCCCTAGCGTACTGTCGGCAGTGTCATCCTGCGCATCGCGCAGCACGCGCACCAGGGGCAGGTGCTGTTGCACCGCCGAGTTGTCTGTCCCCCCTGGCGTGTACTCGTCGGTGCCCTGCGTGCCTTGCCCCCCGCGAAAGCCGGCGATCTGCGCCGCCACCGCATCCTCGTCATCGCAGGGCTGAAAGAAAAGCAGGCCGCCACCAATCGCCATCGCGACGATCAATGCAGCCGCCAGCATCGCCGCCCACCGGCCGGTTTTCTTGACAGCGATACCCGCGAGTACGCAGGCCACCACGCTCAGCGCCAGCGTCCAACGCCAGGGAAACTGCAGAAACTTCATATGCGGCGTGTGCTTCCAGATCACATCGCTGAACGGTAACTGCAGCAACAAAAGGATGGGGATCAGCGCAGTGAACACCATTCTTGCCCTGCCCCCGCCTCGCTTTCTCCACGCGAGGTACGCGGCGATCGAGGCCACCATCAGTTCCGCGATAAAAATCCATGACGCCGTCCACAATACCTGGTCATGGAACGCCTCCTTGGTGTGCGCGAAGAGGAAACTATCCTCGACCCGCATCCCGGGAATGATGGCGCGCTCAATTTGTACCCACCGCTGTTCGAATGCCGCGGGCACAATGTAGAACGCGGCCAATCCCAGCCCCAGGGCCATTCCACCCGCCGCGCGAAGAGCCGGCCATGGCCTGCCTTCCGCTATCCACATTCCCAATGCGAGCACTGCCAGCAGATAGCTGCCCATCACCGCGGCCGGCGAATTCGTGAGCCACAGGGCAGCCACCGAAAGGCCGAGCGGCGCGATCGAGGAGCGGGTTCTCAAGGCAAACAGGACCATCAAGGGGAGAAATGCACCCGCCAGCAACTCGCCCAGAGCTGAGCGTTCGTAGGCCACGAACATGGCGTAAGGATTGGCGATATAGAGACAGGCAGCAAAGCCGGCGGCGGCCGGTGGGGCCCACTCCCGCGCCAGCAGGTACATACTGCTACCGGCCCCAAGCAGCGCCAGCAGCGCGAACAACGCCGGGGCCGCGTGCCAACCGCTGATGGTTCCCAGTAGCCCGCCAAGAAGCCAGGAAGCCGGGGGGTAGAACATCAACCGCGGCTCCCCGGCGCCGAAGTTGGCATCCTGCACCCAATGGGGATAGGCGAGACCGCCGTGCCAGGCCCGCGCCACCTCCATCCAGGAGAGCAGGTGGAAGTCGAAATCGTGGCCGCACGAATTGCCCCGTAGGACCAGCGATCCTGTGGCAAGCAAGGTGGTGCAGGCGATCAGCAGGGCCGGCAAATGGCTCAGCCTGCGTGGGAGGGCCGGTAGCGTCACGGCACCAGTCGCAGAGTATGCCTGGTGGACGCGGTCACGGCCCCCTCGGTGAAGGGCATGACAAATGTTTTACCGCTGTACCAGTAGGGAAACTGGTCAAGATAGTAGGCGCTGAGTGGATCGCCCGATTCACCCATCACGATGTTTTCCGTCGATCCATCCACATTGCTCCAGTCCACCGTAAGGCGCTGGCTGGCGCCCAGCAGACCCCGTACGTGGTCGACAGTGGTCTCGTCGCCGGCAAGCTGCTGGGGCCCGGTACTGGTCCATTTGAAAAAGGGCATCATCCCGTACAAGGGGTGCTTTACGTTGATCACGTGCTGGCTGCCATAAGTCCAGTCGCGAAGGGATGGCGGAGCATGATTGTCGATCATGCCTTTTTTAACCGCGGATGCGATCAGGTCATCCCAGCTTTTGTATTGCCCGGGAAGCCATTCCGGAGCGGCCTTCTCCACCATTTCCTCTTGCACAAAATTCTTGCTTTGCCAGTCGTAGAGCTGCCAATCGGAGCCCAGTTTAGGCTCCAGGATCATCGGCCAAAGCGCTTGCTTGGTTGCATCCACGATCTCTGCGGCCACCGAATCCGTAGTGATTACACCATTCCAGGTGCGCATCAGGTCCGCAGCCTGCCGTAGTTTTGCGTCCGCAACCGTTGAGCGGTCGATGGCATAAGCAAAGCGCTGGCCCAATTCCCGGTCGACCTCGGAAAATGTATCTGTTTGTAGCGTGAGCATATCCGCCGGCGTCAGCTTGGCATGGCTCGAAAGCCACTTCCAGATGCGCTCATTGCGATAGGGCGCGTCCCAGTTGAGAGCCAGCGGGTAGGAATAGTCGTCGGGAGTGATGCGCGCGTTGGCGGTGGCCACGATACCGCTGTCGGGGTCCAGCACCGTCGGCAGCAGCGCGAACGGAACGTATCCTTGCCATTCGTGCTCGCTGTCTGCCGGGGTTCCGGTCTCGATGATCGGCACTCCACTCAGGCCGGCAGGTCGAATCGGAAACAGCCCCACCGCCTGGTAGGCAATATGGCCCTGGTCGTCGGCGTAGGCGACGTTCTGAGTCGGTCCCCACCATTCGCTGGTCGCCTGGCGGAATTCTGTCCAGTTGCTGGCTGCGTCCATCCCCTGCAGCGGCAGGCCATGCAGGTCAGGTGAGTACAGGACCCATTTAAGTGACAGCATGCGCGTCTCGTGCGGCAGGAGCGGAGTTATCACTGGACCGTGCTCGGTGCGCTCCACATCGACCATGACATCATTCCCAAAGCGCACGTGGATGTGTTCCCGATCATGCTCCGGCTGCCGCCATCCATTACCCGCCCAGTACTCGCCCTGGGCATTGGTTTTTTCCACGTAAACGTCCTGCACATCTCCATTGAGCGTAGTAAAGCCCCAGGAGATGTGCTCGTTGTGGCCCTCCACAATGAAGGGAATCCCTGGGGTCGTTATCCCCGTTACGTGGAAGCTCCCGGCCTGCAAGTCTTCTTCATGCCAGATGTCGGGGATGGAGTGCTCCAGATGCATGTCATTCGAAAGGATGGGCTTTCCACTGGCTGTGCGGGTGCCGCTCACGGCCCATTCATTGGAGCCGGGCTTGCAGCTATCGCACCCGTCCGATCCCAACTTGAGAATGGCCTTTAGTCGTAACAGGTCTTCCAGGCTCGATTGTGACTCGTCCAGGGGAGCTTCCGGGACATACTGCTGCGGAGCCGTCAGGTCGGGAATCGTCTGCGTCGGCGGATGATCCCGCCAGGTGGTCGTGGGATACAACTCTGCCACCAGGTTGGGCGCAAGCTTGGCTTGCACTTTCTCCCGTTCCAGCTTCCAGGGATAGAGCGTGTCCAGCCGGGATACCATGTTCAGCGCAACTAGCCAGGAATCCACCGGCTGCCACGGCCGGGGCTTGTAGCCCAGCAGCCGGAATTCGGCCGGCAGATTGTCCTGATGGCTAGCGATGAAGGCGTTGACGCCCCGGGCAAAGGCTTCAAAGAGGCGCTTCTGGTCTTCGGGCATGGTTGCTGTCAGGTGCTCTGCAGCCGGGCGGATCTGCAGTACCCGCTGCACCTTATCGTGCTCCACCACGCTGGGCCCCAGCAGCTCTGCCAGCTCGCCGGCGGCAAAGCGCCGTGCCATATCCATTTGCCATAACCGGTCCTGGGCCACCACAAATCCCTGCGCTTCGAGCAGGTCCTCCATGTTGGCCGCCTGGATATGGGGGATGCCATGGGCGTCGCGCCGGACCACCACCGGAGCGGAAAGTCCAGGCAGTTGCAGTTGCCCATCGAGCGCTGGGAACTGCGCGCGCATAGCGTCCTTTAGCCACGCCACACTGCCCGCGATGCCTATTGCCGCAACAATCAACAGGCTGATTACCAGGCCGGCCGCGATCCGTACTAACACCGGCAATTTTCGCCGCTGCGCGGCACTCACCCCGATCCTCGCCATCATTCCATCTCGTCTTCCAGCGCCCATTGTCTCATCGCCGCCCGGATTTCTGTGGCCGCAGCTTGACACGCAAGCCCCTCCCAGCAATCCTAGTCATTCGTCTACGGAGAGGAATTTAACTGTTTGAAGGTCTGCGTTTTCTATCACGACCGGTGCTTTGACGGAGCCTGCTCTGCTTCGCTCTTCATGCGCTTCCACCGCGAATGCATTCGCCCGGATGCACAATATCACTATCACGGGTTGGTGCATCGAGCCGGAGCACTCTTCCAGGAGTCCGATTTTAAGGGTGACGAGAACGCGATCGTCGACTTCAAGTACAGCGCTTCGCCGCGCATTACCTGGTGGTTCGATCATCACCTGAGCGCTTTTCTCACGCCCGCGGATCAACAGCATTTTCTTGAAAGCCAGCGGGACGGGAGCGCGAGCAATCGCCACTTCTACGACCCGAACTACACTTCCTGCACCAGTTTTATTGCCCACATCGCGCAGACTCGCTTCGGCTTCGATCCATCGCCCGTCGCGGAACTGATCCGATGGGCAGACATTGTGGACGGCGCACTTTACGAAAGCCCCAAAGCCGCTGTTGAAATGGCGGAGCCAGCCATGAAGCTGACCCTGGTGATTGAATCGAGCCAGGATCTGGAGTTCATTCCGAAACTGATTCCGCTGTTGACGGACATGAGTCTGGCCGAAGTGTTGAAGCAGCCCTTTGTGGCCGAACTTCTTCCCCCGCTGCTCGAACGCCACCACAAGTCATTGGATCTTATTGGTGAGCGCACTGAGTTGAAGGATGGCACGCTTTACTTCGACATCACCGACCAGCCGGTGGAGGGATACAACAAATTTGTTCCTTACTTCCTGCATCCTGAAGCGACCTACAGCGTGGGGCTGAGCAAATCCAGTTTTCGCACCAAGGTTGCCGTTGGTTCGAACCCGTGGACCAAAGCGCGGCCTGACCAAATGGTCAATCTGGCACAGATTTGCGAACGCTATGGCGGCGGAGGCCACGCTCGCGTGGGCGCCATCTCCTTTCCGCCCGACCAGGGCGACCGGGCTCGTGTCGCCGCGGCCGAAATACTCAGCGAACTCCGTGCTCAAAATCCCTTTCCATGATGGAAGTCTTGAAAAACCAGCGCAGCACATCCCGAGGGGCTATATGAGGACGTGGAAACAGGCCGCGGGAAAAGTTTCTGAACGAAGGGCACGGCTTCAGCCGTGCCGTAAACTTCATGTCTGTAGCTCGGCTTTAGCCGCTGAGGTACGCTTTTCAAGACCGTGAATCGGAATCATCCCTTTTTCTACAGCCTCTCAAACGAGAGAAGCGCGGGAAAGTCGTACCTCAGGGGCTAAAGCCCTCATCTGCCCTAATGAATATGGCACGGCTGAAGCCGTGCCCTTCGTTCAGGACTCAACCAGAAAGGCAAACGAATGAAACTTTATCGCACCGCCAGCGGCTACATAGTCGAGCATCAGGACCGATTCTATGCAGGCGCGGAGCCGTCATGGGATCAACTGATCACCCGCGGAGACCTCGAAGCCCATCTGACAAAAACTCTGCCCCAGCTGAAGCCCGTGGACGCCGCTTCGTTCGCAGACATCGAAAGGCAGCTTCTGGCGCCCATCGGCAGCCAGGAAGTGTGGGCCTCCGGAGTGACCTACTATCGCAGCCGCAACGCCCGCATGGAGGAAGCGAAGACCGCCGGCGGCGGGGATTTCTACGACCGTGTGTACGTTGCGGAACGCCCCGAGCTCTTTATGAAGGCGACCCCCAATCGCGTGGTCGGCCATCGGGGCAAGGTTGCCATAAGAAAAGACGCTACCTGGTCTGTGCCCGAGCCCGAACTCACCCTACTAGCCAATCCAGCGGGCAAGATCGTGGGCTACACCATCGGCAACGATATGAGCTCGCGAGACATTGAAGGCGAGAACCCTTTGTATCTGCCCCAGGCCAAGGTCTACGACCGAAGCTGTGCCCTGGGCCCGGGAATCCTCATTGCCGGCGAACCGATCCCCACCTCGACTGAAATTCAATTGCAGATTCTGCGTGCCGGCAAGACCGTCTTTTCCGGCTCTACCGCGCTCACTGAATTGAAGCGCTCATTCAGCACCCTGCTCGAATATCTCTACCGCGACAATGCATTTCCCAACGGCTGCTTCCTGCTCACCGGGACAGGCATCGTTCCGCCGGATGAGTTCACGCTGCAGCAGCAGGATGAAATTCACATCACCATCGCGGGCATTGGAACGCTGATCAATACGGTTGGATAACTACGATTTGGGCGCGGTGATCTTATACGTCAGCTTGTCCGATTCGAACCTTCCGCTGGGTGCCGCAACGCCGGCTTCCTTCAACTTCTGGTCGTCTTCCGGCGTTGCGCTGGGACCGTCGTAGACCACATGGAACTCGTAGGTTCCGTGCGCGTTGGCATCCACACCCATAGCCAGCGGACGCCTTGCCTCATAGTCCTGACCCGGCTTCAACACGATCCATTTCTTGGCCCGCTCGCGAATGTCCGGTAGCCCGCTTCCGTCTACTTGTAGACCGCAATCGATGGCTGGCTGTGGCTGGCTGGAATTCTCGGGAACGAACTTGACGTCCAGCGAAAACGCGCCTGGGGCGCTTTTGCATAGCAGCGGCGGGTCGGGGATGTGCAGCACGTGGCCAGACTGGTTCAGCATGTGGATCACCAGGATCGGTTGCTGTTCCGGCGCCGCCATGTCGAGGGAAGCCGTCAACTTCAGGTCGGGTTTGTTGGTCTGCTTGGCACCCGCGCCTGACGCCAATAGCATCACAGCCAATCCGACTGGCCCAAGTATTCGCATCGGGACCCCTCAGCCATGATCCTAGTACATTTCACCCCGGCGTTATAGGTCACTTAGGTCGCTCAAGTTCAAAACGGTCGGTGGTGCGCACGTAGGTCGAACCTGCCATGCGGCCCACCGCGCGCAACTTGTCCGGATCGATGCGGAAGTTCTCGATATGGTCCTCCCGGACATGAAAGCGCAACACTTCGCCCAGCACCAGGCTGCCCCCTCCCGGCTGGTCGCTCACCTGCACGATCTGGCGCAGCCGGCACTCCATGTGTATGTGGCTCTCCGCGACCCGCGCCGGCTTGATCAAATCGCTTGCTACTGGGGTCAACCCGGAGAGCTCGAACTCGTCCACCTCAGGCCCCACTTGGGCCGCGGTGGTGTTCATGCGCTCGACAAACTCCTCCGACACAATGTTGACCACAAATTCCCGCGTCGCCATGACGTTGCGCAGCGTATCTTTCGCAACCGGCGGAGCGGGACGCAGGATGGGACAAAATACGACCACCGGTGGATTCGAACTACATGCGGTGAAGTAGCTAAACGGTGCCAAATTCCTGACGCCGGCCTCGTCCACAGAAGAGACCAGTGCGATCGGCCGGGGTACGATCGCACCAACCATCAGCTTGTATATATCCCCCTGGGCATGCTCTGCGGGATCGAACGCCAGCATGCTCAAAGATTGCCGCGCTCTGCCTGCTCACGTTCGATGGCTTCGAAGAGAGCTTTAAAGTTGCCCTTTCCGAAGCTGCGGCTGCCCTTGCGCTGAATGATCTCGAAGAAAAGGGTCGGCCGGTCTTCCACCGGACGGGTGAAGATCTGCAGCATGTAGCCTTCGTCGTCGCGGTCCACCAGGATGCCAAGTTTCTCCAGTTCGTGCACAGGTTCATCGATGCTGCCAGTGCGCGCCTGCAACTGCGTGTAGTAGGAATGCGGCACGCGCAGGAACTCAATGCCCTGTTCCTGCAGCCGGCCCACCGTGTGCAAAATGTCGTTGGTGGCCAGCGCAATATGCTGTACGCCCGGCCCGTGATGGTATTCCAGGTACTCTTCGATCTGCGACTTCCTCCGGCCCTCCGCGGGCTCGTTCAGGGGAAACTTCACCCGGCCGTTGCCATTTGCCATCACCTTCGACATCAACGCGGAATACTCGGTCGAGATGTCTTTATCGTCGAAGTGCTGATAGAGAGAAAAACCCATGACGTTGGCATAGAACTCGACCCACCGGTTCATCTCATTCCAGCCCACATTGCCGACTACGTGATCAACATGCAACAGCCCTGTAGGACGAGCCAGGTGATCGTGCCCTTTGCCAACGTAACCGGGCAGGAACGGCCCGTGATAATTCTTGCGCTCGACAAAGGTGTGAATCGTGTCTCCATAAATAGCGATGGACGCCATCTTGGTGCTTCCGTGTTCGTCCGAAGACTCAACTGGCTCCTGCACGCTGCGCGCGCCTCGCTTGGTGGTCTCTCTCCATGCCTGCTTGGCGTCGTCCACCCACAGCGCGACGTCGCGAACGCCGTCGCCGTGCAACCGGATGTGCTCCGCGATCTCATTGTCCGGTCGCAAAGGGGTGGTGAGCACGAAGCGGATCTTGCCCTGCTGCAAGACGTAGGAGGCTCGGTCGCGCTGGCCCGTCTCGGGGCCCGCGTAGGCGACCAGGCTAAAGCCCATCGCCACTCGATAAAAGTAGGCGGCCTGGCGCGCGTTGCCCACATAAAACTCAACGTAATCGGTGCCGTTCAGTTGAAGAAGATCTTCGGTCGTCTGTTGCTCCTGGTGCGTAAGGGTAGTCATAGATACTGGGTTACTCCTTGGGTCGCCCAAGTCTCTCTGGGCCGGAAGAAAGATATACCTTCGAGGAGGTCCTTGGATAGGTCCCGGAAAGTAGAATTAACTGTGTGTATACGTTCATTCAGCGACCAGGGCCGTTTTTGGCACGCCGCATCTCATTTGGATGCTCAGCAGAGTGGAAACGCGCTGGAACGCGTCTGATATATGTGGGAGCAGGAAGAGGAAGATCATGGCTATCGGTTCAGCAACGCTCGGGGCAGCTGAGCCCTTCTTAATCCAGCAGGATTGGTCGACCTATACACCGGAACAACACGCGACTTGGGCGGAGCTGGTAGGCCGCCGCATGCCCCAGATTGAGGCATACGCTTGCGAGGAGTATCTGCAAGGCTTTGAGCAGATTGGCCTAAGAACCGATCTGATCCCTAACCTGGCCGATGTGAATCAGCGGCTTAGGCCGCGCAGTGGCTGGAGGGCGACCCCCGTAAGCGGTTTTCTTCCTCCGGACGCGTTCTTCGCCATGCTGGCTGCCCGGCAGTTTCCGACCACCACCTGGCTGCGGAGCCGCGAATCCCTCGCCTATATTCCGGAACCGGATATCTTCCACGACGTCTTCGGCCATGTTCCCATGCACGCGCATCCGGTCTTTGCCGACTTCCTGCAGCATTACGGGGCCGTATGTGCAGCCTTGACCGACAAGGAGGCCCTGGAGAAGATGGGGCGCCTGTTCTGGTTCACGGTCGAATTTGGCGTCATCCGGCAGAAAGGAGGCTATCGGCTCTACGGAAGCGGTCTGATCTCATCGCAGGGTGAATCCACCTATGTGATCGAGGGTCGGCCGGAGATCAAAGACTTTGATGTGGACCAGGTTCTGAATCAGGAGTTTTCCACCTCCGAGATGCAGCCGGTTCTGTACGCTGTGGACTCTTTCGAGCAGATCTACGAAGCCACGCGCGAAGCCGAGAAGCGGCTTTGCTAAATCCGGTAAGGGAAAACCCGGCCGCGAAATCTTCGTATTTTCTTCAAACTGTCACGGTCCATGATGCACAATTTTTGTACTAGGGGGTTCCTTGCCGCGCATCCATTTTCAGCAGCAGCTCGCCGCACTCAAAGACAAATTGCTGGCCATGGCTGCGCTCTCCCAGCAAGCAGTGATTTCCGCTGTGGATGCCTATCTGCAGCGGGATGCAGGGCTGTGCCAGTACGTGCGGGAGAATGAGACTGCCATTAACGCGGCGCAGCGCGAAGTAGACGAGATGGCCTACGAATTGCTGGCTCAGGAACAGCCAATGGCCATCGATTTGCGCTTTATTCTGGCGGTGATCAAGATCAACGGCGATTTGGAACGGGTTGGCGACCAATCCATGAGCATTGCCATTCGAACCCAGGAACTGCTGGATTATCCGGCGGTCGACCTGCCTGTCGATATTGCATCCATGGGCGAATACGCCTCGCGCATGATTCGTTCGGCCATCCAGGCGCTGCTCGATGCTGACGCCCAGTTCGCGGAAGCCGTCGTGGTCATGGATGATGAAATTGACCGCATGAACCGTGTGGCCCGGGCCGAGCTCATGAAAGTGATGGAGGGCCAGCCAGAGATCAGCCTGCAGGCCTTGAATGCCATCATCATCGCCCGAGCTCTCGAACGCATCGCCGACCACGCCACCAACATCTCCCGCGACGTCATCTTCTGGATCCGCGGCGCCGACATACGGCACCAGGTAAGTACCGCCATCGACTAAAGAAATGGAAGAGCTGCCCAAACTCCAGCCTGGAAACGCGAAGGGTGCCCCAGGTCTCGCTTTTGAGACCTGGGATCCTCCTAGTAAAGGCCAATTGAGTCCGGCATAACCAGAATCCTCTGGCGTTAGCCATTCCCGAACCTCCCCCTACCCGGGATGTATTGACTTGAGTTCAGTGCGGGGTTACGGTTGTGGTATGTCCTTGTACTGTCGCCGTAGCGCTGGCTGTTGCGTGATTCCATCAGGCCGTACGGGTGCGTCCTAAGAATTAGCGAATCATCATCTTCGGAAACCCGGGTGTCGGCGATCAGCGACACGCGGGTTTTTTCATTTTAAGGGAGACTATCGATGGCCGAGGTTAAAGAAACAAAAGCCCAGCGAATGGAACGGCTTAAGCGGGAGAAGAACCCATGGGAAGCATGGGATGAAGTGCGTGCCTTCGCCGCTGCGGGCAGGGAATCAGTGCTCCCCGAATGGGCGTCTGCGTACTTCAAGTGGTGGGGCGTCTACACCCAGGGAGATGGAGCCGGCGCACTCGGCGGCAAGGGCGGCGAAGGCAAAGCCACCGAATACTTCATGATGCGCATTGCGGTGCCCAACGGCATTGCTACTTCTGAGCAGATCGAGGTGATCGCTGACATTGCCGCCCAGCACGGCCGGGATTTGGTTGACATCACCGTACGCCAAGCCATCCAACTGCACTGGCTAACGATTGAAGCTCTTCCCGAGATCATAGAGCGGCTCGACGCCGCCGGCCTCTCCCCAAAAGGCGCTTGCGGCGACGTCGTGCGCAATGTAACCGGCTGTCCGCTGGCGGGTTTGGATGCGGACGAAGTTCTGGACGCCTCACCCTTCGCCCTGGCCGCGGCCGGAGATCTAAACGGCAACGCAGACCTTTACAACCTGCCCCGCAAGTTCAAAGTCTCGATCACTGGCTGTTCCGTCTGGTGCTCCTACCCTGAGATCAATGACATTGGTCTGACCCCTGCCGTGCGTTTGAACGGCAACAACCGCGAGGTGGGATTCTCGCTGCGTGTAGGCGGTGGTCTCTCCGCCGACCCGCACCTGGGGGTACGCCTGAATGCCTTCGTCCAACAGGACCAGGTAGCCGCCGTCGTGCGCAAGATCACCGAGCTCTTTCGCGATCAGCAGGGATTGCGCGAGAGCCGCGATCGGGCGCGCATGAAACATCTGTTTCTCCGCGAAGGATGGACCGCCGAGACGTTCCTGGCCGACCTCAACCGGCGGCTCGGCTACCAACTCGATCCGGCGGTAGAGGAAAACGTTCCCGATGACATCTATCGCGATCACGTCGGCATCCACCGGCAGAAGCAGGAAGGGCTCTGCTACGTAGGCCTTTCCGTGCTGCGCGGGCGCATGACCGCTGCTCAGTTAAGCGCTGTGGCGGCCCTGGCGAAGCGCTATGGCAATGGCCAGCTGCGCACCACAGTCATGCAGAATCTGGTGGTGGTGAACGTGCCCGCAAATAAAGCCCAGGAGTTGGCCCGCGAACTTGAATCGCTCGGCCTGCCGGTAGAAGGTTCCTCGTTCTGGAGAGGCGCGATTGCCTGCACGGGGAGCGAGTTCTGCAAGCTGGCGATTACCGAAACCAAGGGGTTCACACGTTGGATTGTCGATGAACTCGAAGAGCGGCTGCCGGGATTCGATCAGCAGCTTAAGCTGCACGTGACCGGGTGCCCCAATAGCTGCGGGCAACACTGGATTGCCGACATCGGGATGGAAGGCAAGAAGATCAAGCACGCAGGCAAACTCGAAGACGCCTACTATTTCTGCGTCGGCGGTGCCGTGGGCCTGCATCAGCAAACCGCCAGACCCGTTGGCTATCGCTGCTTGGCAACCGAAGTGCCGGATGCCTTGGAGCGCCTGCTGGGCGGCTACTTGCAGGTGCGCAAACCGGGTGAAAATCTGCGCGCCTATTTCGCCCGCACCAGCGACGAACAGTTGCGGGAGCAGCTTGCCGGCGCAGTGTTCGAGGCCGTGCCCAGGGATCCCGCTCCGGTCGGGGGAAAACACCTTGAGTGATGCGAGTCTTTTTCCTTTGTTTCTAAAGGTGGAAGGGAAGAGATGCCTGGTAGTAGGCGCGGGCCTGATCGGTCTGGAAAAGGTCGAAAGCCTGCTCCGGTGCGCAGCGTCGATCCGCGTGATCGCGCCCCAGGCTGTAGCGCGCGTTCAGGAGCTGAGCGCGACGGGACAGATCGACTGGCTGGTTCGCGAGTACGAACCAGCGGACGTAATCGGTTGTGATCTCGTCATCGCAGCCACCAATGACCGCGAGGTCAATCGCGCGGTCTATGAAGAGGCCACACGCCACCGCATCCTGTGCAACACCGCTGATGATCCGCCCTTGTGCGACTTCTTCTTTGCCTCGATCGTGCAGCGGGGTGACCTGCAGATCGCTATTTCGACCGCAGGTCAGAGTCCAGCGTTGGCGCAGCGCCTGCGGCGTGAAATCGACGCCCAACTGCCGCTTGATCTGGGGCCCTGGCTTGCCGAGCTGGGCCAATTGCGGCGCGAAGTCCTGCAGGCCATGCCGGCCGGGTCAGAGCGCAAAGCGCTCTTGCACGAACTGGCGCACCGCGAGGTTTGCAGCCTGTCGTCCTGCCCGGCGCGAAACTTCGCGAATGCAGAAATCAAGCACGAGGTCCCGCAATGACCAAGGCTGAAGCCGGAAAAGTTTATCTGGTGGGCGCGGGTCCTGGCGACCCGGAGTTGCTCACGCTCAAAGCAGCCCGTCTGCTGGCGGAGGCAGGAGTGGTGCTGCATGACGACCTGGTGCCGCAGTCCATCCTCGACTTGGCCGGGAAGCAGGCCCTGATCATCAGCGTGGGCAAGCGTTGCGGCCGGAAGAAGATCACCCAGGCCGCCATCCATGACTTGATGATCGTCTCGGCGCGAAGGGGACTAGCCGTGATCCGGCTCAAGTCCGGAGACCCCATGATTTTCGGTCGCGCCGCCGAGGAAATCGATGCCTTGCGCGAAGCGGGAGTGCCCTTCGAAGTGGTGCCCGGCGTGACTGCAGCCTCGTCCGCAGCGGCCTTTCTGGAGGCTTCGCTCACCGATCGCAGAGTCTCCTCGCGGTTGATCGTGTTGAGCGGTCATCACGCCGCACGCACCGTACCCGAGCCGGAGCTGTGGCCTGGTACCTTGCCCGCCAATGCGACCCTGGCTATCTACATGCCGGGGCAAAACCTCGCCCAAGTAGCCGCGTCGTTGTTACGCAGCGGAGTTCCTGCAGCGATGCCCTGTGTAGCCGTTACCGATGCATCGCGCCTTGAAGCGACCTACACCGCTTCGCAGCTGAGCGGCCTTTCTCATCTGCCTACTTCCTTTGCTCCCACCCTGCTGCTGGTAGGCCACGCATTTGAGGCCGTGCTGAGTCGTGGCATAGAGCCCGAGTCTCTCGAGCACGTGTCTAAGTTTGCGTCCTCAATCGCCGTCGATGTGGACTGAGCGCCCTGCGGTTCTCCTTCTGACTTTGCCGCCATCAAATCGACGCCCAGCCGCCCAATTTCCGGCAAGTATACTGACGAAACATGCAGATAATCACAACGGCCACTGCCTTCCCTCCGCACTATTTCCTGCAAGAAACCGTGGTGGAGGCACTCAAAGGGCAATGGGAGCAGGGCCTCGAAAATGCAGCCGTACTGGAAAGGCTGCATTCCCGCACAGGAGTAGCTGGCAGATACTTTTCTCTCCCTTTAGAGCAATATCCACCCCTAGATACATGGGGCAAAACCAACGACGTCTGGATTGAAACCGCGGAACGGTTGGGTGCGCAGGCGATCGAATGCGTGCTCAGCAAAGCCGGTGTGGATCGAAAGCAAATCGGCGCCCTCTATTTCGTTTCCGTAACCGGAGTATCAAGCCCCTCGGTGGACGCCCGCCTGGTCAACCGGATGAGCCTTTCCCCGCACATCAAGCGCAACCCCATCTTTGGCCTGGGTTGCGTGGCCGGGGCTGCCGGCCTGGCCCGCGCCGCCGATTACGTGCGTGCCTACCCTGATCAGTGTGCGGTGTTGCTTTCCGTCGAGCTATGTTCGCTTACCTGGCAGCGAGACGACTTCACCGTGGCCAACCTGATTGCTACCGGCCTGTTTGGAGACGGCGCCGCCGCCGTGCTGGTGGCCGGGGACCAGGTAAAGCTGGCAGGGCCTAAAATCCTGGGCAGCGCCTGCTCCTTTTATCCTGACACCCAGGATGTAATGGGCTGGAAGATCTCCGAGAAGGGATTCCAGGTCGTGCTGTCCCCCGATGTTCCGGCGGTCGTGCGGGCGAATCTCGGACGCGATGTGGATGCCTTCCTGGCCCAGCATGGGATGACGCGGGACCAGGTCCACTCCTGGATCATGCACCCCGGTGGCCCCAAAGTGCTGGAGGCGGTCGCCGACGCCCTGGACCTGCACAACGGTGAACTGGAGCTCTCTTGGGAGGCGCTGCGGCGGGTGGGGAATCTATCCTCAGCCTCAGTGCTGGTGGTCCTGGATGAAGTCATGACCCACGGCCGGCCCAAGCCGGGATCGCGCAGTGTGCTGGCGGCCATGGGTCCAGGATTTTGCTCCGAGATGCTATTGCTCGAGTGGTAACGGAGGGCGCAGAGTGATCCGCTGTGATGCACTCATCGTCGGTGGCGGTCCCGCAGGCCTCGCAGCCGCGATCGCGCTGCGCCAAAAGGGTCTGGATGTTCTGCTCGCCGACGCGCTTCGCCCGCCCATCGATAAGGCCTGCGGCGAGGGCCTGATGCCGGATGCACGAAAAGACCTGGCCGCGCTCGGTATTCAGGTCACCGGGCACGATGGTGCTGCCTTTGACGGCATCGCTTTCCTTTCCGGGGCTCACCAGGCGACAGCACCTTTCGAGTCCGGCAGTGGCATCGGTATCCGCCGCTTGCAACTCCATTCGCTCCTAGTTGCACGCAGTCACGAATTGGGTGTTCGACTGGCATGGGGCACTCGAGTGCAGGTAGCAGAAAAGCAACCCCTGCAACTGGATGGAGAACCCTGCAATTATCGCTACTTGATCGGCGCCGATGGCCAATCCTCTCGCATTCGCCAGGCAGGTGGCTTGGACCAGGGAAAAATTTTCAGCCGCCGGTTCGGCACCCGCTGTCATTACCGAGTGCAACCCTGGTCCCGCATGGTGGAGGTCCACTGGGGCGATCTCGGCCAGGCCTACATCACCCCCATTGGTCCGGAAGAAATCTGCGTCGCTACTGTCGCTCGCGAACCCACCACCAGGATGGAAGCAGTCCTCGGCAGCCTGCCGTCGCTGCATCTGCGGCTCGAGGGCGCGAGCGCACTGAGCAGGGTGCGAGGAGCCCTGACCACCACCCGTAAACTGCGCCGCGTGACAGCCGGCAAGGTCGCGCTGGTGGGGGATGCGTCCGGTTCCGCCGACGCCGTCACCGGCGAGGGCATCGGGTTGTCCTTCCGCCAAGCCTTGCTGTTGGGCCGGGCGATCGCGGTCGAAAATCTGGACATCTACGAAGCGGGTCATCCCGTGATTCAGCGGATGCCGCATCTCATGTCTAGAGTCATGCTCCGCATGGATGCGTGGCCCTGGATGCGGGAGCGGGCCATGAGTGTAGTCTCAGGCCAGCCACAACTCTTCGCCCACCTGCTCGCATTGCATCTTGGCGAGCGGTCGCTTGGAGATTTCCTGCTCCGGGACGCGCCCGCGCTGGGGTTGCGGCTTCTAGCTTAAGGGCGAGGAACATTGAGAAAAATACGCAAGGCAAGCTTCATCGCAGCGTTGGTCATCATCACTGGCCAG
>Ga0182024_10008267_pt1 | contig 22031 bp, 19 predicted proteins | sample P32metaG_FD_120480 | JGI IMG/M metagenome (GOLD analysis project Ga0182024, IMG submission 120480) | Permafrost microbial communities from Stordalen Mire, Sweden - P3-2 metaG (Illumina Assembly) | ecosystem: Environmental > Terrestrial > Soil > Wetlands > Permafrost | place: Sweden: Stordalen...
AGCACCTCGGGGTTCACGATGTTGACCGGCCGGGCCCCGGCCAGGATCCGGCAGAGGTCGTCGGCGATTGTCTTGGTGTGGTTCGACTCGGTGTCGTAGGTGGCGCCGCCGATGTGGGGGGTGAGCACCACCGAGTCGAACGTGGTGAGGGGGTGTGCGGGATCGAGGAACTCGCCCTCGAAGTGGTCGAGTCCGGCGGCGGAGACCTTGCCCGAGGTGAGAGCCGCAACCAACGCATCGGGGTCGTGGACCTTGGCCCGGGCGGTGTTGATGAAGATGACCCCGTCACGCATCTTGGCGAAGGCGTCGGCCCCGATCATCCCGCTGGTCTCCTCGGTGACCGGAGTGTGGATTGAAATGATGTCGGACTTGGCCAGGAGCTCCTCGAAGCTCGACGTCGCGTCGGGCGCGTAGGGGTCGTAGGCGAGGACCTCGATGCCCAGGCCTTGGAGTCTCCAGCGCAGGGCCCGCCCGACCGCGCCCAAGCCGACCAGCCCGGCCGTCTTGCCCGCCAACTCCCAGGCCCGGAAGCGCTGATACGGAATGGTGCCGTCCTTGTAGATCTCTCCGGCCCGAACGTCTTTGTCCGCGGCGATCACCCGGCGGTTGGCCGCGAACAGCAGGGCGATGGCCAGCTCGGCCACCGCGTCGGCGTTTCGCCCGGGGGCCCGCAGAACCGGGACCCCGGCCGCGGTGGCCGCAGCAACGTCCACATTGTTCGGGTCGCCCCGGCAGCTGCACACGGCGATCAGAGGCTCATCGCGCTCGAAGAGCGCCCCACCGCACTGGTCGCTCTCGACGATCACGATGTTCGCGCCCTCGGCTGCCACGCGTCCGGCGAGCTGCTCGGCGTTGTAGATGCGCAGCGTTGGCTGGTCGAGCCAGGAATCGATGACCAGGTCGGCCAGCTCATCGAGCAGGACCAGGCCGGGGCCGCTGAGCGCGGCAGTGACGAGCGCTTTCGGGCGCGAGGTGGGCATGTGCTCCATAATGGCCCGGTTATGACGCACGTGTCAGGTTCATAGATGTCCGCGGCGATCACCGTCGGGGTCGACATCGGGACGACGTCGGTGAAGGCCCTGGCCGTCGACGGCAACGGTCAGGTCGTGGCCACGGTCCGGGTGCCCCACCAGGTGCTCACCCCCGCCGCCGACATGCTCGAACACGATGCCCGCCGGGCCTGGCGTCAGGGACCCCGACGGGCCTATGCCGCGGTGACCGCCAGTGTCGGCGCACCGATCGCCGGGGTGACGGTTGCCTCCATGGTGCCCTCGCTCACCGCGGTGAACCGGCGCGGGATTCCCCTTGTCCCCGGACTCCTCTATGGCGATGTCCGCGGCCGGCCCACGGATGGCCGGAGCATGTCCGAGGGGTTCGACTTCCCCGGGTCGATGCCCGACGCCGAGGGATTTCTCCGTTGGGCCAAAGAGCTGGCCCCCGAGGCCGCCGGATACTGGCCCTGCCAGGGCGTGGCCACCCATGCCCTCTGCGGGGTCCCCGCCGTGGACTCGGCCATGGTCTCCTCCCTCGGGGCCCTGCACGCCTGGGGCTCGTGGAACACGGCGCTGCTTGAGCAGATCGGGGTGAGCGAAGCCCAGCTCCCCGTCGTTGTCCCCATGTGCGAGGCCGGGGGCACCCTGCCTGGTGCCGACACCATATTTACCGGGGGCACCATCGACGCCCTGTGCGATCAGATCGTGGCTGGGGCAACCGAGCCGGGGGACGTGCTGGCCATCTTCGGGGCGACCCTGGTCATCTGGGTGGTGACCGACACCTTGGTCACCGTCCCCGACTTCATCAGCATCCCCCACACCGTGCCCGGTCGCTTCTTGGTCGGGGGTCCGAGCAACGCCGGCGCCCTCTTCGTCGACTGGGCCCGGCGACTCTTGCGCGGCGTTCCACGTCCGGGTCCGGGGGCACCGGCCACCGAGGACCGCAGCGGCGACCCTGAGCGGGTTCCCGTCTGGCTCCCGTATCTGCGAGGGGAGCGCACGCCTTTTAACAACCCGATGCTCCGGGCCAGCGTGCACGGCCTCGACATCACCCAGGGCCCCGGAGCCATCGAGCGGGGGGCGTACGAAGCCAGCGGTTTTGTCATCCGTCGCATGCTCGAGCGATCGGGCATCGAGGGCCGCCGGGTGGTGGCCAGCGGCGGGGGTACCCGGGTCGGGCCGTGGATGGCCGGGGTGGCCGACGCGACTGGACTACCGGTCCACACAGTAGGAGTCGCCGAAGGTGCCGCCTACGGCGCCGCCTTCTTCGCCCGGCTGGGCGCCGGCCTGGAGTCCTCACTCGAGGCCTCGCAGCGGTGGGCCAGCACCGGTCGACGGATCGAGCCCGACCCGGTCTGGGCCCGTGCGGCCTCGGCGCGCTATCGCCGCTTCGCCGATCTCGGGCCCGGGAGCTGAGTCCGGCCGACGAGGGGCGCCGGCGCCCTCCGATCGACGCCTCGCGTTCTCGGTCCGGCCGACTGGCTGTGCTGATCAGCCGAGCCGACGTCTCGGGCCTGAGTCTTGGAGAAGACCAACGAGTGAGACCAGCCCGAGGGGCTGCGCCGTTCGTTCAGGCGCCGGCAACCACCAGGACGAAACCGGCGTCGATCTCGTCGAGCAGGTCGAGCTCGGCGTGTCGGGCGGCCCAGGCCCCCGACTCGAGGTCGGCCGCCAGCCTGCGGATCCCCTCGTCGATGGCCTGGTGATCGCCCTGGGCGAGCGCCGAGTTGTTGGCCCGCACCACCGGATCGAGGTAGGCCTCAGGCCGGCACCAAAAGGCGGGCAGCACGCCGTCTTGCATGTCCCGGGGGACCGTGAGCGCGACGACCCGGCTGGCCCCGAGTTCGGTGGCCACGTCGTCGACGCCGGGCATCCGTCGCCGCTCGAAATCGAGCACGGACGGCATGTAATCGCGCACCAGCCAGAATCCGGCGTGGAGCTCGGGGTCGTAGGTGAGCACCACCCGGCGGCGGGCGACCCGCCGCATCTCGGCGATCCCCGCCCGCCAGTCGGTCCAGTGGTGCACGGTGAGTACGGCGAGAGCGGCGTCGGCCGTGTCATCGCCGAGGGGGAGCTGTTCCGCCCGGGCCTGTACCGCAGGGGCCGCCGATGCCGGCCGTTGGCCGAGCATGACACTAGAGGGTTCGACGGCGATTACCCGGCGGTCCGCGGGTTCGTAGGAGCCGGCTCCGGCGCCCACGTTCACGACGGTGCGGGCCGGACCCAACTGCTCGAGGATCGCCGCCGCCCAGCGCGGGTCGGTCCGACGCCCCGCCGAATATTGGCGCCCGATGCGGTCGTAGACCGGCTCGGCTGCCCCGATGCGATCGGTCACACCCGGCCCGGACCGGATGGGGTCACCCTCCGCTCACCCCTGCACGGACGTCACCGACCGTCGTCGCTCGGTCCATGGCCGAGGCCGCCACTCGTTGCCTCGGCGACCGTGTCCGCGTCGAGCTCGTTGTTCACCATGGCCTGCATGCCGTCGAAGAATCCGTCGATGTCGGCGGTCTTCATCTCCACTACTGCTTTCATGTCCGGCAGGTAGTGCTCGAACCGGTCGCTGTCGATGCAGGCGACGATTCCCGCGGCGACCTCGGCGGCCGGAACGAGCGGCCCGGTGTAGATCGGTTGGTCGTTTCCCGGTTGCTCCCAGATCTCGGTGTCAATGGCCCCGGGCAGGACCAACTTGACCGCCACGCCGGTCCCGACGAGGTCGGCGGCAATCGCCTCACTCCAACCAGCGAGGGCGAACTTCGAAGCCGAGTACGCGGCTTCGGTAGCGATGCCGAGACGCCCACCAAGGCTCGAGACGTTCACGATGGTGCCTGAGCTGCGCTCGAGCATGCGGGGAAGGACGGCCAGGGTGATGGCGACCGGGGAAAGGTAGTTGACGGTCATTACCCGCTCCACCTCTTGCATGGTGAGACGACTCACCGGCTTGCGCATGGGGATGCCGGCGTTGTTCACCACTACGTCGATCTGGCCGAAGGCGTCCCAGACGTTGAGCGCCAGGTGTGCTGCGCCTTCGGGATCCGAGAGGTCGGCGACCCAGCGCCTCGAGTCCGGGGCGCTCGCCACGCAGTCCCCGAGCACCTCGTCGAGCCGGGCGCCGCGCCGGGCCACCAGTGCGACGGTCGTGCCCTGTTCGGCCAACAGCCGCGCTGTCGCCGCGCCGATGCCCGAGGAGGCACCGGTCACGAGGGCCACCCGTCCACCAGGTGTCGTCATGGGCTCACCCGAGGTCATCTGGCCCCCGTTTTCGTTGGCTGCACCAGCCCGGTCGCGCCGGGCCTCGGTGCCTTCGGGGTGAGCGAGGGGACTCGAACCCCCGGCCTCCAGGACCACAACCTGGCGCTCTAACCACCTGAGCTACGCCCACCGAGGTGCCCAGTGTGGCACACCCCTGCCCCACCTCCGTCGCCCCGACCGGACTCTTGGGACCGCCGAACCGGCGGTCGGCGCCGCAGTAGTCAGCGAGCCGGGACCTTCCATCCCATCCCTTCGGCGATCTCCTTGCAGGTCGGGCAAAGCGCGTAGCGCTTGGGGTCACGACCGGGGACCCAGACCTTGCCGCACAGAGCTCGCACCGGCGTGCTGTTGACCATCCCTTCGACCACTCCGGGGCCGGCTGAGACGAACTCGCCGTCTTTGGGTGTGTAACCCTCGAGCACGATATGGGCCATCCGGTCGTGGTCGCCGTCGTCGAGTGCCGGGTCAGGCCGGGCCGGAGCGAGGGTCGGGGAGCTGGCCGGCATGGTGGTCTGTGGTGTCGTTGTGTCCGGGCCAGTCATGTCGCCTCCTTGAGCACTGCCGGGCGGCCCTGGTCATGCTCCTCGTCGAATCCCGTTCCGCTGACACATTCAAACCCATTCGCGTCGACGGTATCTTGGCCGCGGCTGGTCCCGGTAGTCCGGAGCGTGCGCCGGGCTTGGCTCGGTTACAGTTGGTCTTGGGCATGATTGTCGTGTCGGGGGTCACGGGTGTTCGGCGAATCCAATTTCTCCTGAGAAAGAGCCGATTCGCGTATGCACGCTGATCAGCGCGGCTCTGGCCGGCGAGGTGCTCACGAACGGTCAGTGGGGCCAGAGGTCCAGGTCCTGGTGGTTTGCACCGCCAATTTGTGCCGTTCGCCGATGGCCGCCGGCTTCCTGGCGTCGTCCTCGGCTGATCTTGGTTCGGTGGCGGTTCACTCCGGGGGGCTCCTCGAGAGTGGGCGGGCGGTGCCCGTCGAGGTGGCCCGGGCGGCCGCCGAATACGGGCTGGATCTTGCGGCACATCGGAGCCACCAGATTACGGCGCCCGATGTGGCCCGGGCTGACCTCGTCATCGGCATGGCCCGGCTCCATGTTCGCGAGATGGCGGTCCTTGAGCCCTCTCGGTGGCCGGTGACCTTCACGCTGCGAGAATTGGTGCGGCGGGGTCGGTTGGTGGGGCGCCGGGGACCGCGGGAGCCCTTGATGGAGTGGCTGGCCGGATTGCATGCCGGCCGCCGGGCTACGGACCTGCACGAGGAATACCCCGATGACGACATCGACGACCCCATCGGGGGTCCCTACGAGGGTTACCGAGCCATGGCCCGCCAGGTGCACGCGCTCACTGGGGAACTTCAACTGCTGATCTGGGGTGACGCGGCGTCCGGGTGAGCCGTGCGGGACGGCCTCGGAACGCCGCGCGGCTCAGGCCGCCTTGCGGCCGCGGTGTGACCGCCGCCGGGTGGCGATCACCAGCACCGAGCCCACGGCGAGCAGCGCCAATCCACCCGCGACGGTGGCGGCGATGTCGGCACCGGTGAAGGCCAGGGTGGTGCTGCTGCCCGAGCTGGTGCTGCCCGAGTTGCCGCTGCCCGAGTTGCCGCTGGCTGGGGTCGTGGTCGGGGTTGAGCTCGAAGCCTGGACGATATTGAGCGTGACCGAGTTGGCGATGGGTGTTCCCGCTTGGCTGACGCCGCTCCCTGTGACCGTGGTCGTGCCAAAGTTAACGGCTATCGGGGTGTTGCCGTTCACCGCGACGTGGGGGTCGGTAATGCTGATCGCGATCGGGACCGAACCGTCGGGTCCGGCGGGGCCGCTGCCGTCCGGGGTGCCGTTGACCGTGTAATTGACGTTAGAACCGGCCATGTAGCCGGTGAAGGTGGTGCTGGCGCTCTGTCCGGGGACGAAGGTGCCGATGAAGGTGGACGTGCCCGGGGGGTAGGCGGCCTCTGCGGGTACCGCCGAGATCACGAGAGCCGCCCCGGAGAGTGCTCCGGCGAGCAGGATCCTTCTCATGTCATCACGAGGTTTGCGGTGCATCAATCCCCCGATACCCGGTTCGCCCTTGCTCGCACAAGGCCAGACCCGGGCCCCATGTCCGCTTGCCAGTAGCCACCACCGATCCGCTAATCGGGCCAACTAATGGTGACTGAGCTGCCACGTTACCACGGTCGTCCTGGTGAGGCTCCCACCCGGCACGTGGGCGCTCTCCACCGTCCAAGCGGGCGCCGACAGGTTGGCCGTGAAGGTGATCGGGGCCAGTCGGGGTTGAGGGACGTAGGTCAACGCCAGGAGTCCCGACGTCACGGCCCCGGCGATGGTGGTGGTGAAATGGACGGTGGTCTGGTGCTGGGCCAGCACCGAGATCGAAGTCTCGCTGACCCGAAGTCCTGACTCGGCCACGCTGCCGACCTGCGTTGAACCCCGGGGCCCCCAGAGGTACACGTTGGCCACGTACTGACCCGGGATGATCGAGGTCTTGTCATCTGGCCCGAGCTGATAGGAGGGGGGCTGTCCGGCTGGAGCCCGATTGGTCACGGTCACCGCGGTGTCGATGGTGGCTGAGCCCCCGCCGTCCACCTCGATGTCTTGGTGCACGCTGACCTGCACGTAGTAGTCGAGCTTGGTCGCACCGGCGTTCTCGACCGCCACGTGGAACGCCCGGGTGGGGTTCTCGGTGTCGATGGCACCAGAGGCGCCATAGCGGACCAAGATCGCCTCGTTGGTCGGCTGGGCGTCCCAGACGATCAGGTGCCGCCCGGCGACGTCCTTGGCCAGCGAATGGGCCAAGGCGGCTACGTCGACCGGGCGGGAGGACAGGGCGTTGAACACGGCGCTGGCGACATCGGCGTTTTCGTCATGGCGCGCGGCCTGGTTGCCCGCCGGTGCGCCGGCGTAGAGGTCGTGCAGCAAGAGCGGGGCCACATTCCCCGCCGTGACCGGCCGGGGGATGCCGGCCACCGTGACGGGTCCGGTCAGGGCCAGCAGACTGGCCAGTGTCGGCACGTCGAGGGCCACCACCCCGTCCACCGGCTGGCTGGCGCCCGCCGCGGACATCGCGGCGAGGTCCGTCCCGCTCCACGGGAAATCGGCGGTGGTGTTGGCCGATTGCCAAAGAAGGGTCGGCTGGAAGGCGCCGAACACGGTTTGGAGCCCAGCCGGGACGGGAACGGCGACGGGCTGCGACAGCGGGTACTGGCCGACGCTCTGGGGATGGTCCGTGTGGAGGGTTCCCCCGCTGGCGTGGAGAAAGTCCACCGAGAGCACGGCACCCTGGTCGCGCATCTCGGCGTTGTTCTCCGTGGCCAGCAAGTAGGTCCGGGGCCCTTTCGCCCCCAAGAAGTCCGACGCGTACCCGAGGATCTGTTGGCCTCTTGCGAGTTGGGTGGTGAGGCGGACGTCTTGGCGATTGAAGGACGCACGGGCTTGGGCGATCGGACCCCACAGATCGCCGGTCGGCCGTCGCAGGTGCACCAACTGCGCGTGGGCGAGGTGGACGGCCTGCACCAGCGCCGAAAGACGCGTCAGATCGATGGTGGTGCCATGGCTTGTGGCGGTAACGGCGTCCACCTGGTCGAGCAGGGAGCTGCTGATCTGAGCGGCGCTCTCGGCGTCACTCGCCAAGTCCAGCACGCCTTGGCGTTGCGTACTGAGCAAGGGCACGTAGCCCACTGCGTCGAGGGCGTCCGACGACTCGACAATGGCGCGGGCCGAAGCGGCGTCACGTTCGATGGTCTCAATATTGCGGCCCGCCGCGGCCCGGCCTTGGGCGCTGAGTAACTGATTGGGGTCCTGCTCGAGCTGATCGACCAGCTGGCGAGCCTGTTCGAGTGGGGTGCGGGCCCGATTCAACGACTTCCAAGAACTCCACGCCACAAGCGCACCGAGCCCCAGCACACCGACCACGGCGACAACGCAGACGACCAAGACCACACGCCGACGTCGCGACGGTGTCCGGATCCGGCGGCGGCCGTGGCCCCGCCGCCGAAGATTCTGGTGCTGATGCGTCGCCAACGCTTAGCGATCGACGGGACCAGTCACGCGGGCGTCCACGTATCGGGCGCTCACGTCTTGGGTGGCAAGGTCGCGGCGCCGGGCAAGAGGACCACCCCATTCGACGCCTTGTTCCGAGAGCGCGTGCTCTTGCTCTTTCCGTTGCTCTTGCCGCTGCCGCTGCCGTTGTCCGTCCCAGGGTCGCTTCCGTCGCCGTTGCCGTTTTCGCGGCCGGACCGCCCCCCGTAGCCGTACTGCCCGCTGTAGCCGTAATAGACGTAGGAATCGCTCTCTGAAGCGTTGTTGAGCACCACCCCGGTGACCGAGGCGTCCACACTATGGAGGAGTTCGATGGCCCGCGACAGGTCTCGGCGGGTGGTCTCGCCGGCGGCGGTGACCACGATCGACCCATCGGCCACTGTGGCCAGGATCGAAGCATCGGTCACGGGAAGCAGCGGTGGACTGTCCAATATCACCAGGTCGACGGCCTGGGACAGCGTGGTGAACAATTCGCGGGTTTGAGGGCTCCCGAGGATCTCAGAGGGATTGGCTGGCAGGGGCCCTGAGGGTAGGAGCGTGAGGCGGGGGATCCCCGGTACGTGCACCAAGGCATGGGGCAGATCAACTTGACCGGCCAGGACCGAAGTAAGCCCCACTGTATTGGGCAAGGAGAAGAACTCGTGGACCCGCGGCCGGCGAAGGTCGCAGCAGATCAAGACCACGTTCTGGCCGGCCTCCGCCATGGCTACTGCAAGGTTGGCCGAAGTCGTCGTCTTGCCGTCGGCCGCGGCCGGGCTCGTCACGTGGAGGATGCGGATGGGGTGGTCCAGACGCGCAAACTGGATCGAGGTGCGCAGGCCACGGTAGGCCTCCGCCGCAGGCGATTTGGGACGGTGGGCGAAAGCCAGGAACGGGACTTCGCTGTCACGCCAGTCATCGATCCGAGGGATGATGCCGAGCACCGGGAGGCCTGTGGCCACCTGTTCAAGCTCGGCCTTGTTGTGGATTCTGTCGTCGAGGTATTCGCGAAGCATGGCCAAGGCGATACCGATGATCAGGCCAATGACACCGCCGATCACTGCGTCGGCGACCGGCTTGGGCGACACCGGGCTGGTCGGGACCGTGGCGGGGGCCACCAGTTGACCGCCGCTGGGTGTCTGTGCGGCCTCCACCGTGAATTGGCTCAGTTGAGTGTGGAGGGTTTGCTGCTGGGATTCAAGCGTCCCGAGTTGCGCATCGAGGTTGGCGATTTGGGTCTGGTTCGTTCCCGACAGGTTGATCTGGGTCTGGACCGACTGGATCTGGGTCTGGAGCCCATTGATCTGCTGCTGGATCTGAGACTCGGCGCTTTGTTGGTTCGCCAGATACCGGCTCTGACTATTAGCGATGTAGGCGCGGACGTACGCGTTCGCCGCTTTGGTGGCGAGTATCTTGTCGGGTGAGGAGACCGAGATCTGGGCCACTTCGGTGGTGCCGACTTGGTTCACGGTCACCGGCGGGGGGACAGCGCCCAGATTCTTGGCCACCGTGGCCTTGATCGCGGCCCCTTGGACCAACTCGATGTCTGTGGCGATGTCAGTGGGGCTGAGGGGGACGATCGTTCCGCCGCTCGAGTAGTTCTGCGAGACGAACAGGATGTTGGAGGTGGCTCGATACACCCTGGTCCGGACGGCGTCGATCCCGATAGTGGCCCCGACGGCGACGATGACCGCCAGGATGACGATGAGGCGCCGCCGCCACAGGACTCGGACGTAGTCGAGCAGACCGGGTTCACCGGTCGATTCCTGTTGGACCACCCGTCCAATGTACTCCCACCCCGGGCGGGGTAATCGACTAGCCCTGACAAGCTGGCCGAGCAGGTAATCAGTCGCCTACGTGCGGCTCCTCTCGATCTCGAACGCTATGGGCGCTGCGTCGAACGTTGGCCAGTGCCGGACGATGGGCCAGCGCCGGGGCCGTGATGGCAGGGTGACGTACGCGAAAATCTGGGCCACCACTTGAATGGAACCGATGGTCGAGAAGGCTACCCACATTCTGAGGTATCGGAAGATGAACGTGGCAGGGTCCCACCCGAGGTGTCGACTCGACGTTGGAGGGCGCCGATAGCCAGACCGACCCCGAGGGACTGGAATTTAAGTACAGCATCACCGAGGCCTCAACCGAATTGGGGCAATCCGCCATCCGCGATTCGGGTGGACCTCTCGACCAACTACAGACAATGTCCAAAGTCCATCGTTGTCACGCCGGCAACAACGCCGCCATTTTCGGCGCGTCCTTCTACTTTTTAGGCGCGGTCGCTTGCGACTACATCATCCTCGTCGCGCCTCGGACGCCGGCCGCGAGAACGACCCGCATCTGCGAGGTTACGGTCAACTGGTAACCGACCCGAGGCAACCACCTGTCGATTTGCGCTCAGAGCCAATCGACGAATCCCCAAGAGACCACCAATCAAGACCACGAGGACCACAATCCCCCGCAGGGTCGTGGTCCAGGTATCCCATGATGCTTCGTAGTTGAGGACGCAATAGAGCACCCCGAGGGATACGAGCATCCGAACTGGTCCGAGGTCGCGGCGAACCCATCGATCCAATGCGGCGAACGCCAATCCCAAGAAGAACGCCGCCACGAGCATCCCCGATTCCCCCAAGATTCCAAGCAAGGTTCCGAGCTGGGTCGGCAAGATGTCGAGATAGGTTCCCGTATCGCCAATCAAAAGTTCAGGGATGGGGAGGTGCTCTTCGACATAGGTCTTCTCCACTCGGTTTCCGGGATCCCCGGAGTCCTTGTTGGGATTAAGGAAGCTGGGTACGGCCAACAAGACATCGTTCTTCAACGGCGTTAGTCCCACTGGATGTGCCCCCGAGCGAAGGGCCTCTAGTTCCATTGCCCCGTAGCTGTTCCCGTCGAGGCGGTATCCGGCTGTAACGGCGAATTGATGCCAGGTCGTGGGGGAGAATAGATTCTCTGAGCCGGTCGTCAAGAACGTCAGCCGAACACTCGATCCAGAGGTTGTATTGAACCTCCCTTCAATGCCCCGGGCAGCGGTGATCGCCCAAGCGAAAAGCACGAGCACCACCAACCCGATCACCGCACCCCTGCGCTTCGGCTTCATTCCGAACTGCGACAGCACGTAGATCAACATCACGGCGCCGATGACGATGGCCAGCCGTTCCCCGACGAGTGCTAGCAGGACTGATTGGACAATCAGGACTGGGACAATCCACCGGCTCCCGAATCGCATCACGAACCCGAAGCCCGAGAGCACTGCGCCGAGGATGAAAAACTGTTCCGAGAGCCCCAGGGTCGCGCCGACGCCCCCTTGTACGCCGCCATTTGATCCGTATCCTTGACCACTCAGGGTGAGGAGCAACAGCGGGAGCGTGATGAGAGCCATCAACTTGTAGTTGAAGACACGCTTGGTGATTGCCGCTTCGGGGGTGTCCGAAGGTATCGGCGCCCTGGTTCGTCGCCCCACTGCTGACACGTAAGCGACGGTAAAGAGCAAGATGGCCGTACTGATCAGCAAGACGAAAGGCCCCACGTAGCTGGTGTCGAACAGCGGCCGATAGGGGTTATAACCAGGGAACAGAGACACAAAGATCTCTCCGACCCCGTGGTATAGGACAGCCATCACAATGAAGATGCCACCGAGGTGGCGATACCAACTGCGCCCGAGCTTTGCGAACAATAGAAGCAAAGCGAGCAGCTGGAGCAGTAGGCCCAACATGGTGTCGACGGTCATCAGCTCACAACGACGGTAGAGATGAGGAGGCCGATGGCCCCCGCGCCGGCCAAGAACAACAACACCCTTCCACCCGGAATGCGGTCGATGCTTCCCCACCAGACGTCGGACTGGTCGGTAACCTCACGTCTGGTCTCAGCGATCTCATACCGCACCCGCGGCTTGTTCCAGGGGTCCCACCACACTCCGAGATCCTACCTAACCCGTTCTTCCCAGCTTCTCCAGAATCAATCGGCGGTGGCAGGGGGATCTGTCCCCGAACCATCTCCCCACTCGCCGATTCCCTGCTCGGAGATGATCGACTGTTCGACCAACATTTTCTCGCGATTTGCTGATCGCCGCCGCGGCCGCAACAACGCGAACTCGTGGCCTCCAGGGATTATGAGAGATCGGAGATGAATCTGGTTCAGCTTTTTCCCCTCAAAAAGCAACCAGAGCGTTGTTGTCCCATAACCCGCTACTGATGAGATGGCAGCACCAAGAATGCCATAGGACCCGAGTAATGCCGCGAGAGTTACTCCGGTAACGATCAGCCCGATGAACTGAGCACGTACCGGTCCGCCTGTCCAGCCGGACCCTAGGAGTGCTTCGCTCAATATGTAGTTGAGCCCGAGTAGGCCGCCACCGATAACGAGGAGAAGCGCTGAGGGAATCGAACCCACGAAGGCATGACCAAAAACCAGTTGGATGGCGAACGGTGTCACAGCGAGCGTCGGTACGACAACGATTACCGCCAACAGAATGCCGAGTCGGCTCGCATGCGCGAACATCGCACCTCGGTGTTTCGGGTCTCGTTCCCGTGCCAAGCGTGGTAGAACCATCGAACCAAGCGCGTTAAGAACGGGACTGACCACCTGTGCCCAAGCGACTGCCACCGCGTACAGGCCAAGTTGGCGAGCGGGCAAGAATCCAGCGATCACGAGTTGGTCCACTCGTAGATTCAGCCACTGTGGAAATGTCGCGAACATGGCCGGCACACCGAAACGGGTGAGCGGTCGAACGAGGTCCGCAGCCGGACCGAGTGGTCCTTTGAGCCGACGGTAGGAGACTAAGACTATTGGTGCGGCCATCAGGGCCACCTCGACCACGAATGCACCTGCTAACTGGCCTGGTGTCACGTGGAACGTGCCGGTGATGGAGAAAACGGCGGCGCCGACAAGTACAAGTAACCACCCACCGGTCAACGAAAACCGGGATATGTTCCACCTCAGGTAGTCGTTTGCCCCTCTCAGCGCCTGGGCAGGCAGGGTTGCAAGAAGGTAGGGAGGTAGCAAGAGGAGCGCGTACTGCGCATCAGTGACGATGACGTGTCCTTGTGATTTCAGCGCAAAGGGGAGAACGAAGACCCCGAAAACGATAAAGAGTACCGAGGCAGACAGTGCAATAAGTATTCCGGTACTCACGTTCTGCCGGCCCCGCTCCGGATTGCGGGCAACGAAGAACGAGAGTGCTTCGGGCATCCCAGCCATGGAGAGAACGATGAGGAATCCGGGCCAGATCTGGATAGCGGCGAGCTGACCCCGGCCAACAGGGCCGAGTACTCGTGCCGCCAATGCAGCGGCAGCGGCGCCCGTTAGGCCGATGGCGATATTTGTCGCTGTTGTGGATGCAAAGGTTGACCCCGATCCGATGTGAAGGTTCTCAATTTTCCCCAGAGGAGCGGGAGGCGGTGTTCTGGAGAATGGCTTGTGAGACCGCGGTCTGGTCAATTCCGAACTCCACTACTCGGTGTGTTGTGGCGTGCGACAGCGCTCACGGGCGAGATCCGTGGGGCTAGTGATTAGCTAGCGTTCGAAGTGCTTCGGCCCACCGGCGGAAATGAACCCGATTGCTTATTTCAACAGAAGCAGCACCCATTCTGCCTACTGCGGTCCGAGGCATGGCCAGGGCGCGGTGGAATCCGGCCCGCGCCGCGAGATCCCCATCGCCCACAAGAATGCCATTGACGCCGTCTTCGAGGAGATCCTGGGTCGCACCGACCCGCGTAGAGCAAAGGAGCGGTAGCGCACTCGCAACGGCCTCGTTGACGGAAAGACCCCACGGTTCGAGCTCGGGAAGATGGACGAACCAGTCAGTTGCGGCGTAGAAACGGGGAAGTTCTGCGTATGGTTGATAGCCAGCCAATATCACGCGGCCACCGCCAAGTTCACGACAGAGTTGCTCAATTCCCGAGCGGTCGGGACCATCGCCCACGAGGACAAGACGTGCCGAAGGGTATTCGGAGGCCGCCGATAGGAAGGACCGTACAACGCGCTCCGGTCCTTCCCGTTGGATTAGCTTGACCACCGCCAGGAAAATGGGAGAGTCCGGACTGTCCACCCCGGCAATATTGGTTCGCAACGCATCGCGTTGGAGGCGCCACGCTGCGGTATCGGCAGCTATACGGTCATTATCGACCGCATAGGGCAGCACGGCGATGCTCTGCTCGCTGACGCCGTTTCCGACCAAATGCGTGCGTGCCGCATTCCCCGTAGCGCCGAAGTGCAGCCCTGCTCGCCCCAGGCTCCGCAGGACAACGCCTCGCGCATGCGAACGAGAGGTGTCACGTTCTGTGAAGTCAGTCGCATCTGTAAAGATCACGGTTCGTCTGCGAGCCTTGCCTGATGTGATGGTGGCAAGAAGTACTGTGCGAGCCAGCGCAAAACCCCATCCAGGGAGAACCACGACATCGAGGTCCCGTCGCCTTGCAGTCGCCATAGCCCACCCGATCAAGGAGGACCGACGCCCGCGTAGATCGGTGTAGTTGAATCCGTCGCGCAATCCGTACTCGCCCCAAGCCGGGACACGCCCGATTTCGGGGTCTAGCGGCGTTGTCGGTGCGGCGAACGCCACTTCAAGTTCAAGGCCCTCCTCGCGAGCGAGGAAACGAAAGAGTGGGCTCTGCCACTGGCTGGGTGCCTGGCTGATGATAAGAACGCGCAATGGCTTCATGTCTTGAGTCCCACTGCCGGACTTACTTGGAGTCACCACATACTGCGTCGTACTCATTATTTGATAGACCGTATCCTCGTCATCGCACTGCGACCGGGCCATCGCAGGTCAGTCCCATCGCAATCAGTGTTGGTCCCAAAAGTCTAGCGTCCACTGCGGTGAGGCAGCCATGGAGGAATAGCTTGAGCATCATCTTCGGTTGCATGGGAGGCACCAGAGCGGAGGTACCTTACAAGTCGAGCGGGTCACCATTCGGCGATGAACCGGGCCTCGTGGTCCACCGGCCGCCAATCGAACGAGCGAGGAGCAAGGAAGGGCAAGCGGGATCGAAGTGACGGAACGGCTTCGCCACTCCACTGATGCCTTGGCTGGGGGCGACTGCGGTTCGTCCGCTTCAAAGAGCCAGTCGTTGTCGGGCTCGCTTGTCACGGAGAAATTCTCACCCAACGAAAGCCGGGAATCGCCAAATTGAGGTCCCACCTTCAGGTCGATGCGCCGAGCTCAGCCCTCGACGGTCACTGGCGGGTTCTGACTCGCACTTCTAGGGTTGGCCCGTGAAGCTAAATCTTGGATGTGGACTCACGGCGCCGATTGGCTGGATCAACATCGATCGCTCCCCCAACCTCCTGCTTGACCAGGTTCGTCCGGTAAAGAGAGCTTTGGGGCGCCTCGGTCTGCTTTCCGAGGCCCACATGACATCGTGGCCGCGGAACGTCTTTCGGGTCAACGTTCGCAAAGGACTGGCCTATGAATCAGGCAGCATCGAGGCCATCTACTCCTCCCACATGCTCGAACACATCTACCTCGACGAGGTGACGCCTATCCTCAAAGAATGTCGGCGCGTCATATGTGTCGGTGGCGTCATGAGGGTTGCGTTGCCGGATGGAGAACAATGGGCGGCGGGCCTCCTCGCCGGAGATGACCGCGAGACCGGCGAACCCGGGCTGGAGTTCAACAAGCACTTGAAGGCCCAGCCATTCGCTCGACCGTCCCTCCAAAGCCGCGTGGTGGGCGTTTTCGGTGCCTCCCCTCACCGATGGCAGCCGACCTACTCGCTTGTGGCCAAGATGTTCAAGGACGCCGGTTTCGTGGACGTGGAGCGACGAGAATTCCTAACTGGGAACCTCCCCGACATCAGTAGCGTCGAGCACCGACGAGACAGCCTGTTCATCGAGGCTTGGTGAACTCCTCAGCGGAAACTGCGTCAGATCTGCAAGGTAGCCAGCGCCTCATTGGTCAGAAGTCACCAACCGCGATGCGCTTTAAGCCGACGACGAACGTCATTGCCCTGGTATTCGTGCGGATTCCCGGTTGGTCTGGCCATGCAAACCGATCCCTCGATCGGTCAGGCCTTCAATGAGGAATTCACTGGCGTCGTCGAGCCTCGTGACCACTTCCCGTACCGGATGACCAGCTCCGCCATGTCTCCGGGCGTGCCATTGGGCGAGGGGACATTGCTCCTCATCCTCCTCGTCTGCACAATCGCCGTGACTGTCGATCTGAGTAAGGACCACCACCGAATGCCTCTGTTTGTTTCGTTACTCACAATTACGAACCAGCCCGAAAGTGATAGAACAGCGCTTCCGCCGGGCCTATTCCGGATTGTCGCACGTGGCGGGCGCCGGTCGCCGCGCGGTCGTTCCACACCGTAGATGACCACCATCTCGTTGCTCCAGGACCCGGCGAACGAAGGCGGGACTGCGACGGTCGCCAGGTCGTACGAAGAGTGGATGACGGTGCACAGCCGCGCACACCGCACTTTCTACCTGGATGATCGAGGACCAGGTGGAGTGTTGCGCCTAGCGCGTTGGGACTCGTCGAAACCGGCTGTTCCGAGAGTGCTCCCTCGAGCCCACCTCCCCATGTACGCAACAGCCAAGGTTCGAATGCGGGGTGTCTGGAACGACGTCGACGAGACCCACGTGATCGGTGCATTGTCCATGCACGGCTCGTTGGCTCCTGCGACGGTACCGTCCTTGGTGTGGCTGGCCGCTCTGGTCTCCGACGAGCGATCTTCGAGTTTGAGCTTGCAAACCTGGTCGCGCCAGCTTCTCTACCGGACCACGCTCGCTCCGTTGTCTCGGATCGAGGCGACGGTGCTTGGTCGGGCTTCGAGAGTCCTGGCGATGAGCCCGCATACTGCCGATCTCATCATTCGACAAGGTCTCGCGTCTGCAGACCGGGTAGAAGTCCGGACCGTACCCATTGATACAGACATATTCGCTCCACCGGAGCACGACGCCGAACGATCCGGCATCCTCTACGTTGGACGCGCTCACGATCCGCGCAAGGGGTTTCACCGAATTCTAGCGCTGCTAGAGGCATCGCCGAGGGCGCGAGCCGCTGGGGTCGACGTCGTCTCACCAGGCTGCCCGGGCGAAGCTGACGGCATCCGGTGGCGGGGCAATGTAGAAGATCTTCCCCACATGTACGGGAAGGCAGTGCTTCTGATACTGCCGTCGATGCAGGAGGGACTCGGAATTGTCGCGTTCGAGGCTTTGGCTTGTGGCACCCCTGTGGTGGCGTACCGGTGTGGTGGGCCCGACCGATTGCTCGCGGAATCAAATGGGGCGATCCTCGTCGATGACGACTCCGCATTCCGGTCGGCCGTCGAAGGACTGTTGGCGGACGAATCTACCCGGGACGAGATGGGAGCTGTTGGTCGCCGTTACGCAGTCGAGCAGTTTTCGTCCCGCGACTTTCTGGCCGACCGGTCGCTTTTCACACTGACGGACTGACTATTGGACGGTATGTGTGAATGGACCGATTCGGAGAGAAATCTCGGATTCCCGTCGCCCGGACTGGCTTTGTGTCCGAGCACCAGGGAATAAAGGTCGCGGTGGCGCGTGGTACACGCGGGAAGGACTAATCGTGCGATTGCACATTAACGGTGTCGGAATGGTCACGGGTGGCGGCGCGACGCATCTCGAGGAGTTCGTGCCCGCCCTCACGGCAGTCCGGCCTGACTGGGATGTCCTCGTATACGTCTCCAGAAGGTCGCAGATGTCATCGGTGCCCGGTGTGCGAATCGAGTCGGTGAACCGGAGTTCGTGGAGACGAATCGACTGGGACGCGATCACTGTCGGTCGTCGATCCAAAGACGAGGGTGCCGACGCCTTGTTGAATATGGCCAATTATGGGCCCGTGCGAGCGCCTCTTCCATCGGTGCTTTATCAGGCGAATCCGAAATATTTCGATCGAACGTGGGTCCGACGGATGAGTCGTACGCAACAAGCCACCGCGATCTTGCGCAGGGATCTTGCATTCATGATGATGCGGCACTCCGCAGCGGTGGTAGTGCCGAGTGAGGCGATGATGGGCTACCTTCGAAGCTGGCCACTGTGCCCGCGTGAAGTCTTGATCGAGGCTGTTCCTCACGGGATCGATTTCAACCGATTCGAGTTTGTCCCGACACCGAGGTCGGGTCAGGCCCGCATTGTCGCCCTCGGAGACTCGTATCCTCACAAAGACCACGGCGTGCTCGTAGAGATGATGGAGGAGTTGCGGCGTCGTGACGTCGATGCAACGCTCGAACTGACCACACGTGACGACGACTCCCTTCGCCATGTTGCGGTGTTGCGAGAGCGCATTCGGGCGGTCGGACTTGAGGAGAGAATCCGACTAGTCGGGAAAGTGGATGCACCGTCGTTCCTCTCTGGTGCCGATGTGATGGTGATGCCATCGGTGACCGAATCGTTCGGGTTTCCGATCCTCGAAGCGATGGCGAGCGGGGTTCCGGTCGTTGCTTCATCCATCCCGTCGACGAAGGAGCTGTTGGGTGATCTGGGTTCGTACTTTCCGATCGGAGATGCCGTTACCGCAGCCGACGGGGTCGTCTCGGTGCTCGAAGCCCATCCCTCGGAGATCCGTCACCGGTTGGCATCAGCCAGAGAGGTGGCCGGCCGATACACCTGGGAGGCGAATGCGCAACGTGTCGCTCAGATAATTGAGGCTGTCGCGAAGACCTCATAAGTGGGCGTGCACGTTCACGAGGCAACTAAGCACACGGATCCGACGGCCACTCGAGGACCCACCCCAACGTCACCGGCAGATCGGTGGATTGGATTTCCACCCGGTGTACCGTCGACGGGCGGAGGTGGCCGAAGCCCCACGCAGTGGTGGATGGCTCGGAAGTTGCGTGACCACCTCGCCCGGCGATCGAGCCCGAAACCGCAACCGGGGTCACGTGCAGACGGCTTATCACTCGATGGCTGCCCGAGCCAGTGACGGTGTCAATGATTTCCACCCGCCCGGGAGCGATGCGCCAGCGTCGCCGGTGCAATGGGGATCCGGGCAGGTGGCGATAGCCGTCGTGGGACGCCACGAGCTCGACAGCGCCACCGTCGACCGTGACGAGTTCGAGGGTCCCTCGTGCCCGCCGCCCCGCCCGGAAGATTCCCCACACCTCGGTCTGATCCTGCCCGTCGATTTCGACAGTGTTATGCGCCGCGGTGGACCGCTCGTACATTCGTCGCGGGCCGGCCTCGTAGGTCGACGTACCGGTGTCAACTACCCACCGTTCGTGGCCGACCCACAATTCGAAGGACAGGCAGTCTGCGTGGGCGTGGGCCGGTAGATCGTCAGGACAGGGATCGCCGACGTCCACGATGAGCTGGGTGTGGGCGTCGGGTCGGACCACCACGTAACCCGACGCGGCCAACTCGGTTACCGCCCCTTGGGTCGGGGGAGCGGGTGCGAGCGCCGCGAGCCTGCGCGTGCCTACGGGTATGGCGTCGTTGCACAGCGCCACCTCGCCATCGCCTCCCACCATGGTCCCCAACCACTGGCGCATCCCCTCGATGGCGCCGCCGAGGCCGGCGACCGGCGGGGCGCTGGCGGCGGATAGAAGGCCGAGGATGTCGATGAGGTCCCCGAGAACCTGGCAGTGGTAGGAAGGTGATCGCTCGAAGTGGCCGCCGTCCGCCAACACCTGAACGGGTAGTTGGGTCTGGAGAAGTCGCCGTCCGGTCGAAACGAGGTCGGGTCGGCCGAGGAAATCCCCGGCGCCGATCAGGGCCTTCAGGTTTTTGACCAGGTGGTTGCCGCCCACATCGAGTTCAAGATGGGACTGCACAAAGCCGGCGTGCCAGGCGATCTGTTCAAGGAAGTCACGCTCGATGTCGCTATCCCGCACCAGCGGGTCGAATACGCCGCACAGCACCCAGGCCCGGAGGGAGACCACGTATGGGGACCAGGCGTCACCGAAGGCTGGCGCGACCGAAGCGCGCCACGACCGCCAAAGCCGGGCAAACGACGCCCGGGCCCACGCACGGTCTGGTGCCTGTGCGAGCGCCCAGGCCCACTCGAAGTAGTGGAGGTGGAACCGCCACAGCTGTGACGCCCCTGGCTGGTGCCAATCGGCAGGTTTTCCGAGAGAACGCTCCTCGCTGAGGAACGTGAACTTCCCCGCGCCGATCTTGGCCGCGTCTCCGTAGTCGAGTGGGGCATCCAGCGGGCCGAAGGCCGCGGGCCATCCGGGGGTGACGCCCGTCGGCGGATTGACGGGTCGCGTGGCGAGACCGGGCCAGCGTTGCTCGGCAACGCGAAGCGTGCGTAGCCGGATCCGGTGGGCGACTTGGGCGGGGCGGAGCCGCACCGCGGTGCGAGCCAACCGCGCGGCGTCGTGCAACCGGCGGTTCGGGTGTGGTCGGCCTCCGTCCCCCGGGTCGTCGTTCGAGACGCCTGGCGGCGTCACCGGAGCAACGCCGCCTCTCTCTCGACGCCCTCGTCGAAGGACCGGGGCGCGTAGCCGAGCGACATCGCTGCACCGATGTCGAACGTCTTGTCCTCGTTCAGCCGCAGTACCTGCTCAACTTTGAGCCTCGGCTTCGTTGCTAGCCGTTCGTATGCCCGCACCGCGGCGATGGTCGGACCGAGCGGGAGCGACACCAGCCGGGGCCGTCGGCCCACCACTCGACCGGCAGCTTCGACGATCTGGCGCAGGGTGAGCGGCTCCGGCCCGGCCACGTCGTAGGAACGACCGACGGCGGCGTCCGCTTCGATCGCCGTTGCGATGAACCAGGCGAGGTCGTCGACGTGCACCGGTTGGATGAGCCGATGTCCACCTCCGGGCAGGGGGACTACCGGGCTCCGGCGCACAAAGGTCAGCAGCCTGGCCACGTTTCGGTCACCCGGTCGGCCATAGATCATGGTCGGCCGCACGATCGTCCAGCGGAGCCCGCTGGCCCGGATTGCGTCCTCGGCGGCGATCCGGACAGTTCGCGAAGCGGCCGGCAAGGAAGTGAAGATAGCGGTGGTCGAGATGAGGACAGCCCGTTCGATGTCGGCTTCCTCGGCGGCGGCGACGATGGTCGTCGCGTGCCCGAACCCGAGCGAGGCCAGGTTGACCAGGGCATCCGCTTTCGACTCGGAGAATGCCGCGTCGAGGGCGGCGGGGTCATCGAGGTCAGCCCGTTGCACCTCGGCCCCGAGCGCGGTCACGGCGCTGGCCGCAGTAGCGCTGCGAGCCAGGGCCACTACCTCATGGCCCCGCCCGACGAGGTCCGGCACCACCGAGCTCCCGAGGAATCCGCTGGCTCCCGTGACCAGGATCCTCATCGCGGGCCTTGCTCAACCGCGGCTGCCCGGCCGTTTAGTACCGACGCGAGCGCGGCGAGCGTGGCCCGGGAGCTGGCCAGGCTCTCTTCGGTAATGGTGCCAGCGCCGCCCAGATCGAGGGCGCGCGCAAAGCCGGCGACCAGCGCCGCGTGCCCCTTGTCCTGGGAGCCGGACCACACGCCGGCACCGTCGACGGTCAACGAGCGGAAGTCATCGATCACCAGGGTGTGGCCGCCACCGAGGACCTCGATGCGCTCCTTGGCCGTCGATCCGTGGCCCCCGCTGGCGTAGGTGATGGTGGCCAGCGATCCCTCATCACAGCGAAGGGCCACAGCCAGGTCGCTCCCGCCCTGGGCCTCGCCGGCCGGCCCGGCCACGGCCACGACCTCGGCCGGTGAGGCGCCGGCCAATGCGGCACAGGTGTCGACGAAGTGACACACCTCGCCGATCAGGCGTCCTCCTTGGCGCCGATCGGCGTACCAATGGGTAGGAGCAATGGGGCCGGCGTTCACCCGGTAGGCGATGACGACCGGGCCGCCGATGCTGGCCAGGTGCCGCCGG
>Ga0182024_10008268_pt1 | contig 22031 bp, 23 predicted proteins | sample P32metaG_FD_120480 | JGI IMG/M metagenome (GOLD analysis project Ga0182024, IMG submission 120480) | Permafrost microbial communities from Stordalen Mire, Sweden - P3-2 metaG (Illumina Assembly) | ecosystem: Environmental > Terrestrial > Soil > Wetlands > Permafrost | place: Sweden: Stordalen...
GGGCCCAATGGCGGGTCGTTCGGTCTGATCGGCTGGCAAGGTGATTGCTACTCCTACGCAAAAGGTGGGACGACGGCACAGAAGTCCTGCATCTTGGACGGATTGTAGCCCACTAAGGATACAGGCGCAGGAAAGATTTGTGACAGAAACGACTGGCTCACATGGATAGCTAACTTACTGGCAAGATTGAATCTAAGATGAGTACGTTCCACCAGGAACGCCATCTTTTCCGCCCATGCCTGCCGCCCGACTACCGCAGCCCTCTAGCAATAATTTTGCATCCGATGGATTAGATATTTTTGTTGGCCTTTCTGAAACGAGACTCGTAAAGTCCGGTTCAAGCAGTGGGGCAGTGGTGTGCGCGGCGCTGCAGTTTGGAGAATGCCACGAGAGCAATCGTTTTCAACGACGAATCGAGAAAGCGGTTCAGGCGGCGATTTACACCTGACAGCGCGGGCGCGACTGTCTAATATCCAGGTGGCTTATCTGGGAGGGTCGGGATTTGGGGGCTAATTCCACACAAGCGGTAGGCGTGCTGGCATTCTTGCTGGCATTTACGTTTCTGCCCATCGGAATTGAGACGAGCGGAGCGATCTATTATTTGTTTGCAATCGCCTTGCTCGTGGTATCTGTCATTATTTTTACGAAATGCAAGCCACTCGAAAATCAGGAAAATTGAATGGGGAAAAACGAAACATGATCCTCGTGGGAATACTTTTGACATTCTTCGGCTTCGTCATAGGTGTTTCGAGTCTCGCGGTGACAGCTTCGGCGGGAGGCCGGCTGGTAATCGTGATGGCTGGAATTGCGGTAAGCCTATTTGGAATTCTTGGAGTACTCAACCCGGCCTACCAAAAAAACGCGGTTTGGAAGAAAGGGTTGAGCCGAGAATGACGAACGCCAGGAAGTGCTTGCTGGGAGTGTTGCTGGTGATGGTTTCGACGGTCCCATTGGCGCATGCGCAAGCGCCAGTGGCCGCTCCAGCAGTGACTCCGCCGGCCGCGTCGAAAACCATCGTGGATACGGATCTTTCAAATATTCCCGTGCCGGCGGCGGACGCGCGCGCCAAGGGCGATCCGGACGGTTCACTCACAGGGAACGCCAGCGATATCACGGTGAGCGACGCGAAAAAGGGCCTGACCATCGGCGATCTCGCCAATCAGGTGGGACAAAACAAAATCGCCGTGAATTTTGTATGGACGCTGATCACCGGATACCTGGTCATGTTCATGCAACTGGGCTTTGCGCTTCTGGAGACTGGCCTAGCGCGAGCGAAAAATGCCAATCACACCATGATGATGAACATGGCCGTGTACGGCATTGGAATGTTCGCTTACTGGTTGATCGGGTTTGCCATTCAGATGGGTGGCGTGGGTGCGGTAGCGAACTTGGGGGGCACGCCTCCCTTAAGTTCGGAATTTACGGTGCATTTGTTTGGAAAGCCGTTCGGTTTGTTCGGACAGCACGGACTCTTCCTGATGCACAAAGGAACGTACGACGTTGGCGTGATGGTGCTGTTCTTGTTCCAGATGGTGTTCATGGATACCGGCGCGACGATCCCGACGGGTGCGGCGGTGGAGCGCTGGAAATTTTCCGCGTTCATCGTCACGTCGTTTTTATTTGCGGCGTTTACCTACCCGCTTTTTGCGAATTGGGCTTGGGGCGGCGGGTGGCTGGCAAATCTCGGCGCCAACTTTGGTCTGGGCAAGGGGTATTGCGATTTCGCGGGATCCGGAGTGGTGCACGCCGTGGGCGGGCTCAGCGCTTTAGCGATCGCCATGATTTTGGGGCCGCGTATCGGAAAATTCTCGCGTGAAGGCAAGCCGCAAGTGATTTTGGCCCACGATGTGGTGATGGTAATTACCGGCTGCTTGATTTTGGCGTTTGGCTGGTTCGGTTTCAACCCTGGGTCGACGTTAGGTGCTTCGGGCAACGGCAACCTGCGCATCAGTTCCATCGCGGTGAACACCATGTTGGCCAGTGCGGCAGGACTGATCAGCGGGATGTTGTACATGTGGACGTTCTACGGCAAGCCCGATGCTTCGATGACCGGTAACGCATTTCTGGCGGGCTTGGTGGCGATCACCGCGCCTTCTGGTTTTGTGAATCCAGTAGGCGCAGTGATCATCGGCCTCATCGCCGGTGTTTTGGTGTGTCTCTCGGTGGCGTTCGTCGAGCGCGTAATGAAGATTGATGATCCGGTGGGGGCGGTGTCTGTTCACGGGACATGCGGGATTTGGGGAGTGATTTCGCTCGGACTCTTTGCAGACGGCAAGAGCAACTATGGCGGCTCCTGGAATGGCGTGAACGGTTCGGTGACTGGCCTGTTTTACGGCGACGCCGGACAACTAGTGGCGCAGCTTGTGGGCGTAGCGGCGCTCATCGGTTTTGTGTTCACACTCAGCTTTATTTTTGCCATCGTTGTGGACCTACTGGTTGGCCAGCGCACTTCAGCGAAGTCCGAGCTTGCGGGCCTGGATCTTCCAGAGATGGGCTCGCTCGCCTATCCAGAATTTGAATTGAAGTCCTCGTCATGAGGAAAACGTCGGAATGACCGCAGAGAGCATGGCGATTCAGCCAAAACGGGAGACACTCGCGACCGGTTTTCGGCCGAGCCGGTGGCCGGCGCTTCCCTGGAAAGATCCGCATGCGGTGGCGCCTGAAGATCTCGCAGAGTTTATCACTTCGGTTACACAGGCATATGCGAAAGACCCAGAAAACGCGGATTTGCTTACCTGCCTCGGAATCGCGCATGCCATGAACTTTGACGTGTACCGGTCCTTGGATGCGCTGGAAGAAGCTTGCCGCATCGCGCCGCAGAATTTTTTCGCGCGTTACAAATATTCGGAATTGCTGTTTCGTTTAAAGGTCGTCGAGCGCGCCGAAGAAGAAACGGCTGCGGCGCTGGACTTGGCGGGGAATAACTGGGAACTATCGCTAGCCCGGCGGCAACTCTCGGAAATTCGAAAAGTTCGACGCTCGGGGCTGACGCGCCCCAATTGGACGAAATCGCTTCGTCGTCCCGCGCTTGGTTTTCTGTTGTTGCTCCTGGGACTCTCTTGCGTATACGTGCTCTGGAAATGAAGTATCGGTGGCACTACTTTTTAGCGGCTTGCTTCTTCGTGTGTTATCTTTTGCTTTCGCATGGAGTGCCGCTATTCCCGGTGCTCGCCGGTTGTATTCTTGCTTCGTTTTTGACTTGGCGAAAGCTCTCGCGTGACGCTGCAATACGACGTTAAGAGCCTCCAATTCAATAAGGTCGCTTCTGCTGCTCGCGGAATGCTCGCTGCCGACTTCGGATTTTCTCAAGCCTCTGAAAGAACAACCTTGAATCTACTTACGATCTTTGGACTGGTAGCGGTGAGCGCAATGGTCATTTGCTATGCATTCGAGAATCGCCATACATCATTCATTCTGGCTTTCGCCTTGTCCTGCGTGCTCGGATCGATTTACGGTTTTTTGCAGGGGGCTTGGCCGTTCGGCGCCGTCGAAGCGGTCTGGGCGGTGATTGCGGTTCGTCGCTGGTGGCTTGCCCGCGGTTCCGGGCGATTCAACCGGAGCGGTGACTAGAGCGACGCGTGAGACTTGCCAGTTCGATAGAAGGGAACCAAGAAAACCGGGAGGAAAGCGCTGCGCGGAAGGATTTGCCGAGAGTGATGAAGGGGAGTCGCAAGCGCGCGAGAAATGGATTCAGACTTTGGCCACGGTCGTCCGCAAGATAGCCGAGGCAATATTGGACAACGGGAGAATTTCTTCCGCGGCGCCGCGAAGAATGGCTTCTCTGGGCATCCCAAAGACCACGCAACTAGCTTCATCCTGAGCAATAGTCCAGGCGCCGGCTTGCTTCATCTCGAGAAGGCCATCTGCACCGTCAGCTCCCATGCCAGTCATTAGAATGCCGACGGCACTGCCGCCAGCAGCATGCGCAACGGACCGGAACAGGACGTCAACACTGGGGCGGTGGCGGGACACGGTAGCGCCATCTCGCAGTTCGATAAAATATGTGGAACCAACTCGGTGCACCAAAAGGTGGCGGTTACCCTGAGCGATATAGGCGCAGCCGGGAACAATTTTATCGCCGTCCGCGGCTTCCTTGACGGCAATCCGGCAAATGCCATCGAGACGCTTCGCGAAGGCTGCCGTAAAGCCCTCGGGCATGTGTTGCACCGCAACAATCCCGGGACAGTCCTCAGGCATCTGTTCGAGAACCTGCAGTAATGCTTCCGTGCCTCCGGTCGAAGCGCCAATGGCCACAATCTTTTCACATCGCTGCGCGGAGGCCGGAATGGTTACCGGGGGAATTAAGATGCCGGCGGAATAATTCTTGCGGTAAGGGGCACGAGATTTGCGAAACTTGCTGACGCGGGCGGTCGCGGCCGCGCGCACGGTGTCCTCCAACAGAACGGCGGATTCCTCTAGGAACCCGCGGATGCCGATCTTCGGTTTGGTGATGATATCTACGGCACCGATTTCCAGGGCACGAATGGCGGCTTCAGTTCTCGGCCCTGTCAAACCGGAACAAACTACGACGGGCACCGGATGTTGCGACATCAGCTTTTCCAAAAATGTGATGCCATCCATGCGCGGCATTTCCAAATCCAGAAGGATGACGTCCGGGTGAAATTTTTTCATTTTATCCATGGCGATGAGCGGGTCGGCGGCCACGGTGACGCGGAAGCCGCGCTTTTCTGAAAGCACAGCGAGAAGCACCTGACGTACGATTGCGGAATCATCGACTACCAGGACGTTCAAAATACCATTGGCCCCCGCGATCGGCGCAGGAGGGATGCCGGCGAACTCGTGCACTTTCTCAGTGGACATGGAGCTTCCTTTTTACAGCGTTCCCGTTGCAGGCGTAGAGGTGACGCGTTTTCACATAATTCTTTCAGTCACCCTCCGTGTGGTCGCGGCGCTGAAGAATGCACAAAGCGCCGCCACGGGCGATGGGACCTTTTAAGGTTGGGAAGACTTTTGGTGTGACCGTGTCTAATTTATCCGCTACACCATGGAGACTTTCCGCGTGGCCGAGAAACAAGTATCCGCCCGGAGCCAAGAATTTTCCGATACGATTCACTACAGCCACCTTGGTCATCCATTCGAAATAGATAAGGACGTTCCGGCAAAAAATCAGATCAAAGGGGCCCGAGAGCGGGTAGTGTTCGTGTGTGAGATTGAGCCGCTGAAATCGGACGGCTTGACGGAGCTTTTCTGCGGCCTTGATTCTCCCTTTCTCTGGGCCAAAACCCTTCAGAAGAAATTTTCGCTGATAGTCTGCTGGTACGTCCGAGATTCTCTCGGCCGGCCAAACGCCTGCCGAAGCACGCGCCAAAACCTTGGTCGAGAGATCGGTGCCAAGAACTTCAATGTTCCATCCCAAGGAAGTCGGAAAGTTGGACAGAAGAGCCATGGCCAGAGAAAAAGGCTCTTCGCCGGTCGAACAGGCCGCGCTCCAAACGCGGAGCGTCCTGCTCCGCCGATTGGCGTCGGCCTGAGCGGTCCATTCCGGGAAAATGTGCTGGCGCAAACATTCGAACGCTGCAGGCTCGCGGAAGAAGTGCGTTTCGTTGGTGCAGACACAATCGAGCATGCACACCATTTCCTGCGGATCCGCTTTTACCCGGCGGTAGTATGCGGAAAAAGAATTCAATTCCAACGCACGCAATCTTTTCCACAAACGGCTCACCAACATGGCGCGGTTTTTCGCGCCCAAGTGGATTCCAGATTCACGAAGCACGAGCGCTTGGAAGAGAGAAAATTCCTCGACGGCGAGCTCCGGTATGGGTGCAGGCATGGTCAGCACCGAATTAGCCTGACTGCCCGGGTAGGCCATTAAGCTTCGAGTGGCTCGCCGACACTCTCCTCAGCGACATTCTGCGCTTCCAACGTGGCGGCTTGGATATTGGAGATGGTCAGGAGCTCGACATTGTTCAAGACGGTGTCGATGTTCAAGATGAGGGCAAATTTCTTGCCCAGTTTGCCCATCCCGAAAAGATATTCGAGGCGCACCCGTGTGCCAAATGCCGGAGGCGCTTCGATATCTTTGGGAGAGAGGTCGATTACCTGATTGACAGCATCCGCGATCACGCCCATCACCGAGCATTCCGAGTCCTGTTCGACCTCCACGACGACGATACATGTGGTCTTGGTGACCGGGCGATCCTCGAGCCCGAAGCGTATCGCTAGATCGACGACGGGAACGACGTTGCCGCGCAGGTTGATGACGCCACGAATCCACTGCGGTACCTTAGGTACCTTGGTGACGGTGGTGTATTCGATAATCTCCTTTACGCGCTGAATGTTGATGGCGTATTCCTCATCTGCGAGGAAAAAGGTCAGATATTGCTGTTGAACCGTTTCTACCTTTTCCATGGTTTCCATAAGTCTCCTCGTCAGCCTAGATCCGGGAAAACGACTCGGCGTAGTCGCCGTTGGTCGTCCCTAACTGCTGGGAGGAGCCGTGGCTCTCATCTTTGGAGTCCGGGAAATGAAGCTTTTCAGGCTTCTGTTTTTTGCCTGTGCGATAGCCGCCATGAGAACTGACGCGGAAGAAGCTGATCATTTCTTGCAAGGCTTCGGCCTGCGACGCCAACTCCTCTGCGGTGCTCGAGAGCTGCTCGGCGCCTGCCGCGTTTCGCTGCGTGACCAACCCCACCTGGTTCATCGCCCCGTTTATTTGGCTTACGCCAGCGGCTTGCTCCCTGGAAGTTGCGGCCACCTCCTGCACCAAGTCGGCGGTTTTCTGAATCGCCGGAACAAGTTCAGATAGCAGTCCGCCGGAGCGTTCGGCAATCTGCACGTTGGCAGTGGCCAATCCGCCGATCTCCTGTGCGGCTGTGCGGCAGCGTTCCGCCAGATTGCGTACTTCGCCTGCGACCACGGCAAAGCCGCGCCCATGTTCGCCGGCGCGCGCCGCTTCGATTGCGGCGTTTAATGCCAGCATGTTGGTCTGGTAGGCAATTTCTTCGATGACCGCGATTTTCTCCGCGATTAATTTCATCGCCGAAACCGCTTCCTGCACAGCTTGGCCGCTTTGTCCGGCGTCTTGCGCACCCTTGCGCGCCGTTTGCTCCATCTTCCGGCTGTTTTCAGCGTTCTGATTGATGGACGCGCTCATTTCTTCCATGCTGCTGGTTACCTGTTCGACTGCGGCAGCCTGTTCGCTGGTCCCCTGCGACACAATACTGGCGGACGATGCTACCTGTGCGGCAGCGGTACTCACGGAGCCCGCACCCATGCGCACTTCGCCGATCATTTCGTTGAGCTTGCCGGTCATCTTGGCCATGGATCCGAGCAAACGACCGATCTCATCGCCGCGATTCGCGTTGATCGACTTGGTCAGGTCGCCGGCGCTGACGTTCTCAACGACGTCGACTACTTCCTGGAGAGGCTTGGTGATTCCACGGGAGATCACTAGCGTCACGAAAACACTCACGAAAATAGAGACGAGGGAAAAAATTACCAGCGTGGTGGTGGTGGTCCGGGCGATTTCCGTCACCATCGGTACCAATACCTCGGCGTGACGATTCGTCAATTCGGTGGCTAGATCCTCCAGCCGGTGAATGGAATCTTTGTACTCATTGATCTTGAGGTTGCACTCCTGGGGCGTATGGAGCTTGCCTTCTTGAATCAACCCGAGGACCTTGGTGTAGCCGCTTTCATAAGCGTCCAAATCCTCGCGCATGGACCGAATACCGGCTTTGTCATCTGCGGAGAGGGAGAACTTCTCGAGTTCGTTGAAGGTGTCCCGCAGCTTCTGGCGTTGCGCGTCCCACTTGGCCGCGTATTGCGCTCGCATTTGCGCGTCCTCGAAATTGAGGAACGTATCTTTTTCAAATCGGCGCAATTCTAGCGTCGTAGCCTTGGCGCGGGCGGCCACCGTTACCACCTTGGCGTCTCCGTTCAGAACGTTCAGGGTTTCCCGGGTGATATCCTCGAGTCCCCAATAGCCGCTGAGGCCCATGGAGATGAGAAGTAAAACGATCAAGCCGAAACCGATCGCTAAGCGCTTACCGATTGTCAGATTCTTTAACACAAACCTCTCCTTCGAACAAAAATACCGAGTGCGGGTTCAGCCGCCTCGAACTGCCGATGAATGGCCCTACTGTGCAACCAACTCGCCGCTCCGGCGCACCGCTTCCCTGCAAAGAGCTGGCACATCGAGAATCAGTGCCACACGCCCATTGCCAAGAATCGTCGACCCGGAAACACCGCTAATTCGTTGAAACAATCGTCCGAGCGGCTTAATGACCGCCTGCTGCTCGCCCAACAATTCGTCGGCGGCCAGACCCGCGCGGCCGCCCTGGTATTCCACCACGATGATTTTTTCTCGTGCTGGCGCGGGGCCACGGCTTCCGAAAAGATCACGCAGCCGCACGTACGGCAGTGCTTCACCGCGCAAATTAATTACGCCACCTTCTTCGGAACGGTGCTTCTCGAACGGGAGTTCAAGACACTCTTGAACGGAGCCGAGAGGAATTACATAGGTCTCCGTGTCCACCTTAACCGCAAAGCCATCGATGATGGCCAGCGTCAGCGGAAGGCGGATGGTAAAGGTCGTCCCTTGGCCCTTTTGGCTGGCCACTTGGATCACGCCGCTTAACGCATTGACGTTGCGGCGCACCACATCGAGACCCACGCCACGGCCGGAAAGCTCCGACACTGTGTCGGCGGTCGAAAATCCCGGTTGAAAAATTAAGTTGTGGGTTTCTGATTCGCTCAGCCGGACGCCCTCGGTGATAATCCCTTGCTTTCGCGCGTGCAACAGGATGCGCTCATGATCGAGGCCCGCGCCGTCGTCGGAAATCTCCACCACGATGCTGCCCGAGTCATGAAAGGCCTTGAGTACAATTTTGCCGCTCGGATCTTTTCCTGCGGCGCGGCGGACTTCCGGGCTTTCTAATCCATGGTCCACGGAATTTCGGATCATATGCATCAACGGGTCATGGATGTGCTCGAGTATGGTGGTATCCACTTCAACGTCTTCGCCCATGATCAGCATGCGAGCCAGCTTCCCGCTCTTCCGGGCGGTATCGCGTACGCTTCGCGCAAATCGATGAAACGTCGGCCCCACCGGCACCATGCGAATCTTCATCACCAGCTCTTGTAAATCGAGGAACAACGCTTCCAACTCGTGTTGCGTTTGCAGGAGTTCGCCCCCGCCGGCGTTTGAAACCTGCTTTTCCTCGAGCATGCGCCGCAGGCGCCCCTGTCCGATCGCATATTCCACCGTCAGATTCAGCATGCGGTCCAATTTGCCCACGTCCACGCGCAGATTTTGTACGGGGGTTTTGGACACTCCCACCCCGGTAGTGTCTGGAAAGAGTGATGCGGGAGTCTCTGCTGCAGCGGGCATCTCGGTGTTTTTGAATACGGCGGTTATCTCGGTGAGGCGGGTGCTCAATTGCAGATGTCCGGCAGGAATATTTTCTTCTCCTTGCACGGCCCGCCCGGCCATTTCTCGCACGGCGTCCACGGACTGCAGAAGAATGTTGATTCCTTCATGCGTTAGATGTGCGGCATGACTGCGGGAAAGATCAAGCAGATCCTCGACCGTATGCAAGAAACCAGCGAGGGCGTTGAACTCCAGCAAGGATGCATTGCCCTTCATGGTGTGCACGGCCCGGAAGAGAGAAGAAAGCATTTCGCGATCGTCCGGGCGCGTCTCCAGGGCCAGGAGCAACTGCTCCATCTGCACGAGGCACTCCTCGGTCTCTTCCCGGAACGACTGAACCAGCATCTCCCGATTAATTTCCATGATTCCTCTATAAAATTCGGATCACTGCGTCGCCGGTGTCAGTGCGAAACCTGATTCGCTGTCCACGGTTCACACCGACGATCTTGGACACCACCGGGATGCGGGCCTTGGCCAGCATGCTTAGGGCGACTTCAACGTTTCGGCTTCCTAGGTGCGGTTCTGAATCCGAACTGGGGGGGCGCAGCGACTCAAACAAGCAGCCACCGCCGAAAACCTTGGCGCGTAATTGACCGCGGTCTGCGCCGGCTTCCAGCAGTTTGTGCAACAATATGGAAACAGCCACATCGCCGTAACGCGGCGAGGACGCGCCTCGGCCCTCCCAATTGGGCAGCAAGAAATGAGTAGCTCCGCCGATAGCTTTGACGGGATCCCACACGCATACGGCCACGCAAGATCCGAGAATGATCGAAATCGGTTGCGCTTCCGCCGAAATGAAGACATGGCCGGCGTGGAGAAAATGGGCGCTTGCCGAAGATGGATCCTGAGTTTCGCAGGGCAGTTGCGCGTTGCGAGCAGTTGCCCCAAGTTTCAGAGAAAGTTGCGGACTCACGACGCCACCTGTTTTCCTTGCAGTCTTTGAAACTGCAAAGCAACCGCGGCGTAGGTTTCCAGGAATTTCAGTAACTCATAATCGACCCATTCCAATCCATTTTTCTGTGGAAGCAGACCGAAGATCGCAATGACGCCGACAACCTCCCGGCTGGCCTTTAGCGTGATGCACGCCGTCAGATTTTTCTCATAAGGAAGGAGAACTCCAACCGGCTGGCGCTCCTGAAATTGACTCAATCCCTCATGGGCCGCGCGACCAAACATGCCGGCGCCGGCGACGAACGGCTCGAGCGCGCTGAGTTCGACGCCCCAGGACCAGGCTAAGGAGAAAGTATGTTCCGCCCGGCTAAAATCAAAAATCGCAACCTCTTCCGAACCAATGAGATTGGCGATGATCTCCGCGATGCCTTCACAAACGTCCCCATTGTCGAGACTTTGAATGAGTCGTGCGCTTGCCGCATTGAGCCGTTGCAAGAGAAAATGATTGCGCTCCACCTGTTCGCGGAGCGATCGCTGTTGTACGCGCAGGCGCAGTTCTTGGGTGCCGCTAGATACCGAGGTGTTCTCATTCTGCAGTTCTGTCCGGCCCCCAGCTTTGACCGGCAGACGGTTTCGATTTCCTGAACCTATCATCTCTTCCCTCGCAGCTTCGGAGTACGCTTTGCGTTGTTTTTCAATTTTTGAATCACTCGCCGAGGTAGGCCTTCAAGAGATCAAGAAGCTCGACGTCGTTCACTGGTTTTGTGAGGTAGTCGCTGCACCCGCTGGCGTACCCTTCCTGGACATATTTTTCTTCTCCGCGCGTGGTGAGCAGGATCACGGGGATCTTCTCCGTTTGTTTATCTTGTTTCAGCAACCGGCATGCTTCCAAACCGGTCATGCGAGGCATAATTACGTCCATGAGGATCACGTCCGGCTTTTCCTCTTTCGCCCGATCGACAGCTTCTTTGCCATCGACGGCGCTGACCAACACGTAATTCGTTTTGTGGCTGAATATCATCCTGTTTACCAATCGCGCGGTGCAGGAGTCATCCACGAGCAAGATTTTTTTTGTCGCCATTGTTTTTTATCTCCGTTTACTTTTTAATCCAATTTCTTGTCTGCGTTTCTTCGTCCATCGCGCTTTCATCTCGCTGGCGCTCCCTGGCATATTGCAAAACCTTCTGGAGCAATCCTGGGCTGAGCGTTTCTTTCACCAGATATTCGGCGGCGCCTGCGGCCAGCGCCTGCTCTCCAAGAGTTTCTGCACCTTGTGGAATCAGGACAATGATCGGCAGGGAGCTGAATTGCGCGTGAATCTTGGGTACGCTAGCGAGCCCGCTTCCTTCAGGACCGTCAATGTTCAGCAGCAACGCATCAATCTCCGACGCTAGTTTTGGCAGCCCTGCCTGCACAGATTCGGCCCGCACCATTTGAAATTTACAGTCCTGGCTGTCCTTCAGCATTTCCCAAATGGTTTGGCTCATTGAGGGTTGATCCTCGACGAGCAAGATTCGATAAAAAGATGACGCCATGATTTCGTTCTGCTTTTCCTTTGCAGGTCATTTGACTGCTTCGCGACGTAGACAACCGGAGCACAGCCTTATGCTCTATGGATGTTTCGGAAATAACCTTAAAACCTCGTCCATCAGTTTTTCAGGCATTGCGCTCTTCTCGACAAACCCATTGGCGCCGCACCGCAGGCACTCCTCGCGCAGCGAATAACCGTTCAATTCGGTGAAAATCAGGATTCGCAACTCGGGAAATAGCTTTCGAAGCTCCATCGTCGCTTCCAGCCCACTGACCCGGGGCATACTCAAATCCGTGAGCACTAGGTCGGGACGAGAATCTTTAGTCTTGCGCAAAAGTTCCTCTCCGTTGGTGGCCGTGCCGACGACGTCGAACTGACCCTCGAATTCCAGGTATCTGCAGACGGATCGTAGGGCGGTCGGCGAATCATCGGCGACCACGACTTTAATAGGGCGATTGCTGAGGTCCATCGCACGCTCCTGCGGAAGACTACTGCTCAAATCTCCACGTAGTGTGCCGTGCGTGGGAATGAAATGAAATTCGGCTGATTCCCTAAGGGATTAGTTGTAGACCGAGGCAGGTGGCTGCTAGCCCTGAATGATTTTATTGCGAACAGCGTAACGGACAAGTTCGGTGACGGAATGAAAATCGAGCTTGAGCATGATGTTGGCGCGATGAGTCTCGGCTGTTTTCACGCTGATGCCTAAAAGACTGGCAATTTCCTTGTTGCTTTTTCCCTCAGCCAGCAGCTGCAGGATTTCGCGCTCGCGCGGCGTCAGCCGCCTTCTATCGGGCGGCGAATCTTCGCCGAGCGATCCAACGGCCTTGGCAAAGAGTCCAGAAATGCGCGACGATAGGTATGGTTCGTGCCGCCGCAGGGCATCGACGGCAGCGATCAAGTTTCGATCCGCGTCGTCTTTTAAGATATATCCTCGCGCTCCTGCTTCGAGAACCTCCCGAATCAGCACTTCGGAATCATGCATCGTCAAGATCAGCACTTCGGTTTTGGGAGATACTTTGCGGATTTGCCGCGTGGCCTCCACGCCGCCGAGCAGCGGCATCCCGATGTCGAGCACGGCCACATCCGGCTTTAGTTCTTCCGCCTTTTGCACGGCTTCGCGTCCATTGGCGGCCTCTGCGCACACTTCCCACCCCTTCTCGGTCTCCAATAGGCTCCGGAGTCCGGTGCGCACCACGTGATGGTCATCCGCCACGAGGATGCGAAGGCGCATGAGTGACCTCAATTTTTAGCGGTACCGCCGCCCGCACCTTTGTCCCCGAGGCGTCGGACTCCACCTCGAGTTTTCCTCCAAGTTGTGCCATACGTTCGCGCATCCCGAGGATGCCAACGCCCAAGCGAGTCCGTGTGCGCCTGCTGCGTTCGATGGTCTTTCGGTCCATTCCCCGACCACTATCGCTCACCATGAGTTCGACGCCCCGATCATCAACGCGTAAGCGAATCTTGGCCGTCTCACTGCCGGAATGCCGCTGGATATTCGACAGGCTTTCCTGCACGATGCGGAAGAGCGCCGTCTCCGCCTCTTGGCTGAGCCTTCCAAAACCCGGCTGGAGGTCTACTTCCAATTGGATCCCGCTCCTCTCGCTAAATCCACCGGCGTATTCCTCGATTGCCGACGCTAACCCTAACTCATCCAGTACGGGCGGATGCAATAGATACGAGAGTGTGCGAATTTCTTTCGACATTTCTTGAAGCACACGACGCGCCTCAAACATCGCCCGTTGCGCCCTTTCATCGAGGGGTGGCGTAGCGCGGGCGATCTGGGCGAGATTCAAATTCACCGCCAGGACGCTCTGCGCCAGGCTATCGTGCAGTTCCCGGCCCATGCGCCGCCGCTCTTCATCCTGCAGTTGCAGTAATCGTGCTGATAACTCGTGTAGCGCCTCTTCGGTTTGCTTGCGCTTGGTAATGTCACTAAACGATGAGACCAGCATGTAAAGTTGGCCGTCTCCCTCGAACAGCGGTATGACTTCCCCAAGAATCCACAGGATTTCATCTGTAGCTCCTCGCCGCCAGCCCATCACCTCGTTGCGGATGGGCTTCCCGGTCTCCAAAGCTCGCGCCGACGGGCGCATCGCAAACGGCATTTCTGTTCCGTCTTCATAGAGGGCGGTCAAGCCAAGTTCCGACGAATTCTTGCCGAGCGCCTCCTCAACCTGCATGTTGAACATCTGCGTTGCTGCTTGATTCGCAAATAAAATGTCCGCTTCCGGACCCATCAGCACGATGCCGACGTGTAAACTTTGCACCACTGTCCGAAATCGTTCCTCGCTGGCGCGCAGGGCCTGCTCTGCTCGCTTCCGCTCCGTCATATTTGTGACGGATAGGATGACGCTCGCAACCTCTCCTTGGCCCGTCAATTGTGGTACTGCGTCCATCAACGTCCAAACAATCTCGTTGGATCCCGAAACGCGCCACCCGACCACTTCATTGTGAATGGCACGTCGGGTTTCGACGGCGCGCGGTCCGGGGCACATCGATAGTGGAATTTCCGTTCCGTCTTCGCGAACTGCGGTCAAACCAAAATTCGATATGTTCTTCCCCAAAGCCTGATCTTCCTGCAAGCCAAATGTCTGCAAGGCCGCTCGATTAACAAACTGAGCATCCGTCGCGGCCCCGATCACCACAATCCCCACGTGCAAGTCTTCAAGGAGAGTGCGAAAGCGCTCCTCGCTGGCGCGCAGAGCGTCTTCAGCCTGCCGCCTAGCAGACACGTCCCGAATGACTACCAAAGAATGGAGTCGTCCGTGCAGCTCAATCAACGCCCCTGAAAACTGACCAATTCGAATATCCCCAGACTTCGTTCGGCATTCAAATTCTTCTTCGCGAACTTCCCCCTGTTCCCGAAGCCTTGCCAGCACTTTGTTGCGGTGATCAAGGTCCACCCATAGATTCAATTCTTCCCCGGTTTTTCCCAGCGTCTCTTCGCGTGAATAACCTGTAAAGCGGCTGAAACTGTCATTCACTTCCACGAAACGCCCTTCCGGCACCAGGCTTATGCCCACCGGGTCGGGACTCAGACGGAAGGCCGTAGAAAACATGTTTTCTGATCGCAGAAGATCTTTTTCTGTTCGAAGAAGATACTCCGCCAGGCGCCGCTGCTTCTCATTGGTCAGAATCAAGCGCGTCGCAAAAACGAGAACCGACGTGGCCACAGCCCACCATGCGATCGTAACTTCCTCGGTAGCTATTTGCCGGCCCATAAAAAGAACCAAAAGAGGTATACCGGCGGGTAAAAGATGAGTAAGTGCGGTCGAGCGCGGCCTCCGTGTTATCGTTGCAGGAACCAGTTCAGCTTCGCGCGTCCAGGTGGCTGCCGCTACCGTTGCAAAAAGATACGGCGCGGAATATCCGTGGTCATTCCAGCCGGATTGTCCCGAAACAGGACGCGCAGGGAAAAAAAAAGCTAACTCAAAAGTGCTAGCCAAGATGCATAAAAAAGACAATCGGCTATAGAATGCGCGCAATGTCGGCTCTACAGCTCGGGCGGCCAAAATCGCAAATCCGACGCCAAGCGCGGCGTCCCGCACGGTTTGCACCTGCAGAATTTTCGGGACCATCTGCGCGCCTTCGGTGGCCCATCGAGACGGAATATAGAAAAAATAAAGATAAGTTGTGAGCCCGACCACGACCACCTGTACAAAATCCAAAACCTGCGGCCAGTCAATCCCACGGACTTCACCCGCAGGTCTAGGCAAGAACATCATCACCAGCGGCGCTACCCACAAAATGAACAGAATGTCTGACGGCCAAGGCGCTACCATCGGTCGGTGCGAGATATTTTGATAGTACGTTTCCAACCCTTGTGCGGCCGCGGCTATGAGCAGCGCTAGCGCGAACAGCATCCACAGTTGCCGCAAGTAACCGGCAGAACGCAACGCGACGTGGATCGCGCAATAGGAGGCCCACAGCACGATCGCCGTTTGCACCATATCCCCATACAGCAAGCGTGTTGCCGGTGCGCGAACTCCTAAGATGACGAGGACCATCATCGTGGTCAGGGCGACCGCCACCGCGAGAGCGTATCGAGGAAACTTACCAGAGGGGAGCAAGCGTGACCTCGCAAAAACCTTTGCTAGTCTATGCCGGCTTAACTTCGTAAACAACTGGGACAACTCATACGCTTTCGCTGGGTGCGTAAGAGACGTTCGCACCACTCTTTCTGGCCGAGAATCCGGCAGGCATGCGCAGAGATTCGAGTTCGTGCATGGAAAGGCACAACAGATCGACATCCCCTTCAATGCGAAGAAACGTATAGCCGGGCGTAGAGATCCTGTCAGGTTCGTCGGCTAACCTTACTTGGGATTACTTCCTACTTGCCCGTGATTCTCTCCCCGGCCGTGTTCTCGCCCGCCGGCGCCTGGAATTGAAGTTAGTACGCTGTTAGTGCTAATCTCCGCCCAGCGGAAGTACCGCCCGGGGTCCGGTTACAGAATAGAACGTCAGAACTTGGAGGGCGGAGGAAATGAAGCCATGACGAAACAGCGAATTGGTGTGCTGGCCGTGTGCTTGCTGCTGGCAGCTGCGGGAATGGGCCAGACGCCCCCCGCAAAGCAGATGGCCGTTGAAAAAAAGAGTGGGGGCGCGGCTCGCAGCGCGCCGGTGATGCCGGGCTCGGAACAATGGATGGACATTCCCGCGGCAGCTCTTGTCGGGACGCCGTCGGTGGAGATGGGTGGAACGGTAAAGATTGCGATCCTACAGGGCGACCCGATGACGGCTGGGCGCTCGTACACGCTTCGTCTTTCCTGCACGGACGGGACAAAGATCGCGCCGCACTGGCATCCAACGACGGAAAATGTGACGGTGATTAAAGGCACGTTTCTGCTGGGAATGGGCCCGAAGTGGGATGACGCCACAATGAAGGAAATCCCCGTGGGAGGCTTCGCGTCCGCGCCTGCGCAAATGCGGCACTATGCTCAGTGCAAGGGTGACTGCGTAGTGCAGGTGAACGGAATTGCGCCTTTTGTCGTGAATTTCGTTGGGCCAGACGACCCGGATCCTGCCAAGAAGATGAATTAGTTCTTCCCCCGGCGACCCGGCATTTGAACGGTCCACGCGCTTGAAGCTTGACCGCATGGATCGAACTCCCTGCGTTGGGCTTCTGTTCTGAATGCGCTCATCGAATGAAGAAGAGCCTGCCGCTACAACAAGTCAGGCAACTGGGTTTTTGCAAGCAGACGGCACCGAGGGCGGACGCCGATCTGGGGCCAGGGCATTTTGCGTAGATTCGTCCGGTCGCGGCATTCAACTCTGCGATTCACATTGGACGGGTTTGCCGAGTATGCGCCCCAGATCATAGCCGCCGCGAGCGGCACTTTTGTCAGGCTATGGGATCACCACCAGCCTGTGGGCGTGTGCGTCGCGTTCCCAGGCACCCTCGATCTCGGCGAGCGGAACACGCTCGGTCTCGATGCGCAATGTGCCGTGGGCTACGCTGTTCATCACTTGTTGGAACGCGTCGGTGAGAATGCCCCAAGACGGCATGCCTCCGGTTCCTAGAATCGTCAGCGCCGTGCTGCGCAGGACTGCCGCGGGCAGAGTGATTGTAGATCCAGCGCTCTCGCCCACCTCCACCAGTCTAGTCTCCGACTCCCCAATCGCAAATTCTTTTCCAGTGATGGCTTTCAGCAGAGCTTCGGTCGGGCGGCCCCATAGATAGTCGATGATCACGTCGAAACGCTTTTCGCCGGCCTCGCGGCAGAAGGCTGCGATCAATTCTTCATCGGGTTTGTCGAGGCGAATCGTCGAGTCGGCGCCAAGCTCGTGGAGTGTGCTCAGCACTTGTTCGTTGCGTCCTGCCGCAACGACGCGTCCCGCGCCCAAGATTTTGGCGATCTGTACCGCCAGCTTGCCCGTGACTCCGGTGGCACCGAGGATCAGGACGGTTTCGCCAGCAGCCAGCCTCGCACTGTGTTTGAGAGACAGCCAGGCCGACACACCGGGATTGGGAATGGCCGCGGCAGTGACATCGTCCAGTTCTTCAGGGACCGAAAAACATTGAACTCGCCGAAGCACAGTGCGCTCGGCCATCGCGCCGTACGGACGCCGCGCTCCGCCGAAGAACACTCGCGTGCCGTCTTCGAGCCGCCCCACGCCATCCATGCCGCAAACGACAGGAAATTCGCGCGGGCTGGCGTAGTGCGTTCCGGCCGCCATCTGTTTGTCCACAGGCTTCAGCGCAGCCGCGAAGACATTTATGAGCACCTCACCTTCGCCCGGAGTTGGATCGGGAAATTCCTCAAAGCGCGGCGGTTTGCCGAGAGCATGCAGCACGGCGGCATGCATCAGTCGCCTCCCTTTCAGATGTTCACCTCGGTTCGCTAGCCAATTGATGAAACCGAGTTGATGGTGACAAATGCCCTGCGCAGAGGCAAGACCAATTGCGTCCAATGAGTGACATTGTACTCACTGCGCCCGGCTCCCTGATCATCCACAATTCAGTAAGAGGCCAATGCGCTGCTTGAGGGCGGTCTAGATTGATGGTGGGGAGAACAGGCTTCCAGATAAGCGCACGCAAACAGAATGAGTTCCTGTTGCAGGGACTCAAACTCTCTTTCCGGGGCAACGGATTCGAGCAGTCTCCTGATAATGCCGGCCATGGCGCCCTGAAGTATGGAACCGACGAGTTCCGGATCTTTGGTCAGCGGCTCTGATGATGATTTCAACATTTCAACGGTCATCTTGTTAGTACGTACTCCGATTTGCTGGACGATCTTCGCTCCATCCAAATCGGAGCTTACCGAGTAGAGAGCGCCACTGGTCTTGGCCTTTCTCATCTTCGCTTCAAAAAACACGGTGATGAGCGCTGTGGCCATCTGTCGCAGCGTTGCCCCCTTCTGTTCCTTGCAGACGAGCGCGACGGCGTCCGTTACTTCGTCGAGATGGCGCTTTAAGGCTGCTTGCAAAACGGAGCTCTTGTTCGGGAAGTACTGATATTAGGTTCCTACCGACACGCCGGCTCGAAAGGCCACCGTGGTCGTAGTCAGGCGTTCTTTTCCCACCTTCAGCAAAACCTGAATAGTGGCATCGAGAATGGCGTTCACGCTCGCGGTGGAACGCGCCTGAACGGGCCTTTTACGCGGCTCTAATAGGACTTGGGAACGCTGGGGCAAATGCGAACTCACAATCTGAAGCTTTCTTCATCTAATCACGGGTGAGCCGAATACGACAAGTCGGGAACGACGAGAGGAGAGACAAAATGACGAAACAAACGGAACTTGGCGGTAGCTTCAAACTACCCGGCACATCCTTGACCGTTAATCGCATGGGCTATGGTGCGATGCAGCTTGCCGGCCCGCAGGTGTGGGGGCCGCCGCGGGATGTTGACGCCGCGATTGCGGTCCTGCGAGAGGCGGTCGCTGCTGGCGTGAATCATATTGATACCAGCGACTTTTACGGTCCGCATGTAACCAATCAGATCATCAAACGGGCGCTTCATCCCTATCCGGACGAGCTCGTGATCGTCACGAAGGTGGGAGCCCGGCGCGGTGAAGACAAGTCCTGGCTTCACGCTCTTTCGCGGCAAGAGGTGATCGATGGCGTCCATGACAATCTGCGAAACCTGGGACTCGACAGGCTTGCTGTCGTCAATCTGCGGGTTGGAGGAATCGCGGAGCCGTCGGAGGGGTCGATTGAAGAACCTCTGACGGTACTTGCCGAACTCCAGCGTCAGGGATTGATTCGTCACATGGGCTTAAGCAATGTAACGCCCAAGCAGCTAGCGGAGGCTCAGAGAATTGCGGAGATAGTGTGCGTGCAGAATTTTTACAACGTGGCACAGCGGAACGATGACGGCTTCATCGAGGAACTCGCGAAGCAGGACATCGCGTATGTACCGTTCTTCCCTTTGGGAGGATTCAGCCCGCTACAATCGTCGAAACTCGACACAGTGGCAGCATCGTTGCAGAGCACACCGATGCAGGTGGCGCTCGCGTGGCTGCTTCAGCGGTCGCGCAACATGCTGTTGATCCCCGGCACATCGTCCGTCGAACATCTTCGTGAGAATCTCAAGGCTGCAACGCTACAAATTCCTCCCGAAAAGATTGTCACTCTTGATTCCATCGGTGGAATTCCTGGGAAGCGATTGACGGCGGCAACACCCCAGTCGTAGGCCAAATCAAGAACTAGAATAGCCTTCATGCGATGCGTAGGTACTGACGCGAAGGGAACAAATGAATAAGGAGAGTACTATGCAGAACAAACCCGTCGCCCTGGTCACCGGGGCCAATAAAGGAATCGGTCTGCAAATCGCGAAGGATCTCGCGGCGCACGGCTTCACCGTGCTCATCGGGTCGTGCAACCTCGAGCATGGGGAGACGGCCGCGAAGAGCGTCGGAGCGGATGCCAGCGTCCTCCAGCTAGACGTCACGAATCAGCCCTCGATCGCCGCCGCGGCGGAGCGCATCCGGAACGAGGTCGGCCGTCTCGACGTACTCGTGAACAACGCGGGGGTCTCGCAAGCGGGCAAGCCGGGCAGGCCTCTTCAGGAGATCGCGAAGTCGGGCCGCGCGAGCGTCGCGTCTCTCAACTTCCAAGACACGCGCACGGTCCAACAGGCCGCGCGGGAGCCTGTGCGGCTGGCGCTCCTTGACGCGAACGGTCCGACGGGCACATTTTCGAACGAGGACGGCCTGCTCCCATGGTGATGTAATTGAACTTCGGACCGACAAACCGGACAGGAATCTAGTGTTGTGTGATGGTGACAACGACCTTTCCTTTGTGCTCAGCGGCGCCATACCGACGAAACGCTTCGCGGACCTCGGTGAACCGGTAAGGTCCATCGATCACGGGCACCAGTTTGCCCGCCTCGAACAGTTCGCACAGATAGGGCAAGCCCTGATTTGGCTTCAACTTCACAGCAAAGAAATTCTTCTTGCTCAACCCGCCAAACCAGGGTCCTAGCAATACAACTTGCAGCGCGCGTGAGGTTCCGCCGACGGTGGCGTACGTGCCGCCGGAACTGAGGGCGCGGGCGTAGTCGAATGGCGAGCGATTGGTCTTGGTATCCAGAATAAGGTCGTAGCATTCCCCCCTCTTTGTGAAATCTTCCTTTTGGTAATCAATGACGTGGTCATAGCCGATGGAACGCATCAGGTCCAGCTTCTCCGCGAGATCGACGCCGGTTACTTCAACGTCATGTACTTTGGCGATTTGGATTGCCAGGGTCCCGACACCACCGCCAGCGCCGTTGATCAACACTTTTTGTCGGGGTTTCAGCGGCCCTCTTGCGAGCAGGCCTTGATAGGCCAGCGTCCCCGCCTCTGGGATCGCCGCGGCTTGTTCAAACGTCATGCGCTCCGGTTTTCGTGCGAGCGCGTGCTCTGGGGCGCACACATACTCTGCAAACCCGCCGAAGCCGACGCCCAAGTGGCTCAAATCTCCAAACACTGCATCCCCCGGCTGGAATCGTTTCACTTCGTCCCCGACACTTACCACTCGCCCCGCTATGTCGCTTCCGATGATCTTCTCCGATCGGAAGAGGCCCCCGATCATGCGGGTGATGCCCTTGTTCTGAACGAGCCCCCAATCCCAATCCTTGATGGATACTGCGTGAACTCCGACAAGGACTTCGTTCTTCTTCGGTGCAGGCTTTTCGATTTCTCTTATTTCCAGTAACTCCCGGGAGCCGTCCTTATCATAGAGAAGCGCTTTCATGTCGTCCTCTCAACGTTCGATATCCAGAAAGCTCCGTGCGGAACCACGCATCGCGGTTCTTGACGCCATTTTAGATGATCAACGGTTTCGTTGCCGATGTTAGAAGCCTCGGTGATCCTCGGGCGCGATGCGGATGGCGCCTGGGTTCAAACGAGCTACCCAGAAGTAATGCGTCAATCCAAGCACTTCAGAGCAGAACCTTCTGTAAGTTTCTGCGAAGCTCAAATGAGTGCATTGGCGATTTTGCGTCAACCGAGGAAGCGTTCTGTTGTCCAGATTTCAGAGTCACGACCTGGGCACTTTGCATCGATCCGCCGTTTGCCAAATTGAATCGGGGTAGCTGGTTTGCTAAGGTCGTCGTCATGTCCGAGCGTTCCACCGAACAGATACGCGAATTGCTCGACTCCCTTTATCGCGGAGATTCGGGACGAATCCTGGCAACTCTGATCCGCTTGCTCGGTGATTTTGATCTTGCCGAGGAGGCGATGCACGAAGCCTTTGCGGCTGCGCTGAGCCTGTGGCCGAGGAGTGGAGTACCCGGAA
>Ga0182024_10008269_pt1 | contig 22031 bp, 18 predicted proteins | sample P32metaG_FD_120480 | JGI IMG/M metagenome (GOLD analysis project Ga0182024, IMG submission 120480) | Permafrost microbial communities from Stordalen Mire, Sweden - P3-2 metaG (Illumina Assembly) | ecosystem: Environmental > Terrestrial > Soil > Wetlands > Permafrost | place: Sweden: Stordalen...
CAAAGGCGACGCGCAGCTCAAAGCCGAGACGATGAAGACTCTCTGGGTGCCCGGCGTGAACAATCTCACGCAATTCGGCCGCTGGGCCTTCGAAGAATTCACCGACGTGTTCGAAATCGAAGCGGCATTCGCGAGGCTGCTTCAACGGCACTACCAATTGGAATCTACGTAGCTAAACAGCATGTGGGACTCTGGGAATGGCGACGATAAAAAACTTTGGATTCATGTGGGAACGAGGGAAAGTGCACTGGGGCCGACGCGGTCCAGGCGGCAACAGGCGATTTGAAGGAGTTATGGTCGGCAAGAAAAAGCGCAAAGTGGATTTTTTGGGGCAGATGGGCATCTATGTTCTTTACGATAAATTCGAGCAACCGATCCAAATTGGTCAATCGGAATCAATATTTGACCGCCTCAGTCAACACCGAGCAGATCACCTGAGAAATCGCTGGACCTACTTTTCGTGGTTTGGCTTCTACAAAGTCGGCGCGAATAACAAATTGATCCTAAAGGACCAAGCAGCTCAACTCAGGCGGCAGATTACGTTAGGCGAATCGTTAGACGAAATTGAAGCGGTTCTTATCCAGGTGTTAGAGCCACGTCTAAACCGACGCGGACCAAATTGGAACGATGCGGAGGAATATCTTCAGGTTATCATTGCACCCGATGCGGAAATCGAAGGAGTGCCCTAGCAAACACAACTTAGCGATGGTCAGACGTTCGACCACAAATTGGAATTAGGCGATGTCGAAGAAGAAGGTCGGCCGCACGCGGATCATTACGGCGCTCCGGCATGAAGAGGCGAAGCGGAAGAATATCCCGACCGCCGAGATGCAGTCGATCGCCGAGCGCGCGGAGGAAATGCGCCCGCGCGCGCCGGTGAATTTCCCGCGGGCTATGCCGCTTGCCAAGGGCGAGACGCGGCCGCGCAATGGCGATCTCGATCCGCAGCTGATCTGGAACGGCGCGCGCATCCGGCTGACGAAGGAGCAGATCCGCGCGCTGGAAGAGAAAGGCGAGATCGAGATCGGTTCGGCCCAGCTCGTCTGGCGTGGCAAGGACAACCAGGATTGGTCCGACCTCGTGGTGCAGGCGCCGCCGCTCTACATCCAGGAGAAGCTCCACCCCAAGGTCATCATCGACGATCTTGTGCGCCGCTCCAAAGCGAAAGCGGAAGCAACGACCGACGCGCCCGACCTGTTCGCCGATTTCAACGGCCTAGATCCCGAGGCGCGGGTCGAGTTCTACCAACACGACCAGCACTGGTCCAACCGCATGGTCCTTGGCGATTCGCTTCAGGTGATGGCAAGCCTCGCGGAGCGCGAGGGCCTGCGCGGCAAGGTGCAGTGCATCTTTATAGACCCGCCTTACGGCATCAAATTCAATTCCAACTGGCAGGTCTCCACCCTCTCGCGCGACGTGAAGGACGGCAAGCGCGAGGACGTTTCACGTGAACCGGAACAAGTGAAGGCGTTCCGCGATACGTGGAAGGACGGGATTCACTCTTACCTCACGTATTTGCGTGACAGACTGACCGTTGCGAGGGAATTGTTGGCAGATTCAGGTTCGATTTTTGTTCAGATCGGCGATGAAAATGTGCATCGCGTTCGCGCATTAATGGACGAACTGTTTGGCGCTGAGAATCATCTGAATATGATTTTTTTCGAGAAAACCACCGGAGATACGGGGCTGTTCTTAAATCATGTGGGTGACTATATTCTCTGGTACGCGCGGAATAGCTCTGCCACAAAATATCGGCAACTATATCATCTGAAGAGCATAGGAGGTGAAGGCGCGAGCCAATACGTGCTCGTGCAAGATCAAGCCGGAAATCGTCGCGCGGCTACAGAAATTGAAATCACGCGCCAACCTACGGAACTACGCTTTTTCTCTCACGACAATATGACCAGCCAGAAGCCGCCGGGCGATTTTCCGGTTTCCATAAATGGGCGGAAAATTCGACCTGCCCGTGGATACTGGAAGACCGGCGAGCCCGGAATGGAAAGGCTTCTGCGCGCCCATCGACTTCTCCTGATCGGAAATACGCTTCGGTACGTAAGGTTCATCGAAGATTTTCGAGTTTATCCAATCGCTAATGAATGGGACGACACAATCATTTCCGGATTCGGCATCGAGAAAACCTACGTTGTCCAAACTCTTCCTAAGGTGGTCGAACGCTGTCTACTAATGGCTTCGGATCCCGGCGACCTTGTTGTTGATCCAACGTGCGGCTCTGGCACCACAGCCTACGTCGCGGAACAATGGGGACGCCGGTGGATCATGATTGACACGTCGCGCGTGGCGCTGGCGCTGGCGCGTACGCGCACTATGGGCGCTCGGTATCCGTATTACTATCTCGCTGACTCGCCTGAAGGCCGAACGAAAGAGCAGCAAATCGCCGGCAAGGTGCAGCCGAGCGGGCCCACACACGGCGACATCCGCCAAGGCTTCATCTATGAGCGCGCCCCCCACATCATGCTTAGCTCTATCGCCAACAACGCCGGAATCGATGTCATTTGGGAGGAAGCGCAAAAGACGCTCGAGCCCCTGCGCGTGCAATTGAACGACGCGATCGGCTCGAAATGGGAGGAATGGGAGATCCCGCGCGAGGCTGATCCAAAATGGAGAGAGAAAGCGAAGGCGCTGCACACGGCGTGGTGGGAAGCGCGCGTCGAACGACAGAAGAAGATCGACGACTCGATCGCCAAGAACGCCGAAGTCGAGTTCCTCTACGACCGCCCCTATGAAGACAGATCGCGGGTGCGCGTGGCGGGACCATTCACGGTGGAGAGCCTGTCGCCCCACCGCGTCGTGCCGGCTGACCAAGAGGAATTGCTCGACACGCTGAATGCGGACAAAGGCAAGCGCCGGCGGATGAAGCTGGTGACGCCGGCGACCGATTTCGCGGAGATGGTGATCGAGCATCTGAAAACCGCGGGCGTGCAGCAAAGCAAGAAGCAGGACAAGCTTACTTTCACCGCGCTCGCGCCCTGGCCCGGCGAATATGTGAACGCCGAGGGTCAGTTCCTCGAAGGCAACACGCCGCGCCGCGCGGCCATTTTCATCGGCCCCGAATTCGGCACCGTCTCCCGCGTCGATCTCGTCGCCGCCGCGCGCGAGGCGACCGACGCGCGCTTTGACGTGCTGATCGCCTGCGCCTTCAATTTCGACGCCCATTCGAGCGAACTGGCCCGACTCGGGCCGCTTCAGATCCTTAAAGCCCGGATGAATCCCGACCTGCATATGGCAGACGATCTCAAGAACACCGGCAAGGGCAATCTCTTCGTGGTGTTCGGCGAGCCCGACATCGACATCCGCCATAAGGATGGCGGCGAAATCGAGGTGCAGGTGAAGGGTGTGGACGTGTTCGATCCCAACACCGGCGAAATCCGCTCGGGCGACACTAGGGATATCGCCGCCTGGTTCATCGACACCGACTACAACGAAGAGAGCTTCTTCGTCCGTCACGCCTATTTCCTCGGCGCGCATGACCCCTACAAGAGCCTCAAGACCACGCTCAAGGCCGAGATCGACGCGGACGCCTGGGAAACCCTCTACCGCGACACCTCGCGCCCCTTCCCCCGCCCCTCAACCGGCCGCATAGCGGTGAAGGTGATCAACCATTTCGGCGATGAGGTGATGAAGGTGTTTGGGGTGTGAAGATTAGAGGGGATTACCAACGCCTTTTGGACTATGCGAGGAAGCGTTTTGAAGCTGCCCGCGCCCGATTTCCCCGTGCCGCCACCGGATTCCGAGCGAGTATCTACAGGGTTCACGAGAAGATGGATGATACGCAAGCCCAAAACGTCAACGCGACCGACATACTCGACCGCATTCCGCGGATTGCTCGTGAGCGCCTTTCACACCAAATCGTCACGAATCAAGTTCTGCAGCACCGGAATTTCTTCGACTTCGACGGGCTCAAGAGCAAATTTGTGGATTACGATTTTTCGTATTCGAATTTCTATCGAGCATACTTCAGAGACGCTCGTTTTGAAAATTGCACCTTCACCGGGTGCAGATTCCATGAAGTGAATTTCAAGAACGCCAGTTTTTACAATTGCAACCTGAAATTCGCAAAGTTTTATCGCTGCGAACTCGAAGCCGAACGGATCGTCGTCGCTTTGCCATTCGAACCCAATATCCGGCGTGAGTCGCTTCACAACCTGATGGCAAACGTCCGCGACATTGGCGACTACGCAAGTCTGCGGCTTTTGGTATTGCAAGAGATCGCCGCAACGAAGGATCACTATTGGCGAGCATTGCGCGGTGCAGATTCCTATTATCAACAGAAATATGGATCCGCGATTTCAAAGCTCTCCGCAGGCTGGACTCTTGTGCGGCTCTACGTCAGCGGATTTATATGGGGAAACGGCGAACGTCCAGGCAACATTCTGACAAGTGGCTTAACAATTCTGCTCGCACTGACGCTCATCGATTTCTGGAGTGTTATGCCGCGGATCGGTTGGTCACAAAGTGTCGGCGGGTTGCGGGTGCTTCAATATACAACGTCGCTGTTTCTTGGAATCCCAGTGGACCATGATTTTAAGGGATTTCTGATTGTAGATTACGTGATCGCCGCGATGCGATATGTTTACGTCGGACTGTACGTTGCAGTGCTCTACAAAAAAATTGCGCGACGGTAGTGAAAATGGGGTCGCTCGTTGGGACTTACATTTTTGGGTCCGTCGGACGCGGTCAGAATGATGACCGCAGTGATTTAGATCTCCTCGCAGTAGTTCAGAATGGATCAGGGAAGGTGGAAGAGAGTTCCGTATTAGCTTGTGTCCCAACCCGGTTTGCTAACATGAAGCCTTCAATCTCATGGTACGGCCAGGATAGAATTCGAGAGATGTATCAAAATGGGGAATTGTTCGCGTGGCATCTTCACGCTGAAACGATCCCCGTCTTTGAGCTTCACCCATTTCTCGCATCGCTGGGTCGGCCGCAACCTTATGAGGACTCCGCGCTCGATGTGGGGTCATTTCAGAAGGTCTTGCGCGGAATTCCGGAGCAAATAGCTTCAAATCAATACAACGTGATCTACGAGGCGGGATTGATCTATGTTTGTGTGCGGAACATTGCGATGGCGGCATCGTGGAAATTGTGCAGAAGGCCGGATTTTTCTCGCTATTCACCGTTCAACCTTGGAAGCGTGGGGCAATGCCCGATTTCAATCGAGGAATACGAGATCACGATGGCGTGTCGCATGGCGAGCCAGCGCGGCATCACGCCGCCCGCTCGATTGAAAGACACGTTTGTAATGGACGCGTATAGTAGGTTGGTCCCCTGGACGGACGAAATCCTGTCGGCCCTAAACGAGGATTAGCAGAATGGACAACGGAACCAGGCGCACACGGTTTGAAACGCGAATCGCTCTCGAACGTGAATTCTTGGCTCCGGTCAACGCGGCCTTTGGGCATATTGCTCCGCTCGCTGGGATGACACAGGGCGCGATTGACTCGTGGCAACGACGAGTAACTGAATCAACCCCGCCAGTGGTAATAAATTCTATCGCACAAATCTTGCGCGAGGCGGCATTACGAGGTGAGCTACTAGCAGATAACAGCAAAGAGGTATTTGAGCCCGATCATCGTCCTGCGCCTGATTCGATCAAGGAATTGCGACTTCTGTTGGACCGGACATTGACGAGCGTCAGATATTAAGTTCGCGGCTGGAGATGCAGAAGCGAGAGTGAGCATTTATTCTGTCGCGACATGAACGACGCTTGCCGCTTCTGGAAACTCATCCCATGTGCGACCTCGATAGGTACGGCCCGCGGCCTTCTTGTTCCTGCCGCCCCATTGCTTGAAGAAGAATGCCGTTCCGGCCTGGTGGCACTGCGCGCGGATTTCGTCAATCCAGGATTGTTCCATCGGTCGCACTCGTGGGCCAGACTCTCCGCCCACGATCGCCCAATGGACGCCTTCTAGATTCGCATGACCTACGCGCCCAATGAGCGGCTCGAACGAAACGAAGCGAACGCTCGCCGGTACTCGGCGCAGAGTCGTGATCCTGCCTTTGTAAGCTGCATTCTCGACAGAGGTGCCGAGCCAGACGTTCGGCAGGACAGCCAGTCCGTTTTGAACGACGATCCGAAGCATGTTCTCCGGCCGCTTTGTGAGGATTTGAAAAATGTGCCAATGCGCGCGTTCCATCGTGCTCCAGACGCGTGAAACGAATTCGTCTGGCACGCCGTCCTGAAACAGGTCGGACATGGAGTTGACGAATATCTTGCGCGGCTGCCGCCAGCGTAGCGGAATTTCGAGTGCGCCGTCGTTCAAATGGAGTGTGCCCGTCCAGACCGGACGGCCGCCGCTCTTGCGCGTGGTGCCGGCGTAAGCGGCGTGACCCATCGATTGCAGCCGCGCCGCCATGCGCATCGCGTAGCAGTTCGTGCAACCGGGCGAGAGCACCCTGCAGCCCGAGATCGGGTTCCAGGTCGCGTCCGTCCACTCGATGTCACTTAAGCCGGCCACGATTGCTACTCCGAAGAACTCCCTTCGCCAAACGTTGCGCCAATGCGCGAGCAGCCCTGCTGGGATTGGCCCAGGCGAAGATGAGCGAATACATATGCACGTTTCTTGAGCCGAGCGGAACCCATTCGTCCAGCACGCCACCGCGGAATATGCCACGCATCCGCGTAATCATGTACTCTGTAATTGCAACCGGATCTGCGACTTTGGCACTACGTGAACGTGCTCCCTCGAACAAATCGTCGTCGATCTTCTGCGTAATGAACGCGGTTCGCCATTCCGATGTGCCAAGAATGCGATCCAGTGGATCGCCGTGCTGAAAGTGTACTGTGCCGTCCTTTCGAATCTGTCGATGCACACCCAAGCCCGCCGGGAACAGATACCACAGGTCGATCGCCTGAGTATCCGCGATACGTCGTAACGTGTCCCATTCGACTTGATTTCCGAATGGATCGAGAAATACGACTGCGCGGTGATGGGGCGTGTCGCGCCGGTGCCATGGGGTCTCGGCACAAAATGTCCGCAATGACTCGTTTGCATCTCCATTCTCGATGGCAATTCGGTCCGCGATTGCCGGGAACTCATCCTTCAATCGACCCAGTTCCCGAAACTTTTTCAGGGATCGCTCGACAAAGATGTATTCGTCAAACGCAGCGCCCAATTGCAATGCGCGCCAAGCAGAACCTTTGACAAATGGTTGGTAGTCATCGACCGTTTGCAACATTGGGGTCTCATCGCCGACCTGAATGTCGCCGGTCCCCGCGAACGCGTCGAAGTACAGCAGTCGAAAGCCCTGGTTTTTGAGCGCCGTCGAATACGCGTTTAAATACGCTTCGAGAGCGTCAAGCTTATGAACGGTATGCGCATCGCCAAACCTCTGGGACATCTCAGCATCAATTCTTCATTCAGAACAAAAAGAGAACACAAATATGACGAAAGTGCAAGCCTTTTTGGCGGCTTAAGAAGAGCGGTCTAATGATTGGCGCCCGATAGCCGAGTCTTCGCCAATCATGCAATTCCACATCGCCAATTCATTCACCGACGCGCTCGCGCGGTTGCCTGCGCAGGAGCAGAAGGCAGCGAAGACAAGCGCGTTCGATCTTCAGCTCGATCCCTCGGCGCCGGGGCTGCAGTTCCATCGCGTCGACAAGTCGAAGGATTCGAATTTCTGGTCCATCCGCGTCAATCGCGATCTGCGGATCATCGTTCATCGCACGCGCGAGAGCATGCTGCTCGCCTATGTCGATCATCACGACAAGGCCTATGGCTGGGCGGAGCGGCGGCGGATCGAGGTGCATCCCAAGACAGGCGCCATCCAGATCGTGGAAGTGCGCGAGCGCGTCGAGGAGATTGCGCCACGCCTCCCATTCGAGCCTGCGGTTCCCGAACCGGTTGCAGAGCCGATGAGCGCCGCGAAGCCTTGCTTCGACGGATTGTCGCGCGAGCAGCTTCTTTCGCTGGGCGTGCCGGCCGATTGGATCGACGACGTACTTGCCGCCGACGAGGACAGGTTCCTCATGCTCTCGGATCATCTGCCTGCTGAAGCTTCAGAAGTGCTGCTGGAATATGCGTCCACCGGGCTGATGCCAGTTGAGCTGGCGCCAGTGGACATGATGGCTCACAGCTTCCGCACGCGAAGCGCTGCGCAACAAATCAGCCGCAGTCCGGCGGAGATGTTTCGGATCGAACAGCGGGCATACTTGCATCCCGATACGCTTCGCCGCATCCGCCCTATCGAGAAGGCAGATGACCTCAGGCTTGCGCTCGAATATGCGCGGGACAGATGGATGGTCTATCTCCATCCTTCCCAGCGCGAGACGATCGAGAAAAGCTTCCCAGGTCCTGCGCGCGTCGCCGGCTCGGCTGGGACGGGCAAGACGGTCGTCGCGCTGCATCGCGCGGCGCGGCTAGCGAAGGAATCGGCGCAAGCGCGCGTCCTGCTGACGACCTTTTCCCGGCCGCTGGCGCAGATGCTCGAACGCAAGCTGAGGATGCTCGCCGGCGAAGCGCCATCCGTCGTGCCGCGTGTCACGGTGACGGCGTTCCACGGCGTCGCGGAAGAGCTTTATCAGCTGCTGCACGGGCGAAAGCCGCCGATTGCCTCTGCCGGGCTGGTCCGCAGCCTGCTCGAGAAGGCCGCCAATGCAAACGGAGCGACGGAATTTCCGCTGCGATTTCTGGTCTCCGAATGGACCAATGTCATCGATGCGTGGCAGCTCGACAGCGAAGAGGCATACGCCAACGTGCCGCGTCTCGGGCGCAAAAACCGGCTGGGAGTGAAACAGCGTGCGCGCTTGTGGCCAATCTTCCAGGCGACGCGCGAAGCGCTGGCCCAGAAGGGCGCCGCGACCTGGGCGCAGGTGCTGGGCGAACTGACGGCGCATTATTCTTCGAAGGCGGACAAACCGTTCACGCATATCGTCGTGGATGAGGCGCAGGATCTGGGCGTCGCCGAGCTGCGGTTCCTCGCCGCCATAGCTCCCAAATCTGCCGATGCGCTGTTCTTCGCGGGCGATCTCGGCCAGCGCATTTTCCAGCAACCGTTTTCCTGGTTGACGCTCGGTGTGGATGTGCGCGGGCGATCGCAGACGTTGAAGGTCAACTACCGGACCTCGCACCAGATTCGCGCGGCAGCAGACCGGCTGCTGCCGCAGGTGTTGCGGGACGTGGATGGGCTGGAGGAGCGGCGCGCGGGCACCGTCTCGGCGTTCAACGGGCCGGAGCCGACGATCGCGCGCTACGACGATGCCACGGCGGAAATCGCCGCCGTCGGAGAATGGATCGCTGCGGCGCTGAAGGACGGCTTCGCGCCATCGGAGATCGGCGTCTTCGTCCGCGATCACGAACTGCTCGACCGCGCCCGCTCCACCGTTAAAGCGGTGGGGCAGAACGCATTCATTCTCTCCGAGCGCGACGAGGACGCCGGCGAGCGAATTTCAGTCGGCACGATGCATCTCGCCAAAGGGCTGGAGTTCAAGGCCGTCGCAGTAATGGCCTGCGACGACGAGGTGCTCCCGCTCAAGGCGCGTGTGGAAGCTGTCGCGGATGAGGTCGAACTCGACGATGTCTACGAAACCGAGCGCGAGCTCTTCTACGTGGCCTGCACCCGCGCCCGGGACCGTCTCATGGTCAGTGGGGTCGATCCTGCGTCAGAATTTCTTGATGATATGGGATAGGCGCTGGGGTCTTCGACGATGGCAGTTTCCTTCCGCTTCAATGGAACGGGACACATCCGATGTTTTTCGCGACACAGATTGAGCAGGTCGCCGAGACTCATTGAGCGGTCCTATTGGTTCACGGTCGCGATTTCTCAAGCAGGAATAGTGATGCGGATCGAACTCATAAACTTTTGCCTTTAACACTACTCCGCCGCGCAGCCCCGGCTCCTGAGCGTCATAGAAGGCGCTCATTTGTGGTCTTGCGAACCGGATTCTTGTATTGCGCGATCGCCTCACGGATTTGAGAGATGACATAGCTCGCCCCAGTCTCTCCCGCCCCGAATAGCGGCGAGTCTGCTGCAAGGCGACGATAATTGAATGAAAGATATTTCTCGAATGCCTCGACACACTTGAGTTTTTGGCGACCGGCTATGTCCCCTTCTCTTGCTTCAACGCTCAAATAATTGGCAAATCTCTCTGCGATTCTTCTCTCGGTAATCGGAGTGGACGCAAGAACTCCATAGAGGTATTCAATTCGCGAGCTGAGAATGCGGAGATGTATGAAACCAGAGGAAGTTATCTTAACGCAATCTTGGAAATTGACGGTGGCCGTGTTCAATTGATCCGCCTCGATCAGACCTCCCCGCAGCAGCTCGTTGGATGCAGCTCTTACGTCGGACCGAATATACCCTCTTAATTGCAGCACGTCGGCAAGTCGCGACATACTAAAGTAACCCTGGAGACCGATTTCGCCCTCCACCTTTCGATGCTGGAAAAGCCAGTACAGAATGTCACTGCATATAAAGTTATTCCCATTCTCCCAGTCATCATTGAAATCGAATATGTTGGTTATGAATCCGCTCCCTTTACTAAAAAAGCGATATTCAGTTCTCATAAGAATTTTCAATACCAAACGCTCCTGGATCAATATCGACTTCGCGCCACGCACGTTTGACGTGATTGCCTCTTCGCTTAAATGACCTGAATTCAGTATACTGACGAACATTTCGAGCGCGCGCCTAACGTCACGGCCCGCAATTCCTTCTAGTATCCAGGAGATGTTTCGCCGTCGCCCAAAAAGCTCCAAGTAGATTTCCTTCAGAAATTCGCCGAGCAAACCTTTTGGGTACACAATTCTAGCGCCACTATCGAGAACGTACTCGAGCTTCTCCGCTGCATGCGCGGCCAAATATTCAAGGCCGAGCTCCAACCGCTTCCTTACTACATCGGTGAACCGGGGAGGGGAGATGTGAAAGATTATGCCACTACGAAACGTGTCCAATGGGCGTTGGGTTTTATACCGCTCGTACGTCTCGTCACGCATTTGCAAAATTACAAATGTCCGCGTCTTCTTCATAAACCACAGGGAAAGCTGAAACGCTGTGAGCTGTTGTTGAAGGTCTTGCTTGTCGACGTTGTCCATGACAACGACAACGGTCTCACCGCGATCTCCGCACAAATAGCGACAGAGTCCAGCCGCAAATCGTTCTGGATCGGCTTTCCACGATGCAAGATCGTGGGCACGTTGGAGAGCGGCTTGGTCAGGATTGATTTTTCGTAGCTGGTCATAAATTCCCTTCTGCTGCTTCAGGTCCGGCGCGAAAAGTCTATTCAAGTGTTGCTCTTCATATGGATCACAATTCGCATTTTCGCTTTGAAAACTCTCAAGGAAGGCTTCACACAGCCACCTCTCGGCCGTGTTGAGTGAGGGTGGTGCGGTGTTAAAATCAATGAATGCCCAATAAGTGCTTGCCGCCAACTCTGGGCGTTGCAGCAATTCCTTGTAACGACGCGCGAATAGGGATTTGCCAACACCCACTCCACCGGTAACAAGTTGCAGTTGCCCTTCGAGCGGATGATTTTTGCTGAAATCCCGAATTGCCCCGGTTAGCTTTGGTTCACTCTTTTTGGTTGGCTCAAGCTCGGCAACAACGGAGCCGCGATGACCTGGGAGTCGATCCTTGAGAAGTGATTCAAGTACCTGATCGTAACGTGTCACTTCGTCTGAGCCAACATATCCACGCTGGTAAATGTCGGGATCAGAATTCTGTGAAGATGAGGTGAAGTACTTTCGCAGAACAGGTGCGAGATCGACGGCAAATGTATTGAAAGGTTTTCTAGAACGAGACAGTTCCGAACCGCCGGTTAGGGTATTGAACGGAGTTACCGCAACTTTGATCTTTATGCGTGACAGGCAGAGCTGTGCGTGGGACTGCAACACACGGTAGTGCAAATACTCTCGCAACCTCTGTAGAGCGGGCGATCCAATCGTCAGATCGGATACTTTGTATTCCAGTTCTGGTTTTGAGTCCCAGGTGCCGACCAAGACATGAGTTCCGTTGCAAGAGAGAATATATCGGCAGGGGTTGAGGTCTGAGCGGTATTCCTGGTTCAAATGGCGGGCATATAGCGACGCTTCGCGGTAGCCAACTTCAGCAGCGACATCGGGCGATTTCGCTTCGACAATTAGAACTGGAAGGGATTTTTCCCAGATGGAGTAGTCAGGGTAGTACCCGTGAGTTTTCCCGCTAACCTTGTCTAGGACAGCTGGAGCTAAATACGCCTTGCTCTTTATGTGACGCGAGGGAATCTCCAAATAATTCGCGCCCCGTAAGATCGGAGCAATGACGTTGTCTTCGACGTCTCCCTCAGTCAGTAGGGGGGCATCTAGGGCGATAATTACACGTGCACCCTTGTCAGAATCCTCTGTCATGCCTTTCAGGATACATCGTTTTAGAGGAATCCAGGAACGGGCAAATCCGGGTTTGGTTGAGCTAGGGTGGCCGGACTGCTGGCTCGCGCGCGACGGATGAAAATGGTCGACCTGTAGATAACGTCACTACGATTCAGGGATGGCTCAGCATCGGAGCGTACTGTGGATATTGAAGGGTTTGTTGCCGGTCGAACGTGAGGCCGGCAAGCGTGGCCGGGGCCGACCACCCGAGGATAATCGCAACATTATCAATGGCATTCTGTGGCGACTGCGTTGCGGCACGCCATGGCGGGATGTGCCGGAGAAGTATGGCAACTGGAACTCGATCTACCGGCGCTTTCGGCGATGGAGCGGTTCTGGTGTCTGGGAGAGCGTGGCCATCGCTCTCGCCGAGACGATGCGGAAAGCGGTCACTACAACATCGATTCCACATCGGTTCGCGCCCATGTCTCGGCAGCGGGCGGAAAAAGGGGATTCATGGACGAGCTCTTGGCCGCTCGCGGGGCGGGTTCACCAGTAAAGTTCATTGTCTCAGTGATGCCAGAGGCAGGCCCATCGCCTTCCTCCTCACGCCGGGCGAAGCGGCGGATTGCAAAGCTTATGTCGAACTGATCGATTTGCCTGGAGCGCGCCGTTGGAGAAGTCAAACAAACAGAGCCTTACGTGCGCGTCATTGCAGGCGGCACGAGATATGCAGCCGCCGAAGGATGCGCGCTACGCTTGCTGGATGCCAGCGACCACCCTGTCGGGACGGAATGCCGGCAGCATTAAAGTGGCCCGCAATCTGCTCGGTTGTTCGCGCGCCTGCATCGAGCGCAACCATAATGGCCCCCCGCATTTCCATCGCGAAAGAGGCGGCCTCAGTTTTGTGCTTGACGGCAAGTCGAGCTCCGTTCAAACCTAGCCGAACTCCGCGGGCCTTCGCGGCCGCCAGCGCGGCTTTCGTTCGCTCACCGATGACCTGGCGTTCGTGCTCGGCGACGGCCGCTAGGACATGGAGAACGAACCGGCTGGCATGCGGCATGTCCACCGCCACAAACTCCGTCTCGCTATCCATCAGGTTGGCAATGAAAAGGACGCTACGCGCTAGACGATCCAGCTTGGCAATGAGGAGGACTGCCTTTTCGCGCTGACACGCCGCGATAGCGTCGCGCAGCTTGGGTCGGTCATTCTTGCCGCCGCTCTCGATTTCCACGTACTCGGCGATGATCGTCGCGCTGCGCCCCGCAAGGAACTGCACGACGGCCTCGCGTTGGGCGTCCAAGCCGAGACCGGATCGGCCCTGGCGGTCCGTGCTGACCCTGAAATAGGCGACGAAGCGTTGGCTATCCACGGCGCTGCGGCCTCTCCGGAACAGGTAAAGGAAGGTTTGCCTGTTCCGAGGCTTCTGCGAGCTTCACCGAACCCCGTATCGCGCTCGACAAGGCCGCACGGCGCGCGCATGTCAGTGCAGGCCAGTTATTGACGATCCAGAGGCCCAATTCGTCGAGGTGATCGGGCGGGACGCCTCGGAACAGCAAGTCTGCGCGGTGGGCGCGCTGCCGTATCTCGTTCGCCAATGGCCACGCCAGCGTCCTGTCGCACGCCGCGCTCTCGCCGTTCCAGAGCGCCGCCGCGACCTGGGAAGAACTAAACGGTTGTCTCGTCAGGTACGAGCGGACCCATAAATCAACCGCGCGCCGACCCGAGCGTGTGTGGAGCGGATCGAGCGCATACGCGGGCCACTCCCCGATTATTTCCGGTTCGGGCAGAGATCGCACCGTTACGCTCGTCTTCTTTGTGCGCCCTGGCACGGAGAGAAGCCAGGCCATTGGCACCAACACCGAAAGCGGATCGCGCGAGCGCGAAGCATACGCGGAACACGCAGCTATCAGCATGTCCGACACGCCGAGGTCGGCAAACACTCCCGAGAGGGTCGAGGTCCGTGCCGTCGAATATCGTCCGCTGTTACGCCCGCTCAGCAGGGCTGCGGCACGGACGCGCCGTGTCCACGGGAGTTGCGATGAGGCGATGATCGCCGCAAGGGCGTTCTGTGAAGCTCGATTGAGCGCCGCCGCGTCTGCTGCATCTATTGGCTCGCGGTGCAACACGGACGCGAGATGATCTCCGGTCCGATCTTTGATGGCCGCGCATGCTCGTACGAGCACCGCTTCGAGCGCGGCCCGATCTCCACCAACGACTCGACGCCCTGCTTTCAGCGTAGCGAGGCTGACAAGTTCTGTGGCGACGGTCGTGTCTCCGATCCCTATGTCTTCGAGACCGACGGTCATGATACGACGCCAGAGGCGCGCGGGATCGACGGCAAGCAGCTGGAAACCGGCTCGGCGTGCCACCGCGAGGTCATTGCGCCTGATTGCCTTCTGTAGCGCGGAGCTGAGCAGATACACATCGCCACTTGGGAATGGCGCGGGCGGTCGGTGATCGAGGCTGAGCGCGGCTAAGTCGTGTGAGCGATCACGAAGGAACTGAAACAGAAACGTCGAAGCTCGTTGCAAGCAGAGGCAGCAGAAGGGTTACAAACTTTGACTTAGATGGTTGCCGCGCCTGTTCAATATGGAAATTCAGCCTGCACGCACTTGAGTGCAACGTCGGCTAGGATCACGAATTATTCATCCTGCGCGGGCATGCTTGAAAGCGAAATCACCTGGGCTTATTGTCCGAACCATGTTGATGCAGGCCATAGCGCAAAGACTTGTGGCAGCGATGTTGGCGCTCGCAGTCTTTATCGCGACCGCGCCGGTTGTCGAGGCATCCGCTTCGCGTGGCCCGTGCGACTGCCCGTCCATGCAGATGCTCGATCACGGCATGGCCCGGCATATCGTCCCGGAGAAGCAGAAGAACGTGCCTTGCAACGAGAAGCAGAATTGCATCTGCGGCGTATCTTGCGGGGCGGCGGTCAGTCTGCCGCAGCAATCGTTCCCACTTCCATCATTCGTCCCATCGAACAAGCTTGTGTGGTCTGGTTCCGACGGCGGACCTGGCCTTTTCATCAAACCTGCAATTCCTCCTCCCATTCCAGTCGTCTGACGACGGTTCGCCTCTGGCGAACCACGCGGATTAGCGCAGAGGATGACTGAACCAGTCATCCGTCGCGCGAAGCCGTTCCGTCACATTCGCTGAGAACTGATCAGCTCCGCACGCCCACATCGGCGCGGACGATTGAATTGCATGGAGGAAAAAGTGCGAACATCAACAGCTGCAATACTTGCGGCAATCGCCTTGTTGGCCACCGCGTCGAGCGGCTTCGGTGCGGCCAAGGACTACCAATTCGAGCTTGCGGGACCGTCACAAAACGGCGGCAAAGGCGTCAGCGTCGTTTCGGTGCGGCTGCTCCACTTGCCCGACGAGAGACCGGTCTCCGGTGCGATTGTCATCGAGAGCCGCGCCGATATGGGTCCTATCGGCATGGCGGGGATGTCGGCTCCGGTCAAGTCGCTGCCAGAGCAGCGAGCTGGATCCTACCGCTTCGAGATTCAAAACGGCGCGGTGTGGAAGAAGGCAGAGAATTGGGCGGTGACGCTTGCCGCAAAGGTGCAGGGCGAGCCCGAGACGGTGCGCGGCAGCATCGTTGTAAGGCTTGAGCCATGAATGCGAACCGGGAGCACCGACCTGGGAGCGTCCGATGAATGACATCAGACGCTGGATTGCGGGCACGGTGGTTGGGCTGATTATGGCTGCCGGAGGCGGCTATCTTCTGGGCCGCAATCACACAGACGCGAACCCGCCCGTCGCTGCACCTCGCGACGCGAGTGCTGCCAAACCCCTCTATTATCAGGACCCGGGCGGCAAGCCCATCTACTCGCCAACACCTAAGAAAACGCCGGAGGGACGAGACTTCAAACCGGTGTACGCGGAGGGCTCCGGTTCATCCGGCACTCAAACGGGCTCTGCACCTCAACTGCCCGAAAGACGCAGAGCGATTCTCTACTACCGCAATCCCATGGGGCTGCCAGACCTCTCGCGTGTGCCGAAAAAGGACCCGATGGGGATGGATTACATCCCCGTTCATGAAGGCGAGGAAGATACGGGTGTCGTTCAGGTCAGCCCGGCGCGCTTGCAGATGCTGGGTGTCACGACCGCGCCTGTGATCCAGCGCTCGGCGCTCGCGAGAACCGTCCGCGCGACCGGCGTTATTCAACCCGACGAAAGCAAGGTTGCCGCTGTCACGACGAAGTTTGATGGAGTGGTCGAAAAGCTCTTCGTTTCGACCACGGGAGCGGAGGTGGGCAAGGGTCAACCGCTCGCACGGGTCTGGATTCAGACGCCCGACACGACGATGCAAATCGGTCCTGACGTGATCACGCGCCAGATCGATTATGTGATCGCTTTGCAGGACAAGAACCCAACCGAAACCGCGCAGGCCGCGCACGTGCTTCGCGAGTATGGGATGCCGGAATCGGCGTTGGCGGAGATTCGCCGCACGGGTCGTGCAACACGCTCGATCACAATCATCGCCCCTCGTTCCGGCGTTGTTCTGGAAAAGCCCGCCATCGAAGGCATGCACTTCAATACAGGCGATCCGCTCTTCAAGATTGCCGACCTGTCAACTGTGTGGCTGCTCGCGGACGTGCAGGAGCAGGACCTTGGCGCAATCCGGATCGGACAATCTGCGCAGATCGGTTTTGTCGCCTTCCCCGGCCGGACGTTCGCCGGAAAAATCGATTTCAACTATCCCGCTATGATGGCGAACACACGAACCGGACGTGTGCGTATCGTGCTACCGAATCCGAATGGCCTTCTTCGGGAGTCGATGTACGCGACGGTTATGATCGAGGTTCCCGCGACCGGCGACGGTCAAGCTTTGGCCGTACCGGATTCTGCGGTGATCGACAGCGGCACGCGTCAGGTCGTTCTGGTTGTCAAAGGGCCGGGTCAATTTGAGCCCCGCACCGTTAAGATCGGAGGACGCGGCGATGGTTACGCTCAGGTGCTTGCGGGCCTGAAGCCGGGTGAGCGCGTCGTCACGAGTGCCAATTTTCTGATCGACGCGGAAAGCAATCTGCGAGCCGCGCTTCAGGCGTTTGCGCCGGGTGGAACGAAGGAGGACGCGACCCAGGGCGGAATACCACAATGATCGCGCGCATTATCGAGCTTTCGGCGCGCAATGTTGTCCCCATCCTGCTGGCAACGGCATTCGTTGTGGCTGCCGGAATATACGCCGTCTGGAACACGCCCTTGGATGCGATTCCCGATCTCTCCGACCCGCAGGTGATCGTCTATACGGACTATGCGGGCCAAGCCCCGCAGATCGTCGAAGATCAGGTCACCTACCCTCTGACGACCGCGCTTCTCTCCGTTCCGCGTTCGAAAGTGGTTCGCGGCTTCTCATATTTCGGAGTGTCCTTCGTCTATGTCGTGTTCGAGGACGGCACCGACATTTACTGGGCACGCAGCCGCGTCCTTGAGTATCTGAACTTCGCGCAAAAGCGCTTGCCGTCCGGCGTGACGCCCTCTCTTGGTCCCGATGCCACAGGCGTGGGTTGGGTGTTCGAGTATGTGGTTCTGGGCGCGAAGCGCACGCTCGCCGAGCTTCGGAGCGTTCAGGACTGGTTTGTTCGATTCCAACTTGCAAAGGCCGGAGGCGTCGCCGAAGTCGCGAGCGTGGGAGGCTTCGTCAAACAATATCAGGTGGTGGTCGATCCTGAAAAGCTGCGCGCCTACGGCATTCCACTCTCGAAGGTGACCGCCGCGATCCGCACGAGCAACATGGAAGTCGGGGGTAGCGTGATCGAGATGGCCGAGCGCGAATACATGGTACGCGCGCTTGGTCGCATCAAAAGCATCGGCGATCTCGAACAGATAGTTCTCAAGACTACCGATGGAACACCGGTCCTGCTGCGCGACGTGGCGCGCGTCGAATTTGGTCCCGATGAGCGGCGCGGGCTCACGGAACTGAATGGCCTCGGCGAGGTGGTGAGCGGTATTGTGCTTCAGCGCGACGGCGAAAATGCGCTCACCGTGATCAAGAATGTCAAACAGAAGATCGCAGAGATCGCCGGCAGTCTGCCAAGCGGCGTGAAGATCGTCCCGGTCTACGACCGCTCCAGTCTCATCTATCGCGCCATCGACACCCTGAAGCACACGTTGGTCGAGGAAAGCGTCATCATTGCGCTGGTCTGCCTGATCTTCCTCATGCACGCGCGCAGCGCTTTGGTTGCAATCATCATGCTGCCGGTAGGCGTGCTAACTGCGTTTATCATCATGCGGGCCATCGGCATCAGCTCCAACATCATGAGCCTCGGCGGGATCGCCATCGCCATCGGCGCGATGGTGGATGCAGCTATCGTCATGATCGAGAACGCGCACAAGCGGTTGGAGCGTGCGCCACCCGGCGCAAGTCGCGCCGATATCCTGATCAAAGCGGCGATTGAGGTTGGTCCGGCGCTGTTTTTCAGTCTGCTGGTAATCACCGTGTCCTTTGCGCCGGTGTTCACGCTGGAGGCACAGGAAGGCCGACTCTTCAAACCACTCGTCTACACCTACACCTTCTCGCTCGCGGCGGCTGCCCTGCTGTCCGTGACACTCGTGCCCGTGTTGATGCAGCTATGCGTGCGCGGGCGGATCATGCCGGAGCGGAAGAATCCCCTTAATCGAGTACTGATTGCTGTCTATCGGCCAGCTATTGAGGCCGTGCTCCGCCATCGCAAGCTGACAATCGCGATTGCAGCCATTGTTCTGGTCATCTCGATCTACCCGATAACGCGCATCGGCAGCGAATTCATGCCGACGTTGAATGAGGGCACGCTGCTCTACATGCCCGTGAGCCTGCCCAGCATGTCGGTCACAAAAGCCGCCCAGCTCATCCAGACTCAGGACCGCATCATCAAATCCTTTCCCGAGGTCGAGTCGGTCTTCGGCAAGGCTGGACGCGCTGATACTGCAACCGATCCCGCGCCGATGGAGATGTTTGAAACGGTCATCAATCTGAAACCCGAGGACCAATGGCCCACGGGCACGACAATGGACAGGCTGATCGCCGGGATGAATAGCGCTCTCCTGTTCCCAGGCGTCAGCAACGCCTGGACGATGCCGATCAAGGCCCGGATCGACATGCTCTCCACGGGCATCCGCACGCCGGTCGGCGTGAAGCTGTATGGGAACAATCTCGACGAACTCGACAAATTGTCCACCGGGATCGAGCGCGTTCTGCGCAGTGTGCCCGGAACGACCAGTGCCTTCGCAGAACGCGTTCTGGGCGGCTACTACGTCAACATCGAACCCAACCGGATGGCGATGGCTCGCTACGGACTGAGCGTGGACGATGTGCAGAACACGATCCAGACCGCGCTTGGCGGCGAGATGGTGACAGAGACCGTCGAAGGCCGTGAGCGCTACAGCGTGAATGTGCGCTATCCGAGGGACTTCCGGGCCGATCCGCAGTCTGTCGCCAGCCGAGTCCTCGTCAATACGCCGGACGGCGCGGCAATTCCGCTTGGAGAAATCGCAACCGTCAGTATCGCTCAGGGACCGCCTTCCATCCGGACCGAGAACGCTCAGCTCGTGGATTACATCTACGTCGATATGCAGGGCCGCGATCTTGGTGGCTACGTAGCCGCTGCGCAGAAGGCCGTGCAGAGTTCAATCAAATTTCCGCCGGGTTACCACGTCGAATGGAGCGGCCAATTCGAGTATCTGGAGCGCGCGAAGGCGCGGTTGCAAACCGTTGTGCCTCTGACGCTGTTTCTCATTTTCCTCTTGCTCTACCTGAACTTCCGCCGCCTGACGGAGACCTTGATCGTAATGCTTTCAGTTCCTTTCGCGCTCACCGGCGGCCTCTGGCTCCTGTATCTGATGAGCTTCAATTTCAGCGTGGCGGTCGTCGTGGGCTTCATCGCGCTGGCGGGCGTCGCGGCGGAGACCGGCGTCGTCATGCTCATCTATCTCGACAATGCCTACCGCACGATACGGGAGCGGCGCGGCGCGGAAGGCGCGCCGGTCAAAGCGGAGGACCTTTACGATGCGATCATCGAAGGCGCGGTCGAACGAGTACGTCCCAAGATGATGACCGTAGCTGCAATCATGGCAGGGTTGCTTCCTGTCTTATTCAGCACCGGAACAGGCTCCGAAGTCATGCAGCGGATCGTCGTGCCCATGGTGGGCGGGATGATCTCTTCGACCGCGCTAACGTTGCTGGTCATTCCAGCGATCTATGCACTTGTGAAGGAACACCAGCGTCGGATGACTGCCCGCGCGCCATCGCAATTCCAAACGTAGAGAAGGGGAAATGCCCATGGGCCTTTACCGCAACGTCATACTGCCAAAACTGTGCGATTATTCGATGCGCAATGAGCGGCTCAAGCCCTATCGCGAGCGCGTTATCGGTGCCGCCGAAGGCCGTGTCCTCGAAATCGGCGCGGGGTCCGGTCTCAATCTGAGGCTCTACGGGCCAGCAGTTAGTGAAGTTGTGGCGCTCGAACCCGATCCAAAGTTGACGCACATGGCAAACAGAAACGCGGCGGAGGCGAGCCGTCCGGTCTCCTTTCTTGAAGCGTCGGCGGAAGCGATTCCACTGGAAGGCAAGAGCGTCGATACCGTCGTGACCACGTGGACGCTGTGCACCATCCCACTGAATGCCCTCGCGGAATTACGCCGTGTTCTGAAGCCGGGCGGCAAGTTCCTTTTCGTTGAGCACGGGCTTGCGCCTGAGGAAGGCGTTCAGAGATGGCAGAATCGGCTGGACCCCATCTGGAGCCGCATCAGCGGTGGCTGCCACATAAACCGACCGATCAGGAGTGTGATCGAGGACGCGGGGTTCAGGATTGAAAGGCTTGAGACGGGTTGTTTCCCGGGTCCCAAGGTGATGGGCTTCTTTTCTGAAGGCAGCGCGAAGCCGAGCTAGGTTTGGCAGTACATCCGTCCCGAATTTTGTGCGCTACATAAGCTGCTATTTCGACGCTCCGTTGCGGGGTGCCTTCTTGAGCCGGACGGATTGGAAGTCAGCGTTACCGCTGGCTAATGCTTCGGCCCGTTCCGTGATGGCGAGCAGAAGTCCGGTCTCGAAACAACTTTCCAAAAACCCTTCAGAAAATCGGTCTTGTCGGATCACAGCCGTCAAGAGCTTCGAGAGCTGGTCGCAATTCGCCAAAGCGATGTTCTCGTGCCTCGCGGCAACGCGCTGACCCTCAGGACTATGAGCCCATGCAGACCAGTCGAACCCGTCCATGACCCATCCGGTGTCGTAGACCATTTCGTAGAACGCTGAACCAACATCGCTCAGGTCAAACCAACCCAATATCAATGGATCATCCGTTGTCCCTTTACCGCTGTCGGGATGCCATTTTGCGAAGATGGTCTTCGGGTCACGGAATCTCGGCGCGAACGCAGCCAGTCGTTTGAGCCGCGCTTGGTCGTTTTTCGTCACGCCGAGATCGCCGTCAGCAGAGGGAGCCATCAGAGCTTTCCTGTTTGCGTGTCACGGGTCACCGCAAGTGCTCCGTCCGCCCAAAATGCGATTGGCGAGGCAACTGAGTTTAGTGATCATCGCGGCTGTCGGTCTTTGTCGGTGTCCTGGGCGACGATCAGTTTTCTCTCAAAGTCCGTTCTTAGCAGATCGGTCGCCCGCATTATCCGTCACCGATTGGAAGTCATGCCAAATCAAATTCTGCTTGCAGCTCGCGGGCTACTGCAAACGCGCGCTGGCAAGGAATCTCGTTTCCTTCCACGGTCCATGCGGCGTCCCAGTTTTGA
>Ga0182024_10008270_pt1 | contig 22030 bp, 18 predicted proteins | sample P32metaG_FD_120480 | JGI IMG/M metagenome (GOLD analysis project Ga0182024, IMG submission 120480) | Permafrost microbial communities from Stordalen Mire, Sweden - P3-2 metaG (Illumina Assembly) | ecosystem: Environmental > Terrestrial > Soil > Wetlands > Permafrost | place: Sweden: Stordalen...
CTAGTTCCATTGGGAGTGCTCTCGTCCGGCATAATGAATGTGCTAAACTGATTTTTCCGAACGGCGAAAAACAATATGCCACGCAAGGCCCTTATCACCGGAATTACAGGTCAAGACGGTTCGTACCTGGCTGAGTTCTTGCTAGAAAAGAATTATCACGTCAGCGGACTTGTGCGACGAAGCAGCACTATAAATTTTGAGCGGATCGCTCATCTTCAGGACCAGGTCGAACTTATTCCCGGGGATCTGCTTGACGAGAGTTCTCTAATCGCGGCTCTCAACAAGTGTGAGCCAGACGAAGTGTACAATCTTGCCGCTCAATCGTTCGTCCCAACTTCCTGGAGCCAACCGGTCCTGACGGGGGAATTCACTGCACTTGGTGTCACCCGCGTTCTCGAGGCAATTCGGGTCGTGAATCCAGCAATTCGCTTCTATCAGGCATCTTCCAGTGAGATGTTTGGAATGGTGGAGGAATCGCCGCAAAGCGAAACCACTCGATTCTATCCGCGGAGCCCGTACGGAGTGGCCAAGCTATACGGCCACTGGATTACCGTCAATGCCCGCGAGAGTTACGGCCTATTCACTAGTTCTGGAATTTTATTCAATCACGAATCTCCTCGCCGCGGAATCGAGTTTGTGACGCGCAGGGTCAGCTACAACGTTGCCCGGATAAAGCTGGGGCTCCAACGAAAACTGAAGATGGGCAATTTAGAGGCAGAACGCGATTGGGGCTTTGCCGGAGACTATGTTCGGGCAATGTGGCTGATGCTTCAACAAGAGAAGCCCGAGGATTTTGTAATCGCAACGGGACAAACGCACACGGTGAGGCACCTGTTAGAGATTGCGTTTCAGCATGTCGGATTGGATTATCGGAACCACGTGGAGACAGATACCGAACTACTGCGGCCTGCTGAGGTGCACCACTTGAGGGGAAACTTCGCCAAGGCCCAGAGGGTACTGGGTTGGGAACCACGAGTTACTCTCGCGGAACTCGTCGGAATGATGCTCGACAGCGATCTCGAACTGCTGTCCAGGAACGTTACAACGGCCGCAACATCAGGGGTCCGTTAGGCTCTTCGACTTGAATCGGGTTGTAATCTGAATTGAGTGGTGCGCGTTCTCATCACCGGTGGAACTGGGTTTGTGGGGAACCACCTTATCCGTTTTCTCAAGCCTAATGGTTCGAAAATAGCTGTGATTGCCTCAGCTAACGCATCCCGGCATGAGCCCGAAGTGGAGTACCACGTCTCTGACATTCGTAGAGCTGATCAGGTTCGCTCAGTGGTCCACAGTTTCAGTCCGACTCACATTTACCATCTCGCCGGTATTTCTGCCGTTGATGTTTCCTGGAGTAATCCGCGGCTTACCTTCGAAGTAAATGTGCTGGGAGCGTACAACCTCTTTGAAGCCGCAATGAGTTTACCTTCGGTTCCCAAGATTCTAAACGTCAGCACGTCTCAAGTGTATGCCCAATCCCTCATAATTCTTTCGGAAAACAGCCCGGTAAGTCCTGAGAATCCATACGCTGCGAGTAAGGCAATGGCGGAAATGTTGAAGGTGCAGTACCGCACGCGCACCGGTGGAGGAATTATCACGGCACGGTCATTCAACCACACAGGTCCAGGGCAGACGCCGAATTTTGTGATGCCATCGATCGCTAAGCAATTCGCTGAAATGGAAGCGGGTCTGCGGCCACCAAGGCTCAGTGTCGGCAACCTCCAGGTGGAGCGCGACTTTACCGACGTTCGCGATGTAGTCGTCGCCTACTCCTCGTTACTCGATAGCGGGCGAATCGACGAAGTGTATAACATTTGCTCCGGCTCCGCCGTTCGCTTGGCAGACGTTATCCAAAAATTCGAGGCGATCTCTGGAATTGCCACGGAGATCGAGAATGATCCGGCGCGAGTCCGGTCCAATGAGATTTCGCGGATTTTTGGGGATTCAACCAAGATCCGGACGGAAACAGGGTGGTCCCCGCAAATTCCATTGGAAAAGACAATTCAGGACCTGCTGGATTACTGGCGGGAAAAGATCAAGAGCGAGAGTTTGACCGCGGACGTTTGAGCTACAGGGTGGTTACGAAGAAGGATGTGCATCGAAAGCGCCAAGAACCACAAAAAATGGCCTATCAGAGAGCTGGGCGATTACGGTACCATAGCTTTCTGTTCGATCCAGGCGCTCATCGTTTTATCGATACCAGCTTAGCGGAAAGAGGCTTCCATTTGGCTCAATGAGAACGACCGAAAGTCCGGGATGACTGGATCTGCGCCCGCAGACCGAAGCAAATCCGCGCGCTGCGCTGGACCCACCGCCAGGCACCGAATGCCCGCGGCTCGTGCGGACTTCACACCGGAAACTGCATCCTCCACGGCGAAAAGGTGTTCCGGAGATTCCTGCATGCGCTTAACGGCTAGATGGTAGATGGCAGGATCGGGTTTGCCGCGTGGAATGTCATCGCCCGTCACAATCGTATGGAAACTGCTGGCAAGTTTCAGTTCCTCGAGGGTCCCACAGGCGCGGCGCCGACTCGCCGACGTCGCAATCGCCATACGGATTCCAGCCTCCGACAGGCGATCTAGAAATTCAATGACGCCCGGCATCGGTTGCATTGCCTCGCTATGCTGGCAGAGCAATTCGTCCTTCCGGTTTCCATATTCTGCAATTTGCTCGGGAGCAAGTTCCCCGAGGAAGTACTTCAGAATCTCGTCGCGCTTCCGGCCATCGAGAATAAAATCCAGCTCTTCATCGGATGTCGATCTGCCGAGGCTCTGCAAGAAGCTTTTCCAAGCCAATCGATGAGCCGGATGGCTGTCGATGATCACCCCATCCATATCGAACACAACGCCTCGCAGCATTCGCTTCACCTCAAGCCTCAGAAAATCCGGGCCAAGTCGCCTGAGCCCTTTGGTAGTTCTCCATCGTGCCAACGTCGATCAGGTAGTCGTGGATTGGAAAGGCCATCATCCTGCCGATCAAACGCGGAAGCACGTGTAATCCAATGTCGGCAGGAGTCTCCTCAGGGATAGCACTCAACATCTCGGGCGTCCCGATCATCAATCCGGAGAAGGCCAGATTACTTGACGGATTCACCGGTTTTTCCACGAATTGCACGATGACTCCATCTCCATCAGTCGTCACAATGCCACAGCGACGAGGATCGGGAACTTCGTATACGCCGAGAGTCGCTGCCGGCCTGCGATCGCGATGTAGCCGCAACATGCCGTCGAAGTCAGCACAGCTAAGAACGTCCGCATAAAATATCCAGAAGAAATCATCCGAACCGATCCAGCTACGATTTGCACGCAACGTACCTGCACTGCCCAGCAGATGCTGTTCTTCTACGATGCGTACAGGCGTGGCAGCAGCGTTTTGTCGCAAGAATTCGCGCACTGGTGCGGCATGGGCATGAAGATTGATCAATACTTCGTCGATTCCTATCCGACTACAGCACTGCAACCAAATTGCAAGCAGGGGAACGCCCTGAATGGGGACCAGGCACTTAGGAATGGCGTCTGTGATGGGACGCAAACGCGTCCCATGGCCGGCAGCCAGCAGAAACGCTTTCACGGTGTGCTCGCTCCGGCGGGATGTAGTGCCTCGCGGCGCGTCCAATCCGAAGTCATGCTCATAAAACCCAGGTGGGATCCGCTGTGGTCACTGTCGATGAAGGAATCGTTCCGGACGCTCCTTGAGGCTCAAAGCCAAGTACATATCGAGAACCGAGCCGAAATGTCTCGCAAGAGACCGACAATTCAGTGCCGCCACCAACAGGCTAATCCAAACCAGACTCGGAACCATGAGCACTAGATAATGTCTCATCGAATATAGTCTTCATCCGGGTCTCTACTGGGACGTGTGAAACCGGCGCTTGAGATTGCCGAACTTGTAACAGTCGCGGCATTATTGTCCATGCAGTCTGCAGCAGGAGAGATATGTCTTGGAATGGCGAGACGTGCAAAATGTATTGCAGATCGTATCTGGTTTTGTCTTCCGAGGAATGCTGATCGCGCAGACCATGGACTTGGGCCAGTCCTGTCATGCCAGGTTTCACGGTTAGCCTTTGCTTATGCCATTCGCTGTAGTGGCGTGTCCTATCGAGTCCTTCCGGTCGCGGTCCGACCAGGCTCATTTCTCCACGTAGCACATTGAGAAGTTGGGGCAGTTCGGTGAGACTGGAACGCTGTAGCAGAAATTCGTAAGTGGGGAGCCCGGTCGCGTGGCGCTCCGAGTTCAGACGATACATCCAAAACGTCTTCCCATGTTGCCCACAACGCAGTTCGCGAGAGAAACTCCTTCCCTTACGAAGCTTTAACAGGACAGCCCCGGGAAAAAGAGCGACTACAGCCAAGGGCAGTACGCAGATAGCCAATGACAAATCGAGGAGTCGCTTCCAAACAGGATCCGTCCACGCTGGTGTCGACCCGGCCCACTGGAGCAGAGGTAATCCATCTAAGTCCGTGAGTTCCGGTTTTGAGAGATAGAGTTCATAAGGCTGTGGGATCAAGCTAACGGCGAGACCTGCCCTCCGGCAGCTTGCCGCAAGTTCCAAGATCTCGGGATGACCAGTTTTTGGTACCGTGAGGATAATTTCATCTGCTCCTTGCGAATGTAGAAGATCGACTATTCCCATTGTCCGGAGGGCGACCGAACCAGCACCAGCTTCGGGCAGCGACATGTCAGAGGCGCTCTCGGCGGGGCACAGAAACCCAACAACTTGACACAAAAGCTCCGGGTGACGCTCGATCGTTGCTGCCATTTCTTGCGCTAAAGGTCCGCTCCCCACAATTACAGCTTTCCGTACCGCGCCCACACGATATCGGGAGACGAGAAACGATCGGACCAGGAGACGAATCGCGACAAAGCCAAGGAACAAAATGACACCAAAACAACCGAGCGCTAGCCGCGATTCGTAAAATCTAGCGGCATAAGCACCAGCGAACACAATTGCCATGAGACCAAAGACAGCAGGCAGCAACTGCGAGAGCACCGCCGGAACTCGCCATCCCCCTCGGAAACCATCTAGTCGTAGCCACGATGACAATATGCTCCAGAGGAATAGACTTGCCAACAGCGGAGGCAGGAAAGCAAGGATCGAGCCTCGTTCTGCGCTATGGGGCCACCCATAACGCAACAGGTACGCCAAGCCCATAGCGACGGTGGCCCAAGCCAAGTCGGCGGCCAGAACCACGTGTCTCAGAGTGTGCGTTTTCATGCCGGTTGCTTTCCGTCGTGCGAGGATGTACCGCTAAATTGTCACAGCCTGGATAGAAATGCGGGCTCAGGCTCCAAAATTCTATACCCTTGGGGATGCTTTTGCTTCCATTCCCACGCGGTTCGAACTATGGTTTGAAGATCGGAAAAACAGGGACGCCAGCCCAAGTCTCGGGTAAGACGTTGTGGACTTGCACAGAGGACGGCCGGATCCCCATTTCGTCGAGGGCTAAGCTTAACCGCAACGTTCCGTTCCAATTCTTGCTCGACAACCCGGCAGACCTGTCGGACCGAGTAACTGGTTCCTGTCCCAATGTTGTAAGCAAATAGACCAGGCTGTTCCCGAACTTCTAGCGCAAGTAGGTGGGCCTCGGCGATATCAAGTACATGTACGTAATCGCGCAAGCACGTGCCGTCAGGGGTTGGATAGTCATCGCCGTAGATTTCAAAAAACTCTCTTTTCCCTGTAGCCGTCTCCAGTAGCAATGGAATGATATGGGTTTCAGGGCAATGATCCTCGCCAATCGTCGCGGTTGCACCACATGCATTGAAGTAACGAAATGCCACTACAGTCCATCCGTATGCGATTGCGTACCAGTACAGCACCCGTTCTAACATAAGCTTGGTTTCGCCGTACGAGTTTACTGGATGTTTGGGATGGTCTTCGTCGATTGGCGTCGAACGTGGGTTCCCATACACGGCAGCCGAGGAAGAAAACACAAACTTCCGGACGCCGGCAGCTCGAACCGCCTCTAGCAAAGCAATGCCCGACGCAACATTGGAATCAAAGAAAGTCCCTGGGTTGGACACAGATTCCGGTATGAGTGCCTTCGCTGCGAAATGAAACACCGCATCAAAGCGATCAGATGCGAGTACTCTCGCCATCTCGTCCCGGTTGCCTATATCCAATTGATACAGAACAACTCCTTGCGGTATCGCAGCGGCATGGCCGGTAGAAAGATCGTCAATCACGGTAACTCGGTGTCCTTGTTGCTGTAACTGCAAGCAACAAACCGAACCGACGTAACCTGCGCCGCCAGTCACTAGAATTCTAGCCACTTTTAATAAGCTCCTTCTCCACGAATAACTCTCAACGGAGTCTCGAACAAAATCATCACGTCTAAGCCTAGGCTCCAATGAGTAATGTAATGGAGGTCCATACGTACACGCTCCTCATACGAGACCGATTGTCGTCCGCGCACTTGCCAATAACCAGTGAGACCGGGCTTTATCATGATGAGCAACTCTTGATATTGCCCATACTTGGATAGTTCCTCTGCCGTAATCATACGCGGACCCACCAAGCTCATCTGGCCCATAAGTACATTAACCAATTGCGGCAGCTCATCCAAGCTATACTTCCTCAACCAGGCGCCAATCCGCGTGACCCGCGGGTCGGATTTGAGCTTAAAGTCCTTTGTGAACGCATCACGTAGTTCGGGATTCTCCGCCAGAATCGCATCTGCTTTGCGAACCATCGTGCGAAATTTGTAGGCATTGAATTGACCGCGAGCCCCAACTACTCGACGGGCATATAGGACTGGTGCACCATCGCTTATCCAGACCAGCAGGGCGACGGCTAAGAACAACGGAGACAGCATGCAAAGAAGCGCGCCGGCGCCAAGCAGGTCCATGGTCCGCTTAAGGAAATGTTGGTAGGCTTCACGCTTCGGCGTATGCACGCTGACGGTTTGCGTTAGAACCGATGGTGACTGCATATGGTGTTGCGACATCTGAAAGCACGCAAGCGGTTAGTCGGCCGCTGCCCTCGCAACAAACGGTTGCATCGGGACGTTCTCCGAAATCCTGTGACAGACGACGGAAAATATAGCGTGGGCGACGCTGAGATGGAAATCTTCAATAACTTGCATATTATCGCAGGGTATAGTAATACAAACATTGCACAAGGACTTCATCTTACCGCCCTTAAACCCCGTCAACCCAATAGTGGTAGCCCCGGCTTCTCCAGCGACCTGCAGTGCCCGAAGGACGTTTGGCGAATTTCCACTGCAGCTAATGGCAAATGCGATGTCTCCTGCATTCACGAAGTTTTGCATTTGCTCGGCGAAGATCAGCTCGTAACAACTATCATTCGCCCAGGCCGTTATAAGTGGCACGTTGTCCGTAAGTGCCATTACACGAAATCGTTTGTTGCCGTTATTCGCAATCACCGTACCCTTGCCGATATCGCAGGCAAAATGTGACGCGAGAGCGGCGCTTCCCCCGTTACCGAAGACGAAAACGTTTTTGCCCTCTTCGTATGCTCGCACTAATTCGCCAACAGCGTGCTCAATCGCACTATGAGGCAAAGCCGCAACCACCCGCTGGTACATTTCGAAGTAAGCGTGCGAACTGCGAATTGTCAACCTGGAATACACTTGCGTTGAACCGAAACTCGTTTTGTCCATGGACATCTCCCAAACTATTGAAATCGAGGCCCGACATTATGTGCCGTAGCCTATTGCTAGCGAAAGGCACCGCTCCAACGAACTTATTTTGTGCTGATAACTGTATCCGGACAAATTTTCGAAATGTGCTCCGACTGGGTTGATTCATTACGAACGGCAGCCTCAATCTGTTTACAGTCCAATTGCAATTGTTTACGACTTGATTCTTGGTCCAACACAGATTGGTACACTCGCACGTGCTGTTCCGCAATACCCGCCCAAGTGAACGCTCCTCCGGAACATGCTGCGGCATTGGAAATTCTTGCCATCTCTTCCGGGTGCTGAATGAGATAGGAGATTGTCTCCAGAGCATCCTTTGCACTAGCGCAAAATCTCACGGCCTCCCCGAGACTGTGCGGAGTTTGGGAGCTGCGGGTGGTCAGTACTGCGACTCCATTCACCAATGCTGCCTTCAAAGTTGTTCTTCTTTCCGAAGCACCATCCGGGTATGGAAGGTATGCGATTGACGCTCCTGCCAGCCTTTCCGCAACTTGCTCCTCAGTGAGATCGATATCCCAAATGATAGGGAGATACGCAGTTTCTGATCGCAACCTCTTGAGATAATCCAGATATCGGAAAGGTGCTTTTCCAATTATGCGCACCTTCAGCGAGAGCCCTGCCGACCGGATTAGTCGGCTCAGTTCCACGACGTGTTCCATGCCTTTTCCGGGCATAATCAGGCCAAAATACACCACTTCGTAGAGATCTCGGGGCATTTTCCTTGCGCCGACGCCGATATTACTGCCAACGGGAATCACCGAACTAACCCGCCGGATCCAAGGGGTCCACTTCGTAGCGAACTCGCGCTCAAAGTGGCTCGTGAAAATAATGTGCTGCGGTCGTATAGAAAATGGAAATAAGGCCAGTTTTCGCAGAAAGTGTCGCTGGCTTGCCTCGTGAATAGTCACCACGCAACCTTGCAGTAAGGACAGTGCTTGCGGTCCCAATCTCGCCCCAAATCCAACCGTCGGATATTCGATGTGCACAATTTCGAAATTCCGTGATCGCAAGCTCTGACGCACTGTTAGGACACTGCCCACACCCCAGTCCTGGGATGCGATAACATGACTCTCCACGCCCCTCGCCCGTAGAGCTTTATCGAGGCACGTGGTGTAATCGCCGACCCCGCACTCGCCTTGCGGGCAAGCACCTGTAACCAACGCTAGTCTCATAAGACGCGATAACCGTTCGTCAGCACATGACGGGATGAGGACGACCCGTCAAAGTTGACGCCAGACGTTACGGCCAAGAAATGTTTGGTCAGGCCGGCCGCGAGCAAGTCCTATGTCCTTACACGCAATTCGACAACGTCGCGACTTTGACCGAGTTGTGCCGGAGTCAGTCGGCAAGGCAGTGTGAAGATTTCCAAGAGCTGTTTCACCGACGTCTCGTAGGCGAAAGATTGCGAACGCTGGATGCCTTTTTCCCGCAATACACGGCGCAACTGGTCGTCGGCCAACACCCGCAAGATAGCGGATGCGAAGCGCTCTGGGTTTGTTATCGGCTCTAGAATCGCGGCGTCTCCTAATACTTCCGGCATGCAAGGAGAGTCGGATGCGATTACCGGTGCTCCACAAGCCATGGCCTCGATCGGGGGCAATCCGAAACCTTCATATATGCTTGGGAAAAGAAACACCTGGGCACCAGCATAGAAAAGTGGCATATCCTCGTCCGGGATATAACCCAGGAATCGAAGGTCGGCTGACGTAAGTCCGGCAGCTTGGATGTCACGGAACAGCGGTGAGTCCTTCCAACCGCTTGCGCCAGCTACGACAAGTGGACAATCGAGTCGCTTGCTGCTCTTTAGAATTCCAAGAACTTTGACAAGTAACTTGAGGTTCTTTCTGGGCTCGACTGTTCCTGCAAAAGCCATATAACGGAGTGGCACGCCATATTTGCGCGATATGTACTCCGCTGCCTGCTCCGGCTTCTGGACCCTGTACCGCTTAGCTACCCCGGGATAAACTACCCTCGTCTTCTCCCTTGGGACCCGCAAAGTTTGTATTAATTCGTCTTGCGTAGACTGCGAAATTACGATCACGTAATCCGCATCGGTAATGGCTTTTCGAGCGCACAAGGTCTGAACCATAAGGTTATAGCGGGTCGTCGTCTCAGGGCAGCGAAGCCAAACCATGTCATATACGGTGACTACCTTCAGCACTGAAGGAGGCATTCGAACGGGAAGAATCGGATCGGTGGCCCAATAAACATCAAGTGCGTCTCGCCGAGCCATGTGGGCGCCACGGCCAACGATCCAGAATGAACCAGGGCACCAGCGAAATGCGCCGTCGACGTGACCGCAAACCCTTCCCTTTGGCAGGACTGTATCGATTCGCCTATTTGAATAAAGGAAATAGTCGTGCTGTGGAGCAACGACCGGCAGCAGTCCTACTAATCCTTGTATATAGTTACCGATACCGGTGCGACGCTTGCTCAGGGGCCGAGCATCAATTCCAATTCTCATGTAGCCGCTATCTCTTGCATAGCACTATCAGAAGACAATATTCTGGCATTTAATGAACTCGGATGGCCTCATCGTCGCCTGTTCGCCCGCGCAAAGGCAACCCTGGTCTACTCAAAGACGATAAGGCTGCAATGGTTTCTTGTGCGCAACGCCGCCAACTGAATTGGGACGCTCGGTTCAAGCCATTCCTGGCCAGTTCCCTCCGCAGATCGGAATGTTCCAGCACAGCCGCGATCACGTCGGCCATATCTTCTTCAGAATAGGGGTCAAAGTAACGAAGCACCCCTCCTGAAATCTCGGGTATACAAGAACTGGTGGCAGCAATCGTGGGTACTCCACACGCCATCGCTTCAACCATAGGTAAGCAGAAGCCTTCGTACAGGGAAGGAATGACGCAAAGCGACGCGCCTTTAATCAGTTGCGCCAACATCGGCGCCGCGATGGGACCCGTGAATACTACTTTTCCTTGCATCACGCTTCGCTCCGCCATTCGACGAATCTCTTCCGAACCAAAGCCGAAAGGCCCCGCAAGCACAAGCTGATAGCCGAGGCTGCGATATCTGTTCATCAATATTGCATAGGCGTCGATTAACTTTGCAAGATTCTTGCGTTTCTGGACCATGCCGTGGTGCAAAATGTATGGACCGTGAATCGCCAGTCTTTCTTGCAGGCACGCCTGTGATTCTGGATCTCCCGGTGACGAATTGAATGTGGCGCGGTCATATCCCAAATGGACTACCGATACTTTTTCAGGAGCTAGATTGTAGAGCTCGACGAGGTCGTTCTTGGAATGTTCCGAGTCTGTGAGAATTTTTTGGGATATTTTTGCAGCAACCCACGTGAAGGATTTCAAACCCGCGTTCCCTCCGACGATATCTCGGTGCAACTTTAGGGGAATTGCATCGTGAATAGTGACTGCCACGGGAATCAATCCCAAGGGAACAATTTGCGGAGAGGGGGAAAAAATAAGGTCCGCGCCACTCCGCATGGCCGCATAATTGACCAATCCGAGCCGCCAAAGCCACTGATGTTCCAAGAGCTGGGTAGGCCGGGCTTCAAACCCATACGATGATTTCGATGCAAGGATTTCTTCCGATAAGCCCCCGGAAACAAAATATCGAATGTCTATTGAGTGATCCTCTGCCGCCAATCGCTGAAATTCCAGAAATAGATTCTTCGCATACTCATAGATCCCAACGTTTCGGAACCGTTCTGCCAGGAAAAAAGTATCAAAGGCGATGATCAAAAAAATGTCCCTTTAGCTCTAAATATTCTTTTTGCGAGCGACGACCAACATTGTGTCGTACACATTCAATTTGAACAGTTTACGAAAAGCAAGGCAGCTATAGTAGTAAATGTCATTTTTTAGTTTAGGCAGCCCGGTAGAAGCGTAATAAGGGTCCAATGTCTCCACTATGATTGAGAACCCGACTGCTTGCAAAAGTCGGCGTAGGACATCGGGGGTGAAGTGCGAAAGGTGGATCTCGGGACTGTCAGAGCTTATTCGAGGAAGCCCAAATTTCCCGACCCGACCCTCTCTCCTTGCCGCAGTCACGAACCTTCTCCTCCAGGCAGCGCGAAGGGAGTGAACCTCGTTCGGAACTGCGATAGCGAGAATACCATTTTCCGCAAGCAAAGAATGGCAGGTTGTCAAGACCGACCGCGGGTCGGGCACATGTTCCAGAACATGAAAAAGCGTGATATTGTCGAACAGCTTATCCCGCATGTCCAGGTCATCAATTGTACCTTCGAGCAGGTCCAAGCCGTAGTGCTGCTTCGCTATTTCAACGGCGACGCTCGATACTTCCGTTCCGCATACCTCTGAATAGCAATCGCGTGCCGCCGCTAGAAATTGACCGATTCCAGTACCGACATCAAGCAGTGAGCCGGTCTTCTTGGTGGATCGTAACGCCTTCAACCGACGTTTCCACAGCCGCTGCCTCGACTCAAACTCCCCGAGCCATGTATCGTATTGACCGGGTCGCGAATAGAATCCAATCAATTCGTTCAATGTTGGCCTGGGACTATCAAAGATGTATCCGCAGTCACGGCACCTAGCGATGTGACACTCCGGATCGACGGTATCCAAAGTTTTGCCCTCACAGACATTGCACTGTTGAACCACTTCCGTGTTCATGGGAAAAGCCTATCTTTAGGAGCAGTTCCTCAAATAATATTGGGAGAACGTTTATGAGTAACTGGGACCGATGTCCGTAGCGCTGCCCGGATCGGGAAGAAGGACACCCGACGATCTAACTGCCAGGCCGACCGGAAACCAAATCCATGTTGCAAGCGGGAAATCGAGATGTAAGGGTGCAACCATCATTACCGCGCCGAACCCTACCAGTATCGAAACAGCGGCATAGCCCAGAGGCGTGCGCACTCGCCATACCTGACGGAAAGCGCTGACCAAAAAAGCGAGAAAACACATCGTGGCCAGAATTCCATACTCCGCCGCCAATGTCAGGTAGGTGCTTTCGAAGAAGGCACCATTGCTATTAGTCTGAGTGGCATAAGCGCCAGCAGTTCCTGGGCCTGATCCGAACGGGTGGGCCGCCACATACTGTAATCCCTGCAAAATCGACTCCTGGTGACCCTGTGTCGAATAATCCTGGCCACTCTTAGCCAAGAAGAGATAATCGCCAAGACCAAGCAACGGGATTGAAACGATAAACAATCCCAGAGCCAAAGCAGCGTAAATCAAGAACCGTTTCATTTGCTTTGTCAGCACTGCCAAAAGAGGAATTGCGAGGGCGGTTCCCACCCACGCGGAGCGGGTCACGGAACAGACCAACCCTGCGGCGATCATGGCCGCAGGCAACGGATTTCGGCAATATAGCCACCAAAGAAATAACCCGATCATGCACAGTGATGCAAACGTAAGCGGCCCAACCATCGTAGCGGATTCTCTGAGGCCGCCAAATCCCTCAGCATGGAAGACGGGATTGAGCCCTTCCCCTGTCATTTCCCCATCTGTAACCGCCATGTAAAGAGCGGCTCTGGGTCCCTCACCGAAGATAAAAACCTCGGTCATGCCAAGCACAGACAGAACCGCGATAATCCACACCGCACGTTTAGCCCAACGTCTTTCCGAAATCTCAGGGAGGACAGTCACTCGGCCGGCGGTATACGCGATCATGCAGTTGAAGTCAGCCAACAAACTAATCAGCATTCCGCCAAATGCTAGTCGCGCCATGGCAAGCCCGAAGCAACTCAGTGCGAACCAATCGGGGGTCTGGAGTGTTAATCCATTACGGCGCCATAAGACGCAAATCAATAAGACTAGAACGACCCTGCTGAACGCCGATGCCCATGAGATGTAGTGAGGTCCAAAGTATTCTCCTAGCATGACTGCCAGAGGGAAAACAGGCATAACCGCAAGGAAAGCTCCCAGGCAAACCATTGGCCGCCATAGCATGATCCAAAGCAGCGTCGCCCCAGTAAGAATTACAACGGAAATAGCTAGAGATATCCCCAGTACATGCAACAAAGCGGCGAGAAAAAGAATGAGCAGTCCGCAACTGATCCCGAGCGCAGAGGCGAGTGGATTTTTCAGCTGCTCAACGGACTGAGCCGTGTCACTCATCGCGTCTTTAGTTCAACTCCTGTTGACCCCTGGACACGCGCCGTGTCTTCCAAAGCAGAATTTCCGACCTGTCCGTACACCTCCATCGTCTTCGCCGCAGCCCGCTCCCAGTTGAAGCGCTTCAGGTTTTCTCTCCCCTTTACGATCAGCTCGGTTCGCAGAGCAGCATCGGTGAAGACGCGGAAAAGCCCTTCGGCAAAGTCGCCATGATCACGTGGATCCGCAAAATACGCGGCATCGCCTACTACTTCCGGCAAAGAAGTTTCCGCTGAACAAACAACTGGCGTGCCACATGCCATTGCTTCCAAGACTGTGAAGCCGAATCCTTCATACAGCGAAGGGCAGGCGTAGAGACGTGCCCCCGAGTAAAGTGAGCGCAGCTCAGTATCATTGACGAAGCCTGTCAGTTTCAGGCGTGCCGAGATACCCAATTGGTCCGCGAGGCTGAGAAGCAGCCGCTCGCCTTCCTTCAAGGGACCAGCGATCACCAGATCCGCGTCTCCACCCAAAGCCAGGAATTTTTGGAAGGCCCGCAGAAGTCCAGAATGGTTCTTGCGGGGCTTGTAGATTCCGGTATACAGAACAAAGTCCCTCTCGATACCATACTTGTGCCGAACAGCATGCACAGCGAAAGGTTCTGGCACAGGAAGAAACTCCCGGCTCACAGAGGGATAGATGACTTCAATTTTCGCCGAATCCACTCCGAGATAGTGAACGATGTCGCGCTTAGAAAACTCTGAATCAGTGATCACGCACTTCGCCAATCGAACAGCTGCCGCCATCATTGCATGATAGTAAAGACGTCCCACCCGAGATGGTAAGTCATCCTTGCAGGCTAGATAAATCACATCATGGATGGTTACTACGGCAGGACAAGGACATACCAAAGGAAGCAGAAAATGCGGCGAGTGTAAGAGGTCGACCTCGTATCGGCGGAGAATACCCGGGAGTTCAATTTGCTCACGCAACGAATAGTAACTGGCGGAGGACATTACTCTTTCGACCCCTGTCGCGGGAGTCTCGATAGCATCCGATACCGCGGGCGGCATGATCAGCAAGAATTGATGGGTTGTGCCCAGCGAGAGAACCGACTCCACGAGGCACTTCATGTACCTTCCAATGCCGGGGTTCGCGATTCTCCTTAAATCAAAGGCAATTTTCATTAGAAAATGCGGTCCCGGTTCTTTGCCTTCGCTCTCATTATTTCGATCCAATAGCTGCTTTCCAGCTTCTCACACGGCCGGGGAATTTCACGGAAGAGGTGTATCCACTTTTCAAGATTTTCTGGCCTTATATCGCTCCAACTCTTGAGTGGTACGACGGGCAAATCAGAGTACAGACTGTCGAGCGACGACGAGGGCACTAAGACGATATGGCCGAGCGCCAAAGCCTCCCAGGTTCTATGACAATCGAGCCCGTTGCCATGAGGACTCAGGACGAATGCGTATTCACCTCGCCTACGCCACATTTCGCTTCTCGGAAGCGGGCCCGGTTGAAAGAAAACATCCGCATTATGGCTCAACTTGCGGGCTATTTCGCTCCGGCTCTCGCGGAATTTTGCCCCGGGAAGAGGATGCAGAAAGCGATAACGACGGAAAAAAAAAGCTCTTTGCCAACCGAAGTCAACATACACCTTCCGAATGCGATTCGTTAGCGGGGGAAGACTCTGCGCGATTGAGGTGAGAATTTCCTGCTGTTCCATCGGAGAGACTGAATTTTCACCCCAGATCCCTCCTTGGCTAAGCATGTGAAAATCAATGCCGATCGGAACAGGCGAGATCCTGCCTTGAGGTCGAGAACCGTCATAATTCTGGGCATACCAGTGCAATAGTTCGGGAGAATTCAGAATGGCATTTGCTTCACGTGGGAGTTCCGACGGAGTACTGCTATCGGAGTCTCCAGTGACCAAAACAAACCGAGCTTTCGTTAGAGGAAGAACTTGCTTGACAAAAGAGCGTAGCCAGGACACTCTCACCCATACCAGTTCACCGTCTCTTATGTTTTCGAAGACCGTCGGATCGGAGATCAGATTATCCGGCAGTTTAGGGGATGACATCGCTCCGGCAAAAGCTGGCACTGACGAGTAGCGTCCGCTATCCTCAAATTCATTCGGAATTCGCCAATCACATAGTGACGCGATGCCCTTGTTCCACAGCAACTGGACACCGTGGCCCCGCGTTGACTCTGTCACGCCCACCACTCAGCGAACAAGACGCCTGCACCGAGTCCAATTGTTCAGGATCGACCGCACAAAGATTGTCAGGCAGAAATACTTACTAGGTAATAATAGAGTCTGGCATGGATAACGTGTATGGAAAATTGAAAAGCCTTTTTCCATCCTTACCCTACCCTAACTGTGCTACCCGCGTTAGTCGCCGGAATTGCGTGTCAGGTCAGGATACGTCCGTGATCGTCTCTTATCCCCAGGCTGTTGCCATCTTGAACCAAGAGCGCAGACGCAAACGCTGGAAATCACTTAACATCCAGCACCAAGTAACGGGGACAAATACCGTCAATACGGCCAAGAGAAACAGTATTTTCAAGAATGGGCCCGCGACGATGCAGGCAGTAAGCAGCGCTGCAGTGCCCGCTGCAATTGTGAAAGTCAATCGAAAAGGAAGGTTGCGCAGTACAATCAACTTCGAAAATAGGAACAGGAGAGCCGCTTCTGCGCTGAGGCGGAACGTCCAAGCTATAGCTGCGCCTTCAATTCCTCGCATCCGGATAGTCCAATAAAGCAGGCCCGCATAGCAAGGCAGCTCGATGAGGTGAAGCTTAGCGGTTAAGTCAGGACGACCGGAAGCTTGCAATAGCGCGTACGGAATGTTTGCCAGACTATTGGCAAACGCCCCAATTGCAAGGATTTGCAGAATTGTAGCACTGCGTCTCGCGAATTCCGCGCCGACCCAAAACTGAAGTCCCTCGGGAGCAAATAGGATTATGACGAGCATCAGTGGAAAAAGAATCACAAAAGTGCTGCCCACCCCATTTTCATAAAGAGAAGTTGCGCGATTCTGATTTTTTACAGCTAGACTTTCCGAAAAAGCGGGAAACAGGACACCAGAGAGTGCAGCTGGTATTACCCAGAGCTTGGTAACCAGCTCAGATGGCGTGGTGTAGTATGCGACTGCCGAAATGGAAATGAGCGAACCGATAAGGAAACGATCTAGATACACCATCACAGGACTTATGATGTTACTCACAGTAATCCAACTGCCAAATCCGGCAAGCTCGGCGAACGTCTTCCGATCCCACACTATCCTGTGGAAGAACATTGGTATACATCGACTGCAGAACCAGAAATGCAAGGCACCACCGATAAAGCGAGCCACCACCAGTGTCAGTACAACGGGGACAAGACTCCTCGAAAAAGGCAACACAGCAAGCGGGCCAAGATATGAAATAGTTCCCAAGCCGATCCGCAGGGCATTTACTATTCCGAAACTTTGTTGCGCTTCTAGCATTCCTCGCAGACCGCAAGTTAAGGTCACACATGGAACGGCGATGGCTAACCAATAAAGGCTTCGCAATGTTTCGCTCTGCAGTGCAACGGGAATCTTTAGGCCGGAATGCGAGAGCCACGGCGCCATAGCAAATAATGCGCCTCCAAAGCATGCACCCAAAAGCAACATGGAAACTATCGCAGTCCAGATCAGTCCTGCCGCACCTTCCGAATCACCAAGTGCAATTCTTTCCGCCAACAGCTTAGTCGTCGCGCGCCCAATGCCAAGATCAAAAAAACTAAAATAGCCAACCAGTATCCAGGCGAGCGTCAGTACGCCAAAACGATCAATTCCTAAATGACGAATCAACACTGGGATCGCAAAAGCGGCCAAAAAAAGCGGGAAGGTCTGGCCAGCAAGATTCCACACGCTGTTTAGAGCCACGCCGGGTCGCCGGCGAACTGGAAGGTGCGATACTCCAACTTCGACTGTCTGCTGCGAGAAGCGGTCACCCGAGCAAGTCGCCTTTGCTGATTCGGTCGAATCTACCGGCTTTCTGTCTATCTCAGTAATCCGACTCATTTCACTAACTCCATGCAAACGACCGCTTCGGCGGCAGCGAAATCCGTTTTTACTGTTCCGCCCTTTGAAGGATCGAAGTAGCGAGCATCACGGCATTCGTCTTCCGAAGAGATCTGCCAACCCGAATTCGTGTAACGATAGTACGTCTCGCGACAAGAGGCTGGACGGAAAACATCCTGAAGATTTCGGACCATGCGAATGTCAAATACTTGCAGCCATCCGTGACTCTGTGCTCGTCCAAATGGCAGCGTTATGTAAAGCACGCCACTGACTTTAAGAATGCGACGTAGCTCTGAAACCGCTCGAAGATGGGATTCTGGGTCAGATTCATTCTTCGACCTATCTTTAGTGAAGAAAAGTGTATTGTTCATTCCCACGTGTTCCAATGTCGAGATGCTCACGATCCAGTCGAAGTAATTATCGCGATAACAACTCTCGCGGAGATCCCCATAGACGTAAGATATACCCCGATCGCAATAGCTCTCTGACTCCGGGGCAAGCGTAAAGATGGAGATAGTTTTGTTTCGCAGCTTCTGGTGTCCGAGAACGTAGTCGTGGTTAAGAATGGACCCAGCATCGAGCAGCCTGCCAGACGTATCCGGAAGGTGGGAAAAAAACCAAGGATACTCGATCGCTCGTTCATCAAGCCATAGACCCCAGGCTTCAGGGAGGACTCCATGAGGAAGCTCTCTACGAAGGTACTCTTCCAGTTGTATTCGTCGATATGAATCGTAGCCGCGGGCGTATGGCCTCCGACCCCGCATAACAAAAACACTTGACTTAAGGCGGCGCAACTTTGACTTCAGGCTGATCATCGAACCTGCAGCGCAATATACCCAAGGAACCTTGTGATCGCGCAGATTCAGCCCCGATCGCGAGCTGACAAAATCCTTATTGACCGTTCCTGTTTCGGCCATGGGAAGAGCGTAACCAATTTAAGGTCCCGGCTACCGGGTTCTTCGGCAATTGACGCCTAGCTTTCCACAAACGCTGGCCATCGGACTTCAGAGTAGCAAAGACTTCCTGTGCCAGCGCTTTGTGAGGGTTTGATTCATCGACCAAATGCCACTGACGATTTCCGAGAATCCAAACGCTCGATGCGAGTACAGCAATGAACATCCCCATCAGTCCAATTAGTATCCTCGGCGGAAAAGATTTCCGCTCCGGCACGTCGGCTAAGTCCAGCACCTTGACCACCGGGATCTCCTTAGCCTCCTGAATCTTGGCGAGCTCATACTGCTGAGTTAGCAACTCGTACACTGTTTCTTGGATTTTCGTCTCACGGTACAAATCCTCCCAGCGCACCCCGAGCAACGGTAACCTGCGGATCGAAGGCAATGGCTCTGCAGCCCCGGAGATTTCTGGACCCATATTCGTGCTGTCTCCGCCCAGTTTGCTCAGTTGACGCTTCAGTTCATCCACGCGGGCGCGCACGGAACGGACACGAACGTTGTTCGCAGTGTAAATCTGCTCCAATCCCTCCAGTTCCGACTGCGCAGCGATTAGTTCGCCCTGCAACCGTGCCGCCCCCTCGAGCATTGCCTTCCCTTGGGCGGTTATATCGAGGGTCGTGTTCTTGCTCGCGTATTCGCTGAACTCTTGTGAGACATTGTTCAGATCTTGCTTGACCCCGGACAGCCGCTGCTCAATAAAGATACGCTCGCGCCGCGCAGATGATGTTGAAACCTGAGCAACTAGGCGATCCAACTCTTCAACGTAAGCTTGGGCTATCTGTGAGACACGCTTAGCATCCCGGTCGGTAACGGTGATCGAGATAACGCCGCTCTTGCGATCTTCAGAGATACCGGTGTTTTTGGCCAACTCGTTGCGAGCGTCCTGCCAATACTTATCTCCATAGACTCGGCGCAAATCGAAACGTTCAATGAGGCGGTCTCCTACAGTCCGACTGCGCAGAATACCAATGAAGAGGTCACCCGAGTTCTTTATCCCAAGTAAGTCCCCAGCCAACGAACTGAGTCCAGGAGGGCCCTTACCTGTACCTGAGCCTGTTCCCATTCCCACAAAAGCAGCCATCATGGCCATCCCAGAAGAAGACTGGTTGTCGGGGGGCATCAGCCGGGTCGTGGACTCATAGCGCTTTGGAATGATAAAGGCAATGATCGTCGACACCACAAGTCCCCAAAGCGCTGCCCTCCAGAGAAATCGCCGCCGTTCCCAGAGGATCCACGACCACTCCGTAGCAGTACCGCGCGCCAAGCTAGCTTCGTCCCCGAGATAGGCCGCCTTCGCTTTGACCTCGGGAGGTCTCTCGACGACGTGAGCGATAGATTCATTCGCCTGCTTCAATCCCACCTCTGTAGCAATTTCTTGCCACGATTCCAGTTCATCATTTGCATGCTAGTTGCGAATCCGCCAGCGAGGATAGTACGTGAGTTGTACAGAAGCTGTCACGTCGGATTGGCCGCTGGTCGAGAGAACGGGGAATCTCCATTGCTCGTACCGCACCATCCCCGAAACCGCCACGCTTGGCCCTACCATGAATTCGCTTTGAGCTGAATAGTCAACCAACCGGCCACCCTCGACGAAACGGGGGGAGACTTCCTGTAGCCGATAGCCCAATTGAACCTTAGTGCGCGGCGAAAAAGAATAGGTCAGCCAACCTTGGCCACCCCGACCCGCTCTACCAATCCAACTGGCCAAAAGATTCCCATCATTAGTATAGCCACCAAGATAACGGCGCTGATCGAAGTATACGAAACCTGGGACGAACTCAGTAGTAGTGGACTCATTAATGCCCTCTGCTCTGAGCTCCATCTTAGGAACTTTCGGGAATTGAGGCATGTAAATGCCGGGGTTCACGTTGGCACGGGTGGAGCCGATGGGCGACACCTCGTCCACTACCAAGGAATCGAGGTAAAAGGTCAACCAGTTTCGCAAGCCCGGGATGCGATAGGTGAAGTCCGCCGCCGAGATCCGTTTGCCGGGGTTGTTAACGGCGGTCGTCGAGTGGATATAGTAAGTGCGAAAGAAGTTACCGAAAGTGACTGGCAGACCAGGTCCGCCGAACATGGCCGTAATTCCCATGCCAAATTCAAAATTTGGAGTGGGTTGAAAACTGATCTTTTCCCCATGAATGAATGGTTGCGGCGAAATATTGGGACCAACTACGCCGGGGTACCCAGGGTATGATTGGCACGTCGGCGCGATACAGTACTCCCATTGCTGCCCTGAGAGTTGTCCAATAAAAAATTCCGTACGGAAAGGCCCAAGGATTTTCGAGAGGCCGGGGATATTGTGAGGGGCAACGTCGTCGATCTTGAATGCCGGGAACGGAGCAGCGTTGTTGCTCATTAGCAGCGAGCCCGATTCGCCCGGGCCGAGCCATTGACTCTCTTCACCAAAAGAAAACTGTACGTTGTTTATGTTGAGCAAAACCGCGCTGTTCAAGAGCTGAAACTGATTGACAGTGGGAGTTCCGTTAGGCAGCGGTGGTGTTAGGTTGGCCGCCGCTATCGCTCCTAACACCTGCGGGGGATCGGAAGGCATTGCCGGCGCGTGTTGATATTCGCCCTGAAAAGAAAATGCGACCGGGCCCGCTTCAGCCTCGGCAGTCACGCCCGTTATATTGTTGAAACCTTTCCAGTAGGGCCGTCCATAATCGTTAATAATGGTTTGGCCAAAGTCGTATCCGTCGCGTAGTGGAGTACCAGAAATTCCCATTACTCGCGTGTAAACCGAGTCGACCCGCGCGCCTACGTTTGCGGCTCCGTCCAGGCGCGCGGTTTCGGTAGCGAACTCATTGGTCAATGTTCTGTATATCTTCCCGGCTTCATCCGCTCCTGTGTCATCATTCTGCAACTTGTCTCCAGCCTCGTCCACCATCCGCGCGCACTGCATACGAGTCCAGGGACGCATCCCGAGCATATTGGATTGCATATAACCCATCGCGATCAGACGCTGCAGGGCTGGGTATATCCAACTGTCGAGGGGAACATAGGGTGAGGCCATATAGTTGGGATTGCGCGGCGCCTCTTCGGTCTTCTCGTCGAAGAAATTGCCCCAAGCGGTTCCACCCAATTCCGGATCGTGGTGGGCGCGGTAGACCTGGTGTCCGAAGTACCAGCCTAATGCGCTACCGACGATTACGTCTGCGGGAAAATGCTGCTTAGCGGTGACGCGGGTTACTGTGACCGCGGAGGCCAATCCGTATGCTGCGGTTTGGCTTAGCCATCCCGGATATTCATGTGCCCAGACGCTTGCAATCGACCAGGCAATTGCCGAGTGTTCCGAGGGAAATGACGCGCCCCCTTTAAAAAAATCACCGTTCCCGTTGTCC
>Ga0182024_10008271_pt1 | contig 22027 bp, 18 predicted proteins | sample P32metaG_FD_120480 | JGI IMG/M metagenome (GOLD analysis project Ga0182024, IMG submission 120480) | Permafrost microbial communities from Stordalen Mire, Sweden - P3-2 metaG (Illumina Assembly) | ecosystem: Environmental > Terrestrial > Soil > Wetlands > Permafrost | place: Sweden: Stordalen...
CCGGTCTGGGGGCCGGCCGTACAGTGTCGCCGTGCAGTTGGGAGACGTGGCGAACGCCGCAGCGCAAGGCTTCGGCAAACCCCTCGACGGTGTGCGTGTCCTGGCGGCCGAGCAAATGCAAGCGTTGCCGTACGCCACCCAGATGCTGGCGCGTCTGGGTGCGGACGTCGTGAAAGTCGAACATCCCGTCCACGGCGAGTCGGGCCGGGCGTCGTCGCCGGCAATGCTCGACCCGCAGGGCCGCAAGGTCGGCGCGACATACCTGCGCAACAATTTCGGCAAACGCAGCGTCGGAGTCGATCTCAAGACGTTGGAAGGCCGCGAGCTGTTCCTGGCGCTCGTTCCACATTTCGATGTGATCGCCGAGAACTTCAAACCGGGAACGATGGACCGCATGGGCCTCGGATACACCGACATCGCGGCTCGTGATCCCCGCGCCGTCTACGTGTCGATTTCAGGGTTCGGCAACACCGTCGACACCCCATATCGGGACTGGCCCGCATATGCGTCGATCGTCGAGGCGATGTCCGGCATCTACGACTACCGCCATCCCGGCGAACCGCCCGTCACCATTCCGGTCGGCGCGCTCGGCGACATCAGTTCCGGCCTGTTCGGTGTCATCGGGATCCTCGCCGCGCTCCGCCACCGCGACCGGACCGGCGAAGGCCAGTACGTCGACATCGCGATGTTCGACGCGATCGTGGCGATGACCGACATCGTCATGAACTTCTGGTCGTTGGGAGTCAGGCCCGAGCCCGACAAGGCGCTCGAAGTGATTTGCGAGGGCTTCCGAGCCCGTGACGGCTATGTCGTCGTGCAGGTCGTGCGCGAGCATCAGTTCTTCAAGCTCGCTGAACTGGTCGGACATCCTGAATGGATCGACGATCCCCGTTTCGCGACCCGCGCCGGCTGGGGACCTGCGCTCGAAGCGGAGATCAGGCCTGCGGTCGACTCCTGGGCGGCGACGCGGACGAAGCTGGCCGCCGCGCAGGAGCTCACCGAGGCCGGCATCGTCGCCGGTCCCAGCAACCGAGCGGACGACGTGATCGCCGATCCCCACCTCGACGCGCGGCACATGATCGTCGAAATGCCACGCACCGACGGCGTCGCCGAGCCGGTCCTCGTGCCCGGCAATCCGGTGAAACTGTCGAAGATGACCGAAGGTCCCGAAACCCGCGTCCCGTGGGTTGGCGAACACACAGCCGAGATACTCGAAACGGAGCTCGGCCTCTCCCCAGCCGACATTGCCGGCCTGCGCGCCCGAGGTGTCGTCTCCTAACCAGCCCGGGCCGGCCAGCTCGGCCTCAGGCCCGCTCAGTTCGGTCGTTGCTGGACCCAACGGCGGCCGTTCCAGGTCGCATGCCAATCGGTCCAGTTCGTTCCGTCCCAGTAGCGCAGGGTGCGCTGGTCGGCGTGATACCAGCCGGGCGGATGGCCGGTCGGGTCGGCCGCGTCGGCCGGGACGGCGGTCGTCGTCGCGGCCCCGGCGAGCGCAGACACGCCGGTGCCAGATCCGGGAGTCAGGCGCCGCGTGGTCGAAGCTGTCAGCTTTTCTAGGTCGACCGGCACGCCGGTCGAGGTCTCGTCGACTGGTCCCCGTCCGTTCGGGTCGAGGCCTTCGAGCTTGCGCAGGATCGCGATGCGGTCGGCGAGCGGGGGATGGGTGTCGAACAGCCGGTTCGTCTTGGCGTGCCGGGCGTTGCCCTCCTGGTGCAGCGGCGCGACCAGCCACAGATGCGCGGTCGCCCGCGACACATGGTGCAGCACCGTGTGATCGGCCTCGAGCTTCTCCAACGCCCGTCGCAAACCGTCCGGACTGACGATCGCCGCCGCGCTCGTGTCGGCGAGTTCTTCACGGTGACGTGAGATCGCCAACGATAAGAGCCGAGCGCCGAACGCCAACACGCCGGCGACCGCCGCGACCGCGAACAGTAAGAGCGCACCGTCGTTGTTGCCCCGCCGGTCACCAAAGTCGGAGAAGAATCCCGCCCGGGCCGAGATGTCGGCCACCACGACGAGGAGCCCGACCGTCGTGACCGCGAGGGTCGTCACCTGCACGTCACGATTGCGAACGTGCGAAAGTTCGTGCGCGAGGACGCCCTCGAGTTCGCGGCGGGACATGAGGTTCAGGATGCCGCTCGTGACTGCGACACCCGAACGTTCGGGCGAGCGTCCGAAGGCGAAGGCATTGGGGGCCGGATCGTCGACGATGTAGACCTTCGGCTTCGGCAGCCCGGTCGCGATGCAGAGCCCTTCGACCACGTTGTGAAGCACGGGCGCCTGTTCGGGTGTCACCTCGACCGCCTTGGTGAGCGCGATCGTGGCGCGCACCGCGAACAGCCACGCGATCAGGTCGATCGCGACCGCTGCGGCGGCGCCGACGAGGATGCCGCCCGCGGCGGAGCGGGTGACGAGGAAGCCGATGCCGGCTCCGAGCAACCCGACGAGCACGAACTCGGAGACGAGCATGATGACGCTGGTCCGCCGGTTCTTGGCGATCAGGTCGGCGTGGGTGACAGGGCTCGAAGCAGGCACTCCCGATCATCGTACGGGGGCGCGCCGGCCCGGCCGGGACGCGGCTGCGTCGACGAAGGTGGTGCGGGCCGGTGCCGCCGCACCCACATCCGAACATGTGTTCGTGGGTCGCGCCGCTGCGAGAGACGCAACAGCGTTGAACTCTCCCGGTGATCATATGTACACTGTTCGTGACGGATCGTTCAGGCGGGGAGCTTCGTAGCGCGTTTCGACGGGGGACATCTTCTTGCGCACGCGGCGAGCGGTGCGTATACCGGGTTGATCGACCTTCTTGAATCGTGGACGTCCGCGTGAGAAAGGATGCCAGCGTGCGGCCGACGAGCAAGTCTGAGGTTTTGTCGCAACGCGCCGGCGCGTTCGACGTCGCGGAGCCGGACGTCGAAGCGGCCGACGCCGATGGTCGCGTCGTCGCGCGGCGCGCGGCGCCTCAGACCGATGGACAGGCCGTCAGCGGCTGTCCGATGGCCGATCCGGACGCGGCTGGCACCGACTCTCTTTACTATTGGGACTACCTGCAGCTTGACGGCCTGCTCAATGCTCAAGCGCCGAAGAGCAAGGACGCAGGAGTCGTCCAACACGACGAGTTCCTGTTCATTTGTGTGCATCAAACGAGCGAATTGTGGTTCAAACAAATCCTCGTTGAGCTCGATTCCGTCCTGGCCCTCACGGGCTCGGAACGCATCGCCGAACGTGATCTGAGCACCGTCGTCGCTCGACTTCGGCGCGTCGACGAGATCTTGCGCCTCCTGGTCGTCCAGATCGACGTGCTCGAGACGATGACACCGCTCGACTTCCTTGAATTTCGGATGTTCCTCGTGCCTGCGTCCGGATTCCAAAGCGTCCAGTTTCGACTGATCGAAAATAAGTTCGGCTTGCGCGCGACCGACCGCCTGCAGGTCGAAGGGTATTCGTATGCGTCAACGCTGCGAGACGATCACGCGCAACTCGTCGGCGAGACCGAGGACACACCCTCACTGTTCGACCATGTTGAACGTTGGCTTGCTCGGACCCCGTTCTTGTACAGCGAGGCGTTCGACTTTGTGGCACGGTATCGGGACGCCGCCGAAGTGATGCACGCGATCGAACGGGCTGAGATCGTGGGCCGCCAGAACGTCGACGCACAGACCCAGAAGAAGCAGCTGGAGTCTTTCGAGAAGGGCGTGCAGAAATTCGATGTCGTGTTCGACAAGGCGAACTGGGAACAAGACGTTCGCCACGGCAAGCGGCGCATGTCGTACGAGGCGTTCATGGCCGCGCTGTTCATCAACCAGTACCGCGACGAACCGATCCTGCAACTGCCGTTTCAGATTCTGACCACGCTGTTAGACCTCGATGAGTCACTCACCATTTGGCGACAACGGCATGCACTCATGGCTCACCGGATGCTCGGCCGTCAGGCCGGCTCCGCCGGCAGTGGCTACGCGTACCTGGACGAGACCGCGAAGCGTTACAAGGCGTTTAAGGACCTCTTCGACGTGTCCACCTACCTCGTGCCTCGCTCCGCGCTCCCGCCGCTTCCGAACGAACTGTTGCGACTGCTCGACTTTCGTTCTTCGCAGTGACCGGCTGCGAGGCGTCCGCCTCGAGGTGGTCCGCCCGCCGGTCGTGGGGTGTGCGTTGACGAGCCAGCATCGGTCGCCAATCCGGGAGTTTCGCCGATCCACGACCCTCATCGTTGACGTGCGCGAGGTTCCGTCTGGTGGCCGTGCCGCGTCGGCCGGGGCGGCGGGCGCCGGAGACGGTGCATGACGACATCGGCCCGGCCGGTCCTAGCGATCGTGTACGGCGACGGTTCGGTATCGGCGATGAAATTGTCGGAGCCGGCGAGCGCACTGTGCGACCTGGTGTGGGTCGTCGATTCGAACACGCTCCACAACGCGGCGATCATCCGACTGCTCCGCAAGCTGGGCACGACCCTGGATATCGCAGGAATGTCCGACGACGAAGCGGCCGCCGCACTGCGACCGTTGAAACCGGACGGGATCGTCGGCTACGCCGACACGCACATGGCGATGGCCTCAGTGCTCGCGAGCCGGCTCGGCCTCGACTACCACGACCGCGCCGTCACCGAACGGCTCGTCGACAAGCTGACCCAGCGTCGAGCCCTGCGCGACGGCGGTCTGCCGGTCCCGCGTTGCCTTGACGTCCCACCGTCGCCGACAGCCGGTGACGTCGCCGCGTTGGCGGCCGGTGTCGCCTTCCCCGTCGTGCTCAAGCCCCGCCGCGGGGCCGCGAGCAGGGACACCGTCCTGGTCAGCGACGCCACCCAGCTCGGCCGGCTTGTCGCCCAGCCCCCAAGCGCCGGCGACGACTCGTCGATGGTCGTCGAGGAGTACATGGTCGGGGCGTCCCCACCGCCCAGCGCCCACTTCGCTGATTACGTCTCGGTCGAAAGCGTCGTCGTGGACGGGAACATCAACCATGTGGCCGTGACCGGACGCCTCCCTCAAGTCGAGCCGTTTCGCGAAACCGGGCTCGTCATCCCGAGCGACTTCGCCCCGTCGCTGGTCGAAGCGACCCTCGACGTCGCCACCCAAGCCATCTCGTCGCTCGGTGTGCGCAACGGCTGCGTCCCCACCGAGATCAAACTGACGACGACCGGGCTTCGGGTCATCGAGGTCAACGGTCGGCTCGGCGGTTTCGTCCCCGAGGTACTCGCGCTCGCCGCACCCGGAGTCGACCTGTACGAGATCTCCCAACGCGTCGCGTTGGGAGAACAGCTGACCTTCGCCGACCCGGTCGCCACCGATCGCATCGGCTACGTCGTCGTCGGACAGCCACCGCTGTGGGCACATCGAGTCGCGGGCGTCGAAGGACTCGACCGACTCGCCGAATTTCCTGGCGTGTCCTCCGTGTTTCTCAGCCGTCAACCGGGAGACGAAGTCGACTGGCGCAAAGGAAGTCACGAGTACGTCTTTTCCGTGCTCGGCGCAGCATGCAACTACGAGGGCGTCCTCGCCGTGCAGCAGTTCATCGACGAGGAAGTCACCGTCACCTATACGTAACCACGAGCCGGACAACGTCCCGACAACGATCCGGTCGCGGGCGCATCACGTGCCCGTCGCCGACGCTCCCGTCGCCGTCAGACGGGCCAGGGTGTCCACCACCGCAGCCCACGCCGACGAGGACGGGTCTCGGTGTGCCATGTGATCACCTTCGACGTCTACCAGCTCGACGTCCGCGCCCGCGGCGCGTGCCGCCGCGACGTACCGTTCGCTTTGGCTGAACGGCACCGACTCGTCGGCGCGGCCATGCACACATACGACCGGCACCGCCAACGGCACCTGCAGGATCGGATCTGCCCACGCGTACCGCTGCGGCACCTCGTTCGGCGTTCCGCCGAGGAAGTCGGTGACGGCCGTCCCGCCGACGCCTGTCGTCGCGGCCGTCGCCAGATCGAGGACACCGGCCTGCGCGACGACGGCGGTCACCGCAACCGTGGCCGCCGTGCCCGGCGCCCCAGCCGGCAGACGCGCACGTCCCGCCGCCCAGGCCGCGAGCTGTCCTCCGGCTGAATGTCCCACCGCGACGACCTGGGAGCGGTCGACGTCGAGTCCGGCGAGCAGGTCGACCGCAGCCGCGACGTCGGACAGCGTGGTCGGCCATCCGCCACCGTTGCCGACCCGGCGGTATTCGAGATTCCAGGCGACCCAGCCTCGCTCGGCGAGGTCGACGCACAACGGCCGGCCACCCGACGCGTCGAACGCGGACCGCCAAAAGCCACCGTGGATCACGATCACGACTCCCGGACGCCGATCTCCGGCCGGCAGGTACAGCTCGGCGTACTGGTCCGGGTCGGGTCCGTACGAGTACGTCATACCGACTCGCCCGGGGGCTTTGCGTCGCCGGTCTTCGTACCGGCGCACGGGCCGAACCGCGAGACGTGCGGCGACGACCGGCCGACGAGCTGGCGTCGGGGTGAGCTCGACCGTCGACCGGTCCGCCCGCCCGGCCCCCCTTGGATGGGTGCACGGGACGGCACCGTCAGCTCCGAACGGCCGTGCGTCCGGTCGGAGCGTCGCCCGCGTCGGCCTGGAGGCGTGCAACCCACTCGTCGGTGCTGAGCACGACCGCCTGTCGGGGGAACACCTTCTCCAACAACACTCGGTGGACCTCGGCGTCGCCGTCCGCGCAGCCGTCGGCGAGGACAGCGAGCTCGTAGTCGAGATCCGCCGCGTAACGCAACGTCGACAGCACCACCCCGCTGGTCGCGATGCCGGCCAGGACCAACGACGTGACGTCGAGCGATCTGAGGACCACGTCGAGGTCGCTGCCCGCGAACGCATTGACGCGCTTTTTGACCACGACAATGTCGTCGGGTCCGGGCGCGAGGGCCCGGTGAATCTGGGTGGCTGGCGCGTCGTCACCGCGATCGTCCGAGCCGGCGATCGCCGCGAAGCTCCGGTTCCGGGCGCTGATTTCCGGCGTCCCGGGGCGGAACGCCACCCGCACGTAGATCACCGCGACGCCGGCGGCGTGGGCTGCGGCGCTCGCCTTGACCAGCGCGGCGAGCAGCGTGTCCGACTGTTCGGCGAAACGTTCGACGATGCCGTTTTGGACGTCCATGACCAGCAGCGCGGTGTTCGTCATACCAGCGAGTTTTACAACATCGGGCGGCGAGACCGCGGCGCCGAACACGACGAACCGTTCTCACGCCGCCCAGCTGGTCCGGGCCCGTCCGGCACGCGGCCGCAGCCCGGTCCCGTCGTCCCCGTCGGCGCGGACCGGGCCGCAGTTCGGGCACCGACCGGACAGGCCAGGACCGGTCGGTCTTGCACGCCCGGCGCTAACGCATCCGGGACGTGAACAGTCGGACCCGCCGAACCTTCGCGACCCACTCCTCGAACGTGGACGACTCGGCGGCGGCCACCCAAGTTCGGCGTCGTCGCCGACGAGCACGTGCAGCGGTCCGGGCGTGGTGGCGGCGTTGACGATTGCGGCGGCGACGACAGCCGGATCCTCGTCGTGTGAGTCGCCGGCCTCCCCGGCGGCGTACTCGGCGGTTTCGAGCGCCGCGTACGGCGAGTTCGGGTCGAGCTGCACGCCGGCGTTGTCGACGATGTTGCTCCTGAACGCTCCCGGTTCGATCACCACGACCGAAATGTTGAACGGCTCGACCTCCATCGCAAGCGCTTCACTCATCGTGCCGAGCGCATGTTTGGACGCGCCGTACATACCCGCGAATCCCAGTCCGCGCATCCGCCCATTCGCGGACGACACGTTCACGATCGTGCCCGACGTTCGCTCCCGCATCGATGGCAACACGGCACGGATCGTGCGCAGCGCGCCGAAGAAGTTCGTCTCGAACGTCGCCCGCATCCACTCCCACGGCATCAGTTCGACCGTGCCGTAGTGGGCGACCGCGGCGTTGTTGACCAAGACGTCGATCTGGCCGGCCGCCGCGAGGACCTGCGCCACCGCACGTCGTACCGAGTCGTCGTCGGTCACGTCGAGCTCGACGACCTCGACAGCAACGCCGGCCACCCGGGCAGCCTCGCGCAGCCGATCGGCTCTCGTCGTGTCGCGCAGACTCGCGAACACCTGATCGCCACGACGCGCGAACTCGACCGCCGTCGTCAGGCCCAGCCCGCCGCTACAGCCTGTGATCAGCACCACCGCCATCGGGACCTCCTCGCCGGGCGCCATAGTGCCGCACCGACCGCGGCGGCCGGTCCAGTGGGGGAGTCGGCGCTCCGCGGCGTCGAAACGACGAGGATCGACCCGACCATCGGCCCGACATCTGGCGTTCGCTCGTGATGCTGTCAGACCACGGTCGGTATCGTGCGGGTCGCCCATCAGTTGCGGCTCGCGCCGGGGAGGGGATGTATGGACTTCGAGTTTTCGCCCGAACAGCGCGCCTTCGCGGCGGAGGTCGAACGGTTCCTCGACGAGCACGACGATCCCGACGTGTTCGATCTCACCCGCGAGAACATGGCGCAGATCGTCGACACACCCAAACGTCGGGCGTTCATGCGCGAGGTCGGCGAACGAGGTTGGCTCGGACTGACCTGGCCCAAGCAGTACGGCGGCTCCGAAGGCGAAGGTGTCTACGAGTATCTCTTGAACGAGGCGCTCGCGGCGCGGGGCGGTCCCCAGATCGGCAAGGGTGTCGGCATCATCGGCAAGACGCTCATCAAAGAAGCGAGCGACTTCCTCAAACAGGAGTTCCTGCCGAAGATCTTGCGCAACGACGTCGAGTTCGCGGTCGGCTACAGCGAACCGAACGCCGGTTCGGACGCGGCGTCGATGCGTCTGAAGGCCGAACGTGGCCGCCGTGACGGCCAGTCAGGTTGGGTCCTCAACGGCCAGAAGACGTGGACGACGTCCGCGCACTTCGCCGAGTGGTACTGGTTGGGGACCCGCACGAATCCTGACGACAAACACCGCGGTATCACCCTCATGCTCGTGCCGCTCGACCAGCCCGGCGTCACGATCAACTGCATCTGGACGATGGGCGACGAACGGACCAACGAGGTCTTCATCGAGGACGTCTTCGTTCCCGACGAGTACGTGGTCGGCGAAGTCAACCGCGGCTTCCAGTACATCTCTCAGGCGCTTGACCTCGAGCGGTTCACGATGTTCACGTTCTCGCCGATCAATCAGCGTCTCGATCTGCTCATCGACTATGTGCGCACCACCCAACGCGACGGCGAATCCCTGCGCGACGACGCGGTTGTGCGCCGCGAGATCGCACGACTCGTCACCGACGCCGAAGTTGCCCGTGTCCTCGGCCTGCGGGTCGTCGCGGCTTCGATGAAAGGCGAAAAGGTGCCGGACACACCGCCACCGACGGTCGAGTCGTCGGAGTACAAGCTGTTCGCGACCGAGTTCTCACGCCGGCTCGCGAACGCGTCGATGGATCTCGCCGCGCCCGGCAGTCAGCTCCGAGTGCGGACCGAGACGGCGCCGATGGCCGGACGGGCCGAGTCGACGTACCGCTACACCGTGATCGACACGATCGGCGGCGGCACGTCAGAGGTGCAGAAGAACATCATCGCCCGGCGTCTGCTCGGCCTCCCCAAGAATTTCTGACTGTCGTGTCCGACGGGTTGTTGTCCGGTGTGACGGTCCTCGACCTCGCCAGCGTCGGTCCCGCGGCGCGCACCTCGCGGTGGCTGGCCGACTACGGCGCCCGCGTCGTGAAGGTCGGGCCGCCACCCGCCCAGTCGGGCGTGCAGATCGTCCCGCCGTTCTACGCCTACAGCGGCCACCGCGGCATGGAACGTGTGCTCCTCGACCTGAAGCAGCCGTCGGGCCGCGACGCATTCTTGCGGCTCGCGGCACGCGCCGACGTGGTCATCGAAAGCTTCCGTCCCGGTGTCGTCGGCCGGCTCGGCGTCGGCGACACCGACGTCCGCGCGGTCAACCCGGGCATCATCTACTGCTCGACGAGCGGCTACGGCCAGTCCGGGCCCCGCGCCCAATGGGCCGGACACGATCTCAACTACCTCGCGGTCGGCGGATACCTCGACTGTTCGGGACGGGCCGCCAACGGTGGACCGGCGCTTCCCGGCGCGACGGTCGGCGACGCGGCCGGCGGAGGCATGCACGCGGTCATCGCCATCCTCGCCGCGCTCGTCCACCGGGGCGCGACCGGCCAAGGAGCAACCCTCGACGTCTCCGCGGCCGATGGGGTCGTCGCGCTGATGTCGCTCGCCGTCGACGAGTACCTCGCGACCGGGCAGGTTCCCGGACCCCGACACAGCATCCTGACCGGACGGTACGCGTGTTACGACGTGTACGCCTGCGCCGACGGCCGGTGGGTCGCGGTCGCGGCCATCGAGCCGCAGTTCTTCGCGAATCTGTGCGGCGCGCTCGGCTGTCGCCAATGGCTCGACCACCAAACCGACGACGACTGCCAAGACGCCATACGCGCCGACTTCGCGGCCGCGTTCGCGTGTCGCACACGGAACGAGTGGGTCGCTGAGCTCGGCCCGGCGAACACCTGCGTCTCGGAGGTTGCGTCAGTGCCCGAGCTCGTCGGCGCAGCCCAACTTCGACAACGACACGTGTTCACGCACGCCACCGCACCCGGACGCGACGATTTCGAACAGGTCGGGTGGATCCTCGCCGGCATGGAACGCGAACAGCCCAGCCCGACCGTACGCGACGCGACGGTCACCGACACCGACGCGTTGCTGGCCGAGTTCGGCTACTCGGCCGCTGAGATCGCGGTGCTGCGCAAGGAAGGAGCCGCGGCGTGACCGACACGACCTTGCCGGCCGATGTCGCCACCGCGATCGGTCAGGTCCAATACGAACAAACCGGCGAGTTCCCCGTCGAACGTGGCTACATCTGGACGTCGTGCGCGTCGGTCGAGAACGGCAATCCACTGTTCTGGGACGACACGATCGCCGACCAGATCACCGACGGTCCGATCTCGCCGCCGACGATGCTGTCGGTGTGGTTCCGTCCCCACCATTGGTCGCCCGGCCGCACCGAACCGGCACTGCCGCTCCAGGTCCACTTCGACCTGAAGGCCCGCTTCGAGCTGCCGGAAGCGATCATGAGCGACAACACGATCGTGTTTTACGAACCGGTACGTCCCGGCGACGTGCTGGGAACCCGTCAGATCTTGCGTTCGGTCAGCGAACCGAAAACCACCAAGCTCGGTACCGGCCGGTTCTGGGTGATCGACGTCGAATACGTCAACCAACGCGACGAACTCGTCGGTGTCGAGTCGTACACCGGGTTCGGTTACCGCCGGGACGAAACGTGAGGACCGACCGGCTCACGCTCGACGGGGTACGGCCAGGCGACGTGCTGGCGGAACTGGCCTACGACGTGACCGCGACGACCGTCGTGCTGGGCGCGCTCGCCACCCGCGACACCCGTCCGATGCACCACGATCACGACTTCGCCGTGCAGCGCAACGGGACCCGCGACATCTTCTTGAACACACCGAATCAGGCCGCCTGGTTCGAGCGGTACCTCACCGACTGGTCCGGACCGTACGGGCGGCTCGGACGCATGAAATTTCGTATGAAAGGCTCGGTGTTCCCGGGCGACACGATGGTGCTTTCGGCCACCGTCGAACACGTCGAAACCGACGAACTGGGTTGCGGATGGGCCACCGTGTTGGTGCACCTCACCGTAAACGACGACCTCAAGACGGACTGCACCGCGCGTCTCGCGCTCCCCGTCGATCACGACGACAACCCGTGGAGGCGTCGTGGCGATTCCTGGCAGCCGTGACCGTGTCGCGATGACGACGAATCCGAGGAGCTAGCGAATGGATCTCGATCTCAGCGCCGAGCAGGAGATGCTTGGACAGATGGTGCGCGGCGTCTGCCGTTCGTACGCGTCGGTCGAGACGGTGCGCGCCATGGAAGACGATCCGGTCGGCTACCCGACCGACCTGTGGAAACAGATGGCGGCGCTCGATCTGATCGGACTGATGATCCCAGCCGAGTACGGCGGCTCGGCGATGAGCGCGCTCGAAGGCGCGGTGGTCTACATGGAGCTCGGTCGGGCGTTGGCACCGACACCGCACTTTGTCAGCGCAGTCATGGCCGCCGGCGTGTTGGTCCGATCGGGCAGCGAGGCCCAAAAACACGACTGGCTGCCGCGGATCGTTGCCGGCGACGCCATCGTGACGACCGCATGGCTCGAACCGGGAAACGGGTACACGGCCCGTGGCGTGCAGACCCGCGCGACGCCAGACGGCGATCAGTTCGTACTCGACGGTGTGAAGTGCCACGTGCCGTTCGCGTCGGCCGCGACCGCGATGATCGTGCTGGCCCGCACCGGCGCCGGCGACGCCGACATCGATCTGTTCGTGGTGGACGCCGGCCAGTCCGGGCTGACAATGACCCAGCAGCTGACGGTGGCATCAGACGCCCAGTACGAAGTGTCGTTCTCGGATGTGCGGGTCCCGCAGTCGGCCCGCGTCGGGGCTTCGGGTTCGGGCTGGGACACCTGGCATGACACGCTGCTCGACGGTGCCGTCCTCCTAGCCGCCCAGGCCGTGGGCGGCGCCCGCTACGCACTCGACATCACCGTGCAGTACGCCAAAGACCGGGAACAGTTCGGCAAGCCGCTCGGCGCGTTCCAAGCGATCGCGCACTACCTGTCCGACGCGGTCACCGCCGTCGACGGCGCCGAGACGTTGGTGTTCGAGGCGGCGTGGGCCGCCGCCACCGGCCGGTCGATCGACCGGCTGGCGCCGATGGCGAAACTGTTCGCCTGCAAGACCTTCCGGGACGTGACCGCAATGGCCCAGCAGGTGTTCGGCGGTGTCGGTTTCACCGTCGAATACGACATCCAGCTGTTCTTCCGGCGGGCCAAACAGCTCCAGATCTCGTGGTGGGACGACCGGCGGCTCGAAGAGCTCATCGCGGCCACGGTGCTCGACCTCCCGGCCGGTCAAAGACCGGCGGCAGATCGCGTAAATTGACCGTATGAGGGAACATCTCGTACGCGGCGCGGCGATCGCGATGGCGCTGGCGTTGCTCACCGCGGCGTGTTCCTCGTCCCACAAGAGCGGCAAGTCTTCGACGACGGTGATCCCGACCGTCGCCACGCCGACGACGGTCGCCGGATCGGCGACGACCGCACACTCGTCGCCGACGACAACGAAACCGTCGTCGCCGACGAAATCCGGCACCGGTGCGACCCCGCCCGGGGGGACGACCACGACCGCCGGTTCGGGGACGACGTCCGCCACTCCGACGACCGTGTCGGCACCGCTTCCCACCTACTTGCCGGGCATCGTGATGCGTTGGGAGCTCGCACTCGACTTCCGTACCCATCCGGGACACAACCCGTTCTCCAGCTATCGCGGTGGCGCGCCCGTATGGAGCGTGCGCGAAGGATCGACCCTCGACCGCGACGGCCTCTACCCGTTGCTGCCGTCGTTCTCGTCGACGTTCGGCTCCGAGGGCATCGCGGCCTGGCACGACAGCAGCGCAGGCTGCCCCAACCTGCCCGCGGTCGGCGTGAACACGGTCGGCGCGCCGATCCCGCTGTGCGGCGCATCGATCCCCGGTGACGCAGCGTTCCTCGATCCGGACCCGGCTCACAGCGCCGTCGTCGCGTGGACCAGCACGTTCAACGGGACCGTCAACATCAGCTACGACGGCGTCGTCGATCTCGACGGGAAATGCGGCGACGGTGTCGGGTACTTCGTCGACGTCGGGACCCGCCAGCTCGCGTCCGTCCTGCTCACCGCCAACAACTCGGCGACGCTGCCGCCGATGAAGGTGCAGGTCACCGCCGGCGAATCGTTGTATTTCATCGTCGAACCGGGCGGCGGCGACGTCGCCAGCTGCGACGCGACACAGCTCGCGATCACGATCGACCAACTGGGCTGACCAGCCGGCCCGGCCGGACGCCGGTCAGCTCACCGTCGCGGGTGACGACCGTCCCGTTCACGACGCTCGCCGCGATCCCGGTCGGTTCGGCCACCAGTCGCGTCCCACCGGCGGGCAGGTCGGACACGTAGCGGACGTCGTCGATGCCGACCCGGTCGGGGTCGAACAGCACGAGATCGGCGTACGCGCCGGGCACGATCCGGCCTCGATCGGTCAGCCCGAACAACGCGGCCTGACGGCCGGTGAGCATCGCGACCGCGGCCTCGAGCGACAAGACGGCCCGCTCGCGCACCCAATGTTGCAACGTCCACACCGCGTAACAGCTGTCGGTGTTGCTCTGCGTATGGGCGCCGGCGTCGCTGCCGCCGAGTTGCGCGGCAGGATGTGCGACGAGTTCGCCGAGGCGGACGTCGTCGGGACTGCGCATCGCGATCGCGAACTGGGTTTCGAAGTCGTCGCCGATCGCGGTGTCGATCAGGACATCGATCGGGTCGGCGCCCCGGGCCGCGGCGATCGTCGCAACGTCACGGTCGCGCAGATCGCCGCTTCGGGGCGAGTACCGGACGTGCACGTGCTCCCACCGTCCACTGAAGATCAGACTGGGCCGGATGCTCGCACCCTCGGCACGAAGTTGGTCCATTGCGGTCAGGTCGTTGGCGAGGCGGCGGACCTCGTCGGCGCCGCCCGCCTTCACCGCCCGGTTCAACGTCGGCAGCACGCGCACCAACACACCGGGAGTGTCGAGACGCGTCCACAGCTCGAACGGGCGCGGCGAAACCTGGCCGACCACCTCCAGGCCGCGGGCTTGGGCCGCGCCCATCGCGTCGAGGAGGTCGCGGCCGACACCAGGCTCGTCGTACGTGTCGAACACCGGACCGATCACCACCGGCTTTGCGCTCGCGGCGGCGAGCTGGGCATGCCAACGGAGGTCCGCTCGGCGCTGCTCACGGTCGAGGAGCAGGGCGCGGGGAGCCATCGTGAACAGACCAGGACCCGGACCGGCTCGCAAGGTCCGAGCGACCGCCAACAGTTCCTCGTCGTCGCAGACCTGTCCGGGCAGCGCACTGTTGTCGGGCCCGACGTTGCCGACAACCTGGTCTGTCGAGAATCCCAGCGCGCCGAGCGCCAACCCGTCGGCCACGAGATCGCAGATCGCGTGCACTTCCGTCGCGGTCGCGGCTCGCATACAGGCAGCCTTCGGGCCCATCACCGCGGCCCGTACCGGAAGATGACCGACGAGAAACGCCCGATTGAGCGCAGTCTCGCGCCGGGTCAACGCGTCGACGTAGCTGTCCTGGTCGGTCCAGTCGAACGGGACGGTCTCGTCGATCGCGTCGCGGGGCACCTGTTCGACCGTCACCAACGCGTCAATCACGTACTCGCGTTGCTCCAACGTCGTGAGCGGCGCAAGCGCGTATCCGCAGTTTGCCAAGACGACCGTTGTCACGCCGTAGCGCGAACACGGGGTGAGGAACGGATCCCAGAACTGGTTCGCGTCGAGATGCGTGTGCGTATCGATCCAACCTGGTGCCAGCACCAACCCTCGACCGTCGAGTTCGGCCGAGCCGCCACCGGAGATGTCGCCGACCGCGACGATGCGGTCCCCGTCAACCGCGACATCGCGTTCGCGGCCCGACGCGCCGGTCCCGTCGATCACCGTCGCGCCGCGCACGACGAGGTCATGGCCCGTCATCGGAGCTTGCGCATCAGCTCGAAAGGGTGTGCGCGGAGAAGAACTTCCAGATCGTCGCGCTCGCGTTGATCTGGGTGGTGGTCAGGCCGAGGCTCGGAATCGGAATCGAGCCCGGCCAGGTGTGGCCGCCACCCTCGATGATGTAGAACACCGTCGCGCTCGACGACACGCAACCCGACCACCTGCGACGCACCACCTGCGTTCCGAGAACCGTGTCCGTGTACTGCTTGTGGCAGTGGTCGTGCGCGGCCCAGTTGGCCATCGCGACCGGCTTCGAACCGAGCACCGCCCCGCCGCAGCAGTGCACCGCGCCACCGTAGAACGGCACGATCGGATCGGCGGTACCGTCGAACGCCTCCAACGCGACCGGTCGCGACTTGGGGCTCCCGCAGTAGACGATGACCGCGACGGGAGCGAACGCCGCGAACTTGTCGGAGTCGACACATGCGAGCACGGATGTCATCGCGCCCCCGTCGGACATGCCGGTCGCGTAGACGCGAGACGGGTCGACACACAACGTCGCCTCAAGATGATCCAACAACGATCCGACCATCGTGACGTCGTTCTGCAGGCCCTTCTCGCCGGTGAGGTTGTAGTGGCGGCCCGCGGCGGTGACCTGCCCGTCGGGAGCGACGATCAAGAAGTCGTGCTGGTCGGCTTCGGGCTTGAAATTGCCGTACGCCATCTGCTCGACGGCGTCGGAGCCGAACCCGTGGAAGTTGAAGACCAGCGGCACCCGGCTCGTTCCGTTGTACGCGGCCGGAACGTACAGCTGGTAGGTGCGTGACTTGCCCTCGAACGTGAACGACTGCGAGAACTGGCCGGCCTTGTGGGGCCGTTGACAGGCGACCGATATCGCACGCGTCCCGACGGTGACCGGACGATCGGTCGTCACCGACGTCGCCGATGTTGCCGGCGTCGTCGCCGGTGCGGACGCCTTCGCGGAACTCGAGCACGCGGTCGCGGCGAGCGCGCACGCTACCAGCAACGTCAGTCCTCGACCCAATGAACGCATTCTCATCGATGTTCCCCCTCGTCGACGCGCGGAGCCTAACCTCGCCCGCGTGAGCACCATCCGCGAGCTGGTCGACCTCGCCCGAGCCGACGTGGACAGCGGCTGGTTGCCGTCATGCCAGTTGGCGGTCGCCCGTCACGGCGAGCTCATCGCCTTCGAGACCTTCGGCGATGCGACCAACGACAGTCGGTACTGCATCTTTTCGTGCACGAAGCCGATCGTCGCGTCGGCCGTATGGTCCCTGATCGGCGACGGGTCGATCGACGTGAGCCGGCCGGTCGCCGACTACGTCCCAGAGTTCGCATCCAACGGAAAAGAACAGGTCACCGTCGAGCAGGTCATGCTCCACATTTCCGGCTTCCCGAACGCGTTGATGCCGGGAGTCGACGGCGCCGACCCTGCCCGACGCCGCACGAACTTCGCGAACTGGCAGTTGGAGTGGGAGCCCGGCACTCGATTCGAGTACCACGCGACGTCGGCGCACTGGGTGCTCGCCGACATCATCGAACGGGTCGGCGGCATCGACTTCCGCGACTTCGTCGAACAGCGGATCTCCCGACCGCTCGGGCTGCCCCGTCTGCTCGGAATCCCCGAACCCGAACAAGGCGACATCGCCGCACTCGTGCCGGTCGGCGACGGACCGCGCGACGAGCTCATCATGTGGCTCGATCGACCGGAAGTACGCGTCGCGGGAGTGCCCGGCGGTGGTGCGATCATGCGCGCCGCCGATCTCGCGCGCTTCTACCAGGCGGTCATGCACGATGACGGCACCGTCTGGGATGCCGACGTCCTGTCGGACGCGACGTCGAACATCCGGTGTGTGCTTCCCGACAACCTCCTCCAGGTTCCCGTCAATCGCACACTCGGACTGGTCGTCGCCGGCGACGACGGCCAACACTTCATGCGGTACGGCAGCTTCGGCCCCGCGAACTCGCCACGCTCGATCGGCCATGCCGGCGCGCACATGCAGGTCGGTTGGGGTGATCCTGCGACCGGCATCTCGTTCGCCTACTGCACCAACGGCATCGACAGCGACATGATGAAAGAAGCCGTCCGGGGACTGCGCCTGTCGGACGTCGCGGCCGCGCTCACCGACTGACGCGCCGGGGACGGACCGACGATGACGCAGGCGGCGGTCGCGGGAATCGGTCAGACCCGATACGCCAAGAACATGGGTCGCAGCGAGATCGAACTCGCCGCCAGCGCGATCCGGGGTGCGTGCGCCGACGCCGGCCTGCCGGTCAGCGCGATCGACGGCATCGTCAGCTACCACGTGGAGCAAGTCGCAGAGGTCGAATTGTTCACCACCCTCGGTATCTCAGAACTTCGGTTCATGGCCCGCACCCCATCCGGTGGTGGCGGTGCCGCATCGCTGATCGGTCTCGCCGCCCTCGCGGTCTCGAACGGCACCGCGGAGCACGTGATCGCGTTCCGTGCCCGCAACCGTTCGAAGGCCGCCTCCTACGGCGCCGATCCGAACCAGGGTGGCCGGCCATGGGCGAAGGCCCCACCTCGTCTGCGCGACGTCCGCCAGTGGCAGCATCCGTTCGGCGTCGCGTCACCGGCGCAGGAGATGGCGTTGATCGCTCGACGTCACATGCACGTGTTCGGCACACGCGCCGAACATTTCGGGATGCAGGCGGTCGTGCAACGCTTCCACGCAAGCCGCAATCCCGACGCGATCATGCGCGACGAGATCACCCTCGACGACTGGGCCGCGTCCCGCCCGATCGCCGATCCGATCCGCCTGTTCGACTGCTCGCTCGAAAACGACGGCGCCGCCGCGATACTCGTCACGTCACTCGAGCGGGCCCGTGACCTGGCGCAACCCGCCGTGTCGGTCCTGTCGCAGGTGCAGTACGGCGCCCCCATCCACACCGAACTTTCGGCGTTCTTTGCGACCACCGCCGCGTTCGGCGAACGCGGCGGCGGCGCCGTCGTCGGGGGCCGACGTCTGTTCGCCACGGCCGGGCTCACACCCGCCGACGTCGACGTCGCCATGATCGTCGAGCCGTTCACGATCGCGGTGCCGCTCGCGCTCGAACAGTACGGCTTTTGTCCGATGGGCGACGGAGGACCGTTCATCGAAAGCGGCGCGACCCGCTGGCCCGACGGTGCGCTGCCGGTCAACACGCACGGCGGGTCGAACGGCGAAGCGTTCGTGCACGGCGTGAACCACCTGCCCGAAGCCGTCCGCCAGCTGCGGGGCAACGCCTGCAACCAGGTGGTCGGCGCACAGATCGCGTTCGTGTGCGGCGCGATCAGCGACCCGTCAGGCGCAGTGCTGCTCGGAGTCGACCGGTGAGCGCGCTGCCGCGCCCGGACCCGACCGACGAGGACGACGCACAGTTCTGGGCGGCGCTACGCGCCGGCAACCTGTGCATACAACGGTGCGCGGTGTGCGGCATGTTCCGGCATCCGCCCCGGCCGATCTGCGCACGGTGCGGCGCGACCGAACGTGAATGGCGGCCCGTCTCCGGCGCCGGCGAAGTGTGGTCGTTCACCGTCGTGCACCCCCCGACCCTTGCGGCCTTCGCGGACCGGACGCCCTACGCCGCGGTCGTGGTACGCCTCGACGAGGAGGTGTTCCTGGTCAGCAACCTCATCGACTGTCCGATTCGAGAACTCGCGGTCGGCATGCGCGTCGAAGTCGCCCTCACCCAGGTCGCCGCCGGCGAAGATGTCGACGACGACCTCGTCCTCCCGTTGTTTCGGCGCATGTAACGTCCGACCGCCCGCTGCGTCAGCTGCCGGTGATGTCCTCGAGCGGCGTGATCGGATTCCAGTTGCCCTCGGGACCGAGGGTCGGTACGTACTGCTCGAGCCGCCAGTTGTCGTCGGCCGAGTACTTGCCGGTATGCAACGACGAGTACGGCCCCGAGCCGCGGTTCGCGATCGGGCCGAAGTGGTCGACCGTGTAGACCCAGTTCGTGTTGTTGAGGTACGGGCCGACCCGTTCCGCAATGTCGTGGAACATCGTCATCGTCTGGCATGCGTCGTTGATCGTGCCGTAGGTGTCGTCGATCTTGCCGTCGGCCGTCTTTTTGATCTGCATCGCGTTTTCGGGGATCTGGCCGGTCGCCTTCTGGTAGATGGCGGAGCAGTACTTCCAGTTCGCGCTGTCGGTGTACTCCTGGGGCGACAGGCCGCCGGCGGTGATGATGCCGTCGTACGGGTTGGGCAACGGCCCTGACTTCTGGACCTGTTGCGCCTGGTCGAGGACGTCCTGCGTGTCGGCATAGAGGGCCATGTTTGGAAATGCCTGCTTCACCTTCACCACGAACTGCTTCGTCGAGGCGAGATCTCCAGACAGGATCATCGCGTTGACATGCTGGGTTTTCCACTTCTCGATGAAGCTGTCGAGCTGCGCTTGGCCCGCAGTCGTGTCGCCCGTGGTGCCGACATCGAGGATCGCGGTGGAACCCATGGGCACGCTGGCCTTCTTCAGGGCGGGAACGATGTAGCCGTTGACGTCACTCGACTCTGTCGTGTCGCCGAGCACCGCGAAGGTCTTGCCGGCGAGCAGGCCCTTGTTCTTGAGAAGTTGGATCAGGATCGACCCCGAACGTTCGGGAATGTCGCCGGCCGTGACGATGAGACCCGGCGGCGACTGGTTGATGATCGCCTGGGTCAAGTTGAACGTCATCAGGACACGGTTTTCTTGATGCGCGATGCATGTCTGGGCGTCGCCGGAGAAGTCGATGAAGGTGCCGACCACGGCGAACACGTTGTCGTCCTGGGTGAACGACGTGCACAGCGGGAGGATCTGCGACGTTCCGAGCGGCGTGTAGAACTTGTAGAACGGCACGATCTTGCGGCCGTTGATGCCGCCGTTGGCATTGATGTTGTTGATGAAGATGTTGTAGATCTGCTGTTGTTCGGCTTCGGTGCGGATCGTGTCGGTGAACTGTTCGATCGGCCCGAAATTGACGAGCGCGACGCCGACCTTGATCTCCGACGCCGTCACACCGTTGCCGAGGGTCTTGTCCAAGCTGGTGACGCTGGTCGTCGGCGTGGCCTGGACGGTCGTGGCCGTCGTGGACTTCGCGCCCGAACCACACGCGGCCAGCGCCACCACGGCGATCACCGCGACAGCCGCCACCGCGACGTTGGTCCGGCCCCGACGTGACTCCGGTCCGCCCGCGTCCGGCCGTTGACGGCGCTTCGCCGCCTCCATACGTGGCTTTCTGCGCGGCTCCATGCGTGACTCCCCTCGTCGCACGAGACGGCCCGGACCCTAGTGTTTGCAGTGTGCCCGTACATGCAGGCGGCGGGCGCCTACTGTGTCGGCCGACGGGAGCGCACGAGAGGAAACGGTGTCGACGCCCCAAGTCCCGCCCGGGCAGAACGTGCCTGCGCCCGAATCATCCCAGACCAACGACAGTTCGCAAACCCCAGAAGGGTTCGCGTCTGCCGTCGAACGGGCCCGCCACATGGTTCCCGAGGGAACCTTCGCGGTCGGAGCCGGACTCGCCATCTCCGGCGTCACCACCTACGGCTTCCAGATCCTCGCCTTCCGAGGGTTGAGCAAACCCGACTACGCGGCCCTGAACGCGCTCTGGGTGTTCGTCTTCGTCCTCGCGCCGGGCGTGTTCCTGCCGCTCGAACAAGAAGTCGGGCGAGCCGTTTCGGCACGAATCGTGCGCGGAGTCGGGGGCGGGCCGGTCGTGCGGCGCGCCGGACTGCTCGGCGGTGTGTTCTCGATCCTGCTCGCGTCGGCGATCGTCCTGCTCGCGTCCACGACCAAAATCGTGCAGCACAAATTCAACGGTCACCTCGGACTCGTGGTGTGCCTCGTCGTCGCGTTGTTCACGTTCGGTGTCGAATATCTCGCCCGGGGTGCGTTCGCGGGAGTCGGACGTTTCGGGGCGTACGGCCTGAGCCTGGCCGCCGAAGGTGTCATCCGCCTCCTGCCGTGCATCCCGCTCGCCATCGCGAACGTCACAAACCCGCTCTGGTATGGACTGTGCCTGGCCGTGCCGCCGCTGCTCGCGACCGGGATCGCCCTGTACGGACAGAAAGGCCTCGCGACGCCCGGTCCGCCGGCACCGTGGTCGGAGCTGTCCACCAACCTCGGTTTCCTGCTCGGCGGCTCATTGCTCGCGCAGGTGCTGAGCTACGCCCCGTTCCTCGGCGCCCAAGTGCTCGCCAAACCGGACCAGCGGTCCATCGTCGCCGATTTCATCGTCGGTCTGTTCCTGTCGCGGATTCCGATCCTGTTGTTCCAGGCCGTCCAGGCTGCGCTGCTGCCGAAGCTGTCGACCCTCGTCAGCGCCGGACGAGACTCCGAGTTCCGTAACGGCGTCCGCACCCTCGTGTTCATCGTGGCCGGCATCGGCGTCGTCGGCGTCGTCGCGGGCGGGTCGGTCGGCCCGTTCGCCGGCCGCATCCTGTGCGGCCACAAGTACAATCTCGGGCACGCCGACCTCGCGCGCCCCGCGGCCGGCAGCGGAGTGTTCATCCTCGCGCTAA
>Ga0182024_10008272_pt1 | contig 22025 bp, 18 predicted proteins | sample P32metaG_FD_120480 | JGI IMG/M metagenome (GOLD analysis project Ga0182024, IMG submission 120480) | Permafrost microbial communities from Stordalen Mire, Sweden - P3-2 metaG (Illumina Assembly) | ecosystem: Environmental > Terrestrial > Soil > Wetlands > Permafrost | place: Sweden: Stordalen...
CCATGCCGAGAGCCCGGATGGCGCTGCCGGTGTATTCGATGGCGTAGCCGTTGCCGCCGGCGGTGGTGAGGCGACCGATGAGATAGAGAATCAGATCCTTGGCCGTTACGCCCGGCAGCAGCCGGCCGTCGATGCGCAGCTCCATGGTCTTGGGTTTGTACTGAAGCAGTGTTTGCGTGGCCAGCACATGTTCGACCTCGCTGGTGCCGATGCCAAAGGCCAATGCGCCGAACGCACCGTGCGTGGCGGTGTGACTGTCGCCACAGACGATGGTCATGCCCGGCTGGGTCAGTCCCAGTTCGGGGCCGATGATGTGTACGATCCCCTGTTGATGATCGTCGAGATCGTACATGCGAATGCCGAACTGGCGGCAGTTCGTCCGCAGGGTGTCGATCTGTTGTTTGGAAATGGGATCGGCGATCGGCAAGCGCCGATCGGTCGTGGGCACATTGTGATCGGGGGTGGCAACCGTCAATTCCGGCCGTCGAACCCGGCGGCCAGCCAACCGCAGTCCCTCGAAGGCCTGGGGACTCGTCACTTCGTGGACCAGGTGCAAGTCGATGTACAAGATGGTCTGCTTGCCAGCTTCGGTCTCGACGACGTGGGCATCCCAGATTTTTTCGAACATCGTCCGCGGAGAAGAAATGGACATAATGCGAGTAGCGCGGAGAGAAAGAAATTGAAAAAATGTTGATTGAATCGGCGCTTGGACGCCGACATCGCACTTCGGGTGCGCCCCGGCAACCGCGCGATCTTGGCGCGCGCGCCAAGCAGCAAAGGGGTCGTCGACCGAAGCAAATGAATTATAAGGTGCTTGCGGTCGGGCCGGGAGTGGGTGCTTTTGTCCTTTTGGGCGACCGGGCTCGCCGCGGCCCGATCGGGATGGTGGCCCGGATTCTACCGTTCACTGGACCGGCACGGCGGCCGCTGCCGGGGTAGGACCGGTTCCGCCGGCCGGTTTTTCCCCCAAGCGGCTGAGGGCCGTCGAACTCCCCAGTTCGCCGAGTGTGGCCACGGATTCGACTCGCTGGAACGTGGGATGGACGAGTTCGGTCTGCCACCAATCGGACGCCTGTTCGCGGTTCCATTGGCCGGCTACCGAGCACTTGGCCAGCGCCAGGGCCAGGCTGGCGACGTCCTGAAAGCGATCGGCGGGCCGCTTTGCCAGGCAGCGGAGGACGATGGCCTCGACGTCGGCAGGAATGTCGGCACGCAGTTGCGAGGGTGCGACCACCTCCTGCGAGACGTGCGCGATGATGACCTTCAGCGGTTGATCGCTGGTAAACGGGGGCAGGCCGGTCAGCAGAAAGTAGGCCACGGCCCCCAGCGAATAGATATCGCTGCGGGCGTCGGGTTCACTGTCGCCGACGGCTTGCTCGGGGGACATGTACAACGGCGAGCCGGTAATCGAGCCGGTTTGGGTCAGTTGGACGTGCTGGTTGCCGCTGTCGACCAGCGGTTTGGCTAGCCCGAAATCGAGCAATTTGGCGACGTCGTGCTGACCTCCTCGCACCGCGGAAAAGATGTTGCCCGGCTTGATGTCGCGATGGATCAAGCCGGCGGCATGCGCTTCGGCAAGGGCATCGCAAACCTGAGCGAGCAGATAGACGACGCGGGCCGGCGACACTGGACCGTGGCGGTCGACCAGTTGCGACAAACTCAGGCCGGGAAGGTATTCCATGACGTAGTAGAACGTGCCGTCTTCCGCCCGGCCATAGTCGAAAATTTCGATCGAATTCCAGTGGGACAGTTGCGCCGTGGCGTGCACTTCGCGTTCGAAGCGAGCCAGCGCCTGGGGATCGTCGGCTTTGCTGGGATGAATGACCTTGATCGCGCAGGGCCGTTTCATCATCCGATGCTCGGCCAGATAAACGTCTCCCATTCCACCCGAGCCGATCAAGCGCAGCAGCCGGTATTGGCCGAGCCGCCGGGCCTCGAACGCTTCGCGGCGCAGGGCGCCGACCATATAGGTCCCGTAGACGCTGGTGACGACGGTCAGGCCGAGCATCAAGCCGACTTCGACCAGGTAGGTCGGATGCTCGTGCAACAGTTTGCTGCAGACGCTGTCCTGCATCCACAGCACGGCGATCAACAGAACCGGCGCCGCGGCCAGTGAGCCGACGACCATCGCCGCACGCCGCCAAGAGTTGGGGATGAACAGGGCGTAGGTAAAAATCAGCGCGTACCACGACGCGACCGGTTGTTGCAAAAAACCGTGCTGGGCGCAGTCGGTCATGCGATGATATTCCACCAGCAGCAGATAAAGGGCCGGGGTGGCGAAAATCAGGATTTCGTAACAGCGGAGCCGAAACTGCGAAATGCCGCACTGCCGGCAAAGCGACAGCCAACTGAGGCCCAACACACACAGCACCGCGCCGTCGGCGTAGAACAAAAACGTCCCTGGCTGGCCCAGCACGTGGCGGTCGGTCAGGCGCCACAGAAAGAACGCTCCAAAGCCGAGCAGCAGGCAGAGGGCCGCCCCCTTAAGACGCGTGCGCAGCAAGTGGGTCGTTTCGGTCGCAATGTGAGGACCGCTGCCCCGAACCAACTCGACGCGCGCGCAAGGGTTGGTCAGGTTCGACGACAACTCCGGCGACGGAGAATCGAGCGTGGCATCGAGTGGTAAGAAAGCGGACTTGGACACCGGTTCACTCTCCCGCGAGCAAAGCATAACGTCGGCGCCGGAGCGCCTTTTGGCCGACCTCTGCCGCATCGCTCCAAGGTAGCGTAAACCGGCGGCGAAGACACCCGCACACTCCACGGCGCGGCGATGCCCCGGTCGGCCGCCCGCGAGCGCTCAGGATCCAGCAGCGCGCACCGTGGCAGCCGTGGCTCTATCAGTCATCTTACGCCGGGGGGAAAGCGCTGGTCAGGCCACGCTGTGGTCACGATCTGTTTTGCTCGGAATCGGATGGCGCAATATTTCGTGGGCGTATGCGGTGGCACTTCTTTTAACGTGCGCCGTCGCGTTTTTACTCGAACCCGATGGTGGCGTTGGTGAGGCAGCTAATGACGGTGTTTGTGAGGCAGCTACATAGTTGAGAATCGCGAATTCGGAAATTTTTTCAAGTTCTCCGAAATTGCTTGTTTACTGCTGGCGGAAGCGTAAATTAATCCGTTGCGAGGGACAGTCCGGGAGAATCGCACGCTCCCTGAACGGCTGGCGAAAGAACCCCGGGACCGGTCGCTCTGCATGACGCCGCGGTTTGGCGGAACGCGGGAACGCTGACCCCATGAATAAGGGAGAACGCTCATGAAGACAAATCGCACGACAACGTTGTCGCCTCGAACGGTTGCGCTAGTCAGGAAACGGATCGCCGTGCCTGCACTCGCAACATTTGCTGTCTTTGCCCTCTTGGCCACTGGGCTCATGGCCGGTGTCGTCCTGCCCGATTTGCCTGCCGGCTCGCAATACGAACTGATCTTCGTAACGGCGGACACCACGACCGCCGCCAGTTCAAATATCGCGGACTACGATGCCTTTGTTGCCAGCGAAGCCGCTCCGCTTAACTCGCTATTGCCCAATGGCGTGACTTGGAACGCGCTTGCGTCCACGGCGACCTCGCCGGTTCCAAACGCCCCCGAACCAGCCGGGATCCCGGTCTACAACACGCAAGGGCAAGAATTGGTGTCAGGAAGCCCGGGGTTGTACACCATTTTTCCAACGCAGACTGCTGCCCTGCCGAATTACAACCAATTTGGCAACGCTTATTCGGGCGACGTGTGGGTTGGAACGAACAACAACGGCAGCGCTTATTTTCCGTTGGGTGCGAGTCCGGCCAACATTGGCGTCATTGGAGGCGCTGCGAATTTTTACCCTGAGGGTTGGCTCGGCTACACGCAAGACTCCAATCTCTCCGACACCTTGCCGCTCTACGGGCTCAGCAGCGTCATAACGGTCCCAACGCCCGAACCCGCTACACTAACCTTGCTGGCCTCGGCGCTGCTGGTCTTTGGCGGGACGCGTTTGGGTCGGCGGCAACATAAGGCCGCGGGAAGAAGAGTATGACAAGGTGATCGGGCTCGAGCGCGCACTACTCGCGATGAGCGAGCGCGCTGTTCCAATATCATCGCGTCAGGCGCAGCCGGGAACGCGCCCGTCAGGCCACGCTTCGGCGATGGGGCTTGTGTGCCCGAGCGTCGATCGTGGCCCGGTCCAAAGCCACCAAAGAGGCGGTCCCCTCGGGACCGGTTTGCTCCTGGTAAACGACCGACGTGGCGTGCAGCACCCGCGGTAGATAAAACCAGGCCTGGGCGAGAGAAGCGGCATTCTGATCGGCCGAAATGACGACCAGATCGATGGCACGCAGCGCGTTGGCCGCGCGCATCAAAGCCGCGTAAGGGTTGCCGGGCAGGAGTTGGGCCTTGAACTGGCGGGCCTTGAATTGGCGATGGGCTTCTTTGACGCTCAGCCCCGGACAGGCTGCCGGGCGAGCTTCGAACTCGTCGATGCCGACGTAGAACAGCTCCTCTTTCGGGTGGTGACGCGACGCCACGTCAAGCATCCGCAGCGCCCGGCGTCCCGAACCGACGCCGATTTCCAAAATCCGCTGCCAGCGATTCCGATGGATCGCCCGGTACAACGCCCGATCACTCACCGGTTTGGAGAAATAGGCAAGATATAGATAAGCGATGCGGCGGGTGGAAAACAAGGTTTCTCTCCCCTGGCGGGATTTCCAACGGACAGCACGACCGATTGCTAGCGATCGCGTGGGGGCGGGACTTTGCAGCGGGTCGAAGAAAGCGGCGGCAAGCTTCGCCTGCCCTACCACCGCGGCGATCGGAATTCTGGTCGATCAGCAAGTTATGTCGGCCAACGCAGAGGCCGGAATCAAGCAGAAACCCGTGGTAAGGCGGTTTCGGTGTCGCGGGGCTTAGCCCCCCTTCCCTTTTGCCGCCGCGACGCGGTGATGGCACGGCCGGGCGAGGTGCGCACGACACGACGGCACGGCGAAAGACACGGCGGCGGAAAAGTCATTTCGCCGTAGCGTGAAATTTGCGGCGGTGATATAGGTTGACCCCTGTTTGACTGCTGCGCAAAGCGATTTTGCACACGCAGTGGGTTGGACCCTTCCCCACGATCCTGCCGCTCTGTTTCGGCACGACTCTCAAAAGGAATGATTGCGATGTCCGCGATTCAGGACCACGGTCTCGAAGTTTCCGCCGGCGATCGCTTTGAGTTCGGCAAGAACTGGCAGGATTTTCTCCGCTTGCTGACTCCCGAACGAATCGCCGGCGCCGAGCAGTCGTTGCGGGCGAAGCTGGGAGTGGACGATTTGGAAGGCACGTCGATGCTCGACATTGGCTCGGGCAGCGGACTGTTCAGTCTGGCCGCGCGGCGTTTGGGCGCCCGAGTCCACTCCTTCGACTACGATCCGCAGTCGGTTGCTTGCACGCGACTTCTGCGCGAGCGTTTTTTCGACGACGACGGGCAGTGGACCGTGGAAGAAGGGTCGGCGCTCGACGTCGACTATTTGAAATCGCTCGGCAAGTTCGACCTGGTCTATTCGTGGGGCGTGCTGCATCACACCGGAGCCATGTGGCAGGCGCTCGAAAATGCGATGCTGCCGGTGGCCGAGGGAGGCCGGCTCTTCGTCGCGATTTACAACACGCAGCCTGTCTGGACCGCGATGAACAAGCTGCTCAAACGGAGTTACGTCCGATCGCCGCGGCCGCTGAAAGCGGTGATCGCCAGCGGCTTTATCGCCAAGCAGGTAGCTCAAGGGCTGGTCAAGGATTTGTGTTTCCTGCGCAATCCGGCGACACGCTATATCGTTGGCCCGGGACGTGGAATGTCACGCTGGCACGACTGGTTCGATTGGGTCGGCGGTTATCCCTACGAGACCGCGACCGTCGACGAGATTTTCGCGTTCTATCACCGCCGTGGATACATGCTGGAGCGGCTCGAGGCCACGGCCGGTTTGGGCTGCAACCAGTTCGTGCTGCGGAAGGTGGTCGACGCCTGGCAGCCGACCAAGCATCGTTTTACGCTTGGCGTTCAGCTTGAGACCGCGGCGGCCTGAGGCGGCGGACCTGTTCGTCGGCAGGCCCGTTGGCGGAACCGGCATTGGCTCTGGGACTGGCGGGTTTCGGAGCCGGTCAGGAAATGCCCCCGATAGCCAAACGTTCGCGGAGTCTACGCGGGACTGATCTTTTTCAAAGCTTTGCCGTGATCGGTCAGAAACGGCAACGAATGTTGCTTGACGCCATACAGCCGCTTCGCGACCAGCCGATTCACCTCTTGCGCGTCCATGAAATCGGCAAATTGGTGGTACTTCCCTTCATCGCGAGATTCCAGGTATCTCGCGATTCGGGAAGCGGTCAGCAGATGGGTGTAGTCCTTGAATATCCGCTTGTATTTAAGGGTCTTCAGCGATTCTTCGCGATCGGTGTGGCTGGTCGAATCCCGCCCGAGGTCGGCGGCAAACACCGCTTCGACGACATGAACAGCCTTGTAGAAGGCGACGGTCGCGGCCCAATCGGGGAATCTCCCCTCTCGCAACACGTCCACGAGAAAATCGTGGTTACGGTCTGCCAGACTGATGTGGTCGGCTTCGCTGGCCATGAAATGAAAGGATCAATCTTTGATCGAGGAACGACTTGAGGGCGGAAGGGCCGACATTCGGAAGGGCCAATGTTTTCAGCCGAATCATGTCGAGCTCAGTGTCATTGGCTATGCCAAAGTCAAGGTCCGCAAGCTCGTCTTGGAAATCCTCGTCGTAACGCGCTTCTCGGCGTACCACGACGAACGCCAACGTCCCGTCTTGGAGGGTCAGGTAAGCGCCGTCAATCGCGTTTTCGTTGTCGCTAATCCAGCGAACCAGCCGATCGACGAGAAACTCGAATTGCTTTCCTTGTTTGTCGGCAATCTGGAGGATTTGAATCGCCCGGTCCTTTTGGATTTCGAATCTCTTTTGATCGCGAGGAGTTACGGTGACGACCTCCCCGTCCGCGAACCAATCGATCTCGACCCCCTGGATCGGCTCGGGAACGTTAGCGGTCGACATGAAGATCGCCCTTGGCCATTTGATCGAAGTGGGACGGGAATCGATTCGTTCAAATCAACTCGCGCGAGCCCATTTAAGTTGACCGGGCAAACGCCGTGCCATCAATGCCACGGAATCGCACCGGGCGCCGCCTGGGGCAGCGGCACGAAGCGACGGTCGCATCAGGCGGCTTCTCTCTCGAACTCGGGCTCCGTAGCCCGTCGGCGATGAATCGTTCGGCCGCAGATTTCGCCCCAGAGCGCGAAATGTTGCGACACCATCTGATCGAACGAAAAATGTTCGAGGATGCGACGCCGACAGCGCGCGCGGAGCAGTCGTTGTGCCGCTGGCGGCTGGTCGAGCAGGTCGATACAAGCCGCGGCCAGGGCGGAGGCATTGCCTGGCGGCACCACGCGGCCGGTGTCACCGACGAGCCGTGCCGAATCGCCCACGTCGGTCACCGCGCAGGGAACGCCGCAGGCCATCGCCTCGCCAATCACGTTTGGCAGCGCTTCGGTCATCGACGACGAGACTTGAAGGTCGAGACTGGCGGTCAGCCGTGGAATATCGCTGCGCGGACCGAGCAAATGGCATTGCTCGGCGATCCGCTCGTGCCGCAGCCATGCGGCCAATTGGTGGTTGTCGACAGTGACGCCGGTGCCGCAGAGCAAGAAATGAACGTGGGGCAGGCGGCGATGGATCGCTCCGGCGGCGCGGGCGAAGTTTTCGTGGTCCTTGTGGGCGTGGAACCGGCCGAACAGCCCGACCAAGGGGACATGGCACGCCAGGCCCAGTTCTCGTCGAACATCGGCGTGGGCGGACGGATTGGGGCGATAGATCCTGTCGTTGAACCCGTTGTGGATCACGCTGCAGCGCCGGCGATCGTAACCGGCCTGGAGATGGTTTTGCTGGGCGGAGTGGCCGCAAAAGACCGTTTGCGAGGGAACCCAGCGCGACAACCGTGCGGCGCAATGAGCGACCAAGCGCATGATGCGTTTTTGAACTCCCGCATGCAGCGTACTTTGCCGCACATTCCAGACGACCGGAATTCCGCCGGCCATCCGCGCCGCCAGGCCGCCGATCAAGTTCGAGTGATTGAGCCAGGTGACGACGATCGCGGGCTGCCGGCGGGCCAACTGCTTGGCCAACTGCACGATGGCGTTCGGGCTGGGCAGGCGGCGCGACATGCCGAGCGAATGGACATCGATTCCCTCCTCGATGAGCATGGTCTTCAGCGGACCGCCGTCGAGAAGGGTGATGATCGAAGTTTTGGTTGTCAGCGGATCCGTTTGGCCGACCAGGGCGCACAAGACACGTTCGGCGCCGCCGATTTCGAGGCTGTTGATGACATGGACGACGTTGAGGCGCTTCATGCCGCTTCTCCATTCATAATAGCTGGTTCAATGTCGGCCGCCGCTTCTCCACTGAAAATCTCTGGTTCAACAGCGGTCGCCGAGAACTGCTTCACGGACCACTGCTGGGAGCGGCCAGGGGATTCACCGCCCGGCTGCACGAGCTCGTCGTAAACGCCGGCCACCTGTCGGCTGAGGACCACGGTATCGAAGTTCTCCTCGGCATGCTGCCGCGCGGCCAGGCCCATCCGCTCGCGAAGTGGGGCGTTGTCGACCAGCAACGCCAGCTTGTCGGCGAATTCTTCCGCTCGCGAGGGAGAACAGAGAAATCCGGTTTCGGCGGTGACGACCTCGCGCACTCCCTTGGCGTTGCCGGCGACGATCGGCCGGGCGGCGCCCTGGGCCTCGATGAGCGCAAGCGGCAATCCTTCGGCCAGCGACGTCAGCAGCACGACGTCGGCGGCGTGCAGGGCGGCGTAGGAGTCTTCCCGCCAGCCGAGCAATTGGACGCGATCGGTCAGGTTCTGCTCGACGATGATGCGCTGGACCTGTTCCCCCTCGGGCCCGTCACCGGCCACCAGCAACCGCCAGCGGCCGGCGGGTCGAAGTTGGCGGAGTGCCGCGGCGATGGCCGGAATCATCAGCGGTTGTTTTGGATATTCGAGCCGGCCGACGAACATGATCGCCACTTCGTCATCCGCCAGGCCCCATTGGGCACGGTGGCTGTGCCGCGCCGCCGCGCCGCGGCGCGGGTCGACCAGGTCGAGATCGACACCGTTGTAGATGGTCTGGCATTTCTCCGGGGGCAACAGGCCAAGGCGAACCGATAGGTCGCGTTCTTCCCGGTTGACGAACAAGACCCGATCGCAGTAGCGGCCGGCCCAACGCTCGAGCCGGCTGTAAACGACATGTTTCCAGCGCGCGCTGAATTCGTGGAAGGCGAACGCATGAACATGGTGGACGACGTGCGGGACTCCGGCCCGCCGGGCCGCCACGCGGCCCAAAAGCCCGGGCTTGGACGAATGCGTGTGGACGATGTCGAATCGGTACTGGCGAAACAGGCGATGCAGATGACAGTAGGCACGCCAGTCCTGCCGGGGACGGATCGGCCGAGCGAGTGCCGGGACGGCGTGCCACTGGATCTTCAATCGATCGAGCGCGTCGGTCAACGGGCCGCTCCCTTGGCAAGCAACGTGAATTTCGTAGCGCGAACGATCGATTTGCTTGAAGATCTCCAGCATCGAGCGCTGCACGCCGCTCAGGATGGGAAGCACTTGCACATGACAAATTCGGATCATGGATGTTGGCCCTGGCTTCCGCTGGTTTTGGTGCCAGCTTCCGCTGACTGCGGGTATTGCACTTTGCAGTAAGAAGGCTGCACCGGTTCTGCGGGTGGCGATCCGGGATTCTGCCGCTGAAGTTATTTTTTGTAGCCCACGGCACACCAGTAAGGAGAAGAGTCGCGGAATGAGATGCTCTCGAATCCTCCCCGCGTCAGGAGGTCTTCAATTTCTGTTCTCGAAAAGCGTTGTTCCAGCTTGGTGCCGAAACGATCGAGGGCATCGTTGCGCATGATGTAGAAGCTGCGAGTTCGGTAGAACGCCAGTGGAAACGCCGCCGGAAGTTTTCCGTGGCGGTCGAGCAGTCGTGCCAGCCGCGCCAGAGGGAAATAGACCCCAGCGGCGACGATCTGGCTGGCGAGCCAGCGAAGCGTGAACGGAAGGCGGCAGATGCCTCGGCGCAAGACATCGCTCACCCGCCAAAGCATTCGGTACCAGGCGGGACGATTATCGAAATTGTAGTAAAGGTAAAGCAGGAGCGGCGCGCCCGGTTTTAACTTCGCGGCAATATCGCGAATCGCCTGAGCGGTATCCGGGACAAATTGGAGCACACCCAATGAAAAGGCAAAATCCAAAGAACCATCGGGTAAAGGCATCTGATCGACCGAGGCGGCATGGAAGCTGACGTTGGGCAGATGTCCAAGGTTTTTGTTTGCGACGGAGAGAGCCTCCGGACTGGCGTCGACCAGGTGCAAGTGTCCCACGCGCGGCGCCACGAACATCGACCAGCGGCCGCTTCCACATCCGATATCCGCCCCCACCGAACCGGAATCGATCCGGTCCCATGGAAAGATCGAGAAATAGCGCCCGAACAACGATTCCAGCTCTCGGGGATCGGCCTGAGTTTGATCAAAGCTTTTCCATTCAAGCCCGAAGCCCTTGACCGTTGCCGCGTCAAGATTGGTCGGCCGCGTTTGCACGTGGCACAGGTGCGTGGCTTTGCTGCCGCCGGGACTCAATGTGAGGTTGCTCATGTGACTTTCTCCATTCGTGAAACAACGGCGGGCGACGCCGCCGCCGTTTGCGATCGGGTTGAGGTTGCAGATGTGAGTTGCCTGGGTGACTGATTAGTCTTGTTTCAGCCGTTCGCGGATCGGTCGATCGAATCCGTCTTGTCCATAACAAAAAAGTGGTGCGAAGCGCTCGAGGCAACGGGCCGGGAGCGGTCATGCCGCTTGCTGCAATCGCGATTTGTCGCGAGCTTGATTCCATGCCTGAAACATCAAGACCTTCCATAACTCGCTTTGCCAATTGCGCTGTCCGGCGAGATGTTGCCGCCAAATCCGATCGACCTCGGCCGCGTCGAACGGGCCGCTGGCGGACAATAATCGCGGGTCGAGCAGCTCCGCTGCCCACTCGCGGAGCGGTCCGCGCAGCCATTGGCCGATCGGAACTCCAAAGCCCATCTTGGGGCGTTCGGTGAGTGTCGGCGGTACGTGCTTTTCCAAGATTCGGCGGAGAATCGCTTTGCCCCGGCCGTCTCGATATTTGAAATCCAGTGGCAGTCGCCAGGCGAACTCGACCAGGCGGTGGTCCAACAGCGGCACGCGCGTTTCGAGGCTTACGGACATGGCCGCCCGATCGACTTTGGTCAGAATGTCGTCGGGAAGATAGGTCATCAAGTCGAGGAACATCACCTTTTCGAAAATGTTGTCCAGGCGGGCCCACTGTTCGGGCCGGGTAAAGACCGAGCCGGGCACCGGCAGGCCGCTTGCTGCAAGCGAGGACTGGGAAACGACCGAACAGTACATGCCTTCGACCGAGCGCTGCTTGAGCATTTCCGCCAGACGATACAGCTTGCCACTGATGGGGTCCGGGGCGCCATGGCGATTGGCCAGCGGACCCAACCAGGAAAAGATCGTGTTGAGCAAACCGGGCGGCGCGGTGGAGACGAGGCGCGCCAGCGGCTTACGCACGACCGCGGGAATGACGCGCATTGCCTTCCAAATTGCCACCGCCAGCGGATAGCGCGCGTAACCCCCGAACAGCTCGTCGCCACCGTCGCCCGACAGGCTGACCGTAACGTGCTGCCGGGCGAGCCGCGACACCAGATGCGTGGCGATTTGCGACGAATCGGCGAACGGTTCATCGTAGAACGTCGGCATCGAGGGAATCACCGCTTGGGCTTCGGCGGGCAGGACGTACAGCTCGGTATGGTCTGTCCCCAAATGTTCGGCAACCTTTTTGGCGTATATGGCTTCGTTGTACGCCGCCTCGTGGAAGCCGATCGTGAACGTTTTGACTTGCCGGCTGCTTTGGGTCTGCATCAGCGCCACGACCAACGACGAATCGATGCCGCCGGAGAGAAACGCGCCGACCGGCACGTCCGCGACCATCTGATCGGCGATCGTCTCTCGAATCTGCCGTTCCAACTGGTTGGCGGCCTCTTCGAAACTGCCCGAGAAGCGCGCGGCCTGACCCGCTTCGGCGACCTCCTTGGCCGACCAATAAGCAGTCGGCTCGGGCAGTGTGCCCGTCGCGCCGCGCAAAGCCCGCGCGGAAAACTGCACCAGCGATCCGGGAGTGAGCTTCGCGATGCGCTCGTAAACGGAATAGGGGGCGGGAATGTATCCAAACTGCGAAAACAGGGTCATCGCTTCGCGATCGATGCGATCGGTGAACGCCGGGTGTGCGACCAAGGCCTTCAGTTCCGACGCGAAAAGCAGCGTCCGATTGTGCAGTCCGTAGTAGAGCGGCTTTTCGCCCAAGCGATCGCGGGCCAGGCTCAGCCTCTGCTCATGGCGATCCCAAATCGCGATGGCGAACATGCCCACGGCCTGCTCGAGCGATTTTCGCAGACCCCAGGTTTCGATCCCGGCCAGCAGCACTTCGGTATCGGAATGACCGCGGAAGACCACCGGGCCGAGGTTTTCCTGAAGAAGTCGGCGGCGCAGCTCACCGTGGTTGTAGATCTCTCCGTTGAAGACGATGACATAACGGCCACTGGCCGATTCCATCGGCTGGCGTCCAGCCGGCGAAGGGTCGACGATCGCCAAACGGCGGAACCCCAAGGCGATTCCAGCTTCCGGATCGACCCATGTGCCGACGTCGTCCGGGCCGCGGTGGATCAGTCGGTCGGCCATGCCGCGCGCCTGGGCGGCCAAGACCGCGCGATTCGTCGCGGGTTGGGACTCGAGATTCAGAAATCCGCTGATTCCGCACATGCCGACGTTGTTTCAGATGGAGTTGGATGTGACCAGGGGCAGTCGTCGCGACGCGGGACTGGGATGGAAGCCCAGGTGGCTGGCGGGGACCGCTTTCGGGGCGGCTGCTGGCCGCATCGACCACAGAAAATGAAATTGCAGCCACGCAAAGACGAACGACAGTTGGAATCGCTGCCGCGCCCCGCGCAGATCTTCAACGACTGCATAGAACGACAGCACCACGAAGAGATAGATAATGAACAGCCGGAACATGCGGCTGGTCTGCCAGAGCTGCCAGGCCCCATACGCGGCCGGCAGGAGGAAAAGCAAGTGGAATCCGGAGGCGACCCCCAGGACCCAAAATTCCTCACGGATCCACTGCCAAGGGAGTGGCGATACCAGAATGACGCAAAACCCATAGACGAAGCCCCTTGGCTCGATCGCATCGCCCGAGTTGCCGATGGTGGGCACGGCAAAGTAGGTGGCGGCGCAGATGATCGGGAGCAGGAGATACTTGCGAGGATCGCGCCACTGCCAAACGGCCCAGATGACGGTGGAAACAAGAATCAATACTGGCAGATAGAAGCGAACCCAATAGAACAGTTGCAGGATTACCGCGAATCCGATCACCGACCACCAATCGCGCAGCAGACAGAAACGGACCACACAGTACATGCCGGCCACGGTCAACATTTGGACGAGACAATCTTTCAAATTGACGAACGCTCCCCAGGTGATGCCATCCCAGTGCAATAAAAAGAACAGTTCCAGGCCGACCCGATAGTTGCGCGAAAAGCCGAGCATCGTGGCGATGCGGTTCAGCAAGAATCCCGACACGAATGTACACAGCACGTTCAGAAAAATAGCCGCATAGTAGTGCTCGCCGAAGCAATACAGTGCGGCCATATTCCACCAGTAATAAAGAATATGGTGGCCGGTCGCCGCATTGTAGAGCGCATCGAGGCCGTCGGACGTGAAGAGAACGCTGATCGGGTTGAAACCATCGCGCAGTATCCGCGCCGAGTCTTCGAAATAATTCAAATCGTCGGCCATGCACCAACTGCCGTCGAAGAACAGGGCAAAATACAGAGTTGTCATCCCCACCCGCAACAGCACCGCAGGCGCTGCCAGAATCAGTGGCATGTCGTGCCATGCAATCAGCAGGGCGACCAGCGCCGCCACGCCGGCCTCGAAAACCAGATCGTTCGTAAAGCCTTCTGCCACGTGCAATCAACCTTCGCTAAGACGTTTTCGATTGGCGACGCTAAGGCGGCGCAGGCGCGGAGTCACAATGGGGGGGGAAGTGTATTGGCTGGCCCTGGCCGGGTCAATTCCAATAGCGCCTAAGCTGCCATGCCCCCCCGTGGCCTGTGACGGATCGCTGAATAGGTTCCACCCGCGGCTCCCCGGCCTCGGACCGCCGCCAGTCCTCCGAATCGATTCCGACTCAGCCTGCATTGGGTGTTGCTTCGCCACGCTCGGTGGTGAGCGAGCCGAAGCGCTGGGCGGCGGCATTTCCTTCGACCGGGAAAGTTGCGACAGGCCCTAAAGGTTCTGTGCCCGAATCGCCAGCGAGGTGGCTGATGCGTCCTTGGTAGACCGATCGTGCTGGCGCGGTTTCAGCAGGCCGCGCCGGGCGAGAAACGAACAATCGTTTAATCGCCAGGATGCCAGCACCACCCAGCAGGCACAAGATCGGCATGACGGGATGCCGCATGCGGGCTTCGACAACGCCAGCCGACACGGCGGTCAAATAGCCCGCGATTCCCAGCAGGGCCAGCATTTCCCACGGTCGATGCTTGAAGCTGACTAGCCAACCGACGATCGACAGCAGGTACGTGACGCCGACCGTGATGCCCAAGACGAGGCTGGTGTAGAAAAGTGCGGGAGTTTCCTCGGCCATCTGGCGAACGGTCGCCAGAACCCCTACGCCTGCTGGACGAAGCGGGCGGGATACCGGCGCTCCGACGGCGAGTTGCAAGAAGCTGGTGCCTCCCGGATTCAGGGCGATGCGTAACGCGTTGCGGATTTCGGCCTGGAACCAGTAACGGAGATTCTGGCGGATGAGTCGTTTTCCCTCGCGGCCCATAAAAGCATACCGTTGAGCCCGGCTGGCCCCCTGCAATTCTGGATGAACTTTATCCAACCGTTTGCCGTCCGTGCCTCCAAATTCACCCTGCACCGACTCCAGCGTTTGGCCGGTGCGCTGGGCGACTGCCCAGGCGGCCTGGTGAAAATACAAGTTGAACTCCCCGGAGGCTGAGAAGGCCGAATAGCCGGCCACTCGATCGTTTCGTATCTGCCAGGCGGCGAGAGGGACGAAGCTGGCAACAGCGAAGATACCGCAATGCATCAGCCGGACGCGCGGCCGCTTCAGCCATACGGCTCTGACCAACAGCCCCGCGATCAGCACAGCCGGCAGATAATAGCTGACGGGCCGCACATACGTGGCCGCTGCCAACAACAGGCCGCAAATCGCGAGATCGACACTCGAATTGCTGGCAGCGTACCGGAGCAGATAACGCAAACAGAGCACGAAAAGGAAGGTAAACAGAGTTTCGCTGAGCAGCGCCGACGTGTAGATGATCGCCAAGGGTTCAACGGCCATCAGCAAGCCGGCGCCGATTGCCGCCACCCGATCGCCGCACAAATCGAGGGCCATCCGCCAGACGAGCCAGATCGTCGCCAGGCTGAGCAGCAGTTGAATCGAGAACGTGACCAGCTCGACCTGGTGCAGAGCCACCCCCGGCAGCAAAAGGAGTGGATAGCCGGGCGTGTGGAACACCTCGGGCAGATTGTCGATGGAGAAACGCCCCTGAGCGAGCAAAGCCTCGGCCGGCTTGACGTAAGCCGCCGTGTCGGGAGAATGCAATGCGATCAGATCGGGAGATTGCATCCAGGTCCAAAGAAACAGGGCCACTCGCAATGCCGCGCCAACGGCGAGGATCGTGGCCAGAGCCTTGCCGTGAGTGGCAACAGGTGGTTGCATCGATTTCGTCATGGGGACGTCTCGCGTTTATGCCGCGGCCGATGGCGCCGCTGGATATCCGAGGATGGCCAAATATTGATTGAGTGAAGCCGCCATCGAGAACTCAGCTCCGCGGCGGCGCAGCAGGTCGCGATCCCACGAGTGATCCAGTCCCTTCAAGATGCCGGCCGCCAACGCCGCGGGATTCTCTGGCTCGACCAATACGCCGTAGCGTCCGCCGTCGAGGATTTCGGCCGGCCCGCTCGGACAGGTCGTGGAGACGGTCGGACAGCCGCAGGCGAGCGCTTCGACCAAAACCGTCGGCAGCCCCTCGAATCGGCTGGAGAGGACGAACAGCGATGCGCGCCGCATGGCGGCGTAGGGGTTGCCAGTAACGCCGGGCAGATCGACGGCGGACTCCAGTCCGAGCTCGCCACGGAGCGATTCGAGCCGCGCTCGTTCGGTTCCCTCGCCAAAGATCACCAGCCGCGCCGCACGCGTTCGCAGCACGATCGCGAAGGCACGCAACAGCGTTGCGTGGTCTTTCTGCGGCGCCAGACGTCCCACGGTCAGTAGTGTCGGTCGATCGCTGCCTTGCAGCCAAGGATGCGGGCAGGGATCCTGAGCGCGGGCCAGCAGGCGAGCGTCGACGATCGGATTGTAAATCGTATGCACGTGGTGCGGCGGAAGTCCGAGGCACTCCTCGACGTCGCGGGCGACGCCCCTCGAAACGCCGACGATGTGATCCGCCCACGGATAGAGCCACCGCGCGAGCCGTTCGACTCGCGGCCGCACTCCTCCCGCGGCGCGCATCGCGGAAAAATGATTGTGTTCCACGGCGACCAGCGGTGTTTTGGTGCCGGCGAGTGTCCGGGCGATCAGGCAAACCAGGTTGGCGTGGGTGATTTGCGAGATGACGCCGCGCGGTCGCTCACGACGCAGATAGAGAGCGATTTTGGGAATTGCGTGTTGCAGTTTGGCCGCTTTGAAATTGATGATCCGCACTTCGGGCGGAATTTCGGCGAGCAGTGGCCCTTCGGCCCTGGCCAGCAGCAGATCGATCGGTAGGCCCGTCTCGGCGGCGGCACGCAGCAAATTGACCGTGATCCGTTCGGCGCCGCCACAGCCGAGCTGGGAAATGAAGAACGCCAGGCGACTGGTGTGGGTTGGTGGCATGATGACGATGTTTTAGATGCCGGCGCTTGCGGCCCTCAGGGGCTTCAAACGGCCTTGGCCACCTGCAGTTCGGGGGTTTCCCGCGCCGTTGTTTCCGGCTGTTGGCTTTGTTCGTGGTACTCTTGCTCGGTGTTGACATTCCATAGGTTCGATTTGTCGATGATGCCGGCCGCGATGTTATCGACCGCCACCATGGCGGTGAGCATGGAGTGGTCTTGGTTGTTGTATTTGTGCATGCCGTTGCGGCCGACGAGAAACAGGTTTTCGAGCGAGTCGACGTACTCGCGGACCTCGGGAAACCGCTCGTAGGCACCGAAATAGGCCGGGTAGGCTTTTTCGACACGCAACACGGTCGAGTCGCGCACGTCGCCGGCCGCGATGATGCCGATCTTTTCCAGTTCGTCGATCGCCAGCCGAGTCATGTCTTCGTCGGAGAGCTTCCAAATCGGGTCTTTGTCGTAACAGAAATATTCCATTCCGATCCAGACCTTGCTCGGATCGGCCACCATCGCCGGGCTCCAGTTGTTGAAGATCTGCAATCGGCCGACCTGCACGTCGGGCTCTTGGATGTAGATCCAGTTGTCGTCGATCAGCTTCTTGCCCTGCGGGCTGTCGCTGCTGACCAGCAGCTTGTCGACCAGCAGACCGACCGTGATAAAGTCGCGATAGAGGAGTCCGGCGGCGACCTGCTTCACGTTTTCGGGGACGGCGGCGTCGAGCGACGCAATCAGTTCCTTGACCGGCATGGTCGAAAAGAAGTAGTCGCCGCTGTACAAGGTGGTTTGGCCGGTCGTGGCGTCGCGGATTTCGACGTGCGTGACCCGGTCCCCTTCGAGATGCAGCCGGCGGACTTCGGCGCCGGTGATGATACGGCCGCCGCGAGCGTTCACTTCTTTGGCCACGGTTTCCCACATTTGGCCGGGTCCGAACTTGGGATACAAGAAGCGTTCGATCAGCGATGTTTCAGTCGATTTTTGAGCCAGATCGGCGCTGCGGCGGCCCCACAGTTTGCCCAGGGCGTGCTTGAGCGATTTGAGGATCGACAGTCCCTTGATCCGCTGGGCGCCCCACTCGGCACTGATTTCGTGGCACGGCACGCCCCACACCTTTTCGGTGTAGGACTTGAAGAACGTGCGGTACAGCATCCGGCCGAAGCGGTTGATGAAGAACTCTTCCAGGTTCTTTTCCTGCCGGATCGGCCTGGCAACGCTGTACAAATAACTGATGCCGATCCGAAAGGTTCGCCACAGGCCGAGCTTCAGGACCGTGTCTTTGCTGAGCGTGATCGGGTAGGTGAAAAACCGCCGCAAGAAATAAATCCGCGACTTGCGATTGCGCACCAGCAACACGCGGTCGGCATCGCCGCCGGTCGGCGGCGTGCTCACCACGCGGCGGGTCGAGCGCTGGTAGGTGATTTCGCGTACTTCGGCGGCGTCGGCAATCGGCATGAACTGGAGCCACCAATTCATCACCCGGTCCGACTTCGAGAAGAAGCGATGCCCGCCGATATCGATGCGGTTTCCCTTGTAGTTGACCGTGCGCGAGATACCCCCCATGTAGGTCCCTTTTTCCAGCACAATGGGGACCACGTCGGTCCGCGTCAATAATTCGTAGGCGGCGGTCAGCCCGGCCGGGCCGGCGCCGATGATCAACGCGTGCTGCTTCGTGTCATCCGGTTTCATATTTGAACCATCTCCTGCGAGCCGGTCGGGCGCGGCGACGTGAACAGCAGCAACTTGCGCGCTGCGAAGTTCCATCCCAACACCACTGCTGACGTGATGAGTTTGGCGTGCAGATAATACAGATTCAGTCCGTCGGTCAGCGTCCACAGCATGAGTTGGGTAATTCCCAAGCCGGCCAATCCGATCAGGGCAAACAACAAGAACTCGACGTGCTGGCTTTTGACGACCCGGACCTTGAAGACCCAAGTCACGCTGAGCACGTAGGTGACGGCGATGCCGATGCCGAAGGCGACGGCAGCCGCTTGCAGATAGTGCCAGCCGCACCCGCTGGTCAGCAGCGCCAGCGTGCCAAAATCGGCCAGAAAGGCGATCCCTCCCACGACCAAATAACGCAAGAACTGCACGGCCAACGACGAATCGGCAGAGGTGGCCGGCTCGGCGCCCACGGCTGGGCGTGTCGCGCACGGATTCATACGGGTCCTTCGCGGTCGATGGAGAAATGCCGAGTGAATCGACAAACAGACAGGGGGCTTTAATTAGCGAATCTTGGGTATCTGCTCAAGGGCAATCGCCCGCGCCGGCGGCAGGTCGGCGCTGCCAGCCTGAGGTCGCCAGCCCCCTGGACTTGCCCGTTCGTCGATGGTTACCATCTCCAACTGTGTCTTGGACTTTTGGCGAAAAAACAGGCTTCCATGATCTATGTGATCGGATCGGGACCCACGGGGGTGGCGGCCGCCGCGGCTCTGCTCGAACGGAATCAGCAAGTCGCGATGCTCGATGCCGGTTTTCAGTTGGAACCGGAGCGACGGCAGATCGTCCATCAACTAGCGATGAGCAAGCCGGCCGATTGGCCTGCCGCCTCGGTGGCTCGCATCAAGGAGGGCTTCTCGGCTTCCGGCGCGGGCATACCGCTCAAATACAGTTACGGATCCGACTTTCCCTATCGCGAAACCGAACGCTGGCTGCCGCAGGAGGCTGCCGGCGTCGGGCTGATGCCCTCGTTGGCCCAGGGGGGACTCAGCAATGTCTGGGGCGGGGCCGTGTTGCCGTATCTGCCGGCCGAGCTGGCCGAGTGGCCGATTACGTTCGAGCAACTGCGCCCGCACTATCAGGCGGTGCTGGCCTGGACGGGTTTGTCGGCCCGCCACGACGACCTGGCCGAACTGTTTCCACTTTGCCACAGCCAGCCCGAGTTGTTGCCGATCAGCCGGCAGGCCGACACGTTGCTGCAAGACTTGCAGCGCCATCGCCAGGAGTTGCGGTCGCGCGGTATCTGGTTTGGCAGTTCGCGGCTGGCCGTGCGTGCCAACGATCCCGGGCACGTTCCGTGCGCGACCTGCGGCCTGTGCATGTACGGCTGCCCGTACGGATTGATCTATAACGCGCAGTCAACGCTCGACCAATTGCGGCGCAATCCCGGCTTTAGCTATCGCGGCGGCGTGATCGTGGAGCGGTTTGCCGAGTCGGGGGGCCGGGTGCAGATTTCGATCCGGTCGGTCATCGATGGCGAGCGGACAGTGCTCGATGGCGAGCGGCTGTATGTCGGTGCCGGAGTCCTCTCCTCGACGCGACTTTTGCTCGAATCGGTCGATGCGTTCGATCGGCCGTTGACGCTCAAGGACAGTCAGTACTTCTTGCTTCCGCTGGTGCGATATCGGCGGACGCCGGGCGTTGTCGCCGAGCCGCTCCATACGCTTTCGCAAGTGTTTCTCGAAATCTTCGACCGCGACCTTTCGGAGCACAGCATTCATTTGCAGGTTTATGGCTACAACGATCTGTTTCTCCAGGCCATGCAATCGTCGCTGGGGCGCGCGGCCGCGGTGATGCGTCCGATCATCGGCCAGTTTCTGGAGCGATTCTTGCTGATCCAAGGCTATCTTCACTCCGACCTTTCGGCGACGATCGACGTGACATTGCAAAAAACGAGCGCCGGTCAGCCGGGTCGACTGCGATTGGTTCCGCGACTCAATCCCCGCACCGGCGGCGTGCTGAAGAAGCTGGTCTGCAAGCTGCGGCAAAGCCGATCGTCGCTACGGGCGCTGCCCCTTCGGCCGCTGATGAAAGTGGGAGAGCCAGGGCGTGGGTTTCACTCGGGCGGCACGCTTCCCATGTCGGCCAGTCCCGGCCCTTTCCAGACGGATTCGCTTGGCCGGCCCTACGGCTTCGAGCGGGTACACATTGTTGACGCGAGCGTATTTCCGACGATCAATGCCAGCACGATCACGCTGACCGCGATGGCCAATGCGCACCGCATCGCCGCGGCCCACGAGATTTAGACTTCCGGAGACTCGACATGCAGGATGCAGCCGAAGCCGCTACGCGGAACTGTGCCGTCACTGGGGCGACGGGTTACCTGGGATCGCGGCTTTGTCAAAGCCTGGCGGCGCGCGACTGGAATGTCTTTCGCCTGACGCGCCGGCCGGCGAGTGGCGACTCTTTTCAGATTCCGTTTTCCCTGAACGAGGGAGCGCCTGCCGATTTTTTTGCCCGGCACTGCATCGAATCGCTGGTTCACTGTTCCTACGATTTTCAATCGCACCGCTGGCCCGAGATTCAGGCGCGAAACGTGCAGGGATCGATACGGCTGTTGCGACAGGCGCACGAACAAGGGGTGCGGCGGATCATTTTCATATCGACGATGAGCGCTTTCGCGGGTTGCAAGTCGCTCTATGGCCGGGCCAAGCTCGAGATCGAACGCGAAGCAACGGCGCTGGGGGCGATCGTGGTGCGACCCGGTTTGATCTATGGCGAGCAGCCGGGAGGCATGGTTGGCGCCCTCACGAAGGCGGTGCGCAGCCTGCCACTGGTGCCGCTCATCGGCAACGGTCAGCAAATGCTGTATGCCATCCACGAGAGCGATCTGGCGACCTTGATCGACCGCTTGATGATGGGGAGCGACCTGCCGAGGGGGCCCGTCATGGCCGCTTTCGATCGCGGCATGACGTTTCGCAAGGTGCTGGAAATTTTGGCCGATCGCGCAGGGCGGCAGGTGAAGTTCGTGCCGATTCCGTGGCGGCTGATTTGGGCGCCGCTACGGCTGGCCGAAGCTTTGAGGTTGCCATTGAAATTTCGAAGTGACAGCGTGATCAGCCTGGTGAATCAGGACCCGCATCCCGACTTCGCGGCGATGAATGCCTTGGGCATCACGCTGCGTGATTTTTGTGACTGATCGGCGATTCTAGCGGCGTGCCATCCCCAGTACGCTGAGGAAGAAGCTGGCCAACACGGTTTGGCAGCCGAGCACGAGCAGCACGACCGACGGAATGACCAATCGCAGTGCGCGCTGCGGATCGAGCTCGCCGAATTCGTGCTGTCCCCAGTCGTTGACCGCCCAGAGCGATGTTCCCAGACCGGCCACCACCATGATCGCCCCGACGA
>Ga0182024_10008273_pt1 | contig 22024 bp, 18 predicted proteins | sample P32metaG_FD_120480 | JGI IMG/M metagenome (GOLD analysis project Ga0182024, IMG submission 120480) | Permafrost microbial communities from Stordalen Mire, Sweden - P3-2 metaG (Illumina Assembly) | ecosystem: Environmental > Terrestrial > Soil > Wetlands > Permafrost | place: Sweden: Stordalen...
AACGATCATCTTCGGGCGCGGCTGTGGGGCAGGACGGCGGAGGGCGTCACCGAGCTGGCGCGCAGCTCGTCATCGGCGGACTTCCCGAGAGTGGCCGCGCGGCAGCTGGCGCTGGCGGCCGAGCAAGCCGAACCGATGGTCAAGGACGACGGCGGCGTGCTCGTCGGCCTCGTCGTAGGTGGTGTCAGCCTGGGGGTGCTGGAGCTGTGCGGCGCGTCCGACAGCGCCGATCTCGTCGGCCATGTCGCGCCGATCGTCGCGTGCCGGGTCGCGCTCCTGGCCGCGCAGGGAATCGACAACCTGGTGCTCGCGCCGTTGCCGGTCGACGAGGCGAGCGATGCCTCGGCGGTGATGTCCTCGTTTGCGAGTGAGGCGAAGCGGATGCTCGACCACGACCGCCTCAGCGCGTATCTGCTCAGTGACGACGGCAGATCGTTCGAGCGCTTCGCGGTCGCGACGTCCCCGATCGTCCCGGGCGAAGGCTTGGTGATCCCGTTCGGTGACGTCGGCCTTCGGCATATCGTGATCACGAACCGCCCGCTTGTCTCGGAGGATCTCGGGCGCGACGCGCGGATCGTCGGGCGCGAGGAAAGGCTCATCTCCAAGGCGGGCTTCCGGTGCCTGCTCAGCGTTCCGCTACGCCTCAGCGGCCGGCCGATCGGCGTGCTCAACTTCGTCAGCCGCGAGGCCGGCTTCTATCGCGAGCAGGACATCCCGGTCGCTCAGCAGATCGCCGACCAGATCAGTGCGTTCCTCGAAAATCTCCGCCGGCAGCGGGGGATGCGGGACGCGATCCAGCGGGAGGCGACCGAGCGGGAACGGGCGCGGCTGACGAGCGAGCTCTATCGCGCGGTGTCGGAGTCCGCGCTCGCGATCAACGAGGTGGCGATCAGGCTCAGAGACCATCTCAACGGACGTGACGCCTGGGCGTCGAGGCAGGCCGACAGCGTGATCGCGCTGGCAAAGCTCGCCTTGGCCGACGCGCGGCGCGCCGTCAGCGACATGTCACCGATGGCGCTCGAGTCCCACACGCTGGAAGAGGCCGTCGAGTCGGCGATCGCCCATCTGCGGCGCGACAAGGCGATCGAGGTCGCCTGTGCTCTGTCCGGCGACACGTCGAGGTTGCCGCCGGCGGTGACGCGGACGGCGTACTACATCTTGCAGGAGGCACTTTCGAACGTCCGCCAGCATTCCGAGGCGACCAAGGTGCAGGTCGAGCTGCGCTGCGCCGATGAACTGACCGTGGTCGTCAGCGACGACGGCGGAGGCTTTGACCACGGTCGCACCGGAGCGCACCTCGGCTTCGGTCTTCCGGGCATGCTCGAGCGCGCGCAGGCGCTCGGCGGGTCGTTCCTGGTCGAGACGGAGCCTGGAGAAGGGACCACGATCCGGTTCGACCTGCCCCTCTCCGGCGGCCCGCAGCCACCATCCGGGATCGCTGCGCCGGTGCGCGCCGGGCTCGGCCCCGGCTCGCTTAGGGTTGTGGTCGCGCACCCGCTTCCGGCCACGCGTGCGGGGCTGACCGCGATGCTCGAGGACGGTGGGGGCATCCGGGTCGTCGGTACGGCGAACACGAGGGATGAGCTCGAGGGAACCTCACAGTGGCTGCGACCGGACGTGATCGTGCTCGACCTGAGGCTGGCGGGTCCGAGCCCGGCGGACGTCGTCGGGCGGCTGGTGCGATGTTCGCCGGGCTCGCGCGTGCTGCTGGTCGTGTCGACCTCGACCGCCGAGCCCCAGAAGGCGGTCCTCGACGCGGGCGCCAACGGCGCTGTGAGCGTGGACATCGACGGGCCCGGACTCGTCGAGACCGTGCGCGCAGTCGCCGGCGGCGCGACTGTGATCAAGTCATCGCAAACGACCGGCGCCGGCGCGGATGTCGTCACCAGCCCGCTGAGCGGCCGTGAGCTCGAGATCCTGGCGCTGATCGCCTCGGGCCACACCAACACCGAGATCGGCAAGTCGCTGTTCCTGGCGCCAAAGACGATCGAGCGGCACGTGGCGACGATCGTCACCAAGCTCGGCGCACGCAACCGTGCGCATGCCGCCGGACTGGCGATCGCTGAGGGGCTCGTGGTGTTCGAGGACGACGAGAAATTACGGCGATAGGCCGAAATAAGCCATGGCGTTGCCGCCACGGATCATCTCGGCATCGTCGGCGGCGACGTTTGGCGCGCTCTCGGGTCCCGAGATATCGGCCATGTCGAACGGCAGGTCGGTGCCGAACAGGACGCGGCTCGCGCCCTGCCATCGAGATCACGAACCTCAGCGCCTGCTGGTCGAAGATGACCGTGTCGAACAGGAAGTTCCCGAGGCACGCAGCCGGATCCCGCTGCGCGACAGCCCCCGTCTCGCTGCGCACGTGGTACGCGTGCGACAGCCTGCCGAGCTGGTAGGGGAACGAGCCCCCGCTACTGAGGCCCCGGCCCGATTGCAGGCGGGAAAACCCGACCCTGAGAGCGGGACTGTCCCGATGACACGCCGGCTAGCGCCGGAAATACTCACCCCACGGACCGACGTCGTGCGCTGTCTCGCGCAGCGCGAGGAGGTCAGCTATGGCCGACGTACCACAGCCGGAAGAAGTCGATCTCCTGATCGAATCCGGAGTTGTGCTTCCCATGACCGGAGAGCGGAACCTGATCTGGGACGGTGCCGTGGCAGTCGACGGCACGCGGATCGCGGCGGTCGGGAGCACCGACGGGCTGCGACGGCGCTTCAGGCCCAAGCAGACGATCGACGCGCGAGAGCAGCTCGTGATGCCAGGGCTTGTCAACACGCACATGCACCTGTTCGGCGCCTTTGCCCGAGGTCTGGTGAACGACCTCTCTTTCACCCCGTGGATCCAGAAGAAGTTCTATGTCACGTCAAAGGGTCTGAACCCGGACAACTATTACCTGGGCACGCAGTTCACGAGCATCGAGATGCTGAAGACCGGAACGACCTCGTTCCTGGACTGCGGCACGTATCAGGAGCTCGAGGAGGCGGCGGTGCGGGGCGTGCAGACCGCCGGAATCCGGGCCGTGTTGGCGCGTGCGATGGCGGACGTGCAGGACGAGCTTGCCGAATATCTGACGCGTTCGGACAAGGCCACCCGGGAGAATCTCGAGCACTGCGAGCGCTTCATCGAGACGTTCGACAAGGCTGCCGAAGGACGCGTGCGGGCTTGGCCCTGTCCGATTCAGGTGACCTCCACGTCCGATGCACTGGCCGTCGGCGCGATGGAGCTCGCGGAGCGCTTCGACGTCGGGGTGGTGACCCACTCGAACGTCGACCGAGAGGACATCGAGGCGCACCACCTGCGCTTCGACACCCGGCCGATTGAGCGCTTCCACGCCCTCGGCATCCTCAACCGACGTTTCGCGGGCACCCACATGGCGTGGCTGTCCGAGCGGGAGGTGGACCTGCTGACGGAGACCGGTGCCGGGGCGATCCACTGCCCGTCGGCGAGTATGAAAGGCGCCTATGGCGCGTTCTCCAAGGGCAGATTCCCGGAGTTGATCGCGCGGGGAGCCACCGTCGGCCTCGGCACCGATGGCCCCGCGGCGGCTTGCTTCCTCGATATGTTCCGTGAGGTGCATCTGGCCGCGACAGGTCACAAGGAGGCGCGCCTGGAATGGACGCTGATCTCCCCTTACCAGGCCCTGGAGCTCGCCACGATCGGGTCAGCCGAGGCGATGTTGCAAGGACACGAGCTGGGCACGCTCGAGCCCGGTAAGAAGGCCGACATCATCCTGCTCGACCTGATGCGCCCGGAGATGGTGCCGTGGCACGAGGACAACCTGGTCGCCAACCTCGTCTACTCGGGCAGCGGCAGCCTCGTGCACACAGTGCTCGTCGATGGTCGCGTGGTCGTCAGAGCCGGTGAGGTGCTGACGATGGACGAGCCCGCGATCTTGCGGGCGATGCAGAAGGAGGCGCCCCGCTTCGTCGCGCTGTCGCGTGAGTGGGATGCGCGCTTCTGGCCCGAGGACAACACGAAGCCTCACGTCTTCAGACGATCGGCCCCGGCGAGGAGCGGTTGACCGTGACGGTAATCGACACCCACAGTCATTTCCTGCCGCCGGCGGTGATTGACATCCTGCGTGAAGGCGGCTATCCGCACGCTCGCGTCGAGGACAGGGACGGTGCCGGGACGTGGATCGTGTGCACGCGCGGGCTTCAGTTCCCCCTGACGCCGCTGTTTGACGACGTCGGGGCCAAGCTCGAATGGATGGACGAGCGAGGGATCGACGTATCGCTAACGTCGATCAGCGCGCCGCTGTTCCTCTACGAGCTCGATGTCGAGCGGCTCGACGAGCTGTGCCGTCAGGTGAACGATGCGGCCGCCGAGCTATCCGGCCAGTCAGATGGCCGGCTCGTCGGGATGGCCACCGTGCCGATTACAGAGCCCGAGTTGGCCGCACGCGAGTTGCGCCGGGCGTGCGGGGCGCTCGGTCTCAAAGGCGTCGAGATCGGCACTAGCGTCGGCGAGATGATGCTCGACGATCCAAGCCTCGATCCGTTCTATGCCGCCGCGGAGGAACTCGGCGCGACGATCTTCTTGCACCCGTACGTGTACATGCTGGGACTTGCGACGGTGCCCGGGTTCGAACGCTTCTTCCTCCTGAACAATGCCGGCAACATGCTCGAGACACATGTTGCGGCTGCGAGGCTGATGCTCGGTGGCGTGTTCGACCGCTACCCGAAGCTGCGGGTGCAACTCTCCCACGGTGGTGGAAGCCTTCCGTATCAGCTTGCCAGGCTCAACCACACCTACGAGCTGAGGGAGCAGGTCCGCGAGGTGGCGAAGCGCTCGCCGTTCGATTACGTCGATAACTTCCTATTCGACACGGTCGTGTACGACCCGCGGCCGCTGCGCTTCCTGCTCGATCTCGTCGGTCCCGACAACGTCGTGTTCGGCACCGACCATCCGTTCGATATCGCAGATGCCAGCGCGATCGAGTCCGTGGCGGCGATCGATGACGGGATCGCGATCAAGGTGCTCGAGTCAAACGCGCGCGCGGCGTACGGACTGTGAGCCCGACGGCGGCGCGTTGAGCGCGGAAGTCGACACCGTCCTGGAGCGAGTGGAGGCCGAACAGATCGCCGAGCTCGCGCTCGAGCTAGGGAACATCGACAGTCCCACCGGGCACGAGCAGGAGGTGGCGGGGTTCCTCGAGCAATGGCTCGGAGAACACGGCTTTCGGCCACGCGTCATCGGCCTGCTGCCTGAGCGGCCTAACCTACTGGCCGTGCTGCCCGGCACCGGCGGCGGCAAGAGCCTGCTGTTCAACAGCCATATGGACACCGCCGTCTGGCACGGCGACCCTCGGATCATCGATCCCGGCGATCCGATCTTCCACAGCGGCTGGCGCGATCGCGATCTCCTCTACGGCCACGGCGTGATGAACGACAAGGGGCCGATGGCGGCATGGCTGGTTGCGGTTCTCGCGCTGAAGGAGTCGGACGTCCGGCTGCGAGGTGACATCGTGCTGACGATGGTCTCCGGCGAGATCGGGAACGAGCCTGTGGACGAGTTCCAAGGTCTGGACTACAGCGGCAAGGACCTCGGTGCGCGCTACCTCGCGATCCACGGTGGGGTGGCTGACTACGCGCTCATCGCGGAGGCCACCGGCTTCAACGTCGGTTGGGTGGAGGCCGGCAAGATCTTCTGCAAGCTGAGGCTGATCGGTGGGCGCTCGCTGTACACACCGTTCGTACCGCCGGACGGCGGGCCAAGTGCGATCTTTCCCGCGGCAAGGGTGCTCGAAGCGTGGCCCGCGTGGGCATCTGGCTACACCGCTCGCCACCGTTACGAATGCGAGGGCGGTGTCGTGTCGCCGGCGGCCAACATCGGGGCGATCCGCGCGGGGATTCCGTGGGCGATCACGCGTACTCCGGAGATCTGCGAGCTCTATCTGGACCTGCGTACCGCGCCCGGCCAGTCGCCCACGCAGACCGTGACCGAGGTCCGCGAGCTGCTCGACTCAGCGGGAGTTCAGGGCGAAGTCGAGCTGTTTCTGCACCGTCCCGGGTACGAGGCGCGCGGGGTGGAAGTGCTGGCGCAGGCCGTGCGGGCGGCGCACGTGCGAGTGTTCGGCTCCGATCCGGGCCGACCGCGGGAGCCGACGACGAGCATGTGGCGGGACATCAACGTGTGGAACGAGGTCGGCGTCCCGGCGGCGATGTACGGGCCGGGCGCCGGCTCCGGAGGTGGCGGCGTCAGTGTGCGCGTGGAGGATCTACACCGGGCGGCCCTTGTCTACGCGGGGACCGCCCTCGAGCTGTGCGCGTGATGTGAACGCCGTCCCGGGTGCGCCCCATCTCGTGCCTGGCTTGTTCGAGGTCGGGCCGGACGGTCCCTGGCTCCTCGGCAGCCGCTGCGAGGGCTGCGGCGATTGTGTGTTCCCGTCCCGCGTGGTCTGTCCCCGCTGCAAGCGCCGGGGAATGGCCGTCGAGCGTCTCGGACGGCGGGGCACGCTGTACAGCTTTACCGTCTGCCACGCGGCTCCCACGGGCTGGCGGGCGCCGTACCTACAGGCGTACGTCCAGCTCCCCGAGGGGCTTCGCCTGTTCAGCCTCGTGAGCAGCGAAGTGGAGCCGCGAGCCGACGCGCTCGAGGTCGGCATGGCGGTTGAGCTCGTCGTCGAACCAGTCCAACCCGGTGACTCGCTCGTCACCTACAAGTACCGTCCACTGGAGCAACATGCGTGAGGTGACGATCATCGGCGTCGGAATGCACCCGTTCGGCAAGTACCTCGCCAAGTCGCTCAAGGACTTGGGCCGCCACGCGGTGTGGGCCGCGATCGACGACTCCGGCATCGATCCAGGCCGGATCGGCTGCGCATACGTCGGCAACTCGCTGGCCGGCCTGCTCACGGGCCAGGAGGGGATTCGCGGCCAGGTGATCCTGCACGACGCGGGGCTCGACGAGATTCCGGTCGTGAACGTCGAGAACGCCTGCGCGAGTGGCACCACCGCTCTGCGCGGCGCCTGGCTCGAGGTGGCCGCCGGAACCTGTGACGTCGCGCTCGCGTTGGGCGTCGAAAAGATGTTCGTGGGCGACACGGCCCGCTCGCTCGCCGCGCTTGCATCCGACTCCGAGAGTGAGCTGGCGAGAATGGGCATGCAGTTCACTGCCACCTACGCCGCCCATCCCAAGTACAACCTGCGCGGCCGGCTGACGGAGTACGGATGGACCGAGCGGGACTATGCCGATGTCGTCGTCAAGAACAGCCGTCACGGCTCGCTCAACCCGTACGCGCAGCACCGGCGGGCGCTGACCGCCGAGGAGGTGCTTGCAGCGCCGATGATCGCGGAGCCGCTGACCCTGTACATGTGCTCGTCGCTGGGAGACGGAGCAGCCGCCGCGATCGTGTGCGCCAAGGACCGCGCGGCGGAGCTGAGCGAATCGATCCCGGTCACGATCGCAGCGGCCAAGCTGCGCTCCGGTCACTTTTTCACCAGCCGGGACGATGGCTACAGCACGTTGCGTGACATGATCGGCCAGCTTTACGAGGAGGCGGGCATCGGGCCAGAGGACATCGACGTGGCCGAGGTGCACGACGCGATGGCGCCGGTGGAGCTGCTCGTGTACGAGCAGATCGGACTGTGCGGCCCCGGGGAGGGCCCAAAGCTGATCCGTGAGGGAACGACCGCGATCGGCGGCGAGCACGTGGTCAACCCGAGCGGCGGCTTGACTTCCCGCGGACACCCCGTGGGAGCCACAGGGCTCGGCCAAATCGCGGAGCTCGTCTGGCAGTTGCGCGGGCAAGCGGGCGCCCGCCAGGCCAAGGAGCGCCCGCGCACGGCGCTCGCCCACAATCAGGGCGGCCTGCTCAGCAGCATGGACTCCGCGGCGTACGCGCTGACGCTGCTCAAGCGCTGACCGTCACCTGGTCGGTGAAGAGTCGCTCCGGTCGACCGAGTTTCTAAGGGCCGGGAGCAGCTCGCGGCCGTAGCGCTCGAGCCGCTCGGCCCGGCCCCCGGGCAGCAGCGCGAACGTGATCCGGTCGAGCCCGAGCTCCAGCAGGGGACAGATCTTGGCGACGCAGTGATCGAGGTCGCCGGCGACTCCGATCCAATCGACGAACTCGTCGCTGACGGATTCCTGGTCATCCGAGCCGCGAGCGAGGTGGCTGCGAAAATCGTGCGCCGAGGCTGCCCGCTGAAACTCGTCCTCGAATGGTTGCAGCGGCTCGGGGAGCTGCCGCCAGCGCGCGAACCAGCGTGCCTGGCTCACCGCCCAAGGCCGGACGTCGCCCAGAGCTTGGTCGCGGTCCTCCGACAGCGAGATCGTGAACCACAGGTCGATCGTCAGCTCCGAAAGGCTCCGGCCGTTCGCTGCAGCGCCGTCGGCGATGTGTTGGAGCTGCCACGCAGTCAGCGCGGGGTCGGCGGCGCCCATCAGGATCACGCCATCTGCCACCGCGCCGGCGAGGGCGAGCATCCTTGGCTGGCTCGCTGAGAGCATGATCGGATAAGACGCGCACCCGGCCGCAACGGCCACGGTGGCGCCGTCCAGCTCCACGCGCTCGCCCCGCGATAGCCCCCGTAGGCGTTCGATCGAGGTGCGTAAAGCGTCGATTCCTGCCGGTGCCCGGCCGAGCGGAAACACGGCAGCATCGCCCGCGCCGATCCCCAGCATCGCTCGTCCGCCGCTCACTTCATTGACGCCGGCGATGGCGTTGGCGGTGACCGTCAGGTGCCGCGTGATTGGGTTCGTAACCCCTGGGCCGAGGATGATCCTGCTCGTCGCGGCGGCCGCGAGCGTGAGGCCGACGTACACGTCCTTTGTGTACAGCTGCGAGTCGGCGAGCCACGCTGCGTCAAAGCCGAGCTCCTCGGCGGAATGTGCGAGATCGCCGAAGCGACTGATCGGCTCGCGGGGACTGAGCCCCATCATGAAGCCGAACTCCGTGGCCATCAGAGCCCGAGTGCCTTCTCCGCGACGCCGCCGAGCAGGAGATCGATCTCCTCTCGCTCGAACCGCACACCGCCGGGCGCGTCCTCGGGCAACCGGCGGAGCAGCTGAACCCAGGTGTCGGGCTTGACGCGGCGCACGTTGCGCATTGCCGGCCAGTCGGTGCCGAACAGCACTCGTTCCTTGCCGGCGGTTGAGATCAGCGCCCGGAGCTCCTCGCAGAAGCGCTGCGGACTGCGGAGGTACTTGGCCTGCCAGTACGCGATGTCGACGTACACGTTCGGGTGGTGCCACGCGAGCTCGGCGGCCTCCTGCCACCAGCCCATTCCCGCGTGTGCCAACACGAACGTCAGCTCAGGGAAGTCGTTGGCCGGCTGATCGACGAACATCGGGCGGGTGCACTCACTTCGGAGCGGGCCGATCTCCTGGCCGGTGTGCACGACAACCGGCAGCCCCAGTTCCGCGCACCGCTGATAGACCCGGTAGCAGTACGACTCATTGGGCAACGCTCCCGCGGGAGGCCAGATCTTCACCCCGCGGATGCCGAACTCGTTCGTTGCGACCTCGACGAAGCGGGCCGCGTCAGGCCGGCGCGGGTCTACCCCCCCATAGAAGACCAGCCGGTCGGGGTGGCGCGCGACCGCGGCCGCATATAGCTCGTAGCGGCGCTCGAGCGAGACGTGGTCGTCGACGCCGGCGTGGAGCGCGAAGTCGAGTAGGAAGACGACCGACTTGTCGATCCCGGCGGCGTCCATGTCGGCCACCAGAAGATCGCCGTCCGGGTCGAACCAGCCGCTCGTGATCGCATCGCGCACGTATTCCTTGGAACGCTCGGAGATGCTGCTGCCGTAGTTGGCCATTGCGTCGATCCAGTAGCTCGGGGTCATCTCCTCGCTGTAGAGGTGAGTATGGGCGTCGATCACCCGACCGGGGCTCACAGCTGTCCCTCATCGCGCTCGCGGAAGTAATCCTTGAGCGGCCGTCCCTCGCGCGCGGCGTGAAGCAGCGCCTGCGACTCCGCGCTCGCGTGACCGAGCTGATGCATCGCGAAGTGGTATTCGAGACTGTCGCGCATCCCCATCAGGTCCTGGGTGCGATTGAGCGAGCGTTTGATCAGCGACAGGGTTCGGGGCGGCATGTCGGTGATCCTGGTGGCGAGCGACTGGACGACGTTCGGCAGCTCCTCGCGCGTGGCGAGGTCGGTGACCATGCCGAGCTGGAGCGCGTCGGCGGCCGGGATCCGCTCACCCGTGAACAGGTAGCGCTTGGCCCTGCGGATTCCGATGTCCCACGGCTCGATCAATACCTCCAAACCGACTCCGCCCATCCGTGGCAGAGGGTCGTAGAAGAACGCGTCGTCGCTTGCGACCACGAGGTCGCACATCTGCGAAAGCAGCAGCCCGGCTGCAACGCAGGCGCCCTGAACGGCGGCGATCGTCGGCATCGGCAGGTCCCGCAGGAACAGCGCGCGCTCGAACAGCTGCTCGCGCTCGCGAAGCATCCGGTCCTCGGAGCGCTCGTCGGCTTGGACGGTGTCGAGGTCGAAGCCGGCGCAGAAGTGATCTCCGGTGGCGCGCAGCACGAGCACCTGGACCGTGGAGTCGCGCGCGGCGCGCTCAAGCTCCTCTCCGATCCGCGCGAGCAGGGCGGTGTTCAGGGCATTGCGCTTCTCGGGGCGGTCGAGCGTGAGCGCGAGCACGCCCCCGGTCCGCTCGACCACGAGACCGTCCTGGCTCACGAACTGCCGCTCCGCTCGTCGACCCAACGCTTTGCCTTCGCCGCCTCCCCTGCGGTCGTCTGCGACCACGCGGAGCGCTCGTCCAGCACCGTTACCTCGAACGACAGCCCCGTGTCCTCTCGCAGCCGACCGGCCACGGGTCCGGCGAGCTGATCGGAAGCGCCCGCGCGCGCGAGCAGCTCTAACGTGAGCCGCTCGCGCTTGCTCGCGTCCTGCCAGATGCGAGCGCGATAGTCGAGGATCTGGTTCTGCGCCAGGACCACCGCGTCCACCGCTGCGGGCGAGAGGTTCACGCCCTTGACCTTGAACGTGAGGTCGAGTCGCCGCACGGTGCCGCTCTCGATGCCTGGCCAGGGTGAGTTACAGGCGCAGGAGCCGGGCGCGCGGAACTGCACCTCGTCGCCGGTCGCGATCCGGAACAGCGGTTCGGCCTCGTTGATCAGGGGCGTCCCGATCATCTCGCCGCGCTCGCCATCCTCGACGTAGTGGCCCGTCTTGGGGTCAACCACCTCCTGGGCGGCGAGCTCCGGGTCCCAGTGCAGAGTGCCGTGCTCGCCGCCATCCGCCATGCCGCGGTGACACGCGAACGCGACGATGCCCGCCGACGTTCCGTACCACTCGTGAAGGCGCGCTCCCCAAAGCTCCTGGGTCGAGTTCACCCATTCGACGCTGACTGATTGCGTGGCGACGACAATCCGCCGGATCCCGAGATCGCGCGGCGATACCCCGACCTCCTCGGCGACTACGCCCAACCGGTCGACGTACGCCGGCGTCGCGACCAGGGTATCCGTGCGATAGTGCTGGATCGCTTCGATCTTCCGTTGGCTGGAGAGCGCGCCGACGCGAAGGACGATCGCTCCGACCTCCGAGTAGGCGAGCATGTGGCGCACTCCGCCACCCGCCATCCCGATCGGGAAGCAGAGGGCGACGGCGTTCTCCGCTGTCACGCCTATGCCCTCCAAATACCGCGCCCAGGCGACGGCTGTGCGGGCCGCGTCGCGGCGACTGGCATAGTGCACCTCGCGGCCCTTGCCGGTGCTGCCGCTCGATTCCACCACCAGCCCGAGTTCGGCGACCGGGACGCATCGGCGGGTCCCGTACGGTGGGGCGAGCTGTTGGTCCTCGATCAACTCGGCCTTCGTCGTCGGTCTCAGGCTGCGCCAGGACTCCGGCGAGGCCGTGAGTTCGTCTGCGGTCACAGACGAGCGCTCCAGTTGCCGCCTGACGAGCGGGCTCCGCTCCGCGAGGCTCAGGAAGTTTCGTCGCAGCGCATGCCAGTCCCCGAACGGGAACTGATCCCCGCAATTGTATCTGGCTCCGATTCCGCTCCCCATCTTGTTCGTCAGACACAATATGACACGCCGTCAGGCGCAGTCGGCGGTCGCGCTGGCGTTTAGGCGCGATACCCGCTGTCGTGAGCGGGGTTTCCCCCTTGCTAGGGCATATAGCCCTAATTAAGCTCGATCGTGCTGGATGGGACTCGGGATATTCTGAACCGCGTGAGAGCGAGGGATCATGGCTAGTCGATCACCGTCGAAGGCTGACAAGCGTCCGCCGCGGACACATCGGCGTAACGACGTGGCGTGGCGCACGCCAACGAGCCGCTCCATACTCATAGCTGCCGCGTCTGCGGTGGCGGCGCTCGTCTTGGCAGCATGCGGATCGGGCTCGGCCGGCGGCGGAGCCAGTGGCAAGCCCACTGGAAAGCTGACGTTCGTCACGTTCGCGCCGTTCAGCGGGCCCGACGCCGCCTTCGGTGCGAGCAAGGTGGCCGGAATCATCCCAGCGATCTACGCGATCGACCATGGCGGCGGAATCCTCGGGGATACGAAGGTCGGCTGGATGGAATCCGACAGCCGCGGCGATCCGGCAGATGCGGTGCCGATCGCCCAGAAGCTGCTGCTCACGACCCCGAGCATGGTGGGGATCATCGGGCCGACGTCCGACGAGTCGACCGCGACGGTGCCGATCTTCAACGCGGCGCACATTCCGACCTTCGCGCTGACCGGACAGATTGCCTTCAACCGCAACACGTATCCGTATTTCTGGCGGATCACGCCCCCGGACAACGACGTCGGCTTGGCGATGGCGATGTACGCCCACGCGCGCGGCTACACCTCCGCCGCGATGGTCTTCGGCACCGACATCGGAGCGACCGGTGCCGTGCCGAGCTTGCTGAAGGCGTGGCAGCATCTGGGTGGGAAGGTGGTCGCGAATGAGTCGCTTCCGCTCGACCAGAGCTCATATCAGAGCGAGGCGGCGAAAGTCGCCGCCGCGCATCCGCAGGTGATCTTCTTTGAGGCGGATGCCCAGACAAGCGCGACGTACCTGTCCGAGCTCAACCAGATGCATGGGCTTGTCCCGTTCATCGGCACCGACGGCACGACTGTTCCCTCATGGACGGGGCCGGTGGCCAAGGCCGTCGGCCAGGCGACGTTCGACAAGTACTACGTCGGCGCTCAGCCCTACGCCCCAACCTCAGGTCCCTCGTTCGACGCCTGGAAGGCTGCATTTAACGCCGTGCGCAGCCAGGAACCGAAGCCCGCTAGCCAGTGGCTCGACAGCTCTTTTGCTTTCGCCGGCTACGACGGGGCGATCATCATGGCCCTCGCTATGGATGCGGCGAAGAGCACGAACACGAAGGTGTTCAACGCCTTCGTCCCGAAGGTGACGTCAGCGTCGCCGGGAGCCGTCAAGGTCTACTCGTACGCGGCAGGGCGGCGAGCGCTCGCTCAGGGCAAGCAAATCCAATACGTCGGAGCAACCGGCGTGATCGCTTTTGACCAGTATCACAATTCCCCCGGCGGCTTCGAGATTATCAATTCGAAGTTCAATTTCATTACGGCGTACACCGCGGCGCAGATCGGAGCCTTGAGCGTGGCGAGTGGGGCCACCAACGTCGGCTGAAGTTAGAACAAAGCGGGGGCCTGGCCGGTGAACACGCTCGTTCAGGCGATTGGGTTCGGCCTTGTCAGTGCCGCGATCATCGCGGTAGCCGCGGTTGGGTTCACGATGCAGTTCGGCGTAACCAACATCTTGAACCTGGCCTACGGTGACGTCATGACGGCCAGCGCCTACATCGGATACCTGGTCAACAACGCCGGCCTCAGCATCGCCTATTCGCTGGTGGTCGGGGCGGTTGTCGGCGGCGCGCTGTCGCTCGCCCTCAACCGATATCTGTTCCGCCGTTATATCCGGCATGGCACGCAGCTGTTCGGAATGATCGTCGTAACGTTGTCGGTGGCGGTGATCATCCAGAACATCCTGCTCGTGAGCTTCGGTCCGTCGTTCTTCGTCTACCGGATTCCGCTCGGAGGGGGCATCAAGCTCGGCCCAGCGAGGTTCTCCGGCGTGCAGCTGGTGATCATGGCAATCGCTGTGGTGACGATGGCACTCGTCCACGTTGGCCTCACGCGCACGAGGCTCGGCAAGTGCATGCGTGCGACAGCCTGCGATGCCGTGCTGGCTCAAACGTGCGGCGTGTTCACCGATCGGGTCGTCGACGCCGCGTGGCTGCTTTCCGGGATGCTGTGCGGTCTCGCGGGAGTCGTGCTGGTGCTGAGCACAACGGCGTTCCAGTCGACCACGGGTTCCGAGTTTCTGATCCTGATCGTGGCTGCCGCGATGCTTGGAGGGGTAGGCCAGGCCCACGGCGCGATGATCGCGGCGGTGATCGTGGGAGTGATCACCTCGATCACGGCGGCTTACAGTAACCCGAGCTATCAAGACATCGCCGGATTCGGCGTCCTTGTGATCGTCTTACTGTGGCGTCCCCGCGGGCTGTTTGGCAAGGTCGAGGGGGAGAGGGGGATCCCGTAGCCATGGCGTTGTCGGGATATCTCGCGACCTCCTTTGTGTACCTTGGTGTGTACGTGCTCGCGTGTTGGGCGATGAACCTCCAGTATGGGGTGACCGGGATCTATAACCTGGCGTTCATCATTTTCCAGTCGGCTGGGGCGTATACGGCCGCCGTGCTCAGCCTTGGCCCGTCGTCCCAGAACAGTTCGTTCCAGCAATACATCGGTGGCTATCGGCTTCCGTTCCCACTCCCGATTCTGGCCGGTGCGGTCGTTGCGGGAGTGCTTTCACTTGTCGTCGGACTCGTCGTGCTGCGACGGCTTCGGAGTGACTATCAGGCGATCGTGATGCTGACGCTGTCGGTGATGGCCAGTCTGCTCGTGATCAGTGCGGTCCCGCTGTTCAACGGCCCAGCGGGGCTTTCACTCGTACCTCAGCCCCTGGCAACGACATTCAATGTCTCGCCGGTCACCTACTCGTGGCTCTACGGAGGATTCTGCGCCGGCTTGTGCTTGATCGTATACGTGTTCGTTCGTCGAATCACCTCCTCGCCACTTGGCCGAGCGTTGCGGACCGTGCGGGAGAACGACGCGGCTGCTGCGGCGCTCGGGAAGAACGTCAATGCGTTGCGCCTGTTCAGTTTCGTCGCGGGAGGCGCGATCGCGGGACTGAGCGGCGCGCTGCTGGTCGGCTACATCGGCGTCTGGGCGCCGTCAACGTGGGGCTACGCCGAGACGATCGTCGTGTTGACCGCCGTGATCATTGGCGGCTCCGGCAACGATGCCGGCGCATTTTTGGGCGCTTTGCTCGTGCCAGTCCTGATCGTCCAGGGATCCACGTTCATCCCTCAGTTCGGGCCGCCGGAGCTCGTACCAGCACTGCAGTGGATCCTGATCGGCGTGCTCGGCCTGGTGTTCGTCTACTTCTGGCCGCGAGGCATTATTCCGGAACGATTGAGGCGGTTCGCGCCGGAGCGGCCGACGCACGAACCGCTGCTGGGAGCCGAGCGCTCGGGAAGCCCTACGCTCGAATGAGCCAGGCGAATTCGGAGGGACCGATGCTCGAGCCGGTCCCTGCGGCGACAGGTGCGAGCGGAGCCGCGTCGCTGGTGGCGAGCGGCGGACAGGCCGAGCTGCTCGTGCTCGAGGATCTGCACAAGAGCTTCGGCGGCGTGAGGGCAGTGGCCGGAGCGACGCTCTCGGTCCCGCGCGGCCAGATCACCGGCCTGATCGGTCCCAACGGAGCGGGAAAATCGACGGTGGTCGGCCTGATCGGGGGCTCCTTGCGTCCCGACACCGGCAGGATCGAGTTCGATGGCAGACCGATCACGGGACTCCCTGCCTACCGCCGGGCGCGACTCGGACTCGTACGGACCTACCAGCTCTCGAGCGAGTTCAGACGGCTCACCGTGCTCGAGAACATGGTCGCGGCCGCGCCGATGCAACGCGGCGAACGGTTCCGCGTGCTGCTCCAGGGCCGACGCGCCTGGCGTGATGAGGAACGGCAGCTGGCCTCCAAGGCGCGCGGCCTGCTTGACCGGTTTGCGCTAGGAGACAAGGAGAACGAGTACGCCGGAAACCTCAGCGGTGGGCAAAAGCGGCTGTTGGAGATCGCAAGAAGCTTGATGGCTCGTCCCGTTCTGCTCCTGCTCGACGAGCCGATGGCAGGAGTAAATCCCACCTTCAGCCGCACGATCGAGCGGTACCTGGCGGAGGTCAACGAGGAGGGGGTCTCGATGGTGCTGGTCGAGCACGAACTCGACGTTGTGGAGCGACTCTGCGACTCGGTAGTCGTCATGGCGAGGGGCGAGGTCATCGCCCGAGGCGATATGTCCGATGTCCGTTCCCGGCCCGAGGTCCGGAATGCCTACCTCGTCGGCTGACCATGGTGGCCGTCCGGCGCCGCTGCTCGTCGTGCGCGACTTCTCCGCTGGTTACGGCGGGCCCCCGATTGTCTCGGGCATCAGCATCGACGTCGGCGCTGGGGAGGTCGTCACCGTCGTCGGGCCCAATGGCGCCGGTAAGAGCACCCTCTTGAAGGCGATCGCCGGTGTCCTTCGCAGCCGGAGCGGCATCGTGGAGCTCGACGGTGTCGACATCTCCCGCTACACGACGCCACAACTGGCGCGAGCGGGCCTCGGCTACGTGCCCCAGAGCCGGGAGGTGTTCGGCGACCTGACCGTCCTAGAAAACCTCGAGATGGGTGGGATCCGGATGCCAAAGGCCCGCGCGGCAGCGCGTATCGAGGAGGTCGTGACGGCGCTCCCGCTCCTCGGGACGATGATGAAGCGCCGCGCGGACAAGCTGAGTGGTGGCGAGCGCAAAGTGCTGGCCGTCGGTCGCGCGCTGATGGCGAAGCCGAAGATCTTCCTGCTCGACGAACCCACTTCGGGTCTGTCGGCAGAGCTCTCCACTCAGATCCTCAAGAACGAGGTGGCCGGTCTCGCGCGCGCCGGCACGGCGATCCTTCTCGTCGAGCAGAAGGCGCTGGCCGCGATGGAGGTATCGGACTGGACATACGTTCTTGCATCTGGCACGACACGCATCTCTTCGCCTGCCGCTGACCTGCTCCAGCGCCGCGACCTCGCGGATGTCTTCCTCGGGGAGGTCACAGAGACCGGCGTCGAACTCGCTGCCGGCAGTGATGAGCCGTGAACGGGGAGCTCGAATCCTGGCGATCTCCTAGGCCTTGACGCGCGGACCTCGGGCCGGCGAAAGGAGACCTCATGCCGACGCTCCCGGCAAGCCCGATCGATCAGCGCGCGCCGAGCACTGGAGCTCATAGAAACGCCCCGGCCGTCGAGTCGTCAGCGATCAGATGCCCGGGCCGTCCAGGACACGCGACGCTGGCGCGCGCGCAGCTCGTCCTCTTCGTCGCTGGCGCCACCTATCATCGGGGAAAGTCCTAACCGCAGGACCGCAGCGGGGTTTTCCCTTCAAGATGGCGGAAACGCCGCTGGACAAACGACGAGCGCCGGACGTATGGTGCGACGGTGATGAAGGTACGCATCGAGCAGGATCTCTGCATCGGCTCCGGGACCTGTGTCAGGCTGGCGCCGGGGGTGTTCGAGCTCGGCCCGGACGAGCTCGCCTTTGTGGTCGACCCTTCCGCGGCGGATGACGCGGCACTGGAGCGCGCGGCCGATTCGTGTCCCGCCGGCGCGATCTTCCTGGATGCGCCGGCCGGCGATGCCTAGCGCCGCCGTCATCACGGCGGCGCTCACCGGTCCGATCGCGACGAAGGTCGACAACCCCCACCTGCCGACGACGCCCGACGAGATCGCAACCGCCGCCGCGGATGCGCACGCCGCAGGTGCCGCCGTCGTTCACGTTCACGTACGCGACGAGGAGGGTCGCCCGACGGCCGATCTCGAGATCGCCCGGCGGACCGTCGGGCTGATCGCCGAGGCCTGTCCGGCTCTGGTCCAGCTCTCGACCGGGGTCGGGCTGACGGTGCCGTTCGAGGCTCGTGAGCGCCTGATCGAGGCGCGTCCGCGTATGGCGACTTTGAATGTCTGCTCGATGACGTTCGGGACGGGAGAGTTCCGCAATCCGCCGGACGGCGTGCGGCGGCTTGCGGACAGGATGCGGGAACTCGATATCAAGCCCGAGCTCGAGGTCTACGACACGGGACACCTGGAGGTCGCGCTGACGCTCCATGCCGAGGGTCTGCTGGCCGAGCCGCTGCAGTTCTCGTTCGTGCTCGGTGTGCGGGGCGGCGCCGCCGCAACGGCCGAGAACCTGCTCGCGATGATCGCCCGGCTCCCGGAGGGGGCGATCTGGCAGGTGATCGCGATCGGCCGCGCGAACCTCGAGCTGACCGCGATCGGGCTCGCGCTCGGTGGCAACGCCCGAACCGGGATGGAGGACACGCTGCTGCTCCGCCGCGGGGTCCCGGCGGGCTCGAACGCGCAGCTGGTCGAGCGGCTCGTGAGCGTAGCCCGTGCGCTTGAGCGAGAGCCGGCCGGTATCGAGGAAACCGGGCAGCGTCTGTCGCTCCCGGGTGGAGCATTCGCGCAGGCCGGCAACCCGTGACGCCGCCGACCACGGGCAACGACCTGCTCGTCGCAGGTGGGCATCTGCTGCGCCTGGACGGTTCGCTCGAGCGCGCGGACGTGTGGATCGAGGATGGCGCGATCGTCGCGGTCGGCGTCGGGCTGAAGCCCGGACCGGGAGCTCAGACGCTCGACGCGTCCTCGATGCTGATCGCCCCAGGATTGATCAACGCGCACATGCACTCGGGCGAGAACTTCAACCCGGGGGTGTACGAGAATCTGCCGCTGGACCTGTGGTTCGTGCGCTCACACCAGGTCACGCGCGACGAGCCCCCGAGCCGTGAGGCGATCTACGTGCGGACGCTGCTGGGCGCGATGTTGATGCTGCGCTCGGGCACGACGACGGCCGTCGACTTTCTCTACGAGGCCCCGCAGATCACGCTCGAGACGCTCGAGCCGGTGGTCGCCGCATACCGCGACGCCGGTATGCGGGCGACGATCCTGCTCGGCGTCGCCGACCTGCCGTACATGTCCTCTTTGCCGCTCACCGACGATGCCGCCGCCGGCGCGGCTGCGCTCGAGGCGCCGCCACCGACCTGCGAGCAGATCATGACGCTCGCGCGGGCGGCAGTCGACCGCTTCCACGAGCCAGGCGGCATGATCGGGATCGGGCTCGGTCCGTCGGCCCCGCAGCGATGCAGTCCGGAGCTGATGGAGCAGACGATGGCGCTCGCTCGTGAGCGCAAGCTCGTCTGGCAGACGCATGTGCTCGAGACGCGCACCCAGGTGCTGACCGCTCGTGAGCGGCACGACGGCCACAGCTTCGTCGAGGTGCTCGACGAGCGTGGGCTGCTGGGTGAGCGGGCGACGCTCGTTCACACCGTCTGGCTGACCGACCGCGACATCGAGATCATGCGCAGCACGGGTACTGCCGCGGTTCACTGCCTGCTCTCGAACCTGCGTCTGGGCGATGGGGTTGCGCGCCTCCCGGCTCTGCTGCGCGCGGGCGTGCGGGTTGCGCTCGGGACCGACGGCCGTGGCTGCATGGAAACACTCGACATGCTCGAGCTGGCTCGCATGACGGCGCTCATGCACAAGGTTCGCGGCGGCGATTACACCCAGTGGCCGACCGCCACGCAAGCGCTACGCATGGCTACCCGCGACGCGAGCCCGTGTGCCGGCCACGGCGAACATCTCGGCCGGATCGAACCCGGCGCACGCGGCGACCTGATCCTGATGCCGCGCGACGCGCCCGCGTTCACTCCGCTGCACCACGGCGCCCGTCAGCTCGTCTATGGAGCATCGGCGGGCGACGTCCACACCGTGCTCGTCGACGGGCGAGTCGTGGTGGCGGAGGGGCGCGCGCTCGGGATCGATCACCAATGGTTGATGGCCCGTGTCGAGCGCTACGCCGCGGAGGCGCTGGCCGGCGAGCGTGGCGCGGACGCCGACGTGCTCGAGCAGCTCGTGGGAGAGGCTTACGCGTGGGCCGACGAGCAGCCGCTCGAGCTCGATGCCTACCTACGTCGGTAGGCGCTCGGCAGCTGCTCGAGCACCTCGGCCAGCGTCTCGAGGCTGCGCAGGTTGTGGCCGGGAAGGAAGTGGTCGACGTGCCGCAGCGCGGTCGCCATCCCGATCGCGAGCGGCTCATAGCCCGGCTCGCCGGCCAGCGGGTTGACCCACACGACCGTGTGCGCCGCCAGCGCAAGACGGCGCATCTCCCGGTCGAGCAGGTCGATGTCGCCGCGCTCCCAGCCGTCGGACACGATCACCACGACTGCGCCGCGTATGAACCCGCGCGTACCGACGCGGTCGTTCAGCGCCTTGATGTTCTCGCCGATCCTGGTGCCGCCGGCCCAGTCGCGGACCTCCCTGCGAGCTGCCTCGAGCGCGCGGTCGGGGTCGGAGCTCCGCAGCTCGCTCGTGAGCCGCGTCAGTCGGGTGCCGAACGTGAACGCCTCGACCTTGCGGACCGGCGCGACGGCAGCCTGCATGAACATCACTAGCGCGCGCGCGTACGGCTCCATCGAACCCGAGATATCGACCAGGAACAGAAGCTTGCGCGCAGCGATCCGGGGACGCCGCCAGGCCCGGACGACCGGATAGCCCTCGGTCCCGAGCGCGCCGCGCAGCGTCCGGCGGCCGTCGAGCTGGGGTCCGCGCCGGGCCGGCCGCGTCCGGCGGGTCCGCCGCTGCGGGGTAGCGCGCGCGACCCGCGCGAGCAGCGCGCGTGCCCGACCACGCTCGTCCGGTGTGTAGTGCGCGAAGTCGAGCTCCCGCAGGCGCTCAACCGCCGAGAAGGTCATCCCGACGGCGCCGTCCGCCGCTCCGTCCGGCTGCTCGCCGGCAGCCTCGAGCAACTGATGCTGCCGGGCCGCCGCTGCTCGGGCCGGCTCGGGCATCGCCGGGGCCGGAGCCTGCCCTTGTTGTGGCGCGGCAAAGCCCGCGGGCTCGGCGCGCACGCCACGCCAGAAGCTCGCGAATGCATCGTCGAACGCCGTGACCTGGTCCGCGCGCGAGATCATCGTGCAGCGCATCGCCCAGTAACACTGCTCGCGAGAGGAGAGGTCGATCGCGTCCAGCGCCAGCAGCGCATCCTGCAGGCGAGCCGCTCCGACGTCGATGCCGCCGGCTCGCAACAGGCGCGCGAATGTCGCGAGCTTCGCCAGCACGCGCTCGCCGTCTGGAAGCGACTGGCTCAAGCGCTTGCCAGCACCTGCTCGGCTTGGCGCCGGCACTCGGCGACCAGGTCCGCGACGCCGAGCTCGTGCACGCGATCGGCGTCCTCGTGGGACTTGACGATCGCGCCCAGCGTCGCGTCCACCAGCTGGGGGTCGAGCTCATGCCGGCCTTGGGAGAGGAGCGCGCCGACCCAGTCGAGAGTCTCCGCGACGCCGGGCGCCCGGCTGAGCTCGGCGCCTCTGAGACCTTCGACGAACGCAACCGCCTGCGCCGCCAGCCGCTCGGGTACGCCCGGCACCCGCACGCGTACGATCGCGATCTCGCGCTCGAGCGACGGATAGCCGATCCAGTGGTAGAGGCAGCGGCGCTTGACCGCGTCGTGCAACTCGCGCGTGCGATTCGAGGTCATCACGACGACCGGCCGCTCGCGCGCCACGAACGTCCCGATCTCAGGGATCGTCACCTGGAAGTCGGACAGCAGCTCGAGCAGCAAGGCCTCGAACTCGTCGTCGGCGCGATCGATCTCGTCGATCAGCAGCACCGGCGCTCGATCGTGCTGATGGTCGATCGCTTCGAGCAGCGGACGTCGCAACAGGAAGTCGGGCCCGAACAGGTCCTTGACGCTGTCCGGCCCCGAGGCGCCGGCGGCGTCGAGCGTCCGGATGTAGAGCATCTGCCGCGCGTAGTTCCAGTCGTACAGGGCATGGGCCACGTCGAGACCCTCGTAGCACTGCAGGCGGATCAGACGGGTGCCGAGCACGTCCGCGAGGACCCGCGCGCACTCAGTCTTGCCGACCCCCGCCTCGCCCTCCAGCAGCAGCGGCTTGCGAAGCGCGAGCGCCACCGAGATCTCCGTCGCGAGCCCGCTGTTGGCGAGGTAGCTTCGCGCTTCGAGCTCCGCGGTCAGCTC
>Ga0182024_10008274_pt1 | contig 22023 bp, 15 predicted proteins | sample P32metaG_FD_120480 | JGI IMG/M metagenome (GOLD analysis project Ga0182024, IMG submission 120480) | Permafrost microbial communities from Stordalen Mire, Sweden - P3-2 metaG (Illumina Assembly) | ecosystem: Environmental > Terrestrial > Soil > Wetlands > Permafrost | place: Sweden: Stordalen...
TGCAGGGTTCCTGCCGTGGACACCCCCCAGAAATTGTTCGGCGTCGGCGCATGCCAGATCGTTTGCCCATGCGAGCCGATCAGGTCCACATGATCGACTAATTGGCGAGACTGCTTGATCACAGTCAGGGCAGCCTCGGCGAAAACCTCGCCCAGCGCCGTATTAAGCAAGCAGACGTGCTGCCAGCTAATCGATGGCGCCGCTACAGTGGTCTGCAACTTGCGCTGAAACGCAGGCTCGAATGGATGCAGCACGCTGTGTATGAGCTCGATTTGCAAGTCGATCGGGCCAACGTCGTTCGCGCCAACGGTCCGCGGTCCAATCTTGAAGAGAGCGGCATCAATGCCGTCCATAGATGTTCCACTGTTCAAGCCGATAACGTTCAGTTCACGCATATTTGCATCCTCTAGAAAGCAGCAGGCAATGGCAATTGCTCTGGGGGCTCCGGCGTTCCGCCCGCTTCGGTGCGGGCAAGACACCCACGCCCAAGCAATAACCTGAGGCTGAATGATGATAAATATAACCGCTTACTGGAAGCGTGACGGCGAACACGCGTTAAGAATCGTTTGTGACAACCACTGTTTAATCCTAAACATCGCAAATACAATCCCTGAGCCCAGTGTAAGATCTGCACACAGTGCTGCACTTCAACCGGGTGGAAACTAATGGTTAGCAACAAATCGCTTGATTACCAGAGCGTCGGCATGACGCAAATGTCCATCGGCAGAGGCAAGGCGACACGCCGCGCCTACGGATTCGACGAGATCGCTCTGGTACCGGGCTCGACCACTATCGATCCTGAATTATGCGACGTCTCCTTTGAGCTTGGTCCACACAAGTTCGCGATGCCGATTATGGCCAGCGCGATGGACAGCGTCGTCGACGCCAAAATCGCAGGCGAGCTCGGCAAGCTCGGTGGATTAGCGGTGATGAATTTGCAAGGATTGCAGACGCGCTACGCCAATCCCGACAATGCATACGAGCAAGTGACAAAATGCGACAACACCAGTTTTGTCGAGCTGATGCAGAAGCTCTACAGCACCCCGGTGGATGAGAATCTGATCGCGCAAAGAGTGGCGGAAATCAAGGCAACTGGCGTAATTACAGCGGTTTCAGTCACTCCCAACTTTGCGGAAAAATATGGACCGATTGCAGTCGAAGCGGGATGCGACATACTTGTTGTACAATCAACCGTGACCGGCATTGAGCACCGTTCGGTCCTCGGGACGCCAAGCCTGAACTTAGCTAAGTTCTGCAAAAAAATTGGTGTGCCTGTGATTGTGGGAAATTGCGTTGCATACGAAACAGCACTTGAGTTGATGGAGACCGGAGTCGCCGGAATCCTCGTCGGCGTGGGGCCAGGGGCTGCGTGTACCTCGCGAAGCGTGCTCGGAATAGGCGTGCCAATGGCCACTGCCATTGCTGATTGTGCCGCAGCCAAGAAGGCTCATGCAGCCCGTTCTGAAACCATGCCAATGATCATTGCCGATGGTGGCATGGTCACCGGCGGGGACATCTGCAAAGCGATCGCCTGCGGTGCTGATGCCGTCATGATCGGCTCGCCGATCGCCAGAGCAAAGAGCGCACCGGGCCGCGGTTTTCACTGGGGCATGGCGACGCCCAGCCCGGTCCTTCCTCGCGGAACCCGGATCAAAGTCGGAACCACCGGCACGCTGGAAGAGATCTTGCTCGGACCGGCACATATCGACGATGGCACACAAAACCTGATCGGCGCGCTGAAAACGAGCATGGGCACTCTCGGAGCGGGAACGCTGAGAGAGATGCAAGACGTAGAGGTAATCATCGCCCCCTCAATTCTTACCGAAGGCAAAGTATTCCAAAATGCACAACATTTAGGAATGGGACGGTCATAACTAACTAGCCCCTGGAGGTGGAGAAAGTATGTCCGATTTTCGCAGCAGAATTATCTCTCTCAGTATCGCAGTCAGCAGTACATGCGCCGCAGCAACCGCGGACTCAGTGGCGCCGCCACAACCGGCGCCTTCTGCGCCTGCCACCATCGGCGATGCACTGGTCAAAGCCGGAGCAATTCCGCTCACGTCAAGCACAATTGCCGACGTCGCAGCAGCAGTGGCGCCGGCGGTGGTCAACATCGATGTGAACAAGTCTGTGTCGCAATCCGCTATGCAAATGCCGCCCGGTTTTCCATTCAGTGGCCCAGGCTTCGAATATTTCTTCAACGGCCAACGCGTTGCACCAAACCAAAACGGCGCCGGCGCGCCCGCGCCAAAGATCGTGCACCAAGCTAAGGGCTCAGGTTTCATCGTGCGTCCGGACGGTTACATTGTCACTAATGCACACGTAGTACGCGGTGAATCCAAAATCAAAGTCACCCTCAACGACAAGCGCGTCTTCGACGGAACTGTTGTTGGAATCGATGGATTTTCAGATCTGGCAATAGTCAAAATCAATGCCAAAGACCTGCCGACTGTCACCATTGGCTCATCGAAGGATTTGCGCCCGGGCGAATTTGCTATTGCCATCGGCAGTCCCTATGGTTTTGACCATTCCGTCACTTTGGGCATCATCTCGGCTGTCGGAAGGACCATATTGGATATCAACGGCAACATCAACTTCATTCAGACAGACGCGGCAATTAACCTCGGCAATTCGGGTGGTCCATTGTTGAATCTCGCCGGTGAGGTGATCGGGGTCAATGACGCCGTTGAAACCAGAGCGCAGAACATCGGATTTTCTATCCCCGCCGACATCGCCAAAAGCGTGGTGAATGAGCTAATCGAGCACAAGAGCATCCAACGTCCATGGCTAGGCATCTCGATGCAAGAAGTGGATGGGACTGTGGCGAAGAGCCTTGGTTTGCCCGTAGCAACCAAAGGTATATTGATAGCTGGCTTCATTCACAATAGTTCTGCCCAGGCAAGCGGTTTAGAACAGGGAGACATTATCCAGAAGATCGACGGCAAAGATATGGAGACCGCCAAAGAAGTGCGGGACCTCGTGCTCACGCACAAGCCGCAAGACACGCTTCACTTTCTGGTATTACGGCGAAATTTGTTGAAGCCAGTTCCCATTGTCATCGGTCAGTATCCGGATAAGCCGGTTACAGGTCACGATGACGACGATGAAGACTAGCCATCGCCATCAAACATCCAAATATTGCGGTGGTTCTTTCGAAACGATCAACTGCCTGGCGAAGTCGAGATCGAGATAGGCGGCGCGAGCCAGCCTGCTAGCCTCAGACAGATTGTTCCTCGCTGCTTCAGATATAGCATCGCTGAAGTAACGATGACAGGCAGCAAGATGTTTTTCTGCTGAATCATGCTGATGCGTCTTCGTGCGTTTCAACAACTTTTTCAATCGCGACAACAAGTGAGCGAAATCTTCCACTCGAGCAGACGCTGCAATCGGCGCCGTTTGCGCTGTTTTCTCGACCATCCGTTCGGCAAACTTCGCCTCGAGCATTCCACCGGATGCGGCCGTTTCGCAACCTTGTTCATCCTGCTCGATCAACCGCTGGATGCTAACTCTGAGGTTCCGTTCGGCATTGCCCAGATGCGAGCGCGCGGTTTCAGAAACGAAGGCACCATCAACTTCAAACCGTTGCTTGCAATCATGAATATAGTCGGCCAGCTCCTTCGCCTTAAGCGATGCTTTTGAGCCTGCCTTCTTCGGCAATCTGATTTCGGCGAGTCTTTCATGATTGTCCACGTTGATGTTAATCACAGTTGCATGCAATAACAGCAAACCACCTTCTGCCGTACTGGTAGCCGACTCCGTTTCGGACTGGTTGGCTGCCTTCAATGCCTGATTGAATAGCACTGCTACGCTGACGAGGTCCTTGCGATCCTGGTCGGACAGCACACAGTTGTTGTACTCAATTGCCATTTTGGTTTGCGTGATCGCCTCGCAAAACGATTCCAGCAAACAGTACAAGCTCCCTTCAGCAAAATCTGATTGGTAGTCGGCATCATTGGGCACCATTTGCAAATGTGCGAAATGCAGATGGAGTTCCCCTTTCTCTAAAAACTCGTCGCACTGATCAAAGTCCTCTTCCATGTAATGTTCGAGGGCATGCTTGTAGTTGCGATCGGCGCGTTCAACATGGCGCAGCGCCACTGTTGCGCAAAGATCGTCTCGTTCCTTAAGACTCTGGTACTGCTGCGTGATTGAATTGACGAGCACCTCCAGCCTCTTCTGAATTGAACGCCTGAGCTGCCAGTCGTCATAACGCAGTTTCATCCTGTTGAGCATGTGCACGTTAGCTTGCCTGACTTTGCTTGAGCGCTTGGCTAAACTTCGAAAGCTCGGCTTCGAGTTCCCGGAAATACCGTTCAATCAGTTTGTCCAGCGGCACCTGAACGTCGTTCAGTTCCAAATAGTCGCTCTCTCCCAACAGATGCTCGATCGTCTCGGCATCGAAAATCTGCCGCCCGAATTTGATGTGCAACCAGGAGATGCCGGCTAATCTCAAAGCATCCTCCGGGTCCTGGCGAAACAAGCTGGCTGACGCAGCGTGCAGCTCATCGCTGGCACAGTTGATAGCTTCGGCCACGACTGGACTTTGCCGGTAGGTGGCAGTCTCGTAATCTTTGATCAGTTGGGCATGAATAACCTGGAGTTTTGCCAGCCTTTCGACGGCGATCGCCTTCTTTCCATGCGCCTTCGCCATCGCCGAGCGAAGCATCTGGACGCAGTCGCTCGCTGAGTAGTCTTGTGGCAGTTTCTCCAGCTGCGTGGTCGCCTGGGCGAGCTTCTGAGCGGCAATAAGCTTCTGCTGCAGTTCCGGCTTCGTTGCGGTGGACTGCTTTAACCGCTGGCTCAGTCTGTCGACTTGTTCGTTGATGCCGCCGTCGTAAAGCCCTTTCAGGCGACTCCAGATACCATGGAGCCCAGCCAGCTTTTGCACTAGCGTTTCTTTGTCTGACCGTCTGTTCGGCATTACTAAAAACCGTTCCCAGAATTTCGAACCATCATAAGTAAACTCCTCTTACTATCAATTCCCCGATCGCTTCAGCAAAAGAATAGATTTTAACGCCTGATCCGCTCTGATTAATTCTTATTCGCTCCGTCGGCTTCGTCCCTCGCCGCCTCCGCTCTGTCCTCGCTTCGGCTGCGACGGCTCCTCGCCGCCTTGCCTTCGCTGACGACCTCGATCAATTCTGAATCACTGATTTCCTCCCTCGCTTGCGCCGTTCAGAATTGGCATAGCCATCGTTATCCCCAGTGATCTTTTTCGCCAGGGACTTATAATCGAGAAGAATCTACTGAGAGCGAGTCTTATGTATGCAGAGCAGCGGCGTCACGCTCAGTCAAATACAAAATTACATTAGCCAGTTGCAGAAGGGGACGAGCGGCGACTGCAACAAAGAGGCGATCGCACCGGCAATCAGACAACTCTATGAGGCGCTCGGTCACGGTCCGCCGGAAATAATCTGGTGTGCCAGTCCGACGCAGTTTACAAATATGCCGCAGCTCCATGCTGCGCTTGCAAAACTGGAGAACAGCAATGCTGTTTCGAGAGCTGCTTTAGTTCGAAGATATAAGCGATCTGGCAAAAAACTCAAAATTGCCGGCGCTTCTGAATTTTGGACTGACATAGAGAAGTATTGCGCGCGTCAATCGACGGACCTTCGTCCCCCCGAAACGCTGTTGTCTTCAGCAATTACCGTCAACATCGTCAGGTCACTGATGTCGCGCCTTTCCGAACAAGCGGAAGAGAAGCTGGGTTTGCACGCGCGGCAGTTAATCGAAAGCCAATTCAGAGCTCAGTTTTCGAAACCGTCGCCGGCAATGCTGAAAGATCTATGTGAGCGCCTGGGTGCGCATTCCTATTCGAGGGATCTGGCTTATGAGCCGGCAGTTGTCTCCGCCTCTGGAACCAGCGCCGTAAATGATGGTGCGACTTCAGAGCAAGCTGTCAGTCTCAGACCCTACACAATCTTTTTGGCTAACAGGGCCTGGGGCATCTGGGACGTCTTACCGGCGATGACGTTTGATTGCATGCGCGCAGCAGTTACAGATCAAGCGCTTTTCGCACAAACGGAGAACGCCCTTCTCGATATCTGGGTAGGGCTGTTCAAGGCAGCATGCGCCTATCTTTTCTTTGAAAATCTATGTTATGTCTGTCCATATCCGTTGCGTCAATCGCTCGACGATTTCGGACGCTTGCACGGCAGCACTGGGCCGGCAGCCGAGTTTAGCGACGGGCAAAAAATGTACTATTGGCAGGGAAGACCGATAAACGAAGATCTGATCACGCGCAAATTTCTGATTACACCAATCTCAATTGATCTGCAGTCAAACGTCGAGAAACGCAGAATAATGATGGAGATTTATGGTTTCGAAAAGTACCTGCGCCATGCGGGCGCGAAAAAAGTTCATAAGGATGAATATGGAACGTTGTACAAAAGACGTCCCTGGCTCGATCGAGATCCGATAGTGGCGGTGGAAGTGACGAACTCAACGCCGGAACCGGACGGCACCAACAAACACTATTTTCTGCGCGTTCCACCGACCATCAACACTGCACGAGAGGCAGTAGCGTGGACATTCGGATTGGCGGCCAACGAATATGAGCCTCAGGTCCAGACTTGATTGTGTTCAACGTGTGCACTCGTCTATTGGTGCAAATTTAGCGGTGTTGTCTAATGGCTTGCCACCGAGTTTGATGGCATGAGCGTTTTCTTCCAGGAGTGGCGCAACCAAATAGGTTCCATCGTCATAGCTATTTCAACTGGACGGCGGGAATTGGGCAGAAACGTACTTGTGATTCGAAAAGACGCTTGCGATCGCGGCTGCGGCACTGAAGCTTCACTGCCAGCATGTGCTTTCCCAGCCAAATCTGAACGCTCGTGCCAATTGGGCAGAAATTTCTCGGGGCCAAAGTGTTTGCTCCTCTCAGCCACGTTATGTCTGAAATTCGGCTGCAGCTCGAATTCGCCCAGCGGATTTGATCTTCGAGGGGTGTTGGTTGTTTCAAAACGAGCTTTTCTTGCTCGTCCGAACAAGGTAGGCAGGAGGCTGCCGCGATAGACAAAGGAGGGGGAGCAGATGGCGGAGGCGCCGCTGTTCCTGTAAGCGCGTGCCACCCGATTGGCATTGGGCACGAAAGTACTTTCCTGTACTATGCTGAGTTGAAACAGCCGTTCCATACGAATTTCAACGACCCTCTCCGTCATGCATTTGCGAACACATTGCAGCAGTATTTGAGTTGCTTTCTGTAAGTTCACCCCTGCGCATTGGTTCTGGTCGGGACGAAGCGCATCTGGATCGACAATATCGGCACGAGCAGCCTCAACCCGCGGCAGCGGCATCGGAAACAGCGGCAGATCAGAGAGCGTTCGCTGACGCCTTTGATGCCGGAAGTTGCGAATCAGATTGGTGGCTCCTGAACCGGCAACATCAGCAGGGTCGAAACTAATATCATTGCGACACGCCTGGGTCAACTCGTTTTGTTGGATATGGTTTGTCGGCCTGGAAGACCGGAAAATCATGTCAACCAAACATTGGGCCGCTAGAATATCAGCTGGTTGAGGAGCGGCGAATGCGAATGGCGTGATTGCGGGCAATGCGTTGATTGCTTGCATCAATGTTTCTCCCGTTTCTTTCTGGTGCCGCAGGTCATGGTAATTACGTCGCGTCTCAACAAGTCCTGCGGACTTGTTCCGATTCGATTTCATAAGGGCTCCATTAGCATAGAGCCGCCGCCGTTACAAACGCATTTCATTCCATCACCGCCAGCCTCCGGCTGTTTCGCAGCAAAAACGCTTCGCAAAAGTGGATCTGGTGGCAGGTTCTGCACACCTACCTGGATCGGCCTATGACTTAGAAACACATATGTTGCTTGTCAGCATCAAACAACGTGCCAGCCAAATCATCGCAAAACCTTTGTGCCGCAAAGGTCTATAGCACAAGAGCGCTTTTGTCATGATCGCCATCTCGGGAAACACATATGTTGCTAACTCATAGGCTAACTGAGAGAGCTCATGCTGGGACACGATCTGAGGATTCCCTTATCCCTACTGCCACAACTTTGCCAGTGTTTCGCCATCGTGGTGCCATGGATGCGCCGCAGAATAGCATGAACCAAACCCAGGCACCGAACAAAATACGCAATGCCAATTGCGTCCCTAACTCGAATGCATGGAGCTGGCCGGATCCTTCAGGAGTGAGACATGGACAATCGAGTGCAACACGATCTGCAGGTCGCTAAAGTCGTAGACGATGCTCAGGCACACGCCACACCGCAAGTGGTGAGAGATCTCGTGCTGCTTTCGCGTTCAGAGACAGTTGAGGCGTTCCGCGCCGACCTAAAGCATATCAATGAATCTGTGGATTTGAAACAGCTTGGTCTAAAGCAGTTTGGCATCGATCTTTCCTCCCTCGATTGGTCTGCGGGCTCCAAAGGAAATCCGGTAGCGACTGCTGGGGCAGCTGCACACCGGCAGAAACGATCCGCCGATCAGGTCACCCACCACGGAACATCAACAGCTTCATCTCGCGAAGGAGTTCCAGAAAAGCCACCAGCTCAAAATGAAGTGACTCCGCGATCGAGAGCTTTCACTCCGGCTGACACGCCAGGATGGCTGAGCGCATTAAACGGTGGACCAACACCGCCAGAACTAGCGAATATCCACAGTCCAGCAGATGCCGCGCGATACATAACAGAACATCCTCAACAAGCCGATGTGATTATGAAAACATTGAATGCGGCTACAGGTCGAGAGAAATACCTTACGGCGGTAGCATGGGGCGAGATCCAGGCCGATCGTAATGGTGGCACACTGACCAAGGAGCTAGTGCAAAAGCTCAGTCATAGCGGCAATGCAGGCGATCAGTCCATGGCAAAGTATTTACTCTCACCAGTGAATGATGGAACGGGCAGATCATTCTTCGATGCCATGAGTGATGTCAACGCTACTCACGGGCAATATCTGAGCGTTTCGTTGCAACATCTCAACGACGTCTATCTCGACGGGCTGAACCAACAACTGCGACACTGATGCACTGATTCTGATCCGAGAAGCTGGACAAAGGAAAAATAAAGAACGTCTTCTTACAGACCTTGCATGAACCGCTTGTCGGAAACGACGAAATTGTGGAGATAGACCCGGCGATTGACACGCTTGCTGCGACACTCGGAGTTCCGAAAGCCGCATCCGGATTGGAAAATGCAAGATAACAGCCGGTCCGAATTCAGAATTAATGCGCAGTACGTATTTTCCCCATCCCTGCCTTGACTTTAGAGGCATAAGATTCTGAGTTGCAGTTACAAAGTTCACTCCCGGCGCATCGATTATTACCCAGCGCGGCCACGCGCTACGCAACACGACTAGGTTTAGCGTGTAATTTGTGCATCATTCTTTCCTTACCGCACTACAGCTTGCGCTGTGGTCATGCGCGAGCGCGGACAGCAAGCCATTCATCCAGAGGTACTTCCTAATGAGCAATGATTCTTGTGGTCCAAATGACCAGTTCCATCCTCGTCTAAATCAACAAGAAGGCAGCAATCAAGCCAACAATAGAATGTTCGAAGACAGTAGCAATGGGTCTTGTGGTTTCAAATCACAAGGATTCGGTCATCAAGGCTTTGGACCCGGACGCAGTAATTACCAGAGTAATTTTGACGGCGAGCAGGGAGAGTATTCTTCCTCTAGTCATGGTGGCCGATGGAATGAGGAAGATCGGCATCATGGCAGAAGATTCGGGCGTGAGGAACGAGAGCACCGTTGGGACCGCGAAATGGAGTTCGGGGACCGGGAGGGGCGCGAGCATCACCGTGGCGGTCGATTTCACCACAGAGGCGGTGCCGAATCGTCGCTTGCCAATATGGATCCTGCTTCCTTATATAACTTCAATGGTGCCCAGAATACCGCCTATGATTTCAACGGAAACACAGGCGCTCCTTATAGCGTTTCACCTGATGCCGGCGCAGCAGTAATTCCTGCCGCAGCAGATCAATATAGTCCTGTCGGAGCAGATCAAAATGCGCCCGTTAATCAAAACGCGCCAGTTACCGGAGATCAATCCGGCCAACCAGCCGTCGACAATACTCTTATAGCAATCGCCCATGATGCGCAAACAAAGATGTCCCCGGCCGGGTTCAACAATTTTGTCGCCGCGGTGGAATCCGCTGTAGCATCTGGTCAGGGCGCTGACGATGCCACCATTATGCAACAGGTGATGGCGCAACTGCAGCAGCAGGGCACTTCCCAAGCCGATCTTGCCGCCCTGCAGACAGTCGTTCAGACAGATCTTGCCAACGGGCAAGCAGCGCCGAATCAACCGCCTGTTGATGCAACGTTGACACAAATTGGGCAGGACGCACAGTCAACCATGAGTGCTGATGGATTTAACGCCTTTGCCCAGCAAGTACAAACCGATCTCCAGAAAGGACAACCGACTGACACTGCTACTCTCATGCAGCAAGTAGTCGGCGAATTGCAGCAAGCTGGAACCATGTCCCAAGCTGACATGACTGCGTTGCAAGCCGCGGTTCAAAAAGATCTCGCGGCCGGACCAACCGCGAATAATCAACCGACTGCTGATGCAACGTTGACACAAATTGGTCAGGACGCGCAATCAACTATGACCGCGGATGGATTTAACGCATTCGCACAGCAAGTGCAAACCGATCTCCAGAATGGACAACCGACTGATACTGCTACTCTCATGCAGCAAGTGGTCGGAGAATTGCAGCAGGCTGGAACCATGTCCCAAGCTGACATGACTGCGTTGCAAGCTGCGGTTCAAAAAGATCTTGCCGGCGCCGCACCAACCGCGAACAACCAACCGCCTGTTGATGCAACGTTGACACAGATTGGTCAGGACGCGCAGTCAACAATGACCGCGGATGGATTCAACGCATTCGCACAGCAAGTACAAACCGATCTCCAGAACGGTCAACCGGCTGATACTGCTACCCTCATGCAGCAAGTACTCGGTCAGTTGCAGCAGGCGGGAACCGTGTCCGCAGCCGACATGACAGCATTGCAAGCAGCGATTCAAAAGGATCTAACTGCCGCTGCGCCCGCTAATGCCACTATTCCAACAGACACAATTCCGGATGCAACAGGCGCAGCTGGGTTGAATCTCGGTAACCCTACAAACAACGCAGCGGCAACGACAGACAATGGCACACAACCGACTGTCGACGCGACCGTCAACCAAATCGGAGTTGATGCTCAGCAAGGCATGACACCAGACGGATTCAACGCTTTCGTCACGCAACTGTCCACTGACATGCAAAATGGTCAAGGAACAGATGATGCGACCCTGATGCAACAGGTATTTACGCATTTGCAACAAGCTGGAACGGTCTCTCAAGCAGATCTGACCGCACTGCAAAACGTCATGCAAACGGATTTGCAAGCTGCTGCCACTGCCAATGGACAGACACCTGTCGCACCAGCAGGAAGCTGACCGCAGTGGGATTGATAGTACGCCATCCTATTGAGACACAACGGATTGTTTCAGTGCTTTGGCGACTATTGCTGCCACGTCAGAATGGTCTGCATCCTCTAGCTTGAGGAACGTCTGGAGTCTGAGAATTTCGGCCGCGAGTTCAGAGCGAAAACTGGGATCTCGCGGACGCTTTTCGATGAATCCAAGATCCACGTTCAAGCGTGCTTCCGATATGAAAACGTTCGCCCATCCGATGATGGTGTCAGCCCAGAGCAACGGCATTGCATAATATCCGCGCTCACGTTTGGCCTGTGGAGTATAGGCTTCGAAACGATAACGCCATCCCCACAAGTGCTCAAATCGTCGGCGATCCCAGACCAGCGGATCGAACGGTGCAAGGAACCGCACGCAGCGAGGCACCTCGGTATGTGTTCTCTTGGGCGGCGTCAACACATACGTGATTCCATCTATGGTTGCACTGAGCAGCTCACCGGCGTGGTGCAGCTCGTCCAAGATTGTCCGTGCGTTACCAAGGCTGGGTGCGGAATGACGAATGCGGCTGAGGGTTTCCACAAAACTCTGTTGCGGCACCGGCGCCAGGATGTTTGCCACCACCATGACTAATTTTCTGCTGCGCTCCATCGGTGATATCACCTGGCTAAACGGCGGCGCGGGCTGATACACTCTGATTCCTTTTTCGCGCCTTGCTATTCTCAAGAGTCCGCGATAATGCAGATCTTCCAGTGCCCGTGTTGTCACCTTGGAGTGCCCGCCCCAGGCGTTGATGGTTCGGTCTCTTCCGAAGTGCTCTTCCAAATCCCTCGGATGCATTTCGCCGAATCTGCGCAGAGTGTCGAGGATATTCTTCTCAAGCCTGGTCAAGTCCTTTGTATCTCGTGGATGCAACAACTGCCAGACTGGTCGAGGAAGAAACCCGTAAGCATAAAGAACGTCTTCCTCAATGTCGAGCGACGAGTATCGCCGCTCCAGATCACCTGCACGATAATCTTTGACTCGATGACGCAGGATCAAATCTTGCGCCGCCGCCGGAGCCCGAATTGGATCCGCTTGCACAAATCCGAGCTTCTCGATGGCACCTTTCAGTTTTGTAGGAGGGAAAAGCGAATGCGTAATCGCGTGTGCTCTAACATCCTGGATACTGGACATGATCATCGGAATCCTTCATCAATAAATACTGGCTCAACGCAACTGCAGCTTTACAATAACAAAAAGCGCGCTCACACAAAGCTGGCAAATGGTTACGGGGATTCCATAGCGCAGGAACTTGGCAAACGTGATACGGGAGCCAGCCCGCGCGCAAATACCGCAGGCAACGATGTTTGCGGACGCCCCGAGCAAGGTCAGGTTGCCGCCTAAGGTGACTCCCAGCAACATTGCATAGAAAAAGACAAGAACCTCACCTGGCATTTTGGCGGCACCATGTGTAAGCAATTCCTGGCTAGCAAGACCGGCGCTGACGAGATAGCTCTTCACGAGCGGCGCCGTGGTTGCCATCAGCGGTGCGTTGGGGACAAAGCCGGAGAACAAGCCAAATGAAGCCAGCACCGTTAGAGACGCCACCAACACGTTCCCCCCCAGTACCTTAGCCATTGTTGTACCGAGAAGACTGATCGCACCAGAGGTCTCAAGTCCCTGCACAAGGATAAATATGGATGCAAGAAACACAATAGTCTCCCAGTCGATGTCCTTGATCAGATCGTCAACAGAGTCCAGGCGGCTCAGGTGAACGACCGTGAGCGCCAACGTGGCAAATGATAGACAGGATAGCTGAGGTGCGATAGGAGACGGAAGAGTGTCACCAATAACAAAGAACAAAACCATCAGCCCCATTATGGCAAGCAGCAAGGCAAGGACCACAGGTCTTGCAATTGCGGGCACACCGCTGACCTCTCCTGGTCCTTGCGGAAGCACCTCGAGCTCTTGGTGCCAGATGTCGCGAAACACAACTGGCAGCAGCGCGATCAGGGTCAGAATCGCCAGCATTGCTCCTGCAGTCATCCTTTGCATGTAACCCAGAAACGTCTCGTTCATAGCGCTGGCGCCAATGTAAGTGGCCGGGTCGCCGATGCTGGTCAAAAGACCAGCGCTATTTGCGGCAAAGACCGCCAGCATCATCAGCGGTGCGATATCTATCTTGAATCGGCGCCCAGCCTCGATAATCACCGGTGCAAGCAAGATGATTGCTATTTCGTTGGGCAACACGCTGCTTACACAGATGGTGAGCAAGACAATGCCGACCAAGAGCCGCCAACCTTTTCCTTTTAACAAACTGACTAACTTCGCGCTCAGCCAATCGAAAACTTTGGTTGGTGCAAGCGCGCGAGTTACGACCATGCCGCCGATCAATAGGGACAGCACAGGGTCGGCTGCAATACGGGCAGCCGAGTGCTCGGCTGAACCGATCACGCCACTGAGGTAAAGAATCGCCGTGCCAAGCAGACTGGCCACCACCATCGGCAACAAGTCGAATGCAATTGCAATTATAACCGCCAGGAACACGCCGACTGAAAGATATAAGTGCCAGTTCAAAGCCATGGTCATCACACCTGATGCTCGTGCCGCCGTCAATTGTCGCATGAACTGTCACGCACAAATTGCTGTGGGCGATATGCGAACTGACAACTTCAATACGACAGTTTTCACGCGCTCGATTGCCGATATCGGCCGCACCATAGGACATGCACTCCTATTTCGATCACTACCTTCTAGCGCCAGCATTGATGAAAAAGATGATCGTCGACCACAAAACGTTTCCCTGACGATTCGAACTCTGGGAAAGTAAAGCAATCAGCCACTTTCCACAGCTTCAGGCATACCCAGCTTGTCGAACCAGCGAGCAATCAGTCTGTCAGCTCATTACATTCACATGTCGATCGTGTGAACTCTGATTGGGCTGATGCCGCAAAGATGAACCGGAGGTTCCAACCTTGTTTATCCAGAACAGATTATTATAAAGATCGAACGGGTTGGAAGGCAAGGCTGAAGATCGCCTCAATGCAGTCAGTGATAACTTCAATAGTCTCATGGCGAAATGGTGCAGTTGACTTAATACATGCGATGGTGCTTACTAGTTTCAAGCGTGACCATTGTGACAGCAGCCTATGCGCCTGCTGCCTTTCCACAAAAGCGCATGAATCCGCAAAACACATGGGCCGCAATCAGCCGTGTGGGCCACGTTGATAGAGAACAACGTCTCAATCCCGACAAAACGTGGTTGTTTGCCATTGGTATTCTAACCTTCTCAAACAACGCTTCATGGAGTACCAACAATCGGCGGGACTGCCAAATCGTTTCACTGTTCAAACAGCGAGGCTTGCCGACAGACCACATCGACTATATAGCGGACCGCGAGGGAACGCTTCAAAATATCAAGAACAAATTCGGCCATTTTCTAGAACGAACGCAAGCAGGAGATTTTCTTGTCCACTACTATACCGGGCATGGTGGCTACGGCTCCTTCGAGACTACCAATGGCGGAACTTACAACCATGCGTGGATTGCAAAACAGATTGAAAGCAAGTTCCACGGAGATCAAGTGCTGTTACTGGGCGATTGCTGCTGCCAATCGGGCTCTCTTCAAGATGTCGTGAAAAACGCTAGTGGACCGATTGCGTTCGCCTGCCTCACATCTTCATCAAGGAAGCAATCGGGAAATGGGAATTGGACATTTAGCCAGGCAGTTCTTGATGGACTCCGAGGAGAGCCTTACGTAGACCTGAACAAAGACGGTTATATAACGATTGATGAGATTGCCGATCATGTAAAACACGACATCCTGTTTTACGAACGCAACCGTTCGATCTATAGAAAGACACCTAATTTCAACGGAAAAATGATCGTGGCGCAGGCAAGAAAAACAAGCGTACCAGCGCCTGAACCCGTCAAGGTTTGGTATCACGGCCAGTGGTGGAGAGCTAAGTTAATCGATCGTCTGAAAGGCAAAGGGCGAATTCGCTGGATTCAACTAGGCTATGATTCACCCAAACAGGATGTCTGGATTGGGCTGAAACACATACGTCCGCTGTCGGAACCAAATTAATGGTTCGCTCTCAGGAACTTAATTTGACCTGGATCGAGATCAATGGAATTGCGCACTGCTTTAGATTTGGGGTTTCCTGCCTGTGCTAGAAAAATGAGATTGCGAGGAATAGCCTTAATCAGATGAGGGCTGGATTGATGGACTTTGGTTTCGATGAACAACAACAACAAGAGCTGAATCTTCGCGTTACAGCGTCTAACGCAAAGATGCCGTCGGAAGAACTTATCAATCGCTCAGTCCCGAGCAAAAGAAAATGGCGCAGGAAGGCGCTTTGAACGGCTCAAAAAATGCTTTTCAAAAATGGAAAATTTGACGCCGGAAGCGAAGCTGATCCGCTCTGTGTCTCCGCAAGGAGTTGAGCTTGCGGCTTCCCAGACATGCTCATGCTTCTTTGTACATTTCCACCACACTTTCTCTCTTGAATGTGGTGCCACGTCGCTCGGTTTCAGCTCACCATTTCTGTCGGTGTGCCACTGTTTGGGCAGCTCAGGTGCCCGCTCCGACAAGATGGTTTTCTTTCTCGGAGAGCGGTTAAAACTCAGATCACTGGTGTCGTCTTCGGGGCTCAACATACGACGATTGAATGCAAAGGCAGTTCATGGCAGGTCTCTTTGATTCGATTATGACATGAATGAAATCGTTGTCACAGGTAAGACAATCGAAAGTCGTTCCTTCTGCGTGTTTGACTAATCGTCTCAACGATAAGTCCAGCACAGCGTCGCCGTTAGGGTGGGCCCTCGAAGTGCGAACTGATATTTGCCTGAGCAGTTTGAGTGTGGGAGGCCTTCTGCTAGTTGGCAGAGCAACAATCTCGGGACTCCCGCTTCTTCGCAGCGTGGAGCATAATTTCGGTATTGGGATAGAGGTCGACTTGCGTGAACTCGCTGAAATGGTCGAGGCGGTAGCGAATTTCACTGGCTTCCAGACTGCGCAGTCGGTCGCAGCTAAACTGCTCGACGTTGAACGAAGCCATGACTGAACCATAAACAATCGCGCGCCGCACTGTCATATCATCGACTTTGCCTTCTTGAGCCAAGTAGCCCATGAATCCGCCGGCAAAGCTGTCGCCCGCACCGGTGGGATCGAAAACATTTTCAACGGGGAAGGCTGGAGTGGCGAAATAGGTGTCGTGGCTGAAGAATGCCGCACCGTACTCACCTCGTTTCACGACCAGCATCTTCGGACCGAGCTGCAGAATCTTCTTAGCAGCGCGGATCAAGTTGGCTTCGCCAGCCAGCTGTCGTGCTTCCGCATCGTTGATGATCAGCGCGTCAACAACCGCGACAGTTTTGATCAGTTCATCACGGGCGATCTCAATCCACAAATTCATCGTATCCATGGCTACGAATTTGGCGTTCGATTGCTGACGAACCTCGCGCTGCAACGTCGGTTGAATATTTCCGAGGAACAAGAAAGGGGCGTTGCGAGCCTGTTCAGACAACACCGGTTTGAAATCGCCGAACACATTCAGCTGCGTATCGAGAGTATGGGCAGTGTTGAGATCGAAGCCGTATTCCCCAGCCCAGAAGAATGTCTTACCATCGCTGACGCGCTGTAAGCCCGAGGTGTCGACGTTGCGCTCGTGAAATACTGATTCATCTTCTTCGCTGAAGTCGCCGCCAACAACAGCCACAACCGCTACATCAGTGAAGAAAGAAGCCGCTGCCGAGAAGTGAGTGGCCGATCCGCCTAAGCAGCGTTCGCGAGAGCCGAACGGAGTCTTGATCGAATCGATGGCTACCGAGCCTACAACAAGCACTGAAGACATTCTACTGTTCCTTTTTGGAGAAGGCACGACAAATTCATAAATCCACAGCTGCCGGGGCAAGATGGATTCTTTTGCGAGATTCAAATTTAGATTATCATGAGGTCTTAAAATGGCACAGGTGCGTTTTTATCAGAGTCTTGGATACCGTATGCAAAGGCAAGCAGGTACGGGATTTACGGTCGCGCCTCCAAAATCGGTTAAGCAGAAATAAATTATTCTTCGACTCAATCAGGCAATTTTGTTGCCCGCCGCCATCCTTCGAGATTGGAGACTTCAGCCTGCGCACGATCCAACTCGCCACCACCAATGGTATCGCAAGATCGTCGTCATCAGGCAAGGATTTCCAATATGGCACCTCGAACTATATCTTTTGAGATGCCTCAGTGCGTTGGTTGAAGCAGCGTTTACCTGTTACCTGAATCATTGCAGTAACGGAGTAGCTGCTTTGCAAACGCTATCCAATAGGTAATCGCTGTTTAAGCACGCTGAGGACACGGAAGGCGGCGACGCCGGCTCCGAAGCCGTTGTCGATGTTGACGACAGTCAATCCGGCGGCGCAGCTGTTGAGCATGGTCAATAAGGGCGCAATTCCCTGGAAGTTCGCACCGTATCCGATCGAGGTGGGAACAGCGATCACCGGTCCGGGCAACAGTCCTGCCACCACACTTGGTAGCACCCCGTCCATGCCGGCTACGACAATCGAGACCGCGGCCGTGCGCAGTTCAGGCAGTTTGTCCAGCAGCCGGTGAATGCCGGCGACACCAACGTCGTACGTACGCACGATCGGCACGGCTGAGCCCTCCAGTATCAGGGCCGCCTCTTCTGCCACCGCAATGTCCGCGGTCCCTGCAGAAATGATATTCACCGCCGGTAGTGCTTGATCAGGCGGCGGAATGTCGCCGAGAATTAGCATGCGAGCCTGGTCGCGATACTGTACGCCGGCCAGTTCTTCCTTCACCGCAGTGGCTAGCTCGACAGTGGCCCGAGTGGCCAGCACGAGATCGTGGTTGGCGAACAGCCGGCGCATAATCTCGGCGATTTGCTGCGCAGTTTTGCCGGGGCAAAAGACTACCTCCGGTAATCCTTGCCGCAAACCGCGATGCAAGTCCAGCTTGGCAAAACCGAGATCTTGATATGGCAGCTCCTTGAGCCGGTCACAGGCGTCGGCCGCGGAGAGCTGCCCGGCAGCAACGGCGTTGAGTAGTTCTTCCAATCTGTGCTTGTCCATTGGTTATCCGGACTTTTCTCTGGCCACTGCGTTTGTCATCGCTGCGATGTTTGAGGAACCCTGTTTATATCCGGCCATATCCAGTGTGACAAAGGCGTATCCCAGCTCTTTTAGCGACGCAGCGATACGTTCCAGCAATGATGAATCGCCTGCGAAACGCTCTAGCTCCGACTGTTCCACCTCGATTCTGGCGAGCAGCAGCTCAGGCGAGTTGGCGGAGTTGGTGCCGACGGTGTGATTGCGCACGCGCACTTGCTTAAATCCAAGCGCGTGCATGATCCTCTCGGCTGCATCCACCCTCGAGAGCGCCGGCGCATTTACCGGCTCGAAAGTGGGGAAACGCGAGGACAAACATGCCGCTTGCGGCCGATCCCACGACGGTAATCCACCTTGCTTCGCTAATTCTCGAATCTCGGACTTGGTCAGCTGAGCGGTTTGCAGTGGGCTCAGCACTTTATGCTCACGCGCCGCTTTATGCCCTGGGCGGAAATCGCTCAAGTCGTCAAGATTGGCGCCGTATGCCACGCAGGCGATGCCCAGGTGCGCCGACATTTTGGCCAACTCTTCAAACAAAGTGCTCTTGCAGAAATAGCAGCGCATCGCATCATTGCGTTGATAATCCGGCCGGTCCACCTCATCTGTGCGGATTTCGATCAGATTCCAGTTGAACTGCCGAGCCTGAGCGCGCGCCGCTTCCAGCTCTTCTTGCGCCAGGCTGGGCGAAACCGCGATCACGATTTTGGCCTGGTCAGCCAATATCTTGCTGGCGTAAAAAGCCAACAAGGAGCTGTCGACGCCGCCGGAGTAAGCGACGATCAAGCTGCCGCACGCTTGCACAGTTTCAATCAGCAAAGTTTCCTTTGCTTGCAGCTCAGCCGATTTCGCCAGTTGAGCTGGAACCAGTTGCTCGTCTTGAATTGCCACTATTCAGCGCTCATTGCCAACAAGCGCATTCTACAAGGTTTTTTCGCCGACGAGATCACCGCCGACCAGCTTGTTAAGCTCAGTGCGAACGCCGCCGTCGTCGTCTTGCGTAGCGTAACGGAACAGGCGGTCGAGCGTAGTGTTCAACTCCAACCGATCGAGGGGCTGCGGCTTGCCCACAAAAATCTTTTCGTAGACCGTCTTCGTCAATCCTTCTTCAGCCGTCAGCAGCTCTTCATAGAGCTTCTCACCCGGGCGTAAGCCAATGAATTTGATCTCGATATCTTGCCCGGGGCGCAAGCCGGAGAACTTGATCAGGTCGTTGGCGAGATCGAGTATCTTCACCGGTTTGCCCATATCGAGCACGAAGATTTCACCACCGGAGCCAAGCGCGCCGGCTTGCAAGATCAGTTGCACTGCCTCTGGTATCAGCATGAAATAGCGCGTCGCTTCAGGATGTGTCACCGTCACCGGTCCACCTGCAGCAATCTGCTGGCGCCAGACGGGAATGACAGAGCCGCGGCTGGCTAATACATTGCCAAACCGCACTGCCACATATTTAGTTTTAGAACGCCGCGCCACGTCCTGCACGACCAATTCAGCAATTCGTTTAGTGGCGCCCATTACAGATGTGGGATTGACGGCTTTGTCGCTGGAAACGAGAACAAAAGTTTCTACAGCGAAGTCAGCTGCCAGTTCCGCAACATTTTGCGTGCCGCGAACATTGTTGGTCACCGCTTCCGGCACATTGTCTTCCATCAAAGGCACGTGTTTGTGGGCGGCCGCGTGAAACACGACTTGCGGTTTGTGCTTCTCGAATACATTGAACAAGCGATTGTGATCGCGAATGTCAGCGATGACGGGCACCACTTCCACCGGCTCAGGACGAGTCTTCAACTCCTGATTGATCGAGAAGATCGAGTTTTCACCTTTTCCGACCAGAACCAGTTTCGCGGGTTGAAACCGCATAATCTGCCGGCAAAGTTCACTACCGATGGAGCCACCAGCGCCAGTGACAAGAACGCACCGCCCTTCTATATAACCGGCAATCGAGGCGGTATCTAGATTGACCGGCTCACGTCCGAGCAAGTCTTCCAGAGAGACTTCGCGCAGCTGGCTGACGCTGACCTTGCCGTTGATTAGCTCGTAAATGCCTGGCAAAATGCGAGTTTCCACTTCAGCTTTGCGGCACATGTCGACAATGCGCCGAATTTCACTGGCAGGCGCGGACGGCATGGCGATGATCACCTGGTCGATAAACAGATTCTCCACCAGTTTCGGCAGATCGTTGGTGGTACCAAATACGGTGAGCGAGCCGATCCGTTTCTTCACCTTGCCCGGATCGTCATCGAGCAAGCCGACAACCTCGAGACCGGCATCCGATCGCTGGCTGAGTTCACGCAACACCAATTGTCCAGCGTCGCCGGCGCCGACGAGCAACGCTCTGCGCCTGAGCGGCTGACGCCAGTGGCGCCTTTGCTGGTGCTCGGTTTGCAGTCGCCGCAAAACACGAGGCGCCACCATGGCCATAAAGCACAACCCGGCGTCAATGGCAATAATGCCGTAGGAAAGCTGGTTCTGATCGATGTTCAGCAGCCGGCCTGCGCGGGCGAGCAAGATCACGGTGGTCACGGCCAGCACCGAGCAGCCCAGTTCCATGATCTCCGTCAGTCCGGTGTAGCGCCACAAGCGCCTGTACACACCGAAACCCCAGTTGGATAGGAGCCGCAACACCAACACAATCGGTGTGAGCATGAGAACTTGGTGCTGATAAGGCAACCCGACGTGTCCGTCGAATCTGATCAAAAATGCGAACAAAAATGATGCAGTAATGATAATCGCATCGAGAACAATCTGAAGGATGCGCATCCAGGGAAAATTGCGCAGCAGATTCTGCGCCCCCTGAGCTTTTCGTATTTCAAGGCGTTCCAGAGTTTCGCTCAACAGCCGTACCAAACAAGATGATAGCGGCTTCATGGCAGTGGTCAAGAAGCCGTAGCTATCTTACCTGAGAACCCGTGCAAAAAGACTTACGCGGCGTTAAGGCTGGACCATATCGATCTTGAAGATCGGGCGGTAAGCGCCCAACCACAAACTGATGACCTGAAAACCGAGCAGCATAGAGCCACTGGATCTGTCTCTCGGGTGTTACTACTTAATACGCATACTGCCGCGGTTTTTCTGCACCCATTCTTTCACCTTGTCATAGGGAAGACCAAGGGTGCGCGCGGTACCGCGCAGCGCTTCTTCGTGATTGACATCGAGATCGATCAGCTCGTGATAGCGTTTCACAGCTTGCAAAGTCATCGGGCTTAGCTTCAAGTTTGCCGTTGCTTGCTGCTTGAGCAACCAGCCGATCACGTAGCCTATCGCTGCTCCAGTCAAGCAGGGAAGAGGCGAGAAAGTGTCATATCCGGGCATACCCGAGAAGATCCAGATCGGCTTATCCAGATGTATCCAAAACCACATTGCCGCTTGAAGGATTGCAAAGGTGATGACGAACATCCAGGGATTAGCCGTGTATTTTTCCAGCGGATCAGGTCTGCCTTCTTTGCGGAAAATGCCTTCCTTAGGCTTAATCGTCTCGCCGCGCCCGATTTTGCTTTTCGGAACTGGCGGAAAGACCATGTAGGTGCCAAGAATCGCGCAGAGCAAGAA
>Ga0182024_10008275_pt1 | contig 22021 bp, 30 predicted proteins | sample P32metaG_FD_120480 | JGI IMG/M metagenome (GOLD analysis project Ga0182024, IMG submission 120480) | Permafrost microbial communities from Stordalen Mire, Sweden - P3-2 metaG (Illumina Assembly) | ecosystem: Environmental > Terrestrial > Soil > Wetlands > Permafrost | place: Sweden: Stordalen...
CGGCCGGGTGAGACCCTTGTAGTCGCCGATCACCTTTGCATCATAGGGCGCATAAAGGCCCTGTTGCGTGCTCGTCGTGCCATAACCGATCGTGTTGAGATTGCCGTACTGGACGAGAAGGTTTTGCTTCTTGTTGATGAGGATCACGCGATTGTTGAACTGATCGCTGATCAGGATGTCGTTGCCCGTCGCCCAGACGGCCCGTGACGGCGCCGGACTTGGGTTGCTGCCGGCCTGGGTATTTGTGGCGTACTTGAACACCGTGTTGTCGTTCTTGTCGACGATGATTGCCTGGTTGTTTCCTCCGTCGGCGACCAGAATTTGACCGTTCTGCAATCGGCTGGCGAAAGCCGGGGCATTCATCGTGCCCTGCGCCGTGTACGTCGCCACGACGTTCAGCGTTGTCTTGTCCACTTCGATGACGCGGTTGTTGCTCTCGTCGGCGATCAGGACGTCGCCGTTCTTGAGCAGCTCGGCGGAGTTCGGATTGTTCAGCTGGTCGAAACCGTTGCCCGAAACGCCGGTCGTTCCATACTGCCACACGATATTCTGATTCATGTCGACCTGGATCACACGCTGGTTGGCCTGATCGGTGATGTAGACGGTCTGGTCGGGCGCCCAGGTCGCCTGCACCGGCGCGTTCAGCTGGTCCGCGCCCGAACCGTTCACCCCGAACTGACCATATTGCCAGATGATGTTGCCGCTGGGATCCACGAGGATCACCCGGCCGTCCACGCAACCGGCCGGGCAGTTGGGATCGACGCCCGCGGGGATTCCCGTGCCGGCCATGAGCGTGTCGCGCCCCACACGCTCGGCGTCATTCACGCCCAGTATGGAATTGGCGGAGGAATCCATGGGACCGAGACCCCACGACCATACGATGTTGCCGTTCTTGTCGGCCTCGATCACGCGGTTGTTGAACTGGTCGGCGATCAGAATGTTGCCCGGGTGATTGAACTTCGCCGGCAAGACCATTCCGGCCCAGGCCGGAAGCACAGCGAACGCGATTGCGCCGGAAATCAAAGCCCCAGCGGCGAGACGCAGAATTTTCATGAACCTGACTCCCTCTTGTTGCGGCCGAGCGGACACAGTTCCTCAGGGGCGCTCCACCTGTTGGCCCTTCTAAGACGTAAAACCGCGGCGCTTTATTCCCGCCCCCGGACGATTCATTCGGCTATGCGCAGGCCGTACGGCGTTGAGCAAAGCCTGCATCAAATGCCTGGCTCGCGCTGGAGTTCCTCACGCGTTAACTACGATGATTTGGCGGGGGGATTCGGAAACGCGAAACAAATGTTCACCAGACGACGGCTGGGGATTCAGGCGTTAACGCGTGTTCCGATTGAATTAAATCACCCCCCAAAAAATGTCATTCCCGCGCCACCGGTCCGCGCGAAGCGCGGCCGGAGCGTAAACTCCAGCGGGAACCCAGCCAGCGCCCCCCGCGTACGCGGCACGACTGTCCGGGGAAAATATTGGGATTGGTTGCGGGCGCTTGAACCTAATTGGGATTTGCGCGCCGATGTCCATGCTCAACTCAGGAGTTCGAATTTGCCGAGAAAAGGGTCACGCGGAGGCGCGGAGACGCGGAAAAGCAGGGTTCACAATGAGACAGTAGGCCGGTGAGAAACTGTTGCGCGCCTTCGGCGCGCCTCTTAATCCTCACTGCTCTCACTGCCTCCCTGTGCATTCCTCTTGTCCGCGCCTCCGTGTCTCCGCGTGCCCATTCTTGAGAAAACAAGCAGCGGTGCCCGCCAGTCGTGTTTTCCCCGGACAGCTGTGCGTACGCGGGGGCCAGCGCGCTGAATGAACGCTTTTACGGTTGCCCCTGGGTCCCCGCTTGCGCGGGGATGACATGTTTTAGTTCTATTTGCGCGGGACGCGCTCTAATTCAAGAGAATGAACCGGAGCCAATGGTGAAGCGGCTGGCAACGAAACTAAGCGCGCGCGAGTCGCAAAACGTCGCCAGCCTCACGCTGCAACATTACGACGAACACGCCGAGAGTTTCCGCGATGGCACACACGGCCACGATGTCAGCCAGAATATCGTGGCGCTGCTGAAACACATCGAGGGAAACCCGCCAGCCTCCATCCTCGATCTTGGCTGCGGGCCGGGGCGCGATCTCAGGACGTTTGCCGAACTCGGACACGCCCCTGTCGGCCTGGAAGGTTCCGCGCGTTTCGTTGCAATGGCGCGCGCAGAAGGTTGGGAAGTCTGGGAGCAGAACTTCATCGCGCTCGATCTTCCGGACAAGCGCTTCGACGGCATTTTCGCCAACGCCTCGCTGTTTCATGTCCCGAGCCAGGAATTGCCCCGGGTGCTGCTGGAATTGCATGCAACCCTCAAACCGCGCGGCGTGCTGTTCAGCTCGAACCCGCACGGCCACAATGAGGAAGGCTGGTATCACGGGCGTTACTGCGTCTATCACGATCTCGAAGCTTGGCGCCGATTCATGCGGGAGGCGGGATTCCTTGAGCTCGCCCGCTACTATCGCCCTGCCGGCCTGCCGCGCGACCGGCAACCCTGGCTCGCGACCGTGTGGCGCGGATAGGGTCGATCAATCTGGTGTCGCTTCGAGTAATCTATCTTGCACGGACGGCATCCGTACGCTAGGGTACTGCTGAATGGAGGCCGAAATGGCGTCAACTGCTGCTACTCGTGATGATCGAATCGAACTCAGGGCCACGAAGGAAGAGAAGAGGCTTCTGGTCGCGGCTGCGGCACAGGAGCGGCTCGACGTGACAAGCTACATCATGCGGCTTGCGTTGCCGGCTGCGCGCGAAGTGGTCGATCGCGCGGAGCGCATTGTGTTGTCGGAGCGAGATACGGAGAGGGTGTTACGCCTGCTCGAAAATCCGCCCACGCCCGCGCCCGCGCTGCTTGATGCCGCCCGCCGCCGCCGCTCGCGCAAGTGAACGCCGGCATAGCGTGGCGCGAGGAAGCAATCGCCAGACATCACGACCGCAAGCATTTCGACTGCGGCGTGCCGCCGCTCAACGACTATCTGGACCGCTTCGCCCGCCAGAATCACGAGTCGGGAGGAGCGAAGACGTTCGTCGCTGTGCCGCTCACCGAGCCGACCCGCGTGCTCGGCTACTATTCCATCAGTCCAGGCGCGATCAAGTTCGCCCGCGTTCCCAAAAAACTCACGCGCGGACTTGGCCGCTACGAAGTTCCCGTCTTCAGGCTTGGACGATTGGCCGTCTGTCTTTCTGTGCAGGGGAAAGGTCTCGGCGCCGACCTGTTGTTTGCGGCAGGAGAGCGGGCTTTGGCCGTCGCGAGAGACATCGGTGGCGTGGCTCTCGCGATCGATGCAAAGGATGAACGGGCAGCGACGTGGTATGAACACCTCGGAGCGCAAGCTTTGCTCGACGAACCGCTCAAGCTCGTCTTGCCGCTGGACGTCATTGCAGCTGCGCTCGGCGCAGTTTCAAGGCGTCGGTGACAATCAACGGCGCAAGTCGGCGATGCCGAGTTCGTCCCACATCCAGCTCAAATCATAGTCGCCGATCGCAGACGGGTTTTTTGCCTGGCTGTTCTCCAGGAATTTAAGCCAGTCGACGAGCTTCCGGCGGCCTGTCGCCGTCTTCGCGGCACGCCGCGGCGTGATATTCCCGAGCATGGGAACCGGTTCGTCCAATACGTTGACGTAGTGTTGCTTCACGGCTGCATCGACGATGGCGCGCTCCTCCTCCGGCAAAAGGCTCGACGACGGCTTTTTCGGACTTCCTGCAGGTCGCGAAGCCATCAGCTCCGCAACGGTCCTGGATTTGGTGACCGGCCGTTCGGCAAGACCGGCGAGGACAGGTTCGATCAAAGCCCGCCCGCGTTCGGCGCGCTCGCGGGAGTTCGTTTCGAGGATCAATATTCCGTCTTTGAGCTCCAATGTCCCGAGCACGAGCGAGCCGTCGTCGAGGGTTGTGATCAAGGTCTGCGCGCTCGCCGGACGCTTCCTAGCAGCGCGTTTTTCGGTGCCCGTCCAGTTCCAGAACGTCTCGTTTTCGGCGCGCAGAGACGGGACCGCCGCGAACGCAGCGTTGATCGCCTCAGCGTTCACGCCCGGCTTCAGTGCGAAGCTTGACGTCGTCCAGACGATCTCGTCGCCCTCGTTGTTGCACATCTTCGGCAATGCCGGATGGAGCACCCGGTGCAGGAGGTCGTCCAGCCACAGCCCGGTGAACATGAAAGCCGTGCTGCGCAAGATTTCGGCGTCCATCTCCATCCGTGCCTTCCTGCCGGCGCCGCGGAAGGCGTCAAGAAACTTGTCGCCGAGGTCGTGATCGAACGGCAAGGCGCCCCCCGTCATCTCGATCCTTGACCCAAAATACACAACGCGCGCGGCGATCCGGTCCCATTGCTTTAGCGAATGCGTTGCCGATTTCTCACTCACACGGACGGGTTCCCCGCCCCGCACAAGATCGCGGGCGAGGAACCCTTCATCGCGCACAATGTCGCTGACCTCGTAGAGGCTCATCACCGAGGAGCGAAGCGCCGCTATGTATCTCCTGTTCGGCACGCTTTCGTTCCAGCCGCGCCGCTTCAGGTAATGGTCCACGATATTGCCGCTGTCCTCGAGCTCGCGCGTCAGGAAATCTTCGAAGATGCAACCCCAGAGAACACCAATGCGATCGTCACCAACGACGCCAGGCAGGTTCTCGATTGCGACGCCCGCTTTCGCGCAAGGCGGCCCCAAATGAAGCATCATCGTTTCGTGGAACGGCTCGCGCCATTCTTCGCGCTCGCACCACTTCATCAAACCGGCAAGAGAATGGCTCATGCCTGAGCCTCGCCGCGAATTCCGGACCGATCAAGCATCAGTTCTGTGAAGCGTGGATAGCTTGACGTGCACGTCAAATGATGGCATTTATCGCATCAGGAGACGTGGCATGGCAAAGAATCAGGCAACCGCGCGAAGGGCCGCTCGGACCGAATTCCAGACGTTTTCGGATGCCGATAGCCGGAACAGACTGTCTGGCACCGCCTCCAGGGCGTTTGCACGCCTGGCGAAGCAGTGGGGTCTCTCGAACGGGGAAGCCGCCGCACTCCTCGGTGTTTCTCAGAGCACGTGGGAGCGCATAAAGCGCAGTGGGAGAACGGATCCTTTTTCGCAAGATCAGCTGACGCGGGTTTCGGCGCTCGTGGGAACATTCAAGGGCTTGCATCTTCTCTTTGCCGACGCGATGGCCGATCGATGGCCACAGCTCGCGAACCGGGGTCCTCTTTTCGGGAACAAACGGCCGATCGACGCCATGATCGATGGCGGCATTCCGCGCATGCTGGAGGTGCGCCGTTACATCGATGCCGTCCGCGGCGGCATCTGAATCGAAAAAATTGAAGGCGTCCCGCTCATCCGGGATGCCTTTCCGCATACCATCCGCCTCGTCACCTCCGCGCGCCTTCGCGATTCGGTTTTGAAAGCTCTGGTTGATTCACGCGACGAGCTGTCCGAACTGGAAGAAATTGAATCGGCGACGAGTGCGCGGCTCATTGCGCAACACCATGGGATCAAAGGAGTCCCGGCCGGGCAGCTGATTCACGGCGTGCCGCATGAAGTCTTCATCAACGCGAGCTTCGCTTACGCAAAGCCCGGGGAACTCAACAGATTCAACGGGCCGGATCGGGGCGCTTGGTACGCCGCGCTGGATGTCGAGACGTGCCTCGCAGAAGTCACTTTCCACATGACGGGATTCCTGGAGCGCGCCGGCGACTACAACGCCGTGGTCGACTACGCCGAGCTGCATGCAAGCCTGGCCGGCGAGTATCTCGACCTTCGCGCCGCCCGCGATCATCCCTGCCTCAACCCGGATCCGGCGATCGGCTACAAACTCGGCAACCTCCTCGCCAGGGCTGTGCTCGCCCGCGGCGTCAACGGAATCATCTATCCATCGGTTCGACACGCAGGCGGCACGTGCTTTGCCGTTCTGTGGCCGCACGCCGTGCAGTCCGTTGCGCAAGGCAGTGTGTTCCGGCTCACATGGTCGGGAACACCCGAGCCGGCGGTTGAACAGGTCACGCGGTAGAGCGTTTGTGGCGGAGCCAAAGGCGCGCCTCGGTAGCGCAGCAGGGCACGACCAGAACGATGTGCGCGATTTTCCTCGCGCCCGTACGCTGCCAGCTTCGTCGATCGCATCCAAGGCTTCATCGAGCCTCAGAAAAACACTATTGTCCGTTCCCGCCGGGAATCATCCGGGGAATGTCGGCTCAGGGGGCATCCTATGTCACTTTCGGACCTTGCAGCCATCGGCAGCTTCATCAGTGGTTTGGCCGTGCTCGGGTCGCTGATTTTCGTCGGATTTCAGTTGAGGCAAAACACCCAAGCTGTAAGAGCCGGGGCGTCACAGGCTCATTCGAACAATTGGCAACAAATAACAATGGAAGTTGTCGAAAGCGGAGATTTTGCGCGAGTTTGGAGGTTGGGGCTCGACGGCATTGAATGCCTGACAGACGACGAACGCGTTCGATTTTACGCCTTTGCCGGCGCAACTTTGCGCTTCTTCGAAGGCGCGCACGTTCAATGGCGGCACGGACAACTTGACAAAGAGCATTGGCAAAACGTTGAGAAAACCGCAATCGATTTTACGGCTACGTCCGGATTCAAATTCTATTGGGCCGCGCGCCACCATTGGCTCTCGCCGGAGTTTCAGAATTGGTATGAGTCGCTATCTCAAGAACGTGCTCATGAACTTTACGGCAAGCAAGCTGTGCCGCTGGAAGTCGAAAACGCACGCAATCGCGCTTAGTTGGATTAGGCAAAGGCCATGATGCGTTGCTCCCTCCAACAGCAGTTCGCGATACCAATCATAAGGGCAAGTCCCATTTCAAGGCTGGTGACCGTCAGGGGGTGCTCGGAATGAATATTCTTGAATAGTGTGCGAGATGGTGATTGATAGTATGCTTCTTGCCGTTTTTGCGGTCGAGAGGGAAATTCCGGATCAGGGGGGATGGAAATGACAAAGAAGATCTGCCGCACTGCCGAAAAGCGAAACTTCGGCAAGACAATCGTGGCTTTTTTCCTGCTCTGCGCATCGGTCGCTTCGTCGCATGCGCAGACCGTCTCTGATCGGCAAGGGCTTGCCGAGCAATCCGCCGCAGCCAAAGCAAAAGGACATGTATACTGGACCAACAGTGGCAACGGCTCGGTCGGCCGGGCCACGACCACCGGTACTCGCGTATCAGAGAAGTTCATCGTATTGGACACCACGGGAGGTGCAGGCCTGACGGTGAACAAGAACTATATCTACTGGACCAGCGCCAACGGAGGAACAGCGACGACCATCGCGCGAGCCAACCTTAACGGCACCGGCGTGAGCCAGTCGTTCATCACGGGCGCCCAAAACCCATGCGGGGTCGCAGTCGACAGCTCGTACATCTACTGGGCCGGAGACGTGGGTACGTCCGTCGGGCGTGCCAACCTAGACGGCAGCGGCGTGAACCAGGACTTCATCACAACGGGCAATGGCGTGTGCGGGGTTGCTGTCACCAGCAAGTACATTTACTGGGCCAACTACGAAACCCACGATATCGGGCGGGCCAAACTCGACGGCAGCGGCGTAAACGATGATTTTGTCAGCGGATGTGGCTCTGGAATTGCCATCGAAGGCAAGTACATCTACTTTACGGCGACCAGCGGCACCGCGATCGGGCGGGCGAATATCGACGGAACCGATGTGAACACCAGCTTCATCACCGGCCTGAACGGAGAGATCGCCTTCCTCGCAGCGGATAGCAACTATATCTTCTGGGCGGACTGGGGGAGCGGTGGTTCAGGCACCACGATCGGGCGGGCGAATCTGGATGGCACGGAACCGAACCAGAGCTTCATCAAGGGCACAAAGGGAGGTTTCGGGATCGCTGTCACCGGAGGAAACCCATAGGAGCCACGTTCGAGCGCGCTCGCCGCGGTACTACAATCAAATGGCGCTGGGAAAAACCATTGATCTCCGAGTGGGGTCTGTTCGTCGATTAAGGGGTAGATTTGGGGGAGACGATATAATCAATCGATGAGACCGTCGGCGATTCGGCAGTGTATCGGAGCGCCATCGTCGTAGTAGTAGATCGCGCAAATCCGGTGGTAGCCGTCGGCCACGATCAATGGAATTCCTCTGGAAATATCGCCGCGCACCAGCAGCACGGGCGCCAGTGGCTTGCCCTTGCGAATCTTTTTGAGATCGTCGTCGACATGCGGCTCGTCCGGCGGCAAGAGCGGCAGATTGCTCGCTCGCAGCAGGTCTTTCGCGGCAAGTTCTATCGTCTTGGTCTTGCGCATGGAGAGCACAAGTTTTTCGGCTTTGACCGTGGGAAGGACGAGGGAGAGAAAGTGCAACGCCCCCGCGAAGTCTGCGTCTTCCGGCTTCTTCTTCCAAACTGGCTGCTGTTTCGACATGACGGATGATCTTGCTGCACTCCGACACGCTTTGCAATTCGGGCTGCAAAATTGCGCGCAATTTTAACCCCACTCCTCATGGGCGTTGTGGAATTCCCAAAAGGACAGGACGGCGCAGCGACTTGCTTCGCTATCAATGCAGGTGCCGTTTCCGTACCAACGATTTTCGATGCCAACGCAACCGCCTTAAGCGAGGGTCAGGATCAGCGTTTGCATGCAACCAAACAGAAGAGAGAGATCAGTCCGTCGTTACTGTACGGCACCGCCCGCATGATCGAGTCCTCATCCTGATCCGGCAGCCTGTCCCTCACGTAGTTGCGCAGCAGATCGTTGCTCTCGGGCAAGAGCTCGGCGCATCGCACATCGACCATTCCGGTTTTCTCCCAGTGCTGCGTCCACCACTCGATGGAATGCACATATGACCAGTGCTTTTGGTATTGGGGATGGAGATATTCCGGTGCATCCTCGATGGATCGAATCTCACGTGTGAAGGCGATGTCCACCACGCCGATAAAGCCGCCTGGCTTGATGAACTGGACGAGATAGCTCAGGTAGCGATCGTCGGTGCCATAGTAGAGGAAGGAATCGATGGCGACGACCGCATCGAAGAAATCTTTCGCGAAGGGCAGGCTATGCGCGTCCACCCGCAATGGGAAGACGCTCGCTTCGCACTCAAGGGCGACCGCGCGCTTGCGGTTTTCGGTGGGGGACGTGGCGCCATCTGCCGCCCAAACCTCGACCCCGAATTCACGCGCCAGAAAAATCGAGCTGGCAGCCTTGCCGCATCCAAGATCCAGGATTCGCATCCCGGCATGAAGAGGAAGGCGGCGCGCCAGGCATTCTGCCTGACATAAGGCGTTCTCTCCGAGCGCATTGTCCCGAATCCATTTCGGGTCGTACTTCGCCGTCAGCGGGAACGCTATTGCCGAAATCGCGTCGCAGTTCAAAGGATCCTCATTCTCATCCTCGCTGGCCTCGATGTCGTGCCAGCTTCTCGCGCTAGTAGCGCCGTCAACATTCAACAGATACAATTTGTTCCGAGCGTCAGAGTAGCCATTGGAACTCCTTGCGACAATCTGGAACACGGTGGCGGCTGAGGCCGCGAGCGCGTCTGGGAAGAATAAGTTCGGGCTCAGAGTGCGGCCTGGCGGCATGGGACGACGTTCTTACTCCGAGCCCAATCCCCCGAGCGGGCATACGGCCAGGGAACCGGCGCGGCGTCGGCGGCTTTCTATGGGCATTCCCGAACTTGGACAAAATGATGGGCGGGGGAGTTCTAGAAGGCGATAGCCTTCTGGTGGCGGGACCTTCGGGAACGGGAAATCGGCTCGGGCCACCCAGTTTATTGCCGCAGGACTTCGCAATGGCGAACCGGGAATTATCGCGATCTTCGAAAAACGCCTGAAAGGATACATGGATCGGGCCGACAGTTTTGGTTTGAACTTAAAAACGCCGCAGGAAAACGGAAAACTGGAAATCATTTACCTTCGTGCGCTCGACCTTTCGGTGAATGAAACCCTGCAAGAGATTCTCGATACAGTCGAAAGGATTGGCGCGAAACGACTGGTGATCGATTCGCTGGGTCAATCTTGAGATGCACTGGCGCCCGGCTTTCGCGAGGATTTTCGAGTGTCGTTTTACCGAATGATCGTGGCGTTGACGGGATCTGGCGTCACGATTCTCAGCACGATCGAAGTGGAGGACACGTTTACCGGGTTTTCCTTCAGCCACTAAAGTAGCCGTTCCTTGGCGAGATGGAACCCCAATCCTAGCCGTTCGTTTCTAATAATGAGAACACAAAGTTGAGTAGACATCATGGCAGTTGAAATCATTAAAGAGGGCGGTAATGGTGGCGGCAATGCCGTCATGGGTTTCATTCTTGGCGCAGTACTGCTCGCCGTGGCCGTTGTTGGCTTCTTCATGTGGGATAACTACAAGAGCGGCGGTGCCCATCCAGCGCCTGCGGCGGTCCATGTGACGGTCAAAGGCCAGTAACGCTCTCGCATCGGAGTCAACTGTGAATGTCCCATGGTTGAGAGCCAACGCTGGCAGTCCGGTAGCTGGCGCAAAGCCATCCATTAGCTTGCCACGTTCTTAGAAGGAGAGCGCTATGAGTACACTTCTAATTGTCATCCTTGTGGTTTTTCTGTTGGGTGGCGGGGGCTATTGGGGGGGACGCGGTCGCTATTGGTAGGACCCAACGCACGGTAATGTACTGGCAAATGCCAGTCATGAAACGAACCGCTGAGAAGAAAACGGCGATGCGCCGGGGCCGTCTGGTGTCGAACGAGCAGCATCTTCGCGGCACATGCGAGCGGTTTCTCAAAATCCTCCGCGATCACCGCCCATCGCGCAGATGATTTTCGGAAAAAAAGGCGAACCACCAAGGGCCCCACTTGAGAATGAGGGCGAATTCGAGCCCGGTGAGAGCGATTTTCTCGGTCTCAGCGCGCGGGCAAGATGCGACCTGCGACACTAACCGTTGGAAATATCGGTGGAATTAGTAGAGACGAAAATAGGTCGCAAAATCAAATATTTAGTTGGCGGAGCCGGAGTCCGCCTATGTAGCGAATTTAGCCCTTAAAGACCAATAGCTTAGAGTTTAGGCCGTTCGCCTACCCACGTATCGCCCCCCACATGAATTCCGGACGCAGCTGGACCACATTGGCCTGCAAAAGGCATCGCTGTGGGGCAGGGGAGTGAAAACTCCTGATGCTTGGGGCGGGAGTCGCCTTGCTTTGGGAGAGCGGCACCGTTGACCCCATTATTGAGAGTGCTGATCGGGACGTTGTTCGGCGGATTGTTGTTGCGATGATGCGCTTGAAAGAGTCGCCGCCATAGCGACCAATAATGCAGTTAGGCTGTCCGTCACAGTCATCACAGAATCCTGGAACTTCGATATTTCATTGTAATCGAGAGGCCCTGATTTCTGTGATTGCCGCCTGGTGTCCGAGGGGGCTGGACTCAGCGCCGCATCACCAATCGGAGTTGCATCATCTTGGGGCAAATTTATCGTGTGATGCGCCAAATTATTTCTCATTTTCTGAAGAGGGCCGAGCTGGGTGATGATTTTCCGCCATTTTGGCACAAGCGCATCAAACCGTTTATCCACTGTGAAAAGTTCGTCGATAATGCTAGTCCAAACATTGAAGTTGAGTATGGAATACATAACTATTCCCGCCTTCTCGATTTTTGTTTCGAGCAAAACGCACGCCACCCCAACCAATGCTTCTTCCATGCGTGCCCATACGGAAAGTGCTTGTCCAACGTTCATGCACAGCGCCATTCTGCGCTGCATCTCTATATTCTTAGCGCCCTCCTTAAGGGCTTCAAATTTGGCCGGATCGGCAATATGGTCCTCTTGTCTTAGCCTTTCTAAGCCGCGTCGTATCAAGTTAATTTTTGTATCTAACGCTCGGTCAAAAAGCCGCTGTAACCGCCACTCAAGGCGTCTGCTAATTTGACGAAAGGTTGGATCCAAGGATTCCACCGATGCAAAGACATCGCGACACCGCGACGCGCTATTACTCAAACTACTGAAAACTCCGCCACAGCCGCGCGCTAAACGGGGACGCGCCAAAACGCGCCTTCGCAAGAGCAAGCCTATTTCGAAGATGGCTTAACGGACTATCTGATTTTCGCGACCTAAGTGATTGGGATATTATCTTTGACAAACCCACCACTATGGCCACGACGCTCTTTACGGTCTGGTAGGCCAACATGCGTCAATTGCGTTCTGTAGGGTGAGGCCCGCTTGTAGCGCACCACCAATCAGGGACACAAGGCCAAGAAAAAGAAAGAAACACACAAAAACAGTGTCCCAGATATGTCGAACCTTTGTTTCGCCGCCAGGGAATGCTAGGACGCCCAGTATTGCGATGCCGCATATTCCCACCGTTCCAAATAGTTCGATCTCATCCTTGTAGAGTCGCGCCAGCACTCCACAGGTGATGGCCGAAAGCCCGCTAACGCACGCCGCACAAATGAGGCCGCCAGACGCAGCCAAGCCGACTGCGATACGGCTGCCATAACTGAACAGCGGGCTATCAGCTTTCATTCTTGGACACGGGTTTCACTTTCGCGATCTTCCCCAGCTTTGAAGATTTTTGATTCGTCTCTTGCGGTGCGGTTGGAGGCGTTAGTTCTTTCGACTGATCGCCAGAAATAGCTTCCGATCTCTCGGGCATACGACCAGCAACCTTACTCTTGGCGACGGATTTGAAGGAATCACCCTTCTTGTCTTTATTGGGTATAACTTGTCTCGTGGGCTTCACCATTCTGGCTCCGACGCAATGCCGCATAGCTTCATAGCGTATATCGACGAGCCCGGCGATAACGGACCGCCGATATGCAGCTCGGCCAAGCTGCATCAATCCCCTAGGCCATAATCGGAGTCTATTGAGGAGAATCGCCGATGATGAAACAGACACATATATACCCCGACCGCGTGATACTCATGATTTCCGATCACGTCGAACGGGCACAATCAAAACATTGGATCGAAATTGAAATCAGAGATACGGCGCATCTCGATCTACCGCTTTCAGTATCTCGGGCAAAATTTCTTCAAGCCGCGCTCGTTTTGATATCCGCAGAAATTGAGGCGACGACGCGCAGGCTAGATCATAAGTTCGCAGAAAATCCATAAAAACCTTTTTGGAATCCAGGAAAGCCGAATCTGATTCAATCATTCCCCAAGTCTATTCAGGGGACTCTGTATCCGTATGTTCCACTTTCCTCAGATTCCATCGCACCCCGCGTCCATGAACAAGTACGGCGAGGTGCAACTCGTCGATGATCGCGAGCCGTGCGAACGTGTTCTGCTGGCTCTCTCGCCGGACGCGGCGGTTTGCTAATGCCTGATGGGACACCATCACCACGTTAGCGGCCCGTACCTTCTCCGCTATGCACAGGAAAGCACGTGGCGCGAGGATGCGCGGCGGGTGGATAACGGCTCACAAGTCCGCCGCGTCACGCAGTTGGGGCTGTCCAGCAAGCCGTCAGTGGATTTCTCGGGGTACTATCAGCGGCATATAAAGGCCGCCTAAAAGGGAACCCAGAATTTGACAAGAATCACCACAAGCAGCACTGCAATAGACAGTGCTATCCATACCGATATCGACGTGCTTTGCGTGACCGATTTCTTGTCAGGCCCGTCAATCGAAAAGTTCAATTTGGCCATTGCGACACCTATGCCCCGATAAATGTTTAGCGCCAACGTTTTTCAAATCATGTAAATTAATGGGTGAAAATTTTGGTTTTAATTGTCGTCTTCCAGACACACAAATACGCGCGTCACTCTATCGGCAACGCCCATTTCTCCCCCACGTAAGCCCCGATCTTCTGAATAGCGCCCCGCCGATTCAGGGAATGGAGTTCCGTGACCGCGCTCAACAGACCGCTCTCAAAACAACTTTCCAAAGACCCTTCACAAAATCGGTCCTGTCGGATCATGGCCGTCAAGAGCTTTGAGCGCATTTACTCCAAACTCATGGCCGGGAAGAAGGGCCATCCAAAAAGCGAAGCGTGGTTCGCGCAAAAGCTCGAAGACCGCAAGAACGATCCACTATTTTACTACATCCATCGTTCCCGGAACGCAGACGAGCACACTTTAGAGCACATCCTTAACCGCAAGGCGGCCACCACCGGACGCTTACGAATTGGACGGCAGTCGAAGTAGCTAATGGTGCGTCGGCGCACTCACGGTTTCGGAGTGCGTGCCGACGATCGGCAAGTCCGGGTTGACGCTATTTGCAGCTGTCGAATTTGAATGCGACGATGCGGGTGTCCCAATCCCCGCTGGCCCTGCCTCCATGCTTCTTGTTGTAGTACATCTGGCTGTACCAGAAGGTGCAGTCGTCAACGGGATCGATGCTCATGCTGCTGTAGTCGCCCCAACGCTGGGCGTCGCCGGTTTCGACGGCGGTTCCTTTCGCGGCAACGGACGGCGTTTCCATTTTCCCGAGAGGATCGCTTGCGAGCCGACCAGTGTACCAGACACTGGGATCCTTGGCATCGCCAGAGGCGCTCATCCCGAGCGCGATGTTTCCCTGTTTGTCCATGGCGGTGCTTCCCATCCAAAGGCTGACCTTGTTGTTCTGGAAGGTTCCCGCCTGGTACAGCGCAAAACTGCTCCCCACGGGCGTGGCGCGAAGTTCGTACCAGCGCATCGCCGAAATAGCGCTGGAACTGCTGCCCGGAGAAACATTGTGCGCCACCACCATGGCTTCATGGTCGCCAAAGTTGCGGTAGGCCAGGCGGAACATGATGCGATCCGCCAGTGACTCAACCAGCTCCCCGGGAGGGGGCTGCGGAATACAGTAGTAGACAAAAACTCCGCAGGCCTCGGCGAATGATGGCACCGTGATGTTATTCGGGCCGGTAAAGGTGGACTTCTTCGGGTGCGCGAAATCCACATGGAAATCGAATTCCTGCAGCAGATCGGTGGTGTTGCCAAGTTGCAGGTAGTGGTTCGGAGCCCCCTTGGGCGGCTCCGTCGTCCCGTCGAGGTCGGAAGGCAGAAGGCTCGTAACGTTGTTGGGCGTAAAGCAGATGGCAGCGGCCTTTCTTCCCACCAGCATGGCCGTGCGATCGTAGGCGCAGGGTTCCGAAGGGCCTGCGCCAAGATTCGTGGAGCCGTAATAGGCATCGGGCCAGACGGCGTATTTGGGATAGTCGGGCAGCGTGCTGCCGTAGTCGTACTCATAACGGTTGTAGGTGCCGGTCGCGTCGGACGCGGTAGAGACTGCGATGCACAGCGCATAATTGCCGGAGTAGTTAAAATAAGACACCAGCCAGCGATTGGCGAGCTTGTCCCAGATCACCACCGGATCGCCGGGAGGCGTGTTCTCACAGAGCCCGCCGAAGCCTGAGAATATGGTGTTGGTGGCAGTGGGCGGCAGCAGGTTTTCTCCGGTCGCCTTGTCGTAGACCGCATAGTCGAAGTTCGTGATTTCGACGAACTGCGTGCTGCCGACCGCACCGTTGGTGTCCGGCACTTCCGCGTTCAGTTCATCCTCGCGGACAGCGTCGAATGCGAGCAGTTTCGTGGTGTGGACGGTCGGCAGGTAAAATTGCTGCACCACGGTGTCCTCACCGGGCGGGCCTTTCGGAAGCTGCAGGTTGTGACCGGGTTCCGGCATTTTGGCCGCGCCGCGGCGCCTTAGTCGCGCGCTCCGCGCCATGTCGCGCAGGGGCAGGGAAACATCGTGCCTCGCGTCGTAGCGGACCGCCGGATCGGTCAATACGTTCTGGGCCGGCGCCGGCGCGGGCAGCAGCACGACTGACGCAAGACTAAGCGCAAATGCGGTCGAGGTATTGAGCTTCATAATGCCTCCTAAGCCGACATTCCCCAGATGACCGCGGATTGGTGTCGATCATAGCGCTCTTCTGAGGTACGCGGAAGCCGGGGACGCCATCTGCTTCGAGCCGGTCAGACGAACAGCTGATGGAAAAATTTCACAGCACACCCTGGGAAGCCCGTTTCGCTCTGATCGAGCGCTTAGAGGACGGGCGGTTCCGGGAGCTGTCAGAGCGCCACATATATAATGAACGTCCGGAGGCGCTCCCTACTGAGCGCCGTGCCGCCCTCGACGCTTGGCGGCGTGAACGCCTCACTGCATCCGGCGAGACCCCTTGGCTTACGCTGTCGGGCGCAAGGGCCGAGCTGGACAAGCTCAGGGCTTCAGTCCAGGCCGACGGTGTGGAGTTGTTGGACGAAGCGGACTGCTACTTCAGTGAGCTTGAAGCAGAGTTTTCCACGGGTCCGGGTGCCGGCTCAGCCGCAGTTCCGTGAACCGCGTTCGGGATGTTAGCCGCCCCATCTGGCCGCTACGGGCACCTGAGACTTCTCACAAATCTCGCTTGAACCTCGGCTCGTCAGATACCCCTTTGACCAACCCGACTTTGAACGCGGTTTTTGGCGGGGTGTCGTGCGAAATTAATGCTAATCAATATGTTACATGAAACTCGGATGCCCTAAACCCCCAAAAACATGATGTCGTTTTATATGTCGTTCTGGTCGATGAGCCATGTGAAATGCGCGTCGAAAAAGAGACGGGTCAGCGAAACGCAGCGTTGAGCGCCCCAGCCAGCCGCACGCACGCTTTCTCGATTTGCAGCTTTGCCAGACCGCTTTCCTCCTAGGCGTAGTCTGCGGGCAGGACTACTGGAGGGAAAAGGAGTCGGAGTCATTTTACGAATGAACCGTAGAGACAAATCGACTCTGACTCGTTTCTTCTCATTATCTTCTGGCAACAATCCCTCGGGTAATAGCGTACCGGAGTGTGCGGACGTTTCACCCACACGTGGCGCGAGCTTGTGGACCTATACCGGATCACGGAGCCGTATATACCGCCGCGCTCGCTGTCCGGTTTGCACACCGTCTCATGCTCGATGCTGTCAATCAGGTTCTGGGCTTCGCTCGACCGACACCCGGTTTGTCGATAGGGAAAGGGTCACTCGCGGGTGGCCCCTCTCGCGTAGCGCTCGCCGAATATCCCCATTCACCCGGCAACGCGCGCAGCTTCACCCGGCGGTGTCGCGTTCGGATCGCGTGCGTTTCAGCGCGCGAAAACCCATCCAGCCGACAACGAGGAATGTGAGAAGGCCGAACAGTCCGAACATCGCGCGTCCCACGAACGGTCCCAGGAAAGCGCCCGAACCGCTGAAGTGACGCTCGCCGGGTCCGAAGCCCACCCAGACAAAGATGATCGCCAATCCGAGCGCGACGGCAATGCCGAGCGCACCACTCACGATGCGGACGAACGCGGGCGTGTTGGCGGGTAACTGTCCGTCCGGCCGGTCGGCAGCGCCGTAAAGCATGTTGATCAGGGCGGCGGAGGCTCCGCCGAAAAACAGGAAGCCGATCAGCGCGCCCATCCATTCGGGCGCATCGTTCGCGTGACGCGCGAAATGTCCGGCCACGCCCAGCGACGCCAGCATCATCCAGCCGCCGAGCGCGATTGTCGGCAGAACGAAGATCAGCCTGATCACTGTCGCCCGGGTCATGCGTGCCGTCCGCGTGTCATCGCCGCCCGATGATCGCCGCAAAGCGTTAAACAAAGCTGGATGTCGGTGTCGGGCACAAATGCCGAGGCGCGAAACCACCCGCACCCGCGCCAACCCATTGAGGTGCTCGTTCGTGGCAAATACATTGGTGCGGTCGAGAAGCGCCCCAGGACGCGTCTGGGCTCGAATCGTTTACGATCCTAACAACGGAGCTGAACGCGTTGTGTGCGCCGATCCACAATCGCATGCCGGTTATTCTCGCGCCCAAGGACTGGCCCAAGCGGCTCGGCACGCCCGACGACCGCAAGGCGCTCCTGCGTAGCTTCCCGGCCGAGCGCATGGAGTGTTGGCCGGTGGGAAAGGCAGTTGAAAACGTGCGGAACGAGGGGCCGGACTTGGTCGCACCGCTTCGAACGGTCTGAAAGTGCCACCGCCTGTTTGAATACTTTACGGGCGTGGGTAATTCCGTGGGTAGCGCACAGCGCACTTTCGTAAGTATATGATATAATTATATATTTTTGAATTTGATGGCGGAGCCGGAGGGATTCGAACCCTCGATACGGGTTTAAGCCGTATAACGGTTTAGCAAACCGCCGCCTTCAGCCTCTCGGCCACAGCTCCGTCTAGGCAATTCAACCACTCAGTGCAGAAAAAAACGAGTGCCCGTCTTAAATTGGCACCCGATCGGCACCCGCAGTCACGGCTCTTTGGCCTTCGACGTGGCCTCCATCGCCGTTGCGGCTATCAAGTCCGTCTTCTCAAACAAATGGGCGCTCGTGGTCAAGGTCACGACCGGCGACCCGTGGGCCACGCGCCGGCTGATCGTAAGGACATCACGGCTGCTATCCGTAACCGAGAGCGGAAGGCCTGCCGCCATCGACCACGACCTTGATGCAATCGCCAATGCCTTCGTCGAGTGGGGACGGGAGAGCGACGTACCTTCGGCACCAACCTAAAGGTCGGGCTTCGGTCGGGGGTCCATCGCCGCCGTAGCCAAATCTCGAAGTCGGTCCATGAAGGAGCCGGATCTCAGATATTGGAGGTGCGCGGCAAACCTGTCCTCGGCGAGAACTTTCCGGCCGAGGTTCTTCTCCTCTTTTTTCATAAGCTCAAGAATCCGTTTGTCCTCTTCGGCGTCCAGCCAATAACCGTGCTGCTCCTCGCAGAAATCCAAATCGAGGTCGTAAAGCCGGTATTGAAAGCTCCTCATGAGCTTGCCGCACTGAGGGCATTTGCGGGTTGTGGAGTCCGAGCCAAGCATCAAGCTGCCCTTCTCGTCATCCCCGAAATCGAAAACCTCGTCCTCAAGTTGCGGGAGTTCCTGGCGAGTGAGCCACATGCCCTGACAGGAGGGACAGACTTCCATCTCGACACCATCGCGCTTTTTTTGCGCCAGTTCGGAATCGCAGATTGGGCATTTCATGGCGTGCATCATCGCTTGAGCTTCGCCGATACGAGATAGACTTCGCACCTCGACCTTGCCAGACCCGCGTGGCAAAATCCTCCGGCCCATTTCGGCGCATATTGTGTGGCAAGAAGTTGGAATCGGAACGGAATTCGGCGACCGCGCAATGGTCGCAGCGGATGCGCTGAGGTCGCAGAAGTACCTGGGACCGCGGGCGTCTCGCCCGCGCGCGGGTGCGGGCGAGACGCCCGCGGTCCCAGGAGCCCACGTCCTCCGCGCCAATCCTTCCTTCTTAATGGCTGGCAAGGTGGTGACCTCGCCACTCGGCAAATGACAGCACGATTATTGCCCAGGTGATGGGGCCAATCGCTTGTCCCCTTGCAAGAGGGGCGGCGCTGGAGCAGCATTCGTTCGTGGGCCCTTTCTGGGCTGGACGGGGTTGGCGGCAACGGAGGCGTAAATCTGAATGCGCGTCCCCGGTGATTGGAACGGGGGTGCGCAAGCGCCAATGATCTTATCGACCTGAACGGAGGACATCCGCCATGCAAGTCAGACATATCCTGCGCGACAAGGGACGCGAGGTCGTGACCATCGCAAGCGACGCCACAGTGTCGGAAGCCGCGCGGTTGCTTGCGGGCCGCCATATCGGCGCCGTGGTGGTCAGCGACCGCTATGGCGGGCTCGCCGGCATTCTTTCCGAGCGCGACATCGTGCGCGCCGTTGCCGAATACAGCGTGGCGGCGCTGGGCCAGAGCGTGAGCAAACACATGACGCACGCGGTCTCGACCTGCTGCGAAACCGATACCATCGACGAACTGATGGAAACGATGACGAATAACCGCTTCCGCCATATGCCGGTGATCGAGGACGAAAGGCTGTGCGGAATCATTTCGATCGGCGACGTGGTGAAGACGCGGATTGCCGAGACGGTGCGCGAAGCGGCGACCCTGCGCGAATACATCGCCGCGGGGTGACGGTTCGCGCGCGCGGCGCAGCGGGCAAGCTCGCCATGAATATCCTAGAGCGCGTTCCGCTCTTAGAACTAAAGCGTGTCATCCCGGCCGACGCGTGATCCCCGCTTTCGCGGGGAGAGAGCCGGGACCCAGGACCGTGAAGAAATTCCGTAAGCACTGCTTCTGGGTTCCCGCTTTCGCGGGAATGACACGCTCCAGGGTTCTACTGGCGAAGCCAGGAACATTTGTTGCGACCTGGCGTTTTCGGTTGGGGCCTCCGCGGCGAGGCATGAGCCTTTCCTGAGCGGAGGATCGCCAGGAGACACAACCAATGACACGGAAAGCCATCTTGCTGGGCGGCGCGCTGACGTTCGCGTTGACCGGCGCTGCATTTGCGCAGGCGGACACACAGTCTTCACCGACACCGTCTTCGCAATCGAAGCCCGCGCATCACCTTCGCCATCACGCGAAACATCACATGGCCACGGCGTATCTGCACCAATCGTCGCCCGCCGAGCGCGGCACGACGCGCGACCTCAATCTGCAACAGGCCAGCATGGTGCAGACCGCCACGCCGGCGCCGCAGGATATGCGGAATATGCAGAACGTTCCGCCCGGCGATCGCAGCCTGACGCCGATGCAAAGACTTCCGAACGGCAATGCGCTGCAGAGCGCCACGCCCGCCGGCGGCGCAAAGGATACCGGGGCGCCTCCCGCTCGCTACTGAGACGCAGCGTATGCCGGGAACCGCGGTCGAAAGGGCCGCGTTGATCTCTCGACCCTGAGGCGCGTGCCTCGCGGCGAGTCAACCGAAGGAGACGCATCATGAGATGCAAGACAATGCTGTTGGGCGGCGCAGTTGCGCTGGCGCTGACGGGCGCCGCGACGACGGGAATGGCGCAACAGGCCGCGCCGGGCACCAACCAGACCAATGCAGGCCAGCAGCCCGCGCAGGCCACAACCGATCAATCTTCGCAATCACAGGCGACGTCATCGCAATCGACGACCAAGCATCGCGCTCGCCACCACACCCACCATCGCACGCATACCGCATCGTCGGAGCATGCGCCCTCATCCCCGGCTGAGAAGCGTACGACATCGCAGCTGAACGATCAGCAGCTCAACGGCCAGGTGGGCCTGCAGTCGGCGCAATCCGCGCCCGCCAGCACAACCAGCGCTCCGCAATCAGCGCAGCCGGGCAGCGAAACGAACGGCAACATGCAGTCGAATCCGAGCGGTACACCGACCGGATACACCGCCGCGCCACAGACTGGCACGCCGCAGAACGGACAGACCGGCACCGAGCCGAACAACGGCACCTCCATGCAGCCGAGCGGCACGCAGCAGCAGCCCGGTGCTGAGCCCGGAAACTATACGCCGAGCACCCAGCAGCCGAGCACCAACCCTCCCGGCCCGAGCAGCTAGCACCGACCCTTCCCCCGGTTAAACCGGGGGACCAGGCTCACCCTTCGACGGGCTCAGGGTGAGGAGTTTCTCCTCATCCCGAGCTTGTCGAGGGACCCGAGCCTGCCGAGGGGCGCGGCGGCAACCTACAGCCGCTGCACACGTTCTCTTTCTAAGAACAGAGCGTGCCATCGCGATGAAGATGCGGACGCGTCCAAGGATGGGAGTAGGTGCATGAAAACGATCCATCGCCACCGCGCCGCTTTTTTTGCCATTGCAGGCTTCGCAATGACATGCGCGTTGCTGTCGACGCTCGCGGCAACCGCGCAGACAACGAGCAGCAGCACCCCCGGCAGAAGTGTGAGCGCTCCGGCGGCAGGCCGCACGCCGTCTCAAACGGCGGCGCCGGTGAGAACGACCACCACGGCGGTGCCGATGACGGGCGCGATAGCCACGACGCCCCCCAATGCCCCGCCCGCAACACCTGCGAACACGACCCAGAGTGCAACGCCGGCGCCGATCGGGACGACAAACTGCGCACCTTCCACAACTTCAGCGAGCGGATGCGCACCCGGCACGACGCCGCCGCCCAACTCGATGAGTACGCCGCCGGAAACGGCCTATCCGCTCTCGCCGCCCGCTCCGCAATAAGGCGGCACGCGCCGGAACTCGCACACTCGGCGCCGCGTTTGAATCATGAGGGGGATAGGAGACAGTCATGCGTATCAGGACTCTCATTCTTTCCGGCGCGGCGATGCTTGTTTTCGCGGCGGGAGGCGCATTCGCACAATCCGGTAATGGCGACGGCCGCTACGGCAATGGGCCGTCCGAATCGACGCCATCGGAAACGCAGCAGACGGACCAGCTCA
>Ga0182024_10008276_pt1 | contig 22020 bp, 13 predicted proteins | sample P32metaG_FD_120480 | JGI IMG/M metagenome (GOLD analysis project Ga0182024, IMG submission 120480) | Permafrost microbial communities from Stordalen Mire, Sweden - P3-2 metaG (Illumina Assembly) | ecosystem: Environmental > Terrestrial > Soil > Wetlands > Permafrost | place: Sweden: Stordalen...
GCGATCCAGTTGGCCAGCAGGATGACGCCGATGGCCTTCAGGGCGGAGCGCGCGATAGGTTTGCGCATGTTGGTTGCAGAGACGGGAATGAGCACAGCGGCGAGCCCGCAGACGACGGGGACGAACATGTTCATGTGTGTCGTCAGATGAAGGAAGCGGTGCCAGAGGCAAAGGGCGATGCGGTAGGCGTTGAGGTTCGCCGTTGCGTTGTAGCGCAGGAACTCCGGGTTGCCGAAGATGAAGCCGGTGCGGTGCCTGTGATACGCGTACCACGCTGCCAGTGGCGCGATGGGCGCGAGGAGAGCTGCCAACCAGGTCCAGTGCGTTCGGTGCAAGGCGAGTTGGCGGCGATCCTGGAGGAAGAGGATTGCCTCCCAGAGCGCGAGGGCTATCGGTGTTACGATCGCGGTTTCCTTGGAGAGAGCCGACAAGGAGAACATGACAGCGGCCCAAAGCTGTGGTTGCGCTGCTTGCGTCGGGCGAGTTTCGGTGCTGACTGCATCGCTGCGCTCGAAGTAGAACGAGAGTCCCCAGAGTGTGAAGGCAGCGGCAAAGATGTCGGCGTGCGCGAGCGTGCTTTGGGCGAACCAGATGGGGTAGGTCGCGGTCAATAAGACGGTGACGGCTGCGACCGCGGGGGTGGCTAGTTTTTTTGCGAGGCTGTAGACGCCGAGGAGCGCGGCGGCAGAGATCATGCAGATGAGGGTGCGGGTGCCGCTGACGACGTATCCGGAGAGGTGCCACCAGCCGGCCAGAATAATCGAGGGCAGGGGAGGGTGGGCGTTGGTGAGAGTGGTCTGAGGGATGAGGCTGCCGGTGCGGAAGAAGTCCCACGCGGCGGGAATGTAGTAGCCGGCCTCGTCCCAGAAATAGGGGAGGCGGAGGAGGGTGAAGTGGGAGAGGTAGACGGCGACGAAGAAGAGCGGGTAGAGCATCCAGAGAGGGATGTCCCGGCTGACCTGGTTGTTGCGTTCTGTCGTCGGTGTGGTCGGTGGCCGCACGGCTTAGTGAACGGGGCCTTCGGTCTGAGGCAGTTGCTGCTCCAGCGCGATGTGCCCGAAGGTCTGCTCGTACTGGGCGAGGTTGTGTCCGATCACATTCCAGAGAGCCTTGGCCTGTTGGGGGCTGAGGTAGATGCCTTGGAAGTTCTTGATGGTGACCTCGTCAGGGGACTCCTGGGTCATGGTGCCGAAGACGAGGAGGAAGTCCCAGACGCTCATGCGGACCTGGACGCTGTTGGCGTAGCCGTCGCGATAGCTCTCGGTTTGGGTGAGCTTTAGCTTGGGTTGCTCGACCGGCGGATTTTGCTGGCTCATGGAATCGCTTTCTGGTGCTGTTGCGTAAGAATTCTGGTGCGAAAGGGGGGACTTGAACCCCCACGGATTGCTCCGCCAGATCCTAAGTCTGGTGCGTCTGCCAATTTCGCCACTTTCGCACTGATCTGAATTGTATCGTGTCCCATGAGTCGGGCACTTGTCCGTGACCAGCTTCGAAGAGCAGTTACGAGTCATACAGTTGCAGGTAGTATTCGTCTAACATGAAAAAAACTGCTGGATTGGCAAGGGTGTTCCTCGCAGTCTTCTTAGGCGCGCCGCTGGTTGCCGGGCAGCAGCCCTTTCCAGTTATCTCCACGGTAAACGAGTCATCCATTGCGGGGCGGCCCGTTGTCTTGGACAGCGAAGGAAAGCTGCTGCCATGGCCGATGCCGGATAATGTCGGATACTCCTACTCAGCATATTTTCTTTCGCAATGGACGATCGTATGGGACCAATACAATCGCCAGAGGCTGCCTTATTATTTCTGCTGCTTTGACTTTGACCGTACGACGTTTGAATTGATACCGGACCGGCACTGGGCCAATTCTACGGGCTATCTGCGTGCGATGATGCAGGGTTTTATCGAACGCCTCTATCCCTATACAGGTGATCCGCACACGCTGGAGTTCCTAGAGAATTTTGTCGATTACGAGCTGGAAAATGGCACGACTCCCGCAGAGTATGTCTGGTCCCAGGTACCCTATCCGTCTGCAAATCCGGGCAGCCGCCGCTACACGGGTTGGAGCCAGCATGGAGAGGATTTTGTAGAGCCCCATGTGATTGGGGAAGATGGCTATGCCTATCTCCGGCTCTACGAAATGACGGGGAACACGAAGTATCTATTTGCGGCTATTCGTTGCGCCGACGCGCTCGCCAAGAATTTCAAGGTCGGCGATGAAAAGAATTCACCGTGGCCTTATCGGTGTTATGCGCGCGATGGCCGCATCGAAGGCGGAAAAGGGATGTTTCCCTACTCCGCAAACGTTGTTGAGCCAATTATGCTGCTGGACGAATTGATTCGCCTGGATCAGGGAGATACTGCTTCCTACAAGAGGGTTCGTGCGGGCGCATGGGCTTGGCTGATGAAATATCCCATGCAGAACAACGTGTGGGTCGGCTACTTTGAGGATGTTCAGGGCAGCATGGATAACATGAACCAGGTTATTCCACTGGAGTTTGCGCGTTATATCCTTCTGCATCCGGAGAAGGATTCTGAGTGGCGCGAACATGCGCGACAGCTAATCGATTGGGTAAAGACCACGCCAAAGTGGCCAAAATATATTGTGGACGGCGCAATGATTACAACAGAACAAGGGAATGGAAAAGAATTCTGTTGCAACCTTCCGAATCAGTGTTGTGACAGCCACAGCGCGAGACTTGCCGCTGTCGAAGCGCTGTATTTTGCGAAGACAGGAGACGTAGCTTACAAAGCCGCCGCATACCGAACCTATAACTGGGTCACATATTTTCAGGGGCTCTCTGCGGCAGCTCACGCTCCCTTCAGCAATCAGTGGTGGTTTACCGATGAATTTGCTGATGGACCACGCAGGATGATGGATGCCTTCTGGGCGGTGCCCGAATGGGCTCCAGCGGATGAGTCGCATCTGCTGGGCTCTATCTCCGTAGTTACGAAGATCGCATACGGCGCAGGCAGAGTTACTTATTCGACCTTCGATGAGGCGTCTACCGATGTACTGCGCCTGAATTTTGTACCGGATTCGATACGTGTTGGAGGAAGAGCAATCATTCGGCGCAAAGATTTGGAGCGGGAAGGGTACATATTCGACGACAAGACCAATACTCTTTCCATTTTTCACACAAATTCCAGAGACATCGACATTCAGGGAAAGAGCGATCACGCACCGCCTTCTTTCGTCACCTTTGATGATCCGCATCTTCCTGCGGGAACACCTTTGCTCGGCCAATATCCTAGCGGCGTGGTTGATTGGGGCCACGGAGAGTGGAAGATTGGCACGCCATCAGGAAAGTTCGGGACGTTTACGCTTATCCGGTCGAATCCAAAGGCGAAGGCAGAGGAATTCAACTTTTATGCACCGCGTGTCTTTACGGGTATTGATGTTTACAACGACGGCGATAGCGATGCGACATTGACGATTCGTTCGCCTGAGACCAGCGAAGTTTCCTACACCATCAAGCCCAAAGAGCTTCGCCGGCTAAGGACCGGCTGGCGTGACGCAAGTTCCAAAGTGATTTTTGATTTTACGAACGGGCAAGCGCTCTGCTTCGACAACCTGGCTTATATTCACCCGTGATTTCCTAGTTCGATTGGGCGGCTTTTGCTTCTAGTTGGGATTGGTTGGAGAGGGCTTTCAGGGTCTCTTTGCTTAGGGGCTTTTCGTGGAGGAGGAGCTCGGCGGCGCGGACGCGGGGAGCACCGTGGAACCAGCGCTGGATGATGTTGTCCTTCGTCAGATTGGCCAGCGCGAGCAGGCACATGCCCTGGTGATGGGCCATCCAGGAACGTACCAACTGCGGCTCCTTGCCTTCGGTGTAGTCGGCGGCCTCGTAGAAGCCGTAGGCGCCCATCCAGTTCATTGATGCCATCTTGCGAAGGTTGGCGATTGCCGCCTCGCGGAGGATTGGCAGGGCGAGGAAGCTGGAGTAGGGGGAGATGACTGGGCCGTCTTCGGCGCCGTATTTGAGGGCGAGCTTTGGGATGCCCCAGGCTTGATAGCTGTAGCGGCCGAGGGGGTCCATCTTGGCGAAGCCTGACTCGGAGATGCCCCAGGGGATGTCGCGGACGTGGTCGCGCTGGATGTGGACGGCGGACTCCAGCGAGCGCGAGATGAGGGTGTTGGGGAAGTTGCGCATCCAGAGCGCGGGCATCATGTACTCGAACATGGTTCCGGTCCAGGAGAGGAGCGCGGGGCGGCCCTTGACCAGGACGTGGGAACGGTCGAGGCGGAACCAGGATTGCTGGGGGATGTCTCCCTTGGCGACGGCGATGAAGGAGGCGATGCGGGCCTCGGAGGCGAGTAGGTCGTAGCAGGCGGAGTGCAGCTCGTGGGTGGTGCCGTCGTAGCCGATGGAGAGGAGCTGGCGGGATTCGACGAGGAGGAAGCCGTACTCCATGGCGTCGGCGTGGCGGTCGGCCTCGGTGGCGATGGTGGTGAGGTCGGTCTTGAGCTGGGTGAGATGCTCGGCTGCGGCGGGTAGCAGAAAGAGCAACCGGTCGGCGAGCTGGGTCTGGGCAGGGTCTCTCGATGAGGACGCAGCGGCTTCTTTGATTTTTTTTCCTAATTCAGTTACATAACCCGGCGCGTCCTCGAGCCTGGGAATTTGCTGCGCGATTTTGCTGAGTTGCGGGTTGGTGAAGAGGGATTGGTAGTGCGGCAGCAGCCAGGGCGTGTAGTTTTCGACGAAGCTGGAGACGGCTGCGTGGCGGCGACGAGCTTCAGTTGCAATCCAGGGTTCGGAGGTGCTGGTCTCGAATGACATGGGGTCTTGCGCGGCGGGCAGGGAAGTGGCCGCAGCGGCTTGTCCAAGCGATCGGATGTGAGCGCGGATAAGTTCGATGTCGGGTGAATCTGTCGTTGAAACGGGCACGCTGAATTTCGTCTTGGTTGTGGCGCCGGCGAAGGTGTGCTGCATCTGCTCGAAGCCGGAGAAGGTTTCGGCGCTGAGTATTGGCCGCTTGAGCAGATCGAGGGCGCCGGCGTGCAGGGTGTAGAGAGAGGCTGCGAGGTTGCCGCTGTCGACCGCTGAGACGATGAAGGGAAGGATGGGCTGGAGGGTCTCGATGTCGTACCAGTTGTAGATGTGGCCGCGCTGCTTCTCGAGGTGCTCGTAAGTTGCGAGCGTTCCAAGGGTGAGGTGGGCAAACTCGGGAAGGGTGAGGAAGCCGAATTCATAGGCGGCCTGGCGGGCGTTGAAGAGCATGCCGAGATTGGTTGGGGAGAGCTTGAGGACCTGATGCGTGTTCTTCTCTTCGACGTTGTCGGGAATGAGAAAGTGATTTTTCTCGTCGCCGAACTCCTGGAAGTAGCGCCAGACGTGCATGGCCTGATCCTGCAGGAAGAGGCGGTCCGATTCCGTAAGCGGCCCAACGTCGGGGCGCGGAGAGGAGTCGAGCCAGATGACGACCAACGGCGCGACACTCCACAGGAGAAGTATCGGCCCGGCTGCAAAGAGCGATGGAAGATGGGTGAAGGCGAGTCCAAGCGCGATGACGATGGCCACCAGTGGGGAGATCTGAAGATAGACGTCTAGCGGAGTCGATTTTCCTCTACCCGACTCGCTCTGAGCGGCGGTCTCCCATTCGAGCAGACGCTTGCCTGAGACCAGGCTGCGGATGAGCGAACGGACGATGGCGTCGAGCGAGAGAAGCATCTGGTGGGTGAGGAAGGTGAGGTGCAGCATCGTGAAATTAAACGATGTCGCGAAGGTTACGAAGCTTTCTTTTGCTCCGACGAGGCTCAGCTTCACCGCGGCGCGGCCGAGGTTGAAGGCGAGTTGGACAAGCACGGGAAGAAGCAGAAGGAACAGGGTCGCAACCGTCCAGTAGAGTGCGCCGCCGGGTAGGAAGAACCAGCCGAACACAAGCATGATGAAGGTGACGGGATCGACCAGGCTGCGGCGGAGGTTGTCGAAGATCTTCCAACGCGAGATGGTGCTGATGGGGTTGGGGATGAACTTGCCGGTCTCGTCGGGGACGCGGCCGAAGAGCCATTGCGCGATCTGCCAGTCGCCACGGACCCAGCGGTGTTTGCGGCGAGTGTGCGCGGAGTAGTGCGAAGGGTAGTCGTCGATGATTTCGATGTCGGTGACGAGGCCGGAGCGGGCATAGGAGCCTTCGATGAGGTCGTGCGAGAGAAGGGCGTTGCGGGGGAAGCGGCGGTCGAGCACCTGATAGAGAATGCTGACTTCGTAGATGCCCTTGCCGCCGAAGCTGCCCTCGCCGAAGAGGTCCTGATAGACGTCCGAGACGGCGCGGGTGTAGATGTCGAAGCCGGTTTCGCCGGAGTACAGCGCGGCGAGACGGGAGCGCGATGCAGAGGCGACGCTGACGCCGACGCGGGGTTGCAGGATGCCGTAGCCTGCGGTGACGACGCGACGCCTGGGGTTGACGATGGCTTGATTGAGCGGATGGGCGATGGTGCCGATCATGCGCCCGGCGGTGGCGCGGGGGAGCTGCGTGTCGGAGTCGAGGGTGATGACGTAACGGACGTTGGTGAGATCGGCAATGGGGCCGGCTTTTACGGGGAAGTTGTCGTCGGCGTGGAGGAGAAATGTGTTGAGGTCGAGGAGCTTGCCGCGCTTGCGCTCCCAGCCCATCCATACGCCCTGGCGGGAGTTGAAGACGCGATGGCGGTGCAACAGGAAGAACGCGCCTCCCTTGGCTCGGGAGTATTTTTCGTTGAGATCGTCGATGCTCTGCACGGCCAGGTCGATGAGCGGATTTTTGTCTTCGTCGAGCGGGCGCGCGGTGGCGTCGGGGAGATCGGTCAGCAGACCGAAGTGGATGTTGGGGTCCTGGTTGGAAAGATAGCGGGCCTCCAATTCATCGCAGAGTTCGCTGACTTGTTTTTCGCTGAGCAGAAGCGTGGGGACGACGACGAAGGTGGTGGCATCGGCGGGGACGCCTTTGGAGTAATCGATCTTGGGAAGGGATTGGGCCTTGAGGAGAGCGGAGACGCTGTTGTTCACGAGGTCGACGGCTCCCTGCGTTGCGGGCAGGAGGGCGAGAAGAAGCGCTCCCATGACGGGCCAGAAGGTGTGGTGCGGGACCAGAGGCGCGATGATGGCTACGATGAGCAGAACCGAAAGGATGAAGGTGCCGAGGATGTAGAAGTCTTCGTTCCAGCGGAGGAGGATGCCGCGCAATCTTTCGATCGGCGGCGGATGATAGCCGATGCGGTGGTTGAGGGCGGGTATGCCTTCGGCGAAGAGGTAGTAGCCGATGTGCTGGGTGCGACGGACGTGGCGGGGGTCGGTGTCTGGTGCGTGGCTGGCCTCGGTTGCGAGCTTGAGCGCGAATTGAGCGGTCTCGACTTCGCTGGCGTCGGCGTGCTCGGCAAGTTCGGCGACTCGCATGTGATAGGCGTGGCGGGTCTCGTCTTCCATGTTGGCGAAGACGTTCGCGGGGTCTTGACGGAGGATTGCGTCGAAGGCGATCAAGGGCTCAAGCACATTGCGCCATTCGAACTGATTGAGACGGCGCATGCTGTGGAGGATCGCGGAGAAGGGAGACTGCTCGATGGGCGGGAGGGGGCCGGCTGCGAAGGCCTCTTTGGCGCGGTCGAGGATGTATTCGAGTTGCGCGAGCTTGAGGGCCTGCGGGAGGACGGTGACCTCGGCGAGGAGGAGAGCGTCGTGCCGCTGGGCTTGCTGAACGTAGGTGGTGAGGGATTCGGGGGACCAGATGCCACCGGCCGCGGAGAGATAACCTTCCGCGAGATTGACCGTGCGGGGCAGGTCGACGTTGTCGATGCGGATGCGTGGGAGGGAGGTGAAGGTTTGGGCTGTGTTGTCGCCGGCGATGAGCGCCGCCTCCAGCATGCGGGTGCTTTCGAGAAGTTCAAGCTCGGGGGTGAGCTCCTGGATGGACGCAGTTTTGCGGCAGAGCCTTAGAAGATCGCTGAGTCGGGTTTTCAGACTCTTCAGGCGTTGCGAGAATCCGGTTTGATTCGGGTCGACTGGAAGCATCTCCCACTGTTTGCTGAGGGCATCGGCGTGCTCGCGCAGGGCCGCGTCGGTGACGGAGGGCTTTTCCGGCAGGTTATTGGTGGGCATGTCTCGCGCGGGAGCCGTGGGGGGCAACGCGTGATCCGCATCGAGCGAAGCTGTCTGGTTTGTCGCATTATTTGAAAACGATGCCATGACGCCTTTCTCGATGCCCTGAATATTCTAGATATTCTGTCTGGTGGTTGTTGAGTCTTGTCGGATGAGACGATTGCTGCTGGCTAAGATGCTGGAACGAGGCTACCTGTAGCTTGCGGCCTGCATCTCGAACATGCCGGCGTAGACGCCAGCACGGGCCATGAGCTGTTCATGATTGCCCTCTTCGATGAGGCGGCCGCCTTCGAGCACAACGATGCGGTCGGCCATGCGGACGGTGGAGAAACGATGGGAGATCAGGAGGGCCATCTTGCCCTCGGTCAGCTCGGCAAAACGCTCAAAGACTTCAAGCTCGCTGCGGGCGTCGAGGGCTGCGGTGGGCTCGTCGAGGATGAGCAACTGCGCATCGCGGAGGTAGGCGCGGGCGAGGGCGATTTTCTGCCACTCGCCGCCGGAGAGTTCGACTCCGCCCTCGAAGCGGCGGCCCAGCATCTGGTCGTAGCCGCTAGCGAACTTGTCGATGACGGTGTCGGCAAGGCTCTTGTGGGCGGCGGATTCGATGTCGGCCTGTTGATGCGGCTGGTCGACGCGGCCTACGGCGATGTTCTCTCTCGCGGTCATTTCGAAGCGCATGAAGTCCTGGAAGATGACGCCGATGTTGCTGTGGAGGTCTTCGAGCGAATACTCTCGCAGGTCGACCCCGTCGAGGAGGATCTGTCCTTCGGTGGGATCGTAGAGGCGCGTGATGAGCTTGACGACGGTGGTTTTTCCCTGGCCGTTTTCGCCGATCAGGGCGATCCGTTCGCCGGGAGAGAGCGTGAGGCTGAAGTTTTTGAGGACTGTGCGTTCGGTTCCGGGATAGGCGAAAGAGACGTTGCGGAATTCGAAGCCACGCTGGATGGTTTGCGGGGTGCGCTTGCCGTTGGGGTTGGGGTCGACGGTTGATTTCATTTCGAAGAAAGCGATGAGGTCGGTGAGGAAGAGGGCCTGGTCGGCGATGCCGGAGGCTGTGGAGAAGACCTGTTGGAGGTTCGAACTGGCCTGCTGGATGGCGACGGTGAGGAAGGTGAAGTAGCCGATGTTATACGCGCCGTGGAGCGTGCGCCAGATGACGTAGACGTAGGCTCCGTAGTAGCCCAGCGTGCCGATGACGCCGAGCAGGCCGCCGACGATCAGCTTCGAGCGGGAGAGTGCGACGTCTTCGACGTAGATCTGGTCGGCGAGGTCTTGAAATCGTTTGGTGAAGAACTTGTTCAGGCCAAAGAGCTTGACCTCTTTTGCGCCTTCGCGGCTGCCGGCGACCTGGCGAAGGTAGTCCATCTGACGCTTGGCGGGTGTTTGGCGGAAGTTTTTGGCGTAGCCCAGGAAGGCGTAGTGGGTCTCGCCGATGAACGACGGGAGGACGCCCATTGCAAGGAGGAGCACCAGCCAGGGCGATGCCAGCACGAGCGCTATCGAGAAGGAAAGGGTGGTGATGATCTGCTGAAAGAGCCGGCCCATCTGCTGGATCATCGCCAGCCGGTCGGTTGCTTGGACGCGGGCCCGCTCGAGGCGGTCGTAGAAGACGGGATTCTCGTAGGTGGTCAGGTCCAGTTGCGAGGCCTGCTCCATGACGCGAACGCTGACGTGTTGGGTGTATCGATTCGAGAGCAAGGAGTCAGAGTAGTCGATGGCGCGGGTCATCAGGCCAAGGAGCACGTTGAGGGCTACCTCGGTGGCGACGATCTTCCAGAAGTTGGCAGGCAGGGGCGAGCCGCGCAGAACGCCGGCAATGTCGGTGATGATGTACTGGGCGACCTTGGCCACGCCGAAGGGCAGGACGGCGACGACCACTCGCAGTGCAATGCCCCAGGAGACGACGGCCCGCCCAGACTCCCAGAGGATGCGGAGCACCGGCGGCATATTGCGAAGCGCGCTCAGACGCTCGCGCCAAGGACTTTCGGCCTTTACCTTGTCTTTCAAATCGCTCCTGAAATTTAGAGAAGTTAGACCACGCGAGAGAACGAAAGCACGCTTCGTGTCTATTTATTGATGCTTCAAGGTTGTCAGGTGTTGGATTACGTGGCTCTGGAGACTCCCAAATGGTGATGAAAAAGGCGTTGAATCAGCGAACGCTCCCTCAGCGGCTTCTGTGGGCTTATTGGGCCGTGATTGCGGCTCCTGCCAGGAAGGTCCGGGCTAAAGCCCCAAGGATTGCCATGGTTTTTTCGTAGACTAAAGCCCTACGCTTAATCCTAAAGGGCAACGGAGCCCTATGCTTAATCCCAAAAGGCAACGGCTCTGCGTCTATAATGAGGAGAGAAGCGGGAGTAGCTCAATGGTAGAGTAGCGGCTTCCCAAGCCGTTGGTTGCGGGTTCGATCCCCGTCTCCCGCTCCAAGGATTTAGAGAAAGATTCGAATAGGAACGGCGCTCGGACTGGATAGTCCGAGCGCCGCTTTTCTTTTGCGAAGGGGGTTGTTTGTTGGCCGATGATTAGACGATCAGCGGCTTGCGGTGTTGAGCTTAGCTATCTTGGAGTGGTCTTCCAGGGTCTGGGCCTCGGGCAAGAAGGTGACTGCCTTGGCGATCTGCGGGTCCCACTCCGCGCGGACCTTGAGACCTTCAAGCTGACCGAACTGAGAGGTGAAGAGTTCGCTCTTGATGCTCTCCTTGATCCAGTCGCTGACACCTGCGATATCGGCGTCGGTGTACTCGATTTGATTGTCTTTCAGGAACGCCTTGAACTGCTGCATGACTGCGTCGTCGACAACGAAATCTCTGGTGACGGCGTGGGCGGCGAGGTAGTGCTTGCTGAAGTTGAAGAAGGCGTAGTGGATGAGGAGGCTGTCCTGAAAGTGGTTTGACTTCAGGTCGGCGATCTTCTCGTCGGGCGTGATGCCTCCGCCGCCGTAGACAGTGCGGCCGGAGTCGGTCAGTTTGACTTCGAGATTGCTCTTGTTGGGCTTCGCGGCGTCGTCGCGGACATAGTAGTAGTCGTAGAGCGAGACGTGATCGTAGTTGCGCTGGATGAGGCGGCCGGAGGGGGTGTAGTAGTGGTAGGTGGTGAGGGCGAGGCCGGTGTTCTCGGTGATCTGGAAGACGGTCTGGACGAGACCCTTGCCGAAGGTGGTTTCGCCGACGATGAGGGCGCGATCATGATCCTGCAGGGCGCCGGAGACGATCTCAGCCGCGGAGGCGGTGTTGCGATTGACCAGGACGACGATGGGGAAGCGTGGGCCCTCTTCGCCGCGCGTGGCGCGGTATACCTGGTCGGGGAAGGCGCGGCCGCGTTGCGAGACAACGATCTGTCCCTTCTGGAGGAACTTGTCGGACATGTTGACGGCCTCGTTGAGCAGGCCGCCGGGGTTGCCGCGCAGGTCGATGACGAGACCGTGGATGTCGCCGAACTTGTCGAGGGCGTCGCCGACCTCGCGGCTGGTGGTCTCTATGAAGCTGGATACGTGGATGTAACCGACACTCGGGCGAAGGAGGAAGGCCAGGTCGACCGAGGGGCGGGGAATCTCGTCGCGGACCAGGTCGAAGACGAGCGGTTTTGAGGAGCCTTCGCGGGCCATGGTGACCGAGACATGGGTTCCACGAGCGCCCTTGAGCATGTTGGCGACCGCGGTGGAGTCCAAGCCGTCGGTGGGTTTACCGTCGACGCTGAGGATCTCGTCGCCGGGACGGATTCCGGCTTTGTAGGAGGGTGTGCCTTCGAAGGGATAGAGGACAACGATTTTGGTTTTGCCGCTGGGTGTGGGCTGCGGCTGGATGGTCATGCCGACGCCGTAGTACTTGCCGTGCTGGTCCTCGCGCATCTGGGCGTAGGCTTTTGGATCGTAGAAATTGGAGTGGGGGTCGAGGACGTGAAGCATGCCGGGGATGGCGCCATCGTAGATGGCCTTGTCGGTCTTGTCGGTGTTGAGCGGCTCGGCGTAGTTCTGCTCGACCAGGGCGTAGACGTTGGTGAAGGAGTGGAGCGAATCGCGCAGGGTGGATTCGTCGCTGGCGGACTGAGCGGCAACTTTCTGGTTGATCAGAGAGCCGAGCACGGCGCAGGTGACAAGGAAGATGGCGACGGAAAAGAGTGCGCGGCGTGTGCGGGGAGCCATTGGCGTTTGTTGACCTCTAAGGAACGACGGTGCGCACGCGGGCTGCGGACGGCGATCGCTATCCTACTTTGGACGAAGTATAGCATTTGAAGGTGAGCCGGCCAATGCCCCGAGGGGGTTACGAGAGCTTCGATTTGGGCTGGAAATGGGTAGAAAACAGGATTTGGCGTCACCGGACGGCGATCGTGCCAACCATGTGCCGCGGAACGGTTAGAATTGGCAAGTATAGATACCAAACCATGCAGGCTGAGAGTCTACGGATATATGCCTCGCGGATGTTGAAACGTGTGGCGTAGTTGGCTGAAGTAAGATACGAGAGACGATGACATTAAGAATTTCGCAGTTTGTGGTGATGTGCGGGCTAAGCATGCTGGCACTGCCGGGAGTGGCGTCTGCACAGGCGCCGCGGTACCAGAGCCCATTGAGCCTACCGGCGTCTCCGCAGCCCCAGCTGACGTTGCCTGTCCCTGCCGCCATTACACCGAACGGCGCGGTGGTAGAAGATGTGATCGTTCACGTAAACGACCAGATCATCAGCCGGAGCGACGTGGAACGCGCGGTGCAGCAGGTTGCCCAGGAGGACCAGCAGAACAATGCGAGTCCGGCCGAGGTTGCGGAGAGACAGAAGAACCTTCTGCGCGACATGATCGACCAGCAATTGCTGCTGTCGCGAGCCAAGGAACTCAGTCTGAACGTGGACGCCGAGGTGATCCGGCGGCTGGATGAAATTCGCAAACAAAACCACATGGATTCGATGGAGGATCTGGAGAAGGCTGCGCGGTCGCAGGGCGTCTCGTTTGAGGATTTCAAGGCACAGATTCGCAACAGCCTCCTTACTCAGCAGGTGGTGCGGGACGAGGTCGGTCGCCGGCTGCAGATGACGCCGACTCAGGAACAGGCCTACTACCAAGCGCACAAACAGGAGTTCGCACAGCCGGAGCAGATTCGGTTAAGCGAGATCCTGATACCGACAGCTGCGGACGCGAATGACGCTGCGGTGGCACAGGCGCAGGCCAAGGCGGATGAAATTGCGGCGAAGCTGAAGGCGGGCGGTAAGTTTGAAGACCTGGCCAAGACGTATTCAGTGGGGCAGACGGCGGCACAGGGCGGCGATCTGGGAATGTACAAGCGCGGAGCTCTGGCGAAGGTGCTGGAGGACCAGACGTTCGACCTGAAGGTAGGGGAGTCGACCGCGCCGATCCGTACCCGGCAGGGATATGTGATCCTGAAGGTGACCGAGCACCCGGCCGCTGGGGTTCCTCCGCTGAAGGACGTGGAACAGCAGGTGCAGGAGGCGATGTACTCCGAGCAGATGCAGCCTGCGTTGCGGGCTTACCTGACGAAGCTGCGGGAAGACTCCTACGTGGAGATTGCGCAAGGATTTGTGGACTCGGGGGCAACTTCGAAGCAGACCAAGTTTACGTTCACGGCGTACGCTCCGCCGGTTGTGAAGAAGAAGAAAGTGCAGCAGAAGCAGAGGTTCGACCGGGCCGGACGGTATTCGGCAATGAATAAATCTGCGCTTGCGCCCGTTGCGACTCCGGTTGCGGCCACGACTTCGGCGACAGGCACGACGGCGAAGGGGAAGGCTGTGAGGACGAAGCCGAAGAAGATCAAACGCGAGAAGATCCGGTTTGGGCAGGCTCCGCGCAACTCGTTGCCGCCTGGCCCGCAGGAGGCGGCGGTGGGCGGAGATATCGGTGCCGGAGCCACCTCTGCGGCAGTCACACCGGGCGGGACGATGGCTGCTGGAACTGCTGCTCCTGGAACAGCGATAGCACCGTTGGAGGGCGCAGATGTGGTCTCTTCCTCGACGACGGACGCGGATCCGTTAGCGCCAAAGGTGGCCGCGGAAAAGAAGACACGATACAGTGACCGCGCCAAGACTGAAAAGGTGGTCAAAGCCAAGGCCAAAGCGACGAAGGCGAAGGAGAAGGCCCTCGCAACACCGGCTGCCGCGGACGCGGATGAGAGAGCGACGCAACAGGCCCAGGCTGCGCCGTTGGGGCTGAATGGAGATACGGCCAAGAAGAAGAAGAAGGCGAAGGTGAAGGGCGCGCCGAAGGAGCGTTTGCAGAACAAGCCGCCTGCTCCTGCAGCACCACCGCCGGAGGAGACGCCGTCGAAGGCGCCTGATCGAGGCACTCCGTTGGAAGGAACTCCTGGGGCGGGGAAGGCTGCCCCAGCTGCTTCAGACAAGACCACACTGCCGCCGGTGACGGCTCCAGCGCCAGGAACTCCTGCGGATAGTGGAGCGACACCGGCGACGCCGAGTTCGCCGATTTCCACGCCTAGTCCGCAGTAAGTTCTGGGATGGTCGGAACGCGGGGGCTTCGGCTCTCGCGTTTCTGCTTCCGGCGTTCGATGTTCTTCGCGCAGGCAGGATATCCTGCTTAGGATGAAAGATTTTTTTGTTGAACACGCTGCCCGTTTTGATAACGAACTGGTGACCTCGTACTTTGTCTTGTCCTCGCTTCAGGTCAGGGAGAAGAAGCAGGGTGGGCAGTTCCTGACGCTGCTGTTGACAGATAAGACAGGGACGATGGCCGCCACGATGTGGGAGGACTTTGCCGAACCTGTGGCGGCCTGCTCGGAGGGCTGCTATGTGAAGGTGAATGGGCGGATCTCGAAGTATCAGGGAAAGTTCCAGATCACGTTGCAGAAGCTGCGGCCGGCGGCGGACTCCGAGGTGGACCCGGTGGACTATCAGGCTGCGACGCGGTTCGACGTGGACGAAATGTGGGCGGAGTTGCGTGGGCATGTGGATGGGTTCAAGAATGCCGATCTGCGGCGGCTGGTGTTTGCGTTTCTCGATGACGAGGAGATTGGCCCAGCATTCAAGGCGGCTCCTGCGGCTAAGCGGCTGCATCACGCGTGGCTTGGTGGGTTGCTGGAACATGTGTTGACGCTGGTTCGGGTCTGCGTGGCGACTGTGCCGTTCTATCCCGAGGTCGACGCAGACCTGCTGGTGACGGGCGCGATTCTGCATGACATTGGCAAGATTCGCGAGCTGCAATGGCGGTCGAGCTTCAGCTATACGCTGGAGGGTCAGTTGATCGGCCACATCAGTATTGCGCAGGGAATGTTGCGCGAGAAGGTGCAGGCGTTGGCACCGTTTCCGGAGAAGCTGCGGGTGCTGGTGGAGCATATGATTCTGAGCCACCATGGCAAGTATGAGTTCGGGTCGCCGAAGTTGCCGATGACGCCGGAGGCCATTCTTTTGAGTGCTTTGGATGATCTTGAGGCGAAGATGCAAGCCGTGCGGAATGAGTTTGCTGCGGCTGCGGCCAGCGGGAAGAGCGGCGACGAGGTGACGGATTGGGTGCGGAGCATGGACCGTTCGTTGCTGAATACGCAGGCTTATCTGAAGGACGAATAGGCGGTTTTTGGGTTTAGAACCGGGGAAAAATTGCTGCGTGGTGGAGTGGCGGTTTTACAGGGTATTTTGCGAATTTTGTGGTGTTTGTGGATGGTAAATCGTGGTGCTTTTGTGGTGAATTGCGTGGTAAACGTGGTGTGTTGACGGTCACATTTTCGGGGCGGAAAAATAGGACAGGGTTTTGAGGTTTATTTTTGGGTGGGTAAGGAACAGCGGTTCGCGCGTGGCGCGAATGCCCACCTTAGCCGCAAAAATGCGCGGCGAAGATGGGGCACCCGATGCCATGATCCGCGCTAGAAGTGGTAGAGGGATTCGGCGTTGCCGCGGAGGACCATGCGGGCTAGTTCGGCGGCGCGGGTTGGGGTGATCTCGCCGTCGCGGAGCATGCCGGTGAGGGCGATGCCGAGGGATTGACGGATGTTCTGGTTGGCGATGTAGGCCGCTTCTTCCCAGCCCATGGCGGACGAGTAGGGGTAGGCGTCGGTTCCGTAGAGAACCTTCTCGGGATAGAGTTCGAGCCACTCGCGCAGCCATTGCGACATGGTTCGGGGCGAGATCATGAGGGACTGCTGCGAGAGGTCGAGATAGACGTTGGGCTTTTGCAGGAGTGCGCCGATCTCGTGGATGAAGGGCCAGCCGCCGTGGAGGAGGACGAAGTTGGTCTTGCGGAGGCGGGGATCGTTGAAGAGAGGCTCGAGCAACAGGGGATTGGCACCGGCGATGGAGAAGTAGCCGCCGCCTCCTGAGATGGTGTGGAGGTGGACGGGCATCCCGAGGCGGCCGCACTCCTGTGCGATGTAGCGGAAGAGGAAGTCCTGGAGGCGCTTGTACTGAGCCTCGTTGGGGTGGGGTTGGTGGAGGAGGGCGGCGTAGATGCGGGCGGCTTCGGCTTGCGGGACGTCGTCGAAGCCGAAGGAGCGGAGGTAGGCGACCTCGAATTTTTCGGCTACGGCTCCGTTGGCTTTTTGCTGTTCGAGGATTGGAGTGACGAGTTGTTTGAGGTAGAGGTCGAGTGTGGGGGGGAGGGATTTCAGGTTGGCTTGCTGGAGGTATTGGGCGCGGAGCTTGTCTTCGAGGGGGAAGAACTGTTTGCGGTCGGGGTTGGCGGCGGCTAGGGCGGAGTTGTCGAGCGGGAAGAGAAGCGCGTCGACGTAGGGGACCCAGCGGAAGCGCGGGGGCTGGACTCCGGTGCCCATGGCTACGCGGTTGGCTAGTTCGGTGCCGATGTTGGCGCGGTCGAGGATGTAGGTGGCGTAGGCTTCGCCTTGCTCGCGGCGGGTGGCTTCGCGGGCGGCTTCGAGTTGTTTGAGGCCTGCGTCGTCGAGTGGGGGTTCGCCGTTGAAGTGGAAGAGGTCGAGCCATGCGTCGTGGAGCGCGGGGAGGTTGGGGCGCATGCCGGCGGGGTCGGTGTAGGGGGCCATGGTGTCGACGGGGGGGGCGTCGAAGCTGCGGTCGGTGGCGTTGGCGGGTGGGGAGAGGAGTGGGTGGGCGTGATTATCGATGGCGGGGATGGCGGCGATTTGCTTCGGGAGGGCGGGGTCGATGGAGGGGGACTGCCCAAGACCTTGGTTGGCGGTGCCGAGAAAAAGGATTAAGGCTCCAAAGGCGTGCCGAATAACGTTCTGATTCATAGCAATCGATTCTATGATCACTTTGACACTTTCAAGCAGCTAACCAACACTCAATCGACTTCCACGATCTTTACAATCTGAACGCACGATCAAGAGGATCACTACTCATGACAAGGACACATCCAAAACTGTCTGCCGCCGCAAAAAAGCTGCTCGATCTGGTTCCGCCGGATGGTGAGTTCATCGGCAATACAAACTTGTTGCGTAGATCGAAGTTAGGAGAGAAATACTGGCTAATAAGGGATGAATTAATTGGCAACGGATTCTTGACTCGCGGGAAGGGACGTGGTGGCAGCGTGGCAAGGTTTGCCGCGGATCTGCAAGCTCCTGTAACGGCTGGTAAGAAACGCAGGCAGCACGTTGAGAGGGAATCGGAACTGTATGGGCCACTAAAGGAATGGTTGGATAACGTCTGGGGTAAAGACAAAACGGGCGGCGGCGATTTTTTTGAGGTTGGCATAACAGCCACTCCCAAAGGGAAAACAGGAGCGGAGGCAAATGGTCGAGACCAGATGTCACTGTAGTTCAGGTTAACAATTACGATTACCTCGCTCAGCCAATTGTTGAGGTCACAACGTTTGAAGTTAAGAAATTTTCGGATGCCGAAGACATACGATCCGTTTACGAGACCGCAGCTCACTCTCGTTGGGCGCACTTCTCCTACCTTGTGGTTGAAGTTCCGGACGCGGAGTATGAATTTCCCGAGCGCTTTGTGTCCGAATTGGAAAGATTCAATTCCGGTTTGATCTTTATGTGGAAGGAAAAGACCGGCTGGGAGTTTGAAGAGCAAGAATGGGAGAGTAACAGGCTCAACCCTGATCCAACAGAGTTAAACGCGTTGCTTACAACCTTCTTTCGGAACAACAGACGTGAAAGAGAATACAAACGTGCAATCGGCAAATAATCCACTTCGCGTTTGGTTAGGTATAGCACATGAACCCTCCCATATGGGGCAATTTTGTCTATTACGCAGACTATGATGTCCTTGCTTTCGCCTCGCTGTTTCAGGGTGGACTTCGCGTTGCGGCCTACTATCACGCGATACAAGCGCTAGAAAAATATTTCAAGGCGCTGGCGCTTTCGATCATTGATCCCGAAGGCAGAACACACCCTTATCCAAAAGACAAACACCGGTTGAACGATCACAATCTTGCTAGGCTTGCTGAGCGCTGTGTTGCGAAGTTCCCATACTATGGAACTCCTGAGGTGCAGCTGACGCTAAAACGATTCTCTGAATTTGATCAATCGACGCGGTATCCTTGGGTCGAACGGGCTTTAGACAATGGATTTACAAGTGCAGATGTGCCTGTGATCTGTGATCTTCTTCTCCATCTAAGAACTGATATCCCTCTTCTAATCGACGACTACCCACTTGGAATGTCCGTTCGAGGTCATCGCCATCACCATCCTGAGCACGCGGAGAATCCTGATTGTGCTGCGATTCAAGCGCCAGCATTGGCTTCGGCACGCACAGTAATTCCCCAAATCGAAAAAATGGTTCGCTGGTAATCGAGAAATGTTGAAAGCTGAAAGATGGGACTTCCGCTTTTAAGATTACTCGCTATAGCTCTCAAGGCTGCATAGTAAGAAGGAGCCTTATGGCGGCTAATCCAACTCCGCCGTTTATTGAATGCGAGAAGATGAGTGCTAGTTTGCCGGTTAGTGATCTTGCGGCGGCTGTTGAGTTTTATGTGAAGAGGCTTGGGTTTCGGTTTGGGTTTACGTTTGGGGAGCCGGCGACGTTTGCGGGTGTGCAAGTGAACTTGAAGCCAACAACGACTGGAGCAATCTATGGAAGAGGAACGAATACGTGAAGCCCTGAATGCGCACTGGCATGCGTCGGCAGTCGGCGATTCAAATGCGGAGCACGATATTTACGCTGACGATGCTATCTGTGATTATCCCCAATCAGGTGAACGAATCCTCGGGCGAAGCAATTTGCAGGCCTTGCGGAGTCATCACCCCGGTAAACCATCAGGGTTCAACGTCAAGCGAATTCTCGGAAAAGGTGACCTCTGGATCACGGAATACACAATCATCTACCAGGGGCGACCGGCATACGCAGTGAGCATTATGGAGTTCCACAACGGTAAGGTCGTGCACGAGACACAGTATTTCGCGGACCCCTTCGAGGCACCTGCGTGGCGAAGCCAATGGGTTCAGCAGGTCGCGTGACACTGAATTGAAATGCTAGAAGATGAATGCTGGTTTGCCGGTTAGGTGATCTTTCGGCGGCTATTGAGTTTTATTTTGGTGGGCAATTCAGTTTGATGTGTGGAGCGGGTCCTTGTGCGGGAATACCCGGCGTCGCTGGACGAAGAGTGGAATTTCATCTTGCGAATATCGAACTCCTGGTAATTCCGTCCGACTGGTTGACATCCAACGGGAAGTTGGATGGCTTTGAATCTATGATGAATGAGGGAGCTGTAAGTTTCCTCGGAGGATGTTAATGCTACTGCCGGATCGAATTGGGAAAGTTCTGCTGATTTCTGTTGCGTCTGCCGCTGTTGCTGGTCTTGCTGGCTGCAAGTCCGGCGGTAATACGAATAATGTGGGTGTAACGCTGAATGGTGCGGGAAGCGCTTTAGTGTATCCGGCGATGTCGCGCTGGGCTGAAATTTACGGAGCTATTCGCCCGGATGTGAAGATCAATTACAAGTCGGCCGGATCGAGCGTCGGAGTGCAGCAGGTGACGTCGGGGGCAGTGGACTTCGCCGCATCGGACTATTCGCTGGACGACAAGACGCTGGCGACGGTGAAGCCGATGCTGCAGATTCCGGAGACAGCCGGGATGGTATGCATCACCTATAATCTGCCCGGATTGACGCGGCCGTTGCAGCTCTCGGCGGACGCAGTCGCGGGTATCTTTCTGGGAAAGATAACGAACTGGCAGGACCGGATGTTGAAGAAGGATAATCCGGGCGTGGCGCTGCCGAAGATGAAGATCGCGGTGGCGTACCGGACGGATGATTCGGGCATGACGGCGGCGCTCACGGCCTATCTGTCGGCGGTGTCCGAGGAGTGGCGGTCGAAGGTGGGGGAGGGCGGTGTGGTTTCCTGGCCGGTTGGAGTTGGAGGTAAGGGTTCGGATGGGGTGACGGAGGCGGTGCGGCAGTCGCCGGGCTCGATTGGGTATGTCGAATTTACCTATGCACAGCAGAACAAGCTGCAGGTCGCGAGCGTGAAGAATCTGGCGGGTAAGTATGTTGTGCCGAGTGCGGCGAGCGCGACGGCAGCGATCGCGGGATTTTCCAGCGCTTTGGGTAAAGACCCGAGGACTCCGATTGTGAACCCTCCGGCTTCGGCTGAGGCGGCTTACCCGATCGCGACGCTGATGTTCCTGATCGTTCCGAAGGATGGGACTGACGTTGGGAAGCGCTCGGCGTTGAAGGGTTTTGTGCAGTATGTGCTCGGGGATGGGCAGGCGATCGCCGGGGAGCTGAATTATGCTTCGCTGCCGGACGAGGTGAAGCAGTACGATCAGCAGACGCTGAATCAGATGACGGTCAATGGGAAGCCGATCCCGTATTAACAAGTAACTGTGCGCGTGATCGCGTTTCGCGCTGCGGCAGTTTTGGCGGTGGTGAGGACTTGGCGATGGAGTGCGCCTGCGCCTTCGGGCTGGCGCGGGCGGCATTTGTGGAGTTGCTACAATTTAAGTTTGCGACTCACGATGGATAGAGTCTGACGAGAGGTTTCGACGGGAATGCTGCGATTTTCTACTGCGGGAGAGAGCCACGGGGAGAGCCTGGTGGCGTTGGTGAGCGGGCTGCCGGCGGGTTTGACCGTTGCGCAGGAGTTCATCGACCGCGAGCTTTGGCGGCGGCAGAAGGGGTATGGCCGCGGTGGACGCATGCGGATTGAGCGCGATACGGCACATATTCTGAGCGGTGTGCGGCATGGTAAGACGATTGGGTCGCCGGTGGCGATGGTGCTTGCTAATAATGATTGGAAGAATTGGACGGAGATTTTGCCGGTGGAGACTGGCGATGCGACGAAGCACAAGGCTGTGGCTTCGCCTCGGCCGGGACATGCGGATTTGGCGGGGAGTTTGAAGTACGACTTTCCCGATGCGCGGTATGTGCTGGAGCGGGCGAGTGCTCGGGAGAGCGCGGCAAGGGTGGCGGCGGGGGCGATGGCGAAGCTGTTGCTGCGGGCGCTGGGTGTTGAGGTTGCGAGCCATGTGATTCGGGTGGGGAAGGCGGAGCTTTCGCGGGCGGCGACGTGGGAGGAGATTGTGGCGTTGCAGTTGAAGGACGAGGTGCTCCTGAACTGTGTCGATGCAGAGAGCGAGTCGGCGATGAAGGCCGAGGTGGATGCTGTGCTGCGCACGGGGGATACGGTTGGCGGGGTGTTTGAGGTGATCGTGCATGGCTTGCCGCCGGGCGTGGGGACTCATGCGAATTGGGATGAGCGGCTGGATGGGCTGCTGGCGCAGGCGGTGATGAGCTTGCAAGCGGTGAAGGCGGTGGAGCTTGGGCGGGGGGTGACGGCGGCGGAGTCGCTGGGTTCGGCGGTGCATGATGCGATTGGGTATGCGGAGGAGCAGGGAAGAGGGAAGAGGGAAGAGGGAAGAGAGGGCGATGCGCGGTTTACACGGTTTACTCGGGAGCAGAATAATGCCGGGGGGATTGAGGGTGGGATTTCGAATGGTGAGGATGTTGTTGTGCGTGGGTATTTGAAGCCGATTTCGACGCTGCGGCGGCCGCTTGCTTCGGTGAGTTTTGCTACGCGGGAGCCGGTGAAGGCTGCGTATGAACGGAGCGATGTGTGTGTGGTTCCGGCGGCGGGAGTTGCGGCGGA
>Ga0182024_10008278_pt1 | contig 22019 bp, 21 predicted proteins | sample P32metaG_FD_120480 | JGI IMG/M metagenome (GOLD analysis project Ga0182024, IMG submission 120480) | Permafrost microbial communities from Stordalen Mire, Sweden - P3-2 metaG (Illumina Assembly) | ecosystem: Environmental > Terrestrial > Soil > Wetlands > Permafrost | place: Sweden: Stordalen...
CTGATCAACACGCATATGCTGCAGGCCGCACAAGCGCAAGATGTGGGGCGTTTCTTCTATTCGTCATCGGCGTGTGTCTACGCAGCCGACAAGCAGACCGACTCGGACAACCCGGGCCTGAAGGAGAGCGATGCCTACCCCGCCCTGCCGGAGGACGGCTACGGCTGGGAGAAGCTCTTCAGCGAGCGTATGTGCCGGCACTTCCGTGAGGACTTCGGGCTGTACACGCGCACGGCTCGCTACCACAATGTCTATGGCCCCGAGGGCACGTGGAACGGAGGACGGGAGAAGGCGCCTGCGGCGATCTCGCGCAAGGTCGCCGAAGCGAAGCTCTCAGGGAGCAACCAGATCGAGATCTGGGGAGACGGAGAGCAAACCCGCAGCTTCATGTACATCGATGACTGCGTCTATGGATCAAAGGCGATCTTCGATTCGGACATCCTCGAGCCGATCAACCTCGGGTCCAGCGAGATGGTCAGCATCAACCAGCTCGTTGACATCGTCGAGGACATCGCCGAGGTCAAGCTGGAGCGTCAGTATGATCTCTCGGCGCCGAAGGGCGTTCGGGGTCGCAACAGCGACAACACGATGATTCAGGAAAGACTGGGCTGGGAGCCGAGCATCTCTCTGCGCGAGGGGCTCGAGAAGACCTACGCGTGGATCTTCGATCAAGCCGCCGCGCTGAGTCCAGCACGATAGCTTCGACGGCGCTCAGCCAGTTTTAGCGCCCACACTGCGGCGACGGTTAACGACCTCTGTGAGAGTTTCGTCGAACCGCTCTGCGAAGCCAGCTTGTGTGAAGTGACGCTGCGCGTATTGATAGGCGGCACGTCCCCGCGCCATGATTTCCATGGGCATCCGCAGGATCTCCGCCAGCTTGCGTGGGAAGGAATCCGGATCGGAGCTGTCGACAACCCAGCCGGCGTCAGCCTGCTCCACGATACGTGCGACCTCCCCGCTTGGGTTGACGGCCGCAAGGATCGGCAACCCGTAGGCCATGAAGTTCATTATCTTCGACGGGATGTTGAACTCTGCCCCTTGGTGCTGCTGACTGACGAAAGCGATGGTCGCGCCTTGAAGCTCCTCCTCCAATCGCGTGTCGTCGACGACGCCGAGCATCTCGATCCTCTCGGACAGGATCTCCGAGCGCGTATCTTCCGCGGCCATGCCGTTGCCGGTGATGACAAAGTGAACAGGCGTAGCGGCAAGATCATCCGAGCGCTCAAAGGCCGCGACAAGCGGCGCCAGGCCCTGAGAATAGCCGATATTGCCCATGCTCAGCAGGCGCGGGGGTTGCGCGTTACGCTCAGATGAGGGCTCCTGGCGAGGCACCCGCGTCGCAGGGTCATAGATCAGCTGGATCTTCTCCTCGGGTACGCCCTTCTCGGTCAGGTTGCGCGTGAATGCCTGCGAAAGCACGACGATACGGTCGGCCTCGCGATAGGCGGCGCGCTCCAGACGGCGGGCCGCACGAATGACCAGACTGCCCTCGTCGACGATCCCGCTCGAGGCCGCTCCATCGGGAAGGATGTCGTGCAGCCAGATAACCCACGGCGTTCGGCGCATGCGAGCGTTGACCATGGCTGGAAAGAGCGCCGGGAACGACGGGGAAGCAGAGACGAGCACATCGGGGCGAGACAGCACCGGTAGGGCGGCAAACTGGGAGCCCATAAACGAGAGCTCCTGTCGGTAGCGCTCGATCGCGGTCTCACGACCGATCCAGAGGGGAAGACGGAGGACAGGGATGTCGTTGCGAACCTCTCTGTACGGAAGCGTCCTGGTACCCCATACCGGCTCCGGATAGTGAGGGTGGGCCGCCACGATTTCGACCCGGTGTCCACGGTCGCGAAGGCCTTCCGCCCATGCGCAACTTACAGGACCGATGCCGGTCGGCTCAGGATCGTAGTTATAGCTCCACAGTTGTATCCGCAACATACCCTCGCTAGTGACCGTCATCTTGCGAGGACTTCCTGCGGAAAAGCAGGTCCGCCTGTAGCGCCATCCCATCCGCTGCTCGAACGAGGCCATAGACATCGACGAGCCTGAAATCATGCTCAACAAGGTGGTGAATGACCTCCCCCGCGAGCGCTTGGCCGGTATAGAGCTCAGTGAAAGATACCTCAACCAAGATCTCGTCAACGTATAAAAGACCTGTAGCTGCGCCTCGAAGCGCGTCTAGCTCGTTGCCTTGAACGTCAATCTTGAGCAGGCATGGACGGACTATTCTCTCGTCCAGATACGCCTCGAGAACATCGACCGTCACGGTGATCTCATGAGACTCCTGTGTGCCTGGAAAAGCGGAGACCTGCCGCGAGCCGATCGGCAGCAGTGAGGATGAATCATCCTGTGCCGACACATGCAGCTTGGTCTGTCCGGCCGAGGAGCCAAGCGCGACGCCGTGCAACTCGACTTCGCGTCCCCTCAGCACCTTGTGCGCGGTCGCTCGGGCCTGCGGCACCGGCTCGAAGCAGATGAGCTTCGCCCCGGGGAATCTGGAAAGCGCAAAGAGCGCAAACTGCCCGCGGGAGGCGCCGACATCCAGCACGGTCGCAAACTGAGTGCCGAAGCGCACAGACACATGCTCGAGCGAGGGAAACACGCCCTCCCGCAACCCAGGCGCAACTCCCCTCCACAGTCGAGGCTCCCGCAGGAGACGGCCGATCTTCGAGGCTCGCGCACGAGCAGCCAGCATGCGCATGTAAAGGTCTTTCGTCATCTAACGTCCTGGCGATGGGCTATCGAGCGCCGCAGTCTATAGTTCGCGACCACCTGATGTCGGAGATCCGTGACAGCACCTGCCCCGCCAAGCTCTCGGTTGTCTTTCCAGTCCTCAACGAGGAGGAGAACCTCCCAGCCGCACTTGCCAGCGTGAGGTGGGCTGACGAGGTGATTGTTGTGGATTCTGGCTCCACCGATGGCACACCCGCCATCGCGACGCAAGCGGGTGCTCGTGTTGTCGAGTTCCACTATCTCGGCGGTGCCCCCAAGAAGAAGGGATGGTCACTTACCAATATCGAGCTCCGCAACGAGTGGGTACTCTTTCTCGATGGTGACGAGCGAGTGACCCCATCGCTCCAAGTCGAGATCGAACATGTCCTGCGAGATCCTCACCATGATGGCTATTACCTCGACCGTGAGATGTTCTTTCGTGGACGGAAGCTCAGCTGCTACCGTCCGGATTGGAACTTACGCCTCTTTCGCCATGCGGACACCGTAATCGAGGATCTCGGGCTCTTTGATCTTTCCGGCACCGGAGACAACGAGATTCACGAGCACTTTCTCGTCAAGGGTACTACGGGCTTCCTAAAAAGCGCACTGCTGCATAACGACTATCGTGGCATCGCGCCCTGGATCGAACGCCACAACAAGTATGCCACCTGGGAGGCCCATCTCTACAAACGGTGGCGCGAGCAGCCCGTCGGCTTCCGCCCCGGGGCGATGAGAGATCCGGTGGCTCGAAATCGGATGCTCCGGCGAGTATGGGTTCGACTCCCCTGCCGGCCCGTCCTGCGGTTCTTCATCTGGCTGATTGGTAAGCAAGGCTTCCGTGACGGCGCCAACGGCCTCGTCTATTCGTTCCTGATGGGTTGGTACGAGCTCGTCGTCGGTCTCAAGCTCGACGAACTCAAGGCCAATGAACAACAAGCGTCGTGAGGCATTACCCTGGGATTACGAGCCCAAGGAGGCAGGTTTATCGCAGGTGCTGCGTCATGTGCCTCTAGGAGTGGGCAGGAGGCGACAAGCTTGCACGGCTACCCGCGACACCAAACACAAGAAGGAATGCCACGGCGAGAGGCGGGGCGGAGAGCGTATTTTCAGTGATGGAGTATAACGCGAAAGCTACCCCAGCAGCCGCAAGGTCGGCACGGACTCGCGGCGGAGAACGTCGGATCGAGGAAACCATTGTCGTTATCATGGTAATCAGCAAGATAACGCCGCCGATGATCCCCACCTCAAGCAGCATGCGAATATACTCGTTGTGCTGTGCTGTAAAGCCGGGAGGGCTTCCAGGGATATTGCCAACGATGGGTCCTGCTCCGAGGCCACGGCCAAACGCGAGATTTACCTTTGCTTGTTCATATGTAAAGGCCCATGATTGGAAACGTCCAGAGGCGATTTCGTGCTTTGCACCGCCTCGCGCGGCGTCAAAAGCGACCGCCTTTTCGTCGCGTTCCTGCAGTCCAGGTACCAAGATGGCAGCACCGAGAATGGCAACTGCGGCCGCCGTCCCTAGCTTGGCTATTCCGGCTAGACCCTTAGCCGACAACTGGTGCCGACTGAATCTGGCTAGTGAAGGCAGCGCCACGATGCCTAGTGCAAGCACAGCGCCGCGAGTGAGGGTGCCACCAAGGATCACGACATCTGTCAAGCCGATCCACCTAGCCCACTTCCACTGCTCCCGTCGATACAAGGCCAAGCATGCCATGACTGCACAAACGCCGAAGGTACCGAGCCAAGCTGTAGTTGTTGCGCCCCCTAGGCGTGGTGGTGACGTGTGGCTAAACAGTGACAGAATCCCCATAGCTTGAAGAGCAAGGCCGATGAGTACGCTAATGATCGGTACCCAGGCCAATGTCTTGAGCAGAAGATGATCGCGGCGCCAATCCCAGTTGATGGCAAATACAAGCCACGCGAGAGACAATGACGCCAGGCTAGCTGCTGTTTGCGAGGTCGTCAGACCAGGGAAACGGGTTCCAAAGGTCTCGGCTAATATCGTAACTACCGCATACGCGACAAGCGGCGCACACTTTCTAGAGACAACCCCACGCTCGAAGAGAAGAGGGAGAAAACAAGCGTAGAGGACCAGCTTATACGCTTCCGTGTGACTGGCAAAAACGGAGTCTGCTCCAAAGAGTCTTACAGGTTCGACAGCGAGGAGAACTATGCCTGTCGCAAATAATAGCATCGGCCTAGTCAGTGCAATAGATACGCTGGCGCAAATAACCAGCAGCGCTATAGCGGCGACGGGCGACTTTGTAACTAACGCACCGATAGCTACAGAAGCCGCGGCTGCAAATATGAGGAGCAGGGAGTCAGCCGATATTAAACTCCTAAGTCTGATATATGTATCAGGTCTCATCGAGTTTTGTGCTCGCGATCAGGGAATCTGCGACCCTGGAGAACGGCCTCAAGCGAGATGCCTGCTCCATCGGAGCGGGGCCATCGAGCACGTGGCTGAACTCGCGGCCGTCCAGCGACTGACCGTCTTGTGGATGGATAGAATCTGCTGATGAATAAGCAAGGTCAGATAGTCTACAATGCTGCGTCCCGTGGGGTTCGTATGCCGTGCCCCGAAAGTTTCTAGGCGCAAGAACGGTTGCAGGAGCAAAGACCCGCAGCGATCTGAGAGAATACATCTACGTGCAGCAAGATTCCGAAGGACTAAATCTCGAGCGGACTCTGGGCGCTTTGCGTCGGCGCGCACCGTTGATTCTTCTGTGCTTCGTGCTTGCCGCGGGAGCGGCCTATGGCTTCTCCAAGCACCAGACCAAGAAGTACACGGCCACTGCTTCGGTGGTCTTCGGCAGCAACTCGCTCACCCAACAGATCGCCGGGCTCTCGACTAGCGGTGGTAGCGGCAGCTCGCTGGCCCAGCAGGCCAGCAGCTTCGAACTCGTCAAGGGCGGCGACACGGCGGCGAAGACGGCGACCGTGCTCGGCCAAGGGCTGACCGTGGAAAAAGTCGCCGGCAGCCTGAGCATCGGGGAGCAGAAAGAATCGAACGTTGTCGATGTCTCGGCTACCGTGACCTCCCCGGCGCTTGCGGCCGCGATCGCGAACACCTATGTCAGCCAGTTCGTCAAAGAGCAGCAGATCGCCAATCGCCAGTACTTGAGGTCTGCACTGAAGCACGTGAATAAGCAGCTGGCAGGACTCTCTCCTCAGCAGCGGGTCGGTCAAGACGGACTGGGTCTCCAGGATCGCGCGCAGTCGCTGCGCCTCCTCGCAGAACTGGATTATGGCAACGTTCAGGTGGCACAGGAAGCGCTGCCGCCAACCAGTCCTTCATCGCCAAATACCAAAAGGAACACGGGCTTGGGCGCAATTCTGGGGTTGTTGCTCGGCCTCGGCTTCGCCTTTGTGCTCGAGCGCCTCGACCGCCGGATTAAGGCGCCAGAGGATCTAGGGACGATCTACCACCTTCCGATGCTCGGTGAAGTGCCCGAGAGCTCGGCGCTTGCGCGCTCCGCACGGCGCCGCAAGGGTAAGGATCAGGGAGTGATCTTGCCGCCCGCCGAGGCCGAGGCATTCAGCCTGATTCGCGCCCATCTGCGCTTCTTCAATGTCGATCGTGACCTGCGCACGATCGTCATCGCATCGGCCGCGTCGGGCGACGGCAAGACCACGATCGCCCGCCATCTGGCCGAGGCGGCGGCGAGGCTGGGCTCCCGGGTGCTGCTGCTGGAGGCGGATCTGCGCCAGCCGACGCTCGCTCAGCAGCTCGACATCGAGCGCGGGCCGGGCCTGGCTGACGCGCTGATCGGCGCTGTACCGATGGGCGAGGTCACACAGTCGATCGCCTTGGAGGCGGCGCCCGGAGAGGGGATCGCGGGGCGGACGCTTGACGTGCTGACCGCCGGCGCCGTGCTGCCTCCCAATCCGGGCGAGCTGCTCGAGAGTCGTGCGATGCAGACCCTACTCGAGCGAGCGAAGTCCGTATACAACCTCGTCGTGATCGACACGCCGCCGCTGAACGCCGTCTCGGACGCGTTCCCGCTGCTTAGGAAGGTCGACGGCGTCGTCATCGTGGGCTGGGTCGGGCGCAGCCGGCGCGACGCCGCGGAGCAGCTGCACCAGGTCCTTGCTGGCAGCGGCGCGCCGCTGCTGGGGGTCGTCGCCAACGGCGCGAAGTCTGGCGGACCTTATGCCTACGCCTATGCCAATGCCAATGCCAAGGGCGATAAGTCGTCCCCTGCCGTCACCTCGGCCGACGGCGCTGCACCATCCGACGAGCTCGCCCCGACCGCCAGTACCTGAGGCGGCCGATCCACGAGGGGAGCTGACGGGCGCTTCGTTGGAAGACCATCACATGATTGGAACAGACGCAGAAAGAACGAGTCTCGCATCAACGCGATTTGGTGTAGTCGCCTGGTCGGAGGTTCTCCCGATACATCTCTCACCTCGCGGTCAGCGGACAGAACATCTCATCAAAGCTTTGAAGCGCTATGGGCAAGTCGAAAGGATCGGAGAAAAGAACATCCCCCAATGGCTGGCAGGCGACGGTGAAAGGACTAAGTCGTCGTGGTATCGGCGTCTGGCACGGAATCTCATGTACTGGGTTCTTATCGACAAGTATGAGATCGTCGCCAGGCGATCATTACGCAACTGGTCTCCAAGAATCGATGCTGCTGTGTTGGTGGGATATCCGTGCTCCCCGCTCCCCTTTGCTGCGCTTAGGTTGGTCCGCGCCCAAATTCCCTATATTGTTGATATTGGCGACCCGTGGGTGCTCACTAATCCATATCCTGAGGGCGGATGGTTTCAGCGATGGCGGGCCGCACGTTTGGAGCGCAAGCTATGGGCTTCTGCACGGGGGGTAATCGTGACCACTCAGGGCCAGGGCGAGGCGCTTAGGCGTCTATTCCCACATCTGCGCGTTTTAGTCCGACCCAATGGCTATAATTCTTCGGAAACTAAAGTCATTTTGCCCGCCTCTATTTCACAAAAGAGTCCTGGCAACGAACTACGGCTGGTCCATTATGGAAGCCTATATGGCGCAAGAGTCAACTTTGGGAAGATCTTTCAGCAGCTTGCTGACAGCGGCAGGTGGGACAAGATTACGCTCCGTCAGTATGGCCCAGATTGGGAAGGGGCTCTTGAGTCGATCTCAGGCAGCACAGTGGTTGACCATAGAGCGCCGATTTCGTGGACGGAGGTCCTTGCCGAGGCGCATACCTTTCACGCAGCCGTTGTTATCGGTTGGCGAAATCCTGCGCAAATGCCGAGCAAGGCTGTGCAATATCTTACCTTGCCAATTCCTAGAATAGCCATGGTAAACTCAGGCGATGCGGACGCATTGGCCACATACGTAGCGGATAAGCCAGGCTGGGCCGTGATAGACGATCAGAACCGTCTGGCGTCTGAGGTCATTGCATCGCACCTTTCAAAGCCTTGGCGTCAAATTGACCTGCAAGCACCCAAGTCCGAGTCGTGGGATGCCGTCGAGCATGTATTGGGCGACTTCGTAGTCGATGTAACAGCAGTGCAGCCTACCAGCACCTAGTGTCTCGTTCCTATAGCGGAAGATGTCGTCTGCCTCATGCCTCGAGTCGAAGTATTCAGTTGGAACCCACGTAGATCGCGTCTACCCCATTCGCTGACCAAGCGGCTTCCAGTAGAAATAGGTCGCCGCGTTAAAAACTTTGGCGATCTGCTTGGTCCCCTTGTGGTTGCTCGTATCCTAGCGATGCATCAAATCGACGTTCGAGCAGCGACAAGTGACCATAGATTGCTGTCAGTAGGCTCCGTACTGCATCTTGCTCGTGACAACGATGTCATCTGGGGCACCGGCGTCAACGGTAAGATCCAAGACATCCACTACGTCTTCCGTACGCTGGACGTGAGAGCAGTCCGGGGTCCCCTAACCCACGAGTTTCTCTCGAGGCGTGGTATAGAAGCACCGGCGATCTTTGGCGATCCCGTCCTGCTGTTGCCTATCGTCATGCCTGAGCTGGTTAGCTGGTCACAAGTAAAGCAATATTCCCTTACGGTCGTCCCCAATTTCAATGATTTTTCGGGGTATGAGCCTGCTTCCACACTTCTCGATCCGCGATCTCCCGTCGATGTCTGCCTCCGCCGCATTGCCCAGAGCGAATTTATTGTCGGCTCGTCCCTCCACGCCATTGTGGTAGCGGAGTCATTAGGCATTCCTGCGCGCCTGATCTCCTCGTCGGTCGAGGATCCTTTCAAGTACGAAGACTACTACCTTGGCACGGGGCGTCCAAACGCGGAGACGGCCCTTACGATCGAGGAGGCTATCCGCATGGGGGGCGAACGCGGTCCTGTCTTGGACGCAGACCGGCTTCTTGGGGCTTTCCCTTTTGATCTATGGCGTGTGCCATAACGTCGCATTGCCCACTAGCGGTGAACCCTATGCACCGCAGCAGTTGCAGCACCTCGAATAAAGTTGCCAGCCACCGATAGGCTGAGCGGAGATCGTGGCAAACCAAACTCGTGCTCCAGCGTCCGGCGAACGGGCCATGCGAATCCGGCCACTCCGTCGCCTGACCAATTCTCACCAGTCTCAAGAGTGTAAGCGGCTCCCCGAAATGGCAAAGGCTGAAGTGGGGTGCCCACCGCGCAAAAGTGCTCAAGCGCGACCTTATGGGATCCAAGCAGCTCCCTGACGACGAACTCTCCGAAGCCCTCGTAGAGTGCGTCCTGAGTCATGGTCACCGGTAGATCTGCCGATCCATACAAGTCCTGACGTATCACGAACGATGTGCCGCACCGCTCATGGAAGTTGTTAATGCGACGCGTAAGGCCCCTTCGCTCGTAGTAGACATGTCCTTTAGGTATGTACCAGCCAGTGTCGTTCGGGTGGTTGTTGACGAATCCGGCGAGGCGCCGGCTGACAAAGTCGTCGGCATCAAAGGGCATGATGTGCGTGGCTGGGTGTCTGCGTGCGGCTAGTAAGCCCACCGCCAACTTGGTCCCCTTATCTCGAAGAATGGCCTCACGGTCAATTTGCGAGCCATGGTGATCGCTTGGTGGCGGAAAATCGACTACGACCGTCTCTACTTCCTTTGTAGTGGCGACGCTCAGCGGTTGGTTAGCGACGACAACAACTCGGAAGTCCCGGTCGTTCTGCGCGCACACAGACGTAAGCGTTCGTTGAAGCAATCGCTCGACGCGGCTGTAGTCGGTGGCGTTGTGCGGGTGTCGAACAGACGTGATGAAGACAAGCACGACGGCTCGAGACTCTACATGAAGGCCTATCGCTCGTGCGTAATGAGGGTCGGCGCTACCAATAAGTTACGGCCACGGCGTCCTCGCGGCAAGTGGTGGCGGGCTCAGCTACTGGGCTTCGCCTTGGCCCCTTTGCCGCGCCTGCCTGCCGCCAACATTGACGGTATCCGCACTAGTTCCCGCCATGAGTCCGTGCCGGTGTATCGCAGCGACGTGATATAGATGACCGACACTAGAACGGACTGGGCAGCTATATAGCCGAGCTGGGCTGCAGCACCGCTCCCGGGTTCCCATAGGGCGGCGACGATGAAGCCGACACCGCACGCGAGCACGCCACTCAACATCGGGCCGAACCACTGCCTAAGGTAGGTCAATATCCGTATGCCGATGTGACGACGAAGCGCGCGCAGTCGCAGCGGCCAGACCAGATACTGCCGGACGGTCACCGCGATGGCGACCGCCACTACCCCCCAATGGACAGCGATGAGAATCGCAATCACGCCGACGATGCTCTGGGTGGCTGTGATGAACAGCGCAGACTTGCCCGCGCCGACCGCAATCAGTGCGTTGCGGTCGAAGACGATCACCGAGTTCAGGGCGCCCAGCAAGCAGAGCACCTGCATGACGATCACCGACTGCTGCCACTGGCTACCGAAGACCAGGGGCACTATCTGCGGGGCAAGCAAGGCAAGTAGTGAGAACGTGAGGATCGAGACCGAAGCGCTGAACCCGGTGAGTCGGTAGAATGCGTTGACGAGTCGCTCGGGAGTGTCTCTTAGCTTCGATAGTGTCGTCAGCGAGACCGACTCGATCACTGACGTCTGCACTTCGACCATGATCGCGATGATCCGGTTGCCGATGTAGTAGTAGCCTACCGCTGACGGGCCTAGATAGGCACCGATGAACAACTTGTCCGACTGCGCATTTAGGAAGCCAAACATCTCGATTCCCAGGACGCTTATCCCCACAGTGCGAAGGGCGTGTAGCGACGTGCGGCGCACGGCGATCCCCGGATGCCACGGGGTAATGGTCCAGAGCACTACAACCTGAACGGCGCTGGTCAGGAGAGTCTGAACGACGAGGCTCCAAACTCCGCCGCCGAGTGCGGCCACCGCGACGCCTGCCGTGCCGCCGACGACCGAGCCAAACAGGGTCCGGATGCTCAGTGATCTGAACGCGAAGTCTCGCTCGAGTAGCGCCTCTTGGGTGCCGGCCAGAGCGCTGAGGATCAGCGCGGGCGACAGCGCCTGTAGCACTGGCGTGAGATTGGGCTGATGAAAGACGTGACCGGCGACGGGAGCCAACACAATCGTTAGGACCATCAGTGCGGCTGCGGATGCCATCGAGACCCAGAACGCCGTGTCGCAGTCCGCTTGAGTGACATTTGCCTTCTGGATCAGCGCACTGCTGAAGCCCTGTTCGGCCAACAGCATGAACAGCGTGATAAAGACTCCGGCCAAAGCGGCGAGTCCGAACTGCGAAGGGGAGAGCAGCCGGCCGAGCAGGGCAAAGACCAGTAAGGACAGCGCCCGGTTGCCCCATTTTCCAACAGCCACCCAGCCGACTGAGCGGAAGAGCGTCGATCGTAAGGCGCCTTCGGCGACCGCGCTACGATCATTTGAGAGCAGGGTGTGACGCTCTGGGAGTAGTTCCTGTGCCTGCTCCCGGATCTCCTCAGCATCGATGCCAGGGTTCAGGCCTGTCCCGTCCCCGGTGGTTGGGTGCGGAGGCTCAGCGTCGGTGCCGGACACTGGCGGTATATAAACAGATCGGCGGCTCGTCAAGGTCCACCTCAGGCACATACGAGCTAATCTGCGTGCCCCCAACTCAACTAGCTTGCGCCAGGAGGCGTAGTGATCAGCGTCGGAGCTTCACCGATCGAGCATGATAATCCTTATATCTCGCTGCTATACACGGCGCTGCGAGCCCAGGGCGTATCAGTGCAGGCGGCCGATCTACGCCCATGGAGACTTAACTCTGGAGGTCAGAGATATGACGTACTCCATATTCACTGGCCGGAGTATATTATGGTTGGCTCCGGGGCTGGGTTGAATCATAGGGCTCGTGTGAGGGCTGCCACACTGGCGCTTCATGCAAGTGTGCGCTTACTCAGATCCCGCGGGGTTAGGATCGTATGGACGGCGCATAACGCCCGACCGCACAACCCAAACACTCCCACCCCACAGATTAACCTGTATCGCTGGCTCGCGCAGGAGGCGGATGCCGTTATCGTGCATACGCCCAATGCGGCTCAACTTGTTCGTGAGCGACTGGGTCGGACGGGGCCAATGTATCTAGCTCGTCACGGGAATTATCTAGGTGCCTATGATCCCCCGAGTCTGGATCGGAAAGCACTACGTGATAGGTATGGTTTTGGCGATGCAGATGACGTGCTCCTCGCGTTTGGTCAGATTCGCTCATACAAGCGACTCTTGGAGATGGTGAGTGATTTCGAGACGTCAACGTCGCCCTCCACCCATCTGATCATCGCTGGCGCTCCAAAGGATATTGGCGTCACCCAGGAGTTAAAAAGGATGGCAGCCGCCAGCAATCGCGTTGTCCTCCTGGATCGTTACATTCCCGATTCTGAAGTTGCACAGCTCTACACGCTGGCCGATCTCGCGGTCCTTAATTATTCGGAGGTATTTTCCAGCGGCGCGCTCTTGCTTGCGCTTTCGTTGGGACTCGCTGTCCTCGCTCCCCGGCAGGGGACGGACCAGTTCGTCGGCAGGCCCGCTCTATTTGCCTGGGAGGCATCACCGTTTGAAGTGCTAGGTGAAGCACTTGAGGTCTCTCCGGATGTGAGGCAGAGCGCGGCATTATCGGCAGCTCGCACCCATAGCTGGTCGGACTCCGCACGCGTGCACATCCAAGCCTACGAGGGTGGTCCGTCGAATTTGCTGTAGCCATGCGCCCGAGAGAGTGGCGATCATGCTGTCTTGGGAGGCGAGCGAAACGAGTAGCGGCGATCCCCAAGATCGACCGCGTCGATCGCGTATCCCGCTTCTCGGCCCCATGATATTCGTCGAAGCACTCGACGTTCCCGCCCGCCCTACCTGGGGTGGACAGCTCGCCCGCGGGGAAACTCCCGCCTACGGCGTGCCATCCGCATCCACGCCACATCCTCTGGTCGAGCTCCTCGGAGTGGTGCTCGCTGTGCTCGGTCCGCACGCTGTGGCTGAGATCACACTTGCTCTCGGGTTTCTCGCTCTATCGGCGTGTGGCTGGGTCATCTATCGGCTCGGCGCTCAGTGGTTCGGGCGTGGCGCCGGACTGCTCGCCGGGCTGATCTTCCTAACGCGCCTGCCGGTGCTGTCCTACGGCGTGCGCGCGTACCTGGACCTTCCATACCTGCTGCTCGTGCTCGCCGCCGTGCTCGTCGAGTCCCGCCGGCGGCACGCCGGTGCGCCGGTGCTCGTGCTGCTGGCACTAGCGGGGCTGCTGCGCCCCGAAGCGTGGGTGTTCTCGAGCCTTTACTGGCTGTACATGATCGATTGGCTGCCTCCGTTCGTGCGCGCGCGCGTATCGGTGCCCAGCAGACGGGCGGCAGCGCGCACGTGCACATCCGGGCGATCAACCTGCGCTGTGGGCCCGTGGGCGTTCCCGGCCACGCGCCGGTTCCACTGCTCGCGTTGTACCTGCGAACGAGCCCATGGAAGGTCGTAAGCGCTGAAGTCAGGCCGATCACACACGGCACCTATGTCGACCCGGCGAGCAAGAAAGTCGAAGACGCTCATCGGCATCGGATAGCGCTGGCCGAGCAGACGACCTGTGACCGGCCGGCTGGGTGACCTGCAGGCGAGCTACGTCACCGCAGCGCAGTGTTCGAAGACCAGCCACGAGTTGTTGGCGTGCGCCTCGGCGAAGCCTGGCGGCACCTTCGCCGCGGGATGCGGTTCGTGGACATAGAGCGGATAGTCGTGCCGGCGCGCTCGAGCGTCAGCTGCAGCCCTTCGCGCAGCCCCACCTTTGGCTGCCAGCCGAGTACCTGCTGGGCGAGCGAGATGTCCGGCCGGCGTACCTTTGGGTCGTCGATCGGCAGCGCCTCGTGCACGATCCCCGATTTCGATGAGGTCAGCTCGACGATCGTCTCCGCCAGTTCGAGCAAAGTGAACTCGTCGGAGTTGTTTGTTCGGCCTGATTCGTGCTCACTGGCGTTTCTTCAATGTCGATGGTGCGCGGGGTCGCCATCGAGCTCGATTAGCCCCCACGCGAGCAGGCCGTTGCAGAGCTAGCACATGTCTTGCTCGACGATCGCCTGCGGCTGCGCGTACTCCTCGGCCACCGCGGCCGCCGCGTCGCGCACGCTCGAGGACCGCTGCAGCACTTCGAACATGCTGCCCGCGGTCGCGTTGAGCCCATGGTACTTGCCAGTCTGGAGGTTGAGCACGACGGTCTCCGAGGGAAAGCTGCGATAGACCACGTGATCGGGGATCGTGATCCTCGATGTGGGCAGCAATGCGGCTGTGTTGGGGACTGTACGGGGCATCGTGTTGGAGGGCATGATGATTAAACTCCGATAGCGCGAGATTCTTCCAGATTCCATCCATCGGATCAACGATGGCGCCGGCCAGTCCATCGAGGATCGGTTTGGCGATGTTACCCGCTGGGTACATGAGGTCGTTGATGGTCGTGTATCGTGGCAACGCTCGTGTTGGCTTGCTCATCTAGAACATGGAGGTGGCGTGATGAGGTCGTTCAGGGTCCTTGGGGGCTTGGTATTGGCAGTCTTTATGGCTGCGGGTCTGTTGCTCGTACCTGCTGGTGGCGCATTCGCCGCGGGCGGGGTGAGCCTGTGCATCCCCGAAGCTGAAGGAGCCGCGACGGTGACGCCCACGAAAGGCGCATGCGCCGCGAAATACAAACTTGTTGAACTGGGCGCCGAAGGGAAAGAAGGGAAAGCCGGTAAAGAAGGCGCTCCCGGCAAAGAAGGAAAAGAAGGCACGTTTGCGGGTCTGAACACGGCCGACAAGGAAACGCTGCTCGCCGTCCTTCCCTACATCAAATTCGTTAAGGAAGGCGTCGACAAAAAGCCGACGATCAAGTTCTCCGGCGCCAACGTGCAGGTCGTATCGGGGGCCGCCAAAGAGGCCGAAATCAACGGGCTGGGCAACCTCGTGATCGGCAATGACGAAGAAGCCGGTACGCAGGCAGGGTCGGGCAACCTCGTTCTGGGAACGTTCAAGCAGTCCTTCACCAGCTACGGTGGACTGCTCGCGGGGGCATATAACACCGTGAGCGGGGGCAGCGCCTCCGTCAGCGGCGGCGAATACGGCGCCGCGAGCGGATTGCGCGCGTCGGTTAGCGGGGGTTACGACAACAAAGCCAGCAACGAAGGGGCCGCGGTCAGCGGTGGCCAGGAGAACAAAGCCAGTGGCCTCGGCGCCACGGTCAGCGGCGGTCTCGACAACACAGCCTCCGGCACCGCCAGCTGGGTGAGCGGCGGAGCCGAAAACATCGCGAGCGAAGATTTCGCCACGGTGAGCGGCGGGTTCCTCAACACGGCCAGCGGTTTCGGAGCCTCGGTGAGCGGGGGCAGCGAAAACAAAGCCAGCGGCGAAGGGTCGACGGTGAGCGGTGGATCCACGAACACCGCGCACGGCGGATGGTCCTCCGTGCTTGGTGGGAAGAAAAACACCGCGAACGGGAAATATTCGGCGATCCTCGGAGGCAAAGGCCTCACGCTGGCCACCGAATTCGGAGAGGACTACTGATAGCTGAAGAGCATTTGCGGTAGCCCGGATGGTGGCCCGTACCCGCGGGTACGGGCCACCATCATCAAAGCTCGACGAGCCGGCCGAACGACTCGTCGCCGGGAGAGAGGACGGGCTGTCCGTCGCACTCGACCCAGGCGTGCGCGAGGAAGCCCGGTCCGCCCCGCGCCGCGATTACAAGCTTGGCGGGGATCCCCCGCCGGGCCAGCAGCCGCGTGAGGACGAGCGAGCGCGCCAGGCAGCGGGTGTCGCCCGGCATCAGCCTCAGGGTGCGGGCCACGGCCCACCCGAGGCGGCGGGCTTCCTCGAGCGCATGCGGCTCCGGGGTGAGCGGCGGTGGCAGGGCTTCTTCCGAGCGTAGCGCCGCTACGACCGACTCGATCGGGGCGCGCCGCAGCTCGCGTCGCGCCTGCAGATAGGCAGCGACGATCTCGCGGGCGAGGCGCACGCGCTCCATCGGACTCCGCGGGCGCACGCGCTCCATCCGGCGATTCTTCCAGATTCGCGCTCTTAGCCGATCTCGGGTAGGGCCTCCTCGGGGGAGATACGCAGGATGCCCGGCCCCAAACCGCTTTCGTGGTCGAGGATCAGCTCGGCCGCGGCGCTGCGCGACTTGACGCCGAGCTTTTGAAAGGCGGAGGAGAGGTGGTTCTTGACGTTGCTCTCGCTCACGAACAGCTTGCGCGCGATCTCCCCGTTGGAGAAGTCGAGCACCACCATCGCCAGGATCTGGCGCTCGCGCGGGGACAGCGGGGGCCGGTCGACGATCTGGCGGATCGCGCGGGGCACCACGCACTGGCCGGCTGCCACCGCCGCGAGCGTGGGCAGCAGCGCCTGCTCGAGCTCGCCGGCCAGCACCGCCCCCTCCAGCCGCGCGGCGATCGTCCTCGCCCCGAGCGCGCCGGGCAGCTCCCTCACCACGGCCACCAGGGGACCGGGGTGCTCCGCGCGCAACGCCGGCAGGCGGGCGGTCTCCTCTCTGGTCGCGCTCGCCCAGCCGAGCAGGCCGATCTCGCTCGCGCCGGAGCCGTGCTCGGTGTCGGGCAGGAGCTCCCGTACAGCTGGCCAGATCGAGGCCTCGTCCTCGAGCAGCGAGACGACATAGCCGGCGGAGCCGTACATCTGCGCATCGGTGAGCCCTTTCTCCATCAGAAAGGGTCATTAAACGTCATATGCCGGTCTCGCACGAGGAGACCGGCATATGACCACCTACTCGACTACGCCGAAACCTACGGCGTGGAGAAGGTGACGTCCTTTTTGGGCGTGCTAATGGGGAACGCCTTGTCGGTTGATTCCCCTTCTTTCTGGCCCGCAGTCAGCTCCTCGAGGCTCCCGTGATCCTCGATCCTCGGGGTCTCGTACTCGTTGGTGTTCTTCTCCATGAGATTCCTTTCGTTGATGGAGGACATGATATGGAGGTCCGCGCGGAGCACAAGACCTGAAAAAGTACTGTTCTGGGCCTGGAAAAGTACAGTTCTGAGTTTGCTTCTAGGTACGACGCACGGCCTGCTCGAGCAGCTCTCGCGGATACTCGGAACGCTCGAGCGCCCGCAGCCACACGTCTGCCAGCCCGGCGTGCCACAGCCGGCGTGCGGCTCGGCTGTCGCGAGGATTGGGCCTTTCTCGCATGAGCGCCTCCAGCGGCTCGGCGCGCACGAACGCACGCACCGGCGCGTCGCGCCGGCCGGGGCCTTCGGCGAGCAGGGGCCCATCGATGGCGAGCCCGGCGGCCAGCAGGTCGGTGAAGTAGCTCTTCGCGTGACGGGTGCGCACCGCCTCGGGGATGTGGCCGGCCAGCGCGTCGCGCAGCAGCGCGCGGTCGCGGACTGGGTCGAACTGCATCCGTGGAGGGCTGGCGAGAACGGTCTCAAGCAAATCGAGATCGAACAGGAACGGATGGCGCCCGTCGATCCGCTCGTCGATTGATTCGCGGCGAAGATGGCCCGAGACGCCGAGCGTCTCGCCCCCTCCCGTCAGGTCCCCCGCCAGCCCCCGCCACCACAGCGGGCCGTCGAGCCCGCGCGCGTGCGGGTCATCGTCTCCGAGCTGCAAGAGCGCCGAGGCGTCGGCTGGGAGCAGTAGCGAGCCAGCCGGGCTCGCTACTGCCCGGCGGCGACGGCGTTTCAGCGCGGGCGGGACCAGGCGGCTTACGCCGTAGACGCGCAGTATCCGCAGGCGCATGCGCAGGTCCGCGTCGGTCCCGATTTCCGGGATCCGCCGGGTCAGCCTCCACGCCGCGAGCGCCCTCCCGGTGCGCAGCATGTCGGCGATTAGGTGGGGCGCGAAGGCGAACAGCTCATCGCCCCCCTCCCCGTCGAGCATCGCGTCGACGCCGAGCTCGCGCGCGCGCGCCATCAGCGGTTTCCACACGAACAGGTTCGGCGTGGCCGGCGGTACGCTCCAGCGATCGATGTGCTCGAGCGCCGGCGCGAGGATCGAGGCGCGATCGTCGAACGGGATCAGCTCGACCGGCAGGTGCGTGTGCCTGGCCGTAGCCTCGATCAGCTCGCGCTCGTCGGTCTCCGGGTGCGCCGGGAAGACGCCGGCGAGCGCGAGCGGCCCGTTCGCGGATCCCTTCTGAGCCGCGAGTCCCGCCGCGACGCAGGCCGAGTCCAGGCCTCCGCTGAGGCTCACCGCGGGCCGGCGCACTCCCTGGGCGGCACGCCCCACCGCGGCGAACGCCGCGGTGCGCAGACGCTCGGCGATCTCCTGGCGCGACCCGGCGGCGACGCCCTCGTAGCGCGGTCGCCAGTAGGGCTCGACCGTAATGCCGCCCCCGTACAGCAGGGCCCTGTATGCCGGTGGGATGCGCTCGATGCCCTCGAACAGCGTGCGTCCGGGAGGGGTGCTGCCGCGCTCGATCCACCGCGCCAATGCCAGGCGATCGGGCCCGGGGGTGCTCGGCAGCAGCTCGACGATCGCGCGCTCGTGTTCGGCGAGGAGGGCTCCGCCGCCGACGCGAATGTGCACGAGCGGTCGCCCGCCAAGGTGGTCGCGGACGATCGTCGCGACCTTGCGCTCGCGATCGAGGGCGACCACGACGAACGTCCCGCGCAGGAGCTCGCAGGCATTCGCGCCGAGCTGCGCGTACGCTCGCGCGATCAGCGCGGCCGGCTCCGTGGCGGGGGGCAGGCGCAAGCGCTCGCACAGCTCCTGTGCGTTGGTCAGGCGTCCGGATATCCAGCAGCTGAAGCTTCCGTCGGTGGCGCCCTTCGCGTCCGCGATCGCCAGCGGGCCGGCGCGCTCGGCTGTCGTGCCGTCGCGCGCCGCGCCGCGCTCCAGCAGCTCCACCGCTCGCTCGCCCCACGCCACGGCGAACACCGGGCTCAGAGCTCCAGCAGGCGCTCGCGCACGATCTCCGCGAGCCGCGTCGCGTCCGTGCCGGGCTGGACGCGCAGGCGGTGGATGCGCCCCGTGGCGGCCAGCGCGACCGTTAGGTCGAGGTGGCGGGTCAGGCGCTCTGGCGAGCGCACAGATAGGTTAAACGTGCTCGCCAGTAGCGCGAAGGGGTCGACCGCCTCGATGCGCTCGACCGGGGGACCGTGCGTGGAGCGCTCCAGCAGGAACAGCTCGCGCAGTGGCGCCGGGGAGACGCTCACGCCCGGGCTGTAGCGCTGCTTATCTAGGAACGTCTCGGGGGGGCCGAGAACCGCGCGCTCGCGCGCCGATAGACGCTCGTGCTCGGCGGCTCGCAGCTGCAGTAGGGCCGCGCCAGGGTGGGCGATCAGCGTGCCGCCGCGCGGCTCCAGCGCGACGGTGTCGTCGCTGAGGAGCTCGGCTGCCCCGTGGCGCAGCAGGGCGGCCGCCAGCGAGGACTTGCCGGCACCAGGCGGACCCGCGAACAGCACCGCCCTGCCTCCCAGCACCACGCCTGAGGCGTGCAGCACCTCGAACCCCCTCAGGGTTGCCGCCAGCGGCAGCGCCTGGGCCGGTAGGAGGGTGCTCCACTCCGGGCTCCCCGGCTCCGGGTCGCAGAGCAGCTCGGTCCCGTCCGGCGCGATCAGGATGCGCCCGAACCCGGGCGCATGCAGGAGGTAGCCGGCGGGTGGGGCGAGCTCGACGCTGAGCAGCACCGCTTCTCCGTCGCGCAGCTCGCGCACGCGCTCGGGAGTGCCTTCGATGCTGCTCCAGCGCCGCTCGAGCTCCCTCGGGTCCAGCCTCACACGCGTCGGTACCTGTACCTGTGCCTGCGAGGTGACAGCAGGAGCATCGAGGACCGGGATGCCCGGGATCTTGATCGTGGGGTCGACTTCGAGCGCCAGGCCGAACGCGGTGGCGTTGACCGCACGCTCGCGGACAGGGCCGGCGGGCGCCTCAGGCTGGATCTGCATCCACGATCTCGATCAGCCCGCGCTCGAGCAGACCCTGGCAGAGCGCGAGCAGATCGCTCTCCACCTTGGCCGGCTCGACCCCGTACTCCTGCGCCAGCTCCGGCACGGTGGCACCCACCGTCGGGGCTGCGTCGAGCGCCTCGAGCATCCTGCCCGCCGTTGGGTTCAGCCCGTGGTACTGACCAGTGCGCAGGTTTAGCACGACCGTCTCTGCGACGAAGCTGCGGTACACCACGTGTTGGGGCAGGCGCACGCGCTCGGATAACAGCTGTTGGTCGGCGACCTGTGACATGGTCTGCGTATCGGCTCTTTTGTCTGTCATCTCAATACTCAGCAACAGTTCCGGTCCGTTGACCGTAGCGAATCGATACGCGCAGAAGCATGAAGCCGGCGGGGAGCAGCACCACGGAGAACCCCACGAGCTTGAGTAGCTCCACTCCCGCGGGGTGCACCAGTGGCGTATTCACGAGCAGGTGGCGCATCAGGTCGGTGGCGGGCGTGAACGGCTGCACTTCGGAGGCCCAGCGAAGCCAGCCCGGCAGCAGCCCGATCGGAAAGTACAGGCCGCCGACGATCGCGATCCCGGAGACGATGAACTGGCTCGCGGCGGCCACCTGCTTGAACGCCATCACGACCGCCACGAGGAACAGCGCGAACGGCATGAACGCGATCACGCCGAGCAGCGCCACCGGGATCGCGAGGAACGAGGTCGCGGCGAGCGGGAGCCCGAACACCACGGTCGCCAGCACGAGCGTGAGGACGCCGCTGAGGATCGCGTTGCACAGCGGGAACAGCATCGTGCCGATAATGCCATTCACCGGGCCGTGGGCGCTTACCAGGAAGCGCTCGATCGTGCCGGAGACGAGTTCCTGGCGCACGCTCCCCGGCATGATGCCCAGCGAGATGGTGAGGACCTCGACGATCACCAGTCCGACGATCACATAGCCGAAGTAGCCGCCAGGTGAGTGAAAGGTTTTCACGGCGAGCAGATGGCTGATGTAGTAGAACAGGGTGATCGCGAACAGGGGGCCCACAAACTGCGAGACGAGCTGCGTGCGGTAGCTCATGAACAGGATCCCGTCGCGGCGCATGATCCCCCACATCGCTTCGCACCACAGTCTCATTCGATCTGCTCCAGGTGACCGTCTTCGAGCGTGTAGCCGGCGTCGGAGGTGAGCACCCGGTCCTCGCCGCGCGGCGAGCACCACAGGACCGTGGCGCCGGCGGCGGCCGCCAGCTCGATCTGCTCGCTGAGCAGCCGGTAGCCGTCGTCGTCGAGCGAGTTGCGCGGCTCGTCCAGCAGCAGCACGATCGGCTCGTGCAGGAACGCCATCGCCAGGCGGATGCGCTGGCGCTGACCCATCGACATCCGGTCGACCCGGCGCTCGGCGAACTCATCCAGGCCGAACCGCTGCAGGTTCAATGCCACCAGCTCGGCACGTCGCTCGCGGGGGACGTACGCCAGCCGGGCCCAGTAGTCGAGCTGTTGACGCACGCGCATGCGCGCTTGCAGGCTGCGGTCGCCCGCTGAGAGGAAGCCGATCCGCCGCCGGTAGAGACCCCTCTTCGAGGCGGGCGTGAGCTCGCCCATGCGCACGCTCCCGCGCTGCGGCAGCAGGATGCCGGCGGCCAGACGCAGCAGCGTGGTCTTGCCGGCGCCGTTGCGCCCGCCGACCCAGGTGACCTCGCCGGAGCGCAGGGTCAGGCTGACGTCGTCCAGGACAGGTGGCTTTGGGCCCTTCCACTTGTGGTAGAGGCGCTCGAGCTCGAGAACCGGCTCACCGGCAGAGCCTGCGGTGTGCGGCTGGCTGGTGACGGGCGCTGACACGGAGGAGGAGCTCATGGCTGGGTGCGCTGAGAGTGCTTGTGCGCCCCGCAGAGGATCGCAGATCATCATCTTTCAGAGGCCAGAAACGGGCTCCTAAACAACGCTTTGTGGGGAGGGGGCTTGCGTGGGGGCTGCCGAACGACCAGGTGGGCTTTGATCCAGCTGCGCCGCCGCGCGGGTGGCATGGCATCGGCTTGTGGGCTTGCCGGCCGATCGTCCTGGTGTTACTGAGGTCCC
>Ga0182024_10008279_pt1 | contig 22018 bp, 14 predicted proteins | sample P32metaG_FD_120480 | JGI IMG/M metagenome (GOLD analysis project Ga0182024, IMG submission 120480) | Permafrost microbial communities from Stordalen Mire, Sweden - P3-2 metaG (Illumina Assembly) | ecosystem: Environmental > Terrestrial > Soil > Wetlands > Permafrost | place: Sweden: Stordalen...
ACTCGCCAGCATCTGCCCGCACCTCCAGTGAAGCTTATGCCGATCTTGCCGAAGCGCTTGCCGGCGAAGCTGCTAACGCTCAACCACCTGCAGTACCACCTGCAGCACCATATACGCCACCAGGCTTGCCGACAGGTCTGGTCAGGAGCGAGACCACGCTCAGGTTGCACATGCCAGCCGGTGCCGATGATACCCTACGAATTCCCAGCCCGTTTTCAGAAAGCGAATCGCCCATGCAGCCGCCTGCGGCTACCGACCAACAGCCGGCAACCGGTGAGCTCTCAGTAGCGCCACCGGCAGCATCAGAAGCAACCCTAGGGACAACAGAGGCGACCGCGGTGGCAGCACCACAGATGCCACTAACGGCCTCTGCCGCAGAATCGCCCGCAGGGGCAGATGATTTTTCTCCGCCAGTCGATAGTTCGGCGACGACAACTCTGGAGTTGCCGAAACCGTTGGATTTGCCACCTTCGCCTTCGCCTGCATCCACTTCCCCCTTCGCCAATCCTAGCCAGTTCCAGGCCCTGCCTGGTTCCGAGCCGGCAACGCCCGATCTTCAGCCAGGTGATCTCTCGACAGTTCCCGCCTTCTTAATGGAAAGCTCGGCCCAAGAAACATTTGCTCCTGATGCCGTTGCCACTAACGCGGCAGCGAGCGCAAGCGCACCACATTCAGTGCCAAGCAACGAGCCGGCGGTGGCTGCGGTAACGCCACCGCATGTAGTGACTAACGAGAGGGCGATAGCTGGCGCTCAAACGCAGGCAATTACCGAGCCCGCTGCGATCATAACGCCACCTACCACTGCGGCAGAAATAGAAGAAGAAGAGATCGAAGAAGAAGAAGAAGAGACTGTCATGCCGGCCCTGTCACGCAAAGCCTTTCAGGAGCCCCGCCTGGTCATGAACGAAATGGCCACTCTAATGAGCAAATTAGAGCAGCAGGTGCAAAAGGCGGCCAAGAAGTTGGGTTCACGTAGTGAAGAAGTGCGGCAGCGACTGAGCAAACAACTAGACGCGCTTACCGAGGAAGCCGGCGACGTTGAAAAAGACAATCAAAAATCAATCGGCCACCTCACCCAAAAACTGACCAAACAGCTAGACGATGTCTCTGAGGAAGTGCGGCTGAAGATTTCGGATGTGGCTGCCACTGGTCGCTACACAATCAAACAACTGCTCACCAGCAACCAAAATAACGTCGATGAGACCAGGAACAATCTATACGACGGATTGCGTGGTTCTTGCAAAACCTTCAGAGTAGACACCGAAGCGCTGGTAAAGATGTCGGAGACAGAGCTGAATGATCTGGTTCGAGATCGAGTCGATGAACTGAACGCCCTTGTCACCGCGATCAGCGCCTCTTTAGAGGGTGCCAGTGATGACTACGACGCGAAGCTGACAGCACGGTTCGAAAGATTCAAGGAAAGAATGGCCGATGAAGCAAGCTCGGTCATTCGCGCCCTAGAACGCAACGTCAAGTCGATGATCGAGGAGATCGACGGATCATGGGATCGAGCGTCGGAGAAGCTCAAGTCAAGCCGCAATGATTTCGAGCAATCTATCGACCACACAGTCAAGACGGCTGAGTTGAATCTGTCGAATAAAACTCGCTTGATTCTCACCACCTCAATGGTTCCACGGCTGGTTGAAAATAAGGGGAGACTGAGGAGCCGCGCTAATGAACTCTCCAAACGCTTCTCGGACGATTCCGAAGGACAAGCCTCTGGACAGATATTGGGACTGGAGGCGAGCCTGGCGGCGGCGCGGGAGCAGCTGCAAGCGCTTGTCGAGGAATGCATGACCAACCTCGACACGGTTGGTCGCGGGCAGCAAGCAGGGTTAGAGGAGATCTTCAAAGAAACCAGTTCTCATGCCGAGAAAGCCACAGTTGACGTAACTGAATTGCTCAAGAAAGTGGAAGCGGAGATGAACGAAAACGACATCGCTTGCAAGAAACTGGCTGAGACATCCAGCATAGACTCTGATCCGGAGCTCAGTGAGGCTCGATTAACCACTACCAATCGGGTTCAACAGTCGAAGCAGCAGGCCAATGCACAGCTGACCGGGGCCATAGACGATGGCTGCAACAAGCTGGAACAGCTAAGCCATCGCGTACAGACGGAGACATCCACTATCTGGCAGGAGCAAGCCCAATCGGTGCGAGACTCGGCTGAAAACGGCGTCACCAGGATGCGAGACGCCATTCAGGAGGCATTCAACGCCATCCAAGCCGCTCGCGAGAAATATATGGAATAGTATAGGAAAATTTTATCTGCCCGCCAAAGCTGAACCTGGGTCCTGTTGCGGTTCTGTATCCTAGCAACATGAGGCGCATAGTTTAGATTTGGCGACTTTAAGGGCATAGGGAAAGATAGAGGTCTTTACAACCCGAGATTTCTAAAAGTGCCGAGGAATTCATTCTGGACCTTTTTAACGATTACCAAGTACCTCCTCCCTTGGTTCAGTTCGCAAGCGAGCGCCCTGGGCTAGATTTCGATTCGGCACAGTCGGAGATCTATCTTTATCACGGCACTAACTGTTATCGCCGTTGGGAGATGAACCGCTCGGCGGCATTGGAGCCTGGGCGCAGCCATTACAGCTTCTTTTGCACAAGGCCCGCTGACGCCTACCGCTATGCCCGGGCAGCATGCACTCGCGATATGTCGATTTCGGTCAATTCGCTTATCTGTGAGCCTGTCGTTTTGAAAGTGAAATTCAACCTGCGCACCTGGTTGCAAGTTGACTTTATTCAAGAGATTCGCTTTAACGAGGAAGAAGAAGACGTATTAGTGTCAATAGCGGTTCTTGGACCGGTGCCTTTTTCCAACATCGTTGACATTCTGCACTGCACACACGGACGCAGACTGGGCGGCGAATCGATTCGCACTTTTGAGGACGGCACCTTCTTAACCAGCATCCAGCATCTGCGCGACAATCTTTGTCGCCGGCGTGCGGACACCTGGGTTTTGAAAAAACTAGGCTTCTTCACCCAGACAGTCGGTGTGCGCCTTGCAGGAGGCGAAGTGCCTGACCTGACATCAGAGGATAACCTGCGCCGATTGCGTCAAAATCAGGTCGGCGCTGACCGCTGATCGCACCCTATGTCGGGTTATCGTTTTCGATACCTTGGAAAGCGAGAAGAACAAAATTGAATCGCTTGAAAAACGGCTCGGATACTTCGTTTAGAGGATGTTTGGCATTTTTTCAGTTAATCTCACAATGTATCGTTTTCGATAACTCGACATAGGCAGCGATCTGGCCCCTAATCGAGTGAATTTTGTAAATGAGCCAGTGAGCTAGATGCTCAGCCACGGGCACCACATATAGTACCGCGTTGGAGGCACTCAAGTTACAGGCAAAGGTCAGCTAGCTCACTGCGGATAGCTCACTCCTGATACGAACTATAAGCGTGCCTGTGATGAGGCTTCGTCGGATCTGGCGCTGGTGGAGTCGGCTGATGTGCTACTGCCGCTTCATGATGTGGGGCTTCGTGATGGGCAGCATGATGATGGTGCTCGACTGGCTTTGCAGCTGTATGCTCTGGCTTTGAGGCTGTGTGCACTGTGGTTTGTTGAGCCGGTGGTGTGGGCGGAGTATGCACTACAGCAGGCGGCTCCGTGGTTTGAGTAGGCTGTACAGGGGCTGTGTGAGCCGGTGGCGGTGCTCCGGCAAGAAACGTTTTTATCTGCGTGATTTGAGGATTGTCTGAACCCAACGAAGTTTCCTTAATATCGAGAGCTTTCTTGGCTAGAGCATCAGCATCTTCACTCTTTCCTTCCTCGCGATAGACCTGGGCCAGCTGAAAATCAAAATTGCCGGCCGTCAAATCATTCTTACCGGCGATCTTTTCCTGAATGGAGATAGCCCGCTTAAGCATCTCTTCTGCCGGAGCAAACTGTTTCTCATGTCGATATGCAGTCGCCAAAACGACTAAATCACCAACGAGATCCTGACTGTTAGCTCCAGACTTGGCCTCCTTAATGGTGAGAGCATCTTTGGCATTTGTTTCAGCACCCTTGAAGTCATTCAAGCCAATCATGGCTGAGCTGAGAAGTGACAATGCCTCGCCCACCTCCGCTGAGTCCTTGCCATATTTCTTCTGATTGGCAGAAAGAGCATTCTGGAATTGGGTCTTCGCTTTGGCGTAGTCTTTGCTTTCCAATGCCTGCTTGCCGTCTGTGATCGGATCACCACTCTCGGCGCCTGCAGTGGCTGTGTCTGTGGTGGTATCAGTGGGGTGCTCCGGCTCTTCTGTTACTGTCAGCGGTCCTTGGCTGGAAGTGCTGGCATGCCAGACAAAGGCTACGGCACAAATGGCGACCAGCGCAACAGCTCCAATAGCAATGATCAATGCCTTATTGTCAGGTTGCATTTTACGCCGCAAAGCAGAACGGCCGGTACCATCATTGGTATCAGCAGACCGGCGCATAGATTCACCAGGAGATGTATTTCTCACGGCCGAGTTAGCGGTAGTTCTGTTTGAGCTGGCAGCCCGTTCAGCGGCTCCTACGGCGCTGGGCGCCTGGCTCGGTGACTCGGCAGGGCGCGGACGCTGGGTTGCTTCTTCTCGGCGCGCAGCCGGTTCACTTGCAGTTCGTCGCGCTGGTGCAGGTTCACTGGACATTGTATTTGCTGCTGCCGCACTAGATGCTTGGGCAGCAGCAGGTGCCGCAGCCGCTGATGCACGCGCACTTGGAGCTGTCTCAGGTCGCTTCCAGAGGGGGCGGGGCGAGTCAGTCGGTTTCAAGTTTCGCTTATCGCGGAAGTACTCGAGAGCTTCTTTGAACTGGTCCATGGTCTGGTAGCGATCTACCGCACTTTTAGCCAGGGCTTTAAAGACTATATCTTCCAGTTCGGTGGGAATCTCGAACTCTGGGCAAAGGACATCGAAAGTAGCAGGTTGCTCAGACACTTGCTTGAAGAGCAATTCAATGATGTCGTCGCCGCTAAACAGAGGACAACCGCTCAATGACCGATACATCACACAACCAAGAGCATAAATGTCGGAACGGGCATCGGTCTCTTTTCCACGACATTGTTCCGGGCTCATGTAAGACGGGCTGCCGTAAACTTCCCCGGTCTTAGTGAGCTCACCGGTATTTCCTTGATTCAAGAGCTTGGCTATACCAAAATCAACGATTTTGACAAAATCAGGCTTGTCATCAAAATTCACCAGCATGATGTTGCTTGGCTTTATGTCTCTATGCAAGACTCCCTTTTGGTGAGCGTGAGCGAGCCCTGTACACGCTTGAATGAAGATATTGACAGCGCGATCGACGGCTATATGATCCTCTTCCTCAATCACATCAGCAAGGCTGATGCCTTCCAGGTAATCCATGACCATATAAGGCTGACCGTCATTGGTCAAACCGAAGTCATAGACGGTGAGGATATTGGGCAGATTCAAACAGCTGGCAGCCTGTGCTTCCAGTTGAAAGCGCTTGAGCGTGTCGGCGCTGGAGATCATATGCTTGTGCAGCATTTTGATGGCGACAATTCGGTTCATCAGCTTGTGGCGAGCCTTGTACACCAGCCCCATGCCACCACCACCGATGACTTCCAGAATTTCGTATCGGTCGGCCATGACGGTGCCTATCAAGGCATCGTCGGTCAAGGACGTCAAAGGTGTGCCGTCGTCGGGGCAAATGGTAAAACCGGGCTCGAATTCGAGTCCGCAGGTGATGCAGGCCTTCTTAGCTAGAATCTTGTCGTTTTCGTTGGTTTCCACTGAAGCAACTTTAGTGCCTGGGTCAGGATGTTTTGTTTATTAGGACGCTGAAGATTTCCACTCGTTCGATAGATCATTTACCCGCTGGCGAACATCTTTTAGCCTGGTCGCTCGATTTATTGTGAATTGAGCAGATGCCATATCTTGAGATTGAATAGCCTTCATGCCTATTCGAGCCAGCGAATCCAGCTCAATATCCAGTTTAGCGACCAATTCGTCAAGAGTGGCAGCCACCACAGCTTTATTTCTATCAAAAATCTGCTTCATAGATACATCCGGTTGTGACTGATAAGCAGGATTTTGTTGAGGTTGCTGGTGAGCAGGATTTTGTTGTGGTTGCCGGTGAGCAGGATTTTGCTGATTTTGCGGAGGTTGTTGAGGTTGCGGAGGTTGCTGGTAAGCAGGATTTTGCTGTGGATAAGCAGGATTTTGCTTAGGTTGCTGGTAAATAGGACTTGGCTGAGCTTGTTGGTAAGCAGGATTTTGCTTAGGTTGGTGAGGTTGCTGGGAACCAGGATTTTGCTGAGGTTGCTGGACCTGTCGATTCTGTTGAGACACCCCCTGTTGCTGATAAGCCGCCATTTGTTGCTGATGGGCGGGCATTTGTTGAGATGAGCTATGCTGTTGCTGATGGGCGGGCATTTGTTGAGATGAGCCTTGCTGTTGCTGATAGGCTGGCATTTGTTGAGATGAACCCTGCTGTTGCTGATAGGCGGGCATTGGCTGCGGAGGGCCTGGCTGCGGATTGTAGGCAGGCCTTTGTTGAGATGAGGTCTGCTGTTGCTGATAGACCGGCATTGGGGCGCCTGGTTGCACCTGGTAGCTAGGTGTTTGTTGAGATGAGCCCTGCTGTTGCTGATAGGCTGGCACTGGCACGGGAGCGCCTCGCTGCGGATTGTAGGCAGGCGTTTGTTGAGATGCCCCTTGTGCCTGATAGGCTGGCGATTGCTGCGCGTTGGGCTGAAATTGAGGTGGCGCCTGCTGGTTACCCTGGGGATGACCAAAACCAGGTTGCTGATATTGCTGCTGCTGAGCCAGGGTGCGTTGCTGACTGGGGCCAGTGGTCTCGCTCAGCAACTGAGGTGCATAACGGGTTTCCACCGGCTCGATAAATTCTTCTTCTTCCTCTTCAGGTTCGGAGGGATCAAAGACGAATTTGTCTGTGTTTTGAGCTTCCCCTCTTTCCACTTTGATTAAGGCACCAAAAATTCGTTTGGAAATGATGGGCAACAGCTCTTGTGAGATCGAACGGTCGTCGATGCGCCAATCGGTTTTGCCCTTTTTGGTAATAAGAGCTGTTACCTCCATAAAGGGACTGAACTGATTTTGGGTAGCTTTGAAACCAACCAAAAACTCGACCGGCACAACGTAGCAACACACCTTGCCTGCTTTTCCCTGCACAATCATCACCCAATTGGCAGTTGAAATATGGCCCTGGCAAAGGATCGGCTCCTGTCCATATTGCACCGCAACCGGTCCTTCGTTGGCTGTTGGTCGTAGACAGTTGAGAACAAAGCGAGAGCCGGCTGCGGTTTGCTGATATTCGAAGACATAGCGCTGAAAATCGTCAAAAAGGCTGTCGATTAACTTTCTGATATCGAGGTTGAGAATGTTATGCTCGCCGGTAGTGGTAAGCCTTTCGCTGGCACCCTTGAGGAGCGCATCATCATCCATGTTGAGAATCCAGCGAGAGGTCTGCTCCCCGCTATAACCTTTCATCGACCCGATAATCTTCTTTTTCAGATCATCAGCAGACTGCTTGGGATCGGGTCCTTGTCCCTTCTTTTCATTGCTCATGTTTAACCCTTAGGCAGCTATGTTCGACTGCAAGACCTGAAATGCCCTCTTATTGAATAGTACAACAGTTAGCTGGCGAACACAGGCTCGACTTGCAGCCATTTTTCGGAGAGGAAGTGGGCGGCCAAAACAGGGTAAGGCTTCATCCAAACTATTCGCATCTTGCCAGCAAGACATCCATTGGATATTCTTAACCGGTCTAATATCATATGGAGGGACAGGCGATGGCTGTGGCCGAAACTAAAGCCGTGACGACTTGCAAGTTGCTCGTGAACGGCACGTGGATAGACTCATCTGCGTCTGAATTTGGAGATATCGCCAATCCTTCCACGGGCGACGTCATCGCTCGTGTGCCGATGGGTGGACCGTCAGACGTTGACAAAGCAGTGCAAGCCGCACACCAAGCCTTTTTCGACTGGGCTGAGACACCAGTAGTGGAGCGGGCGAGAGTCATGTTCCGCTTCAAGAATGTGCTCGAAGCCCGATATGAAGAGATCGCTGCCTGCGTCACCAGAGAGCATGGCAAAACAATTGCCGAAGCCAGGGCATCCTTGATGCGGGGCATAGAAGTGATCGAATTCGCCTGCGGCGTACCCAGTTTGATCAATGGGGAATGCCTGGAAAATCTGGCTCGCAATGTCGATTGCGAAACCATGCGTCACCCGCTTGGAGTGTGCGTCGGCATCACACCATTCAACTTTCCGGCCATGGTGCCTTTATGGATGTATCCCATCGCTTTGACTTGCGGCAACACATTTGTTTTGAAACCGTCTGAGAAAGTGCCGCTTACAAGCATGTTGATTGCTGAAGCGTTGCTGGAGGCCGGTTTGCCCAAGGGCGTCTTCAACATCGTGCACGGCGGCAAAGATTGCGTCAACGCCTTGCTCACTCATCCTCTGGTCAAAGCCATCTCTTTTGTCGGTTCCACCGGCATCGCCAAGCATGTGTACGAGACCGGCACAGCCCACGGTAAACGAGTGCAGGCAGCGGGCGGAGCCAAAAATCACATCATCATCATGCCCGATGCCGACATTGACCAGACCGTACACGCCCTGCAAGCATCGGCATTTGGCTGCGCTGGTGAGCGTTGTATGGCAGGCAGTCTGGCATTGCCTGTGGGCAAAGCGGCTGAAGAATTGATGCCGCGGTTAGTGGAATCGGCCGCCAAAATGACCATCGGCAGAACAGATGAAGGCGGCAAGCCAGACATGGGTCCTTTGATTTCGTCAGAGCACCTGGCCAAGGTGACGTCGCTTATCCAGAAAGGAGAAGGCGAAGGTGCTGAACTGGCTCTGGATGGACGAAAGCTGAAAGTGAAAGAGGCACCGAAAGGCTTCTTCCTGGGACCAACAATTTTCGATCGAGCCAAACCGGAAATGACAATTGTCAAAGAAGAGATCTTTGGACCGGTATTATCTGTGGTGCGTGTAGAAACAATCGACGACGCCATTGAAATCGGCAAGAATTGCCAATACGGAAATGGTGCCGTCATCTACACGAATTCGGGCACAGCCGCCCGCCACTTCAAGCGCCACTTCAACGCAGGAATGATTGGCATCAACGTGGGAGTACCCGCTTCCATGGCCTGGTTCCCCTTCACTGGCTGGAACAACTCCTTCTTTGGCGATCTGCACATTCAAGGCAAGGAAGCGATCCAGTTCTACACGCAACAGAAGATGACAATGACCCGCTGGTTTTCACCGAAATCCACAGGCGACAAATACGTCGACCCGGTCTGGAAGGCCAAGAGCTAGAACTGAAGTCCGATCACTAAATGAGACTAAAACACCGCAGGCAGTGGCGCGTGGCGACGCTGCAACCTGCGGCGATCTCCGTTTTTTTTGCACACCATGTGACAAGGCTTTGATCGGCCCTACCTCGTTACACCAAATATGATGTAATTTCATCTTGTCATCCGAATCGGCCTGAAGCATTGCCTGGAGCTGCTTCGCAGCAGATTGAACCTCTGAGCTGGCTCAAAATTCTTCACCAAATTTGGTGTAACGAGGTAGATAGATCGATGGACAGACCTCGGGTCCTCTGGGCTAGCTTCAGTAAATGCTATTTTCTGCGCCAGCAGCTCAGTTGAGACGCCTATTCCTGATTGACCAGCATCGGCTCCCCAATGGTCGGATAAGCCGCCTCGGCCAGAGCTTTGTTGGCGCCGGCGAATTTGGGTGGGTAGACCACAGCCCTAGCCAGACCCACCTTTTCCAGTAGCCAGATTGAGTACCAGGTAACATCAAACTCGAACCAGGCGATGCCGTGACGAGCCGACTTTGGGAAAGCGTGATGGTTGTTGTGCCAACCTTCGCCCAGAGCCAGTAAGCCGACCCACCAGACGTTGTGACTCTGTTCGCGCGTCTGATGTGAGCGATAGCCCGACTCAGGCTGGTGGCAGACGGCATTGACAAGTTGCGTGCTCCAGAAGATCACCGCCGTGGCAAGGATATTAGCAGCCAGAGCGACTGGACCAAGCACTAACAAAATAATCACTCTAAGCAAAAGGGACAGCCCAAAACAAAGTTGTGCTTGCATTGGGTCATGAGTATCACCAAGCCGGCGAAAGATTGGATCAGCCATCAATTCCGGCACTTGCGCTTGCAATTCTGAATCTGACTGCACTCTGCGCATGTCAAACATCCATCCATAGAGCGCATGTTTGAACCCTTCATTGGGGGAATGAGGATCGCCTGGCAGATCAGACTTTTGATGGTGCAGCCGGTGCACCCCAACCCAAACAATGGGGGAGCCCATCAATCCGAAATAACCGCCTGAGACTATGAGGTACATCAACCAACGTGGCACACGGAGCGACTTGTGAGTCAACAACCGATGATAACCAAGAGTGATACCAAGCCCGTGATACAAATAGAAGACTACGAACCATGCGACGAACGACAAACTCGTCCACATGATTGACTCAGCAGTAAAGACCAAGAGAAATTCCCCCAAAAATTAGCCCGGCCGCTTGTACATGGCAGCCGGAGATTCCATTTATAGCACGTGGCACGGCTTTTCAAGTCAGGCGAATCTAATTTCAAAGTATCAGGACTCACATAGCATGTAAAACTGAGCAGCACACTTCATGTACTGTTCTCATTATAAGAGATGAAACGTCATTAACTGATACAAGGTCTACAACTCTTTTCCAAACAGCCGACAATTGCTGTGAATATGGGCCGGGTCTTACCACGCGGTGGAGCGATTGTGAATTTATTCCGCATTGGATTTCTCTTTCTCGGCCTCTTTTTCCTTTCCGCTGCAACGTTGGCTTCCGAGCAAGGCGGAATCGAGATCCATGCCACCACAACTGCTACCAGCGCGCGCCCTAAAATCGGCCTCGCTCTGGGCGGCGGCGGTGCGCGGGGCGTTGCTCACATCGGTGTTTTGCGAGTTCTGGAAGAACAAAAAGTTCCTATCGATTTTGTTGCCGGCACAAGCATGGGAGCAATTGTCGGCGGCTTTTATTGCGCCGGTGTGCCGCTTGATCGGATTCAAACTCTGCTGGAAGACAAACAACTCTTGCACGCCTATTACACAGTGCCGATTGCTGTAAGAGTAGCAATAATGCCTGTTATGCTGCTTCCGCACGTGTTTGGTTATCAATCATACGACGGTTGGTACCGCGGCAATAAATTTGCCCATTTTGTGGAAAGAGAATTACCTGCGGGGCGCACCAACATTGAAGATTTGAAAATTCCTTTTTGCGCAGTCACATCAGATTTGCTTGCCGGTAAGGCGTTCGCCGTCAAAAGAGGTAATTTGAGTCGGGCTATCCAAGCCAGTTCGGCAGTGCCGGTATTACGTAAGCCGGTGGCCATGGACGACAAGCTTCTTGTTGACGGTGGCATAGAAGCTAATTTGCCGGTGCACCAGGTGAAGGAAATGGGTGCAGATCTGGTGATTGCAGTGGATGTAGATGAGAGTTTCGATGAGAGGAAAAAAGATTTTCGCAAGCTCAACAGCGTAGGAAACCGAGTGACAAGCATGATCTTGCATGAGATTGACGAAGATCAGGTGCGCTGCGCAGACATAGTTGTTCGCCCTGATGTCAATCGCATCACCTTGCTGTCCAATAAGACTTCTGACGCCGCCAAAGCAGTTGAAGCGGGTCGGGTGGCAGCCCTTGAGGCAATGCCTGAAATCCGCCAGCGCCTTTTGCGCGCCGGACTGGTTTTGAAGGATTAGAAGTGGATCTGGCAGTGAACGGCAGACAATCCTTGTTTTAATTTAGTTTGCTTGCTGCCGATAAAAAACCTACAGTAGATAGAATCACTGCTCAAGGGAAAATCCAGCATGCGAGCGATCATTACTGGCGGTCCATCTGTCGGCAAGACCACCATCATTTCCATGCTGGCTCAGCGCGGCTTCAACGTCATCGAAGAAGTGGCTACCCAAGTGATCAAAGAAGGCGTCTTTCTGCCCTGGGTAGACCGGGCCAATTTCCAGAGCGAAGTGCTAAGGCGCCAGATTGAGGCGGAGGAAAAGCTCTCTGCTGACGAGGACCTCGTTTTCCTGGATCGAGGACTTTTTGACGGCGAAGCATATTACATCTACGACAGTTTGACGCCGCCAGAAGAATTTGGCGTTCTCAGCGCCTCTCACTACGATGTTGCCTTTATGGTGGAAGAGCTGCCGTTTTTTGATAAAAACGAAGTTCGTCGTGAAGATTTGACCTTTTCCCGAGAAATCAGTGTAATTCTGGAGTACAGCTACACAAATCGCGATGTGCCTGTGATCCGCGTTCCGGCCATGAGCCCTGAAGATCGCGTAGATTTCGTTTTAGGCGAAGTAAAACGGATGCAACGCCTGGAGCTGCGCAAAAAAGTCGCCGTGCTGAAACAGCTTTCGGCATTATTGAGCGCAAAGCACAGCAGCAGTATGGCGGTTGCGACTGTATAATTGCCTACCTCGAGTTGCGGTTTTCGCTATATTATCGATAACCAGCGAGATTCCCAAAAACACAAATATGGCGCCTGTTTCGGGACATGTGGCGTTTTGCATTTAATCAAGAAATATTCCGTTTTCGATCACTCAGCGTAGGGGCCGACGGCATCGGCGCCTCGACTATACGAATCGAGCGTGCACCATTTAGAATGTGCACGATTAGCAAGGGGCATGGGTTGTCATGCCGGAGAGGCAATTAATTGGAAGAGAATATGGATGACCTTGGTACTGCCTTAGACGGGGAGAAGGCAACCATATCTGGAGGCACTGGCATATCGCATGCGCCTGAGCATGTTCATCCTCGAGATCTCGGCACAGATGAAGAGTGGTTCGCCAATGTCTATCAGGGCGATAAAGTGCCGCAGTTGACACTGCGCGCCGTTCTTATGGGTGGCGTGCTCGGCTCTCTCATGTCGGTCTCCAACCTTTACACTTCGATCAAAGTCGGCTGGTCGTTCGGTGTTGCGATCACAGCTTGTGTGCTCTCTTTTGCCATCTGGAACAGCTTTGTTGCTCTTTCCGGCAACCGCTTGAAGCGCATGTCTCTGTTAGAAAACAATTGTATGCAGTCGACAGCTTCTGCAGCCGGATATTCAACCGGCGCTACCGTCGGCACTGCATTTGGTGCGCTGCTTTTGATCACTGCCAAGCACGTTGACTGGAAGATTTTGCTCCCCTGGACCTTTGTCACTGCTGCTCTGGGAGTGTTTCTGGCCGTTCCTCTGAAAAGGCAAATGATCAACCAGGAGAAGTTAGCTTTCCCAAGTGGCATCGCCGCAGCCGAAACACTGAAGAGTCTGTACGCCGAATCACGAGAAGCGATCTTGCAAGCGCGCTCCCTAATTGCAGCCCTGGTGGCAGGATTGGTGGTAGGACTTCTGCACACCGGAGAATTTGCCTGGCAAAAGATGAGTGTGCTGTTCAGGCTGCCAGAGCTGTATGGCTTTCCTCTCAAGTTAAGGGGGATCGATTACGAACAAATGCCCGGCTTCGGATTCGAGCCCAGTGTTCTCTTGCTTGGAGCCGGAATGATCGTCGGTCTGCGTGTCTCGGTTTCCATGATTGTAGGCTCCCTTATCCTCTATCTGATCGTCGGTCCTGAGATGATCAACATTGGCGAGATCACACAACCGTCCTTCCTCTTGAAGAAGTGGGCTTTATGGACTGGAACGGCTTGCATGGTAACCTCGGGACTGACAGCCTTCGGTCTGCAGTGGAAAACCATTGCCCGATCCTTTCAAAGCATAAAAATTGGCGGACCTAAGGAGTCTGTCGACGAGAAGCTGGCAGCCATTGAAGTGCCAACTAAGTGGCTTTTCATCGGGCTCGTGCCTCTTACAATTGTGCTTGTCGCCCTGCAATATTTCGCCTTCCAAATTTCCATTCCATTGGGGTTTGTGGCCGTCATTCTCAGCTCATTCTTGTCTCTGGTGGCCTGCCGCTCAACTGGTGAGACTGACATTACACCGGTTGGACCGATGGGCAAAATCTCCCAGCTAACTTATGCCCTGCTTTCGCACGGAAACATGACTGCCAACCTGATGGCTGGCAGTGTGACGGCCAACATTGCCTCCAGCTCGGCTGATTTGCTTACAGATTTGAAAAGCGGCTATTTGTTGGGTGCCAATCCGCGTAAACAGTTCATTGCTCAATTCATCGGCATCTTCTTTGGCGCTGCAGCGGTGGTTCCGGCATGGTATTTGATGATTAAGGATAAGGCCACTCTGGAAGCTTACAATCCTCCTTCTGTAAACATGTGGAAGGCCGTTGCTGAAGCCCTTTCAAAAGGGCTGGACGCAATTCCGCCTCACGCTCAAATCGGTATGGTTGTGGGCGGATTGATCGGTGTCGCCCTGGCTCTGGTCGATGTCTACGTGCCCAAGAAACTTCGACCATATACTCCTTCTGCAATGGGGATCGGGCTTTCCTGGGTGATGCCACTCTCAAACTCGCTTGCCTTCTTCGTAGGGGCGGTGATCGCTTACATTTGGTCACGCATCAATAAGAAATCTGCTGCACTTTTTGTCATCCCGGTTGCCTCAGGAGCGGTTGCCGGGGAATCTCTGATGTGTGCGGCCCTGGCGATGCTCAAGGCAGGCAGTGCATTGATGTTGAAGCAATAGCAGCATTCATGGTGACGAAATGATGCACCCTGCACAACAGACACAGTAGGCTTCCAATCCAACGGTCAAAGCGGGATATAATTCCGCTAGATGCTCAGGAACAGCATCAGACTTCGGTCGTCAAACTGAATGGGAGGGCAGGAATCCCACCTGCCTCGAGCTACAAAAGCATTTGACACAAAAAGATGGCAACCCAAACACAAGAGAAGAAAGTAGTTTTAAAAGCGATCGACGAGCTGGGCAGGCGCGTTACTCCTGCTGACGTGGCGGCAAAGACGGGGTTGCCCATTTTGAAGGCCACCACTGAGCTCAACACTATCGCCGCAGAAACGAACGGCAATTTGCAGGTCAGCACCACTGGCGATATCGCTTACAGTTTTGGCTTCGGATTTCAAAGTGCATACCTGGCTAAAGGCATCCAAAAGATCCTGCAAAGCGTAGGATCCCACGTATTTCAGGCGGCCTACTTCTTGCTGCGAATCTCGTTTGGGATTATGCTCATACTTTCATTTGTCATTGTCATTGTTCTGTTCTTCATCATCATTCTTTCAATGAAGATGGGTAACGATCGAGATGACGGGGGCGGCTTCGGCTTCGATTTCAATTTCCTGGATTACCTTTTGATCCGCGACATATTCTGGTGGAGCACGCCGCCGATGTACGGAAACTGGGGTAGCTATGCTGGTCAAGGCTCCACAAATTACGACTATCTTGCCCACGATCAATTGCAAGATCACTACCATCTTCCTTCCACTCGAAACAAGAAAAAGCAAAATTTTCTGCTCAACTGTTTTTCTTTTCTCTTTGGTGACGGCAATCCCAATCTGACTCTGGAAGAGCGGCGCTGGCAAGTCATCGCCCAGGTAATCAGGGCGAACCATGGAGTCGTTACCGCTGAGCAGTTGGCACCATATACGGGGGCCAAACCAGACAACGAAGATGCCGTTCTGCCTACTCTTGTGCGCTTCGATGGGCGCCCTGAAGTGACCGAAACCGGGCACATCGTTTATGTTTTCCCTTCTCTGCAAGTAACGGCGCGCAGTCAAAGCACGGCTGCGCTTCCTACTTATCTGGAGGAGTTTCCCTGGCAGTTCACTAACGTGCCTTCTGAATCGTTGGTGCCAGTTTACATAATCGCCGGCGTCAATCTCCTGGGCAGCTGGTGGCTTATGGCTCAGGCGCAGCGAGTTATGCTCTTGGTCGTGCTTGCGCCGCTGGTGAAAGCGCTCGTCATTTATGGCACTTTCTTTTGCTTGTTGCCGTTGTTTCGCTGGATGGCCTTGCAGTTTTTGAATGCTCGCATCGAAAAGCGCAATATTGAGCGCCGCAAGAACGCCGCCTTTGTGAAGAATGCATCGCCAGAGCTCTCGACCAAACTTCTAGAAGCAAAAAAATACAGCGTCAGCGAGAAAAGAATCGCCACCACCGACGTCGTCTACACTACAGAAAAAGATGCCCTCGAGCAGGAATTCGATCCAAACACAGATAAGCCCAGGATTCTCTAGCTTGCGGCAGATCCTGGTATCGGCAATATCGATCCAGTTTTCCAAATCGGAGCGCCAGTGGGCATAACAATCACCCAACTCAACTTTTATCCGGTAAAGTCTTGCGCCGGCACTGCCCTTGATACCGCGCTTTTGACGGAACGAGGCATTGAGCACGATCGCGAGTGGCTAATAATCGATACGCAGACAAGCATCGCCCTCACTCAACGCGATTTTACTCAGATGTGCTTGATCAAAACAGCTGTCACCACATCCAGTGCTGAGCGATCACGCGGCGGCGAAAGGCGTTCAGCCGGTGCTGCATATGGCTTGTCACTGTCCGCTCCCAACATGCGTGACATAAACATACCCGTGGCAAATTGTGGAGAAAGAATAGTTTCGGTTTGGGATGACGAATGCCGCGCCGAAGATCAAGGCGAAGATGCTGCCTTCTGGCTTTCCCGCTATTTCGAGCATGATTGCCGTCTGGTGCGCATGGCACCTGATTTTGTCAGAACAGTGGATCAAGCTTATGCGAAAAGAAAATCGGATCAGGTGGGTTTCGCCGATGCCTTTCCATTGCTTCTAATTTCGCAGGAATCACTGGAAGAGCTAAACACCAAGCTTGCGGAACAACTGCCGATGAACCGATTTCGCCCCAATATCGTCGTTAAAGGTGGAGAGCCATTTGCAGAAGACACCTGGAAAACGATTCGGGTCAACGATTTGCTTTTTGACGTTCTCAAACCTTGTGACCGTTGCCTGATCACGACTATCGATCAAAGCACAGCGCACGGCAGCGTTGAGCCACTTCGCACACTGGCCAAGTTCCGCACTGTGGGCAAGAAAGTGATGTTCGGCATGAATCTAGCGCACCACTCAACCGGACAGTTGAAAGTCGGTGCGCAAGTAGAAGTGCTTGATTGATATCGCAAGCGACCCGTCTGGCGCGCAGTTCTACGAAACACACAAAAGTAGCACTATTCTCAATTTTCGCGGGTGGGTCTGCCCTGAGGTGCCTATGTCGTTACACCAAATTTGGTGAGGATCCACGAAAGTTCAGATCCTGTGTAAGCTGCTCCAGGCAATGCTTTCGGCTGATTCTGCCGGCAGTGAGATCTACATCAAATTTGGTGTAACGAGATAGGTAAGGATTCAGGAACCGATCACCTCGGCTTTGAGACAGGTCGAAAAAGAAGCGCAAGACTAAGCCTCCCAATTTCGTTGCATACTTGCAAGCAATGACGCTGCTTCTTGCGTATTCCCCCCACTGACTTTCGATACATTGCCCGTTAAACTTTCGCTACCTGGCTGGCGGAACCATGTTTCACTCAGATCGCACAGACCTAGTTGCCCCGACGCAAAAAACTACCGAGATCGCACCTGGCAATCCGATAGAGGAGTTTGGTCGGGCATTCGCATATGGCGCAATACAGAATCCCATCAATGGAATCGTGGATGCCGTAGACCATGTCGCCGGCACCAAACTCTTGCCAAAAGTGCAATTAATAGAGGCGCCTGTTCCTGAAAAACCATTCTCCATCGGCTGGCACGCTGAGCAGCTGGGCAACGCAGCCGGCATGCTGGTTCCCTTTCTTGCCATTCGCAAAGGTCTTGGGGCAAGCGGCTTGAATGTTTTCAGCGCTGAAAATGCCAGCACCCGGATGTTGCTTGCCCAATCAGCAACCACGGGATTCTTGATGGATAGCATGCTGCGCCCTGGAGATCCGACCTCGCAAGGCGCAAGCTACTGGCTGGGACGCGCCGGTGCTGGGGTAGTCGGCGCTGCCACATTTGCCGCTTTTACGGGAGTTGGCGTCGGTCTCAAGGGGCTGGCCGCTAATTATGAAGGGACGCTCGGCAGCAGCTTGCTCAAGAACAATATTGTCGCCGGTGCCCTGGCCGGATTGCCAATTGGCCTCGCATCGACCGAGATTCAAAGCCGAATCGACACCGGTCACGACGCATCCCTTCAACAGCTTGGCGAAGGGGCCTACGCCATGACTCTGGTCGGTGGAGCGTTGGGTGGACTGGGTCAGCTTGGTGAACAATCAAAATCAAGTTTCAGCTTTGAAAAATCATTCCAGGACTTGAAAGCGAAAGGACAGTCGATTCGCGGTTCATTAGCCTGGAGCGGATCAGATTTCAACCCATTTATGCCCCAACTCGCTTTGGCTGGAATGCCCGAAGGAATGCGGGCAAACGTATTTGAGTCAAGAGCAGTTGAGTCAAGAGCAGCTGAATATGGTCGTGGCACAAGTGATACTACCAGTGGTGAACGAGAAAGCCGGCGCGCCTCGAAAGGTTCAGGCACCAACTCAGTAGACAAAGTTCTTTCACGATCAACAGAAACAGATTTTAGGGATGCTTACAAGATTCTCTCTGAACAGCATCCGGAGGATTTTGCCGGATTGAGATCAGCTCGCCATGAGCCGCTTGCCAGTGGGCAAGATGCGGTAGCAATCGAATTGATGGACGGCAAATATAGAAACGCCGTTCTTAGAATCATGGGGCTTCCAGAAACCGATCCCGAGGGCAGACCTTATATGGACTGGGACAAAGAATGGGGGTATCGCCCTTACGACGCCAAGCTTCTAAGCGACGTGGCGGAAGTGAGATTGCCAGGCGGCAAACAAATGTTTGCTTTCGTGCAAGAAAAAGTCGACGCTCTGGGCGGAGGCAAAGATGTTGATTTAGTTCAAGACGCAACATTCGCCAACCTCAGTAATGAGCCTCAATTTGACGCCCTCATGGCGCAGCTCGAGGCGCGCGGAGAACGGTTTGTCGACCCCGGTAGCCGTCAGCTTGGCTACGATAAGAATGGAAAATTGGTGGTTATTGACTATCCTTCGATAAGACGCTCCTCAGAGCCACGACCATCGGATTCTCCTGAGGATCTGGCTGCACACGTCGAAGACGGTAACCAGCCAGAGCTGCCTGAAGACCACGGATTCACAGTCGACGATAACGTAGCGTCGCGCGAGGACTTCTTATACAAGAAACCTGGCAATCCTTCAGAAGCGATGAGGCAAGAGATCGGCTCCATGATTTTGGATGGCAGTACCGATCGTGAGATCATCCCCACAATTGAATGGCTCTACAAAGACTTATTGGCTGAGAAAGGCATTGATGCCCGCCGCGCTGTCAGCGACACTCACGTATATTTGAAGAAGATTGGCTTAAATTAGATCCGACTTGGGGCAACTCCGCGCAGGAAGCCGAACCTTACAATGACCGGTGCACCGCATATGGTGAACAGGAAGTCAGTTCAAATCGACTGAAGGCTAATCGACTGGGGCATGCGGGTTTACGGCAGGCGCAGCGATCATCAAATCAGTTTGGTCTGCTCTGCGGCTATGAAGCACTCCACCTGAATGTTGAGGTCTGGATCGCTCCTTCTCTACCTGTTCCGTCATCGCCTTACCAAATTGTACTCCCACAAAACCAGCACGAGCACCTGCTGCCGTAAACGCCGTTACAAGGCAGTGAGTAAAGACGCCATGTTGATCATGTTTGGATTCCCACGATATCTCGTTGGACCCGCTGGAACAAAGCAGCGCATAGAGATGTCCAGCTGGAAGCAGGCTCACTAGTGGACCTTGCATATACTCAAAGCTTCGTGGACGCAACATTTGTCCGCTGAAATCTGCGTCTACAATTAGAAATATGTCTTTCGAGTGGATTCTTTCTAAGAGAACCTTTTGAAAACTGTCCTGATCGAATCCGGTTACTGCAAGCGAATCTGCGGTAGTATCGGCTGCGGCCAAGTAGCTTTCACCTGAGGAATCAAGGCGCGGTAAAGTGCCACGAGTGCGTACAAACACCAGAGCAAGATCGTCGCTTTGAGCGTTTCTTCCAAGCCAGTCAATCGCTTGCAAAATCGCGTCTCGAGTTGCCTTTCTACCAGTCAGCAGCCGCACGTGATCTGCAGCAAAATGTCCATCACTCAGGAGATACTGCTGGAACTCGATTGCATCATTGGCCGCATATTTCAGGTTCCATGTAGGATCGCTAAACTTATCTACCCCGATCACTATTGCCCATTTATCTGCAAATGGTCTCGAATTGTTTGACAAGGAAGGCTTCGCGTCTGCATCGCAGTTAAATAGTACACAGAAACTCAAAAGAGTGGTTAGGAGGATCGCCATCACCAATGAACGCGTGGTGAGCAGTCTCAAGCACTTGCTACAACAGCATAGTGCACTCACTTTTCCTTAGTATCCGGAAAGGGTTCGGTTAGGCCAAGTCTGGCTAGTCGTGCTTTGGATACGGACAGCAAGACGTTGTTCGTAATCCAGGGCGAGCAAACACCAGATGATCCCAGAAAACGCCCCCGTATGAAACGCCAACTATCTACTCTTCCACTTTCAAAGTGAAATTGCACTTCAAGAATGCCATCGGGAGTACAACCACCCCTGTTTTCGACTACGTAATTCGTGGTTAACAGGCGGCCAGTATAGTCAGCCGGTTCACAGTAACCTAAGCCAAGCAATTTAACTATGCGCTCTTCACTCATGCCGATGAGATTATAGTTCCACAAAAGCCACCCGAACTGATACATCCTGTTCCAATTATCCTTTCTCCACGATTGAGGATTGAATCGGTCTTTGTCTTTCTGTACAGCGAGCGCGCTTTCATCGACGGTTCCAGCCGAGAGCGCAAAGAATACAAGTAAGAAGTGCGTGCCTTTCATTCTCAGGTATCGGTATCGGATTTGTTTTGCTGTTCTTCTGATGATTTTTCTTTCGCGCTGGGCTCGCTGGATTCGCTGGAGGGAGCTCCTGGCTCTGGCTTAGATGCTGGCGCGGGTCCGGATGATGGCACTGGCGCGGATGGCGATGCAGTGAGTGGTGCTGGAGTCGTCGGTGGCGCTGGAGCGGATGATGGCGCCACTGGCGCTGGCGCCAAACTTTGCTGGCGCAAGGTCGCTTCCAGCCGAGCCCCTATCTCTTTGAAATTCCCGGTATTGCTGAGCGCCAACTTTTGCATGATCGGGTCCGCTGGGGCATATTTGATCAACCAATCGTAAATCAGATAAAGCCTGTCGTCTTCGACCCTGAAGAGCACCGGCACAACCAGCAATCCGGGGAACAGATTAGCCAGCCTGCGCGCCTCGCGCAAGACAAAATCAACTTCATTGCCAATGTCATGACTGCGGCAATGGTCATCGAAAAATCTAGTCGCTTCCTTTGCATCCCATTCGTATTTTTCGGATAGCACTGAGACAAACTTGTCGCGATGTTCCTTGGTATTTGACATAGCGCAATGATTGTGGGCAATCAGGGCCATGTGTTTAATGCCCTTAGAGGCACCAAGGGCGATGGCAAATTCAGAGCCGTCCATATTGGCGCCCTCGCGCCGAATTGTAAATGCCCAGTCGCGGGGAATCGTCAGTGATTTGCGATAGTCAATGCACATGCCGATGACCAACTCCGGAGCATGGCCGGGACGATCCTCGATGACGCCGAGATTTTGCCCCTTAAAGAGTGTCTCGATCGGTGTGTCGCGCAGCAGCTTAGGTATATCTTCATAGGTATCGACCGAAAATAACCATTCCATGCCAACGTCTTTCGGTCGTGGTGGCAGCCCGCGAAACGTCTCCAGCATACGCGTGACAGGGCTGGACTCATCGAGCAAGCAGTTGCGCACGGGACAGTCTTTTGGACCTGTGCCTGATTTTGGACCGGATGACAGGCAACCAGCGCATGTCGTGTCCAAAAGAGCATTGTTGACGCTGAGCACAGCATTGCGATAGCTGGCAAACAAATTGTCTCGCCCAATTTTGTCTATCGCATTTGTCCGTTCGAGTAGCTGCATTGGTTGCTCGGGCAACTCTGCCAGAACCAACCGGCCGCCCTGGCGCTGCAGCTGGCTCTTGATCGACAGCAAAGTCTCAACGCCTGTCAGATCCATAAACCTTGCCGCCCTCAAGTGCAAGAT
>Ga0182024_10008280_pt1 | contig 22017 bp, 17 predicted proteins | sample P32metaG_FD_120480 | JGI IMG/M metagenome (GOLD analysis project Ga0182024, IMG submission 120480) | Permafrost microbial communities from Stordalen Mire, Sweden - P3-2 metaG (Illumina Assembly) | ecosystem: Environmental > Terrestrial > Soil > Wetlands > Permafrost | place: Sweden: Stordalen...
CCGGGCACGTGGTCGGCAAGGATCGGGCGGAAGCTCGGGCGCGACTTGATCCGCGCGTACCATTCGCGCGCCAGCTCGTTCTGGTCCCACGGCACGTCGCCGAGATAGTCGAGCGTCGAGAGATGCGCCGCGGCGGTGATGTCGGCGACCGAGAAATGGTCCCCGGCCAGCCAACGCCGGCGATCGACGAGAAAGGCGATGTAGTCGAGGTGATGCGGCAGATTGGCGTGGCCGGCCCGGATCGCCTGCGAGTTCGGCTGCCCCTCGCCGACGAACCGCTTCATCATCTTTTCGCCGACCAGGTTTTCCGTCACCTCCCGGTACATTTTGAGGTCGAACCAGGCGACGAGGCGGCGCACCTCGGCGCGGTCGACCGGGTTGATGCCGATCAGCAGCTTCTCGCGATAGACCTCGTCGAGATACTCGACGATCGCGTCGCAGCCGGCCAGGACAGTGCTGTCCGGCTCGATCAGCACCGGCACCTCGCCGGCCGGGTTGAGGGCGAGAAACTCGGGCCGGCGCTCCCACACCTTTTCCGCCTTCATCGTGAAGTCGAGGTTCTTCTCGGCCAGCACGACGCGCACCTTGCGCGAGAACGGCGACATCAGCGAGTGGTAGAGGACACGCATCGCCAAATTGTACCGGCGGCAACGGCGCGTGACGAATCTCGATTACGCGCGGCCCGCCGCCGCATTTCGCGGGCCGCCGGCGCCTAAAGCTTCTCGAAAACCGCGCAGGTGATTCGGTATTCGGCGTTCATCGAGGCGAGTTTCGCCATCGACCGGCGCCACGGGGCGAGGGGGATCGGCGCCGGCAGACGCGCCAGATGCCGCAGCCACAGGCCCGGCCGCTGCCGCAGCTCGTCGCGATAGCAGGAGCCGGCGCCGAGGATCAGCCCCTCGACCAGCCGCGCGCCGGGAAACAGCTTCGCCAGTTCGTCGGGATTGGGCCGGTACATCGTGTCGATCGGGTCGCGGTGATAGGGATAGAAGTACGGCACGGTGACGAATGCCAGCCCGCCGCTCACCAGTAATTCTAAACAGTTGCGGGTAATAACTTCAGGCGAGATAACATGTTCGAGCATGTTGTTGCAGAGCAGCGCGCGGGGTGCGAACGCTTTAAGCGTCGCTACCGCATCGGGATCGGTCAGGTCGGCCCGGACGTCGATGCCGTCGCCCTCGCGCCGGTCGACATGGGTGACGTCGATGCCGCGGGCGCGCAGCGGGGCGAAGAGCTCGCGCTCGACCCAGGGCTGCGTGGTCTCGCGATACGTCCGGTCGCTGCTGCCGAGATTGACGAGCGGCGACACGCGTTCCGGCGGGTAGGCGTCGAGTGCGCCGCGCAGCCAGCGAGCCTCGGCTTCGAACACTCGTCACCCCGCGCCGCTGTCGCGATCGGGTTCCCGCGGCCCCGTGCCCCGCGGTCCGACAAACGAGGTGACCACGCCGTGCAGCGTACGCAACTCCTGCTCGGTCGGGTTAGCGCGCTGAAAGAAGTTGCGCAGGTTGCGGAAGAGGCTCGGGCGCTTGTCGGGGTGGCGGATAAAGCCGCTATCGACCAGCGCCTCCTCGAAATGGTCGAAGAAGCGCACGAGCTCGTCCTTGGTCGCCGGCCGGCTGTGGCCGAGATGCACCGTTTCCGCCTCCGGCGCCTGGCTGGCGATAAACCACTCGTAGCCGACGATCAGCACCGCCTGCGCCAGATTCAACGACGAGAAGCCGGGGTTGAGCGGCACGCTCAGCACCGTGTCGGCAAGGGTGATGTCCTGGTTGACGAGCCCGGTGCGCTCCGGCCCGAAGACCACGCCGCAGGGTTCGCCGATGGCGAGAAACCCGCGGATCTCCTCGGCGGCGAGGCGCGGGGTCACCGCGCGCTTCACCATGTAGCGGTCGCGCGCGGTCGAGGCGTAGACGTGGCGCAGATCGGCGACCGCTTCCTTAAGGCTCGGATAGAGCCGCGCCTTGTCGAGCACGCTGTCGGCGCCGCTCGCTGCCGCCACCGCCTTGTCGCTCGGCCAGCCGTCGCGCGGTTTCACCAGGCGCAGATCGTCGAGCCCGCAATTGAGCATCGCCCGCGCGGCGGTGCCGATGTTCTCGCCGAGCTGCGGCTCGACCAGCACGATCGCCGGCCCACCGGTCAGCTGCGGTTTTTTATGATCGGTGCCGGCCAACCCTCACCCGTCGCGCTGCGCGCACCACCCTCTCCCGCAAGCGGGAGAGGGAATTGGGCGGGTGGCGCCTGCGCCAATTTTACCCCTCTCCCGCATGCGGGAGAGGAAGGGACCCATTGCATGAGCAATGGGAGGGTGAGGGTGTATGCGCACCATCATCCCCGCAGCCAGGTCGTTGTGCCATCCGGCTTATCTTCGAGAATGAAGCCCTCGGCCGCGAGCTCGTCCCGAATGCGATCAGCTTCAGCGAAGTTGCGTTGCAGGCGAGCGAGTCTTCGAGCTTCGACCCGGTGTTGGATACGTGGTTCCTCAAGATTGCCACCATGCCATAAGGCCGTGATGTCGGCGTTAAATAGTCCTAGCAGCTTTCCACCACCCATCAATTCGGCCTGCAGACGATCGCGATCCTCAGGATTGTCGGCACGATTGAGAGCGCCGGCGATCTCATGCAAACGAGTCAAAGCAAGTGGCGTATTGAGGTCGTCATACAGCGCGTCGACAACTTCTCTCGAAGGCTCTGGCGTATGAGGTGCGCCAACTTGTCTTGACGCATGGAAAAAGCGACTCAGCGTCTGCCGCGCCTGTTGCAGCCGTTCCTCGGTCCAATCGAGCGGGTCGCGGTAATGCGTGCCGAGCAGCGCCAACCGCACCACCTCGCCGGGCCACTCCTTCAGCACCTCGTGCGCGGTGACGAAATTGCCCAGCGATTTCGACATCTTGGTGCTCTCGACCGAGAGAAACCCGTTATGCACCCAGAAATTGACGAACTTCTTGCCGCCGTGCGCGGCCTCGCTCTGGGCGATCTCGTTCTCGTGGTGCGGGAAGATGAGGTCGATGCCGCCGCCGTGGATGTCGAAGCTTTCGCCGAGATGGGCTTCGCTCATCGCCGAGCATTCGATGTGCCACCCCGGACGGCCGCGCCCCCAGGGGCTGTCCCAGCCGGGCTGGTCTGAGGTCGATGGCTTCCACAGCACGAAATCGCCGGGGTCGCGCTTGTAGGGTGCGATTTCGACCCTGGCGCCGGCGATCATCTCCTTGCGGCTGCGACGCGACAGCTTGCCGTAGCCCGGCCACGAGCCGACCGCGAACAGCACGTGGCCCTCGGCGGCGTAGGCGTGTTGCGTCGCGATCAGCCGCTCGATTATCGCGATCATCTGCGGGATGTGCGCCGTGGCGCGCGGCTCGACATCGGGCGGGAGGTTGCCGAGCGCCGCCATGTCCTCGTGGAAGATGCGGGCGGTCCGCTCGGTCAGCGCCTCGATCGGCTCGTTGTTGGCGTGCGCCGCGTCGATGATCTTGTCTTCGACATCGGTGATGTTGCGCACGTACTTGACGTGATCCGGCCCGTATTCGTGGCGCAACACGCGGTAGAGCAGGTCGAACGCCACGACCGCCCGTGCATTGCCGATATGGGCATAGTCGTAGACCGTCGGGCCGCAGACATACATCCGCACGTTCTGGGGATCGAGCGGCTGAAACGCTTCCTTGCGCCGGGTCAGCGAGTTGTAGAGCTTGAGCGCCATGATTCCGTCTCGGTAACAGATTGCGCCGTGGCGCTGCAATGCCGGCATTGCGTGGTTCGAGACGACCGCTGCGCGGTCTCCTCACCATGAGGAATGATTTTGGATGGCGCAAAACAACAATCCTCATCCCGAGGCGCCTCGCGCAGCGAGGCCTCGAAGGACGCACTCGCTTCGACGCGGCGAGTGTGCGAGACAGGCGCGATGGAGGCGGGGAAGCCTGAGACAGGACGCAGCGGTGCGGGGGCGCTGCTCGGCTCGCGCCGGTTCGGGCCGTTCTTCCTCACCCAGTTCCTCTCGGCCTTCAACGACAACGCGCTGAAGAACGCGCTGGTGCTGATGCTGGCCTACCGGCCTGAGATGGCCGGCGGCCTGTCTTCCGGAATCCTCATCCCGCTCGCCGGCGGGCTCTTTATCCTGCCGTTCTTCCTGTTGTCGGCGACCGCCGGCGAGCTTGCCGACGCGCTCGACAAGGCGCGGCTCATCCGTATCATCAAGCTTTGCGAGATCGCAGTGATGCTGCTCGCCGGTGCCGCGGTGCTGTTCGCCCATACCTGGTCGCTGCTGGCGCTGCTTTTCGTGATGGGCGTCGCTGCGACGTTTTTCGGGCCGCTCAAATACGCGATCCTCCCAGATCTCTTGCCGTTGAAGGATTTGCTGCTCGGCAATGCGCTGGTCGAGGCCGGGACGTTTCTCGCGATCCTCTTCGGCACCATCGCCGGGATGCTGATCGCCGGCGCGCACGGGGCGAAGCTGGTGGCGGCGCTGATCGTTCTGGTCGCGATCGGCGCCTACTGGTTCAGCCGCTCGATCCCCGGCACCGCGCCTGCCGCGACGAGCGCCCGCATCGGCTTCAATTTCATCGCCGCGACGGCGCGCCTCATCGCCGAGGCGCGGCGGGAGCGGGTGCGCTTCCGCGCGATCCTCGGCATCTCCTGGTTCTGGCTGGTGGGCGCCACCTATCTCTCGCAATTCCCGACCTACGTCCATCTCTACCTCGACAGCGAGGAAGCGGTGGTGACCCTGTTCCTCACCGTCTTCTCGGTCGGGGTCGGCTGTGGCTCGCTGCTCGGCAGCCGCATCCTCAAGGGGCGGATCAGCGCCGGCATCGTGCCGTGGGCCGCGCTCGGCATCGCGTTGTTCTCGATCCTGCTGTGGGCGGCGAGCCCCGGCGGCGGGGTCTACACCGGCGCGCTGCTGGGCGTCGGCGGGTTTCTCGCCAGCCCGACGCACTGGCTGATCCTCGTCGCGCTGTTGGGGATTTCCGCCTCGGGCGGGGTCTTCATCCTGCCGCTCTACGCGCTGCTCCAGGTCGCCGGCGACGAGCATTGCCGCGCCCGCGCCATCGGCGCCAACAACGTCGTCAACGCCGCGGCGATGGTGCTGTCGGCGCTGGCGGTAATCGCGCTCGTCGCGGCCGGAGCCAGCGTGCCGCAGCTGTTCCTGCTGACCGGGGTATTGACCCTGGCGGTGGCGGCCGCGTTCTGGCGCCTGCGCGCCGCGCTGGTGCCGAGCCTGGCGGCTTCTCAGATCGTCATTCCCGCACAAGCGGGAATCCAGGGCCCCGAGAGCTAAAGCTGTGGCCCTGGGCCCCCGCCTTCGCGGGGGTGACGAAAGAGTAATCGGGCCGCTTATCCCTTCGCCAGCACGTCCGCGCCTTCGATGCGCTGGGCGAGCGCGGCAGCCAGGAAACGGTCGATATCGCCGTTGAGCACCGAAGGGGCGTTGCCGATCTCGACCCCGGTACGCAGGTCTTTCACCATCTGGTACGGCTGCAGCACGTAGGACCTGATCTGGTGGCCCCAGCCGATATCGGTCTTCGACGCGTTCATCGCGTCGGTCGCCGCCTCGCGCTTGGCCAGCTCGGCCTCGTAGAGCCGGGCGCGCAGCATGGCGAAGGCCTGGGCCCGGTTCTGGTGCTGCGAGCGCTCGCTCTGGCAGGCAACGGCAACCGACTCCTCGCCGGGGGCGGTATAGGTGAGGCGCACGGCGCTGTCGGTCTTGTTGACGTGCTGCCCGCCGGCTCCCGACGAGCGGTAGGTGTCGACGCGCAGATATTTGTCCTCGATCTCGATCTCGATCTTGTCGTCGATCACCGGATAGACCCAGGCCGAGGCAAAGCTGGTGTGCCGCCGCGCCGCCGAATCGAACGGCGAGATGCGCACCAGGCGATGCACGCCGCTCTCGGTCTTGAGCCAGCCATAGGCGTTGGTGCCGCTGATCTTGACCGTCGCCGATTTGATCCCAGCCCCTTCGCCGGCGCTCTCTTCGACCCATTCGACCTTGCAGCCGTGCGCCTCGGCCCAGCGCACATACATGCGCAGCAGCATCTCGGCCCAGTCCTGCGCCTCGGTGCCGCCGCTGCCGGCATGGACCTCGAGGTAGCAGTCGTTGGCGTCGGCCTCGCCCGAGAGCAGGCTTTCAAGTTCGCGCTGCGCCGCTTCGGCGCGCAGCTTTTCCAGCGTCGCCTCGGCGTCCTTGACGACGCTGTCGTCGCCCTCGGCCTCACCCAGCTCGATGAACTCGACCGCGTCCTTGTAGTCCCGCTCGATGCGCCGGTAGCCGCCGACCAGATGGTCGAGCCGGTTGCGCTCGCGGATCAGCTTCTGCGCCGCGTCGGGGTCGTTCCAAAGGTTCGGGTCTTCGGCCTGCTTGGTCAGCTCGTCGAGGCGCCGCGTCGCGACATCCCAGTCAAAGATGCCTCCGCTGCAGGGCGAGCGATTTCTCGATCTCGGCGATCGACGCCTGGGTTTCCGCGCGCATGGTCCGCTTCCTCGTTCCTAGTACAAACCGCCGGTCCCGGTGGAGGGCTGGCGGTGCGTTAGTTCGTCTGCAGTCGAAGTATCAGCCTCGCCGGGGACGCCGTGCAGACCCAGATCGCGGTCCTTGTCGGGCGCGGTGCCGGGCTTGTAGGCAAAGTAGACCGCCGTTTCGCCGGCTTCCGGCGGGAGCATGGTATCTGGGTTGACCCGGATCATCTGCAACCCCGGCGGGATGGGGAATTCGACCGGCGGGGCATCCTTCAGCGCCATAATCATGTAGTCGCGGAACACCGGCGCCGACACCACCGCCGCCTGCTCGCCGCGGCCGAGGCTGTCGTGGTCGTCGTAGCCGATATAGACGCCGGCGGCGAGGTTGGGGGTGAAGCCGACGAACCAGGCGTCGCGCCAGTCGCTCGTCGTCCCGGTCTTGCCGGCGATGGGCTTGCCGACCACCGCGACCTTGGCGCCGGTGCCGCGCTGCACGACGCCCTGCATCATCTGCACCAGCTGATAGGTCGATTGCGGGTCGGCGATCTGCTCGCGGGTGTCGGCGATGACCGGCGGCGCCTGCTTGTTCCACTCGACATTGCCGCAATCGGGGCAGGGGCGCTGGTCGGCGCGGAAGATGGTGACGCCGTTCCTGTCCTGGACGCTGTCGATCACGGTCGGCACGAGCCGCTTCCCGCCATCGACCAGCATCGCGTAAGCCGCGGTGAGGCGCAGCGGCGTGGTCTCGCCGGCGCCCAGCGACATCGAATACTCGCGCGGCATGTGGTCCATGACGCCGAAGGCCTCGACGTTCTCGCCGACCGCGTCCATGCCGAGGATCGCGCCGAGCCGGGCCGCGACGGTGTTGAGCGAATGCGCCAGCGCGACGGCGAGCGGGGTCGGCCCGCGGAAGCTCTCCGACTCGTAATTGCCCGGCGTCCACGGTGGCAGGCCTTGGCCCTGGCTCAGCGACAGCGCGCCGTCGAGCACCAGGGTCGACGGGGTGAAGCCGTGCTCGAGCGCGGTCAGATAGACGAACGGCTTGATCGCCGAGCCGGGCTGCCGCTTGGCCTGGGTGGCGCGGTTGAACTGGCTGATCTCGAAGCTGAACCCGCCGGTCATCGCCAGCACCCGGCCGGTATGCGGGTCGATCGACACCAGCGCGCCCGAGACGTCCGGAATCTGGCACAAATTGAACGGCGCCACCGGCTTGGCGGGCGGGGCCGCCGCGGCGAGCTTGGCCCCGGGCTTCGGCGGCTTTTCCGCCTCCGGCGGCAGCGGCTCGACCAGCACCACGTCGCCGGGCTTGACCACGTCGGCGGCGTTGCGCGGATAGCCGCCGAGCGTGCCGTCCTCGCGCAGCGGCCGCGCCCAGCGCATCTGCGCGAAGGGGATGCGGCCGGTCGAGCCGTCCTTGAAGCCGATCGCCGCGCCGTCGTTCTCGGTGCGCGTGACCATGGCGAGCTGCCAGCCGACCGTGCCCGCGCCGGGCGGCAGCGGCAGCGCCGCCAGCGCCGCGATCCAGTCGCCGGCCGGCTCGATATGCTCGACGGCGCCGCGCCAGCCGCCATTGGCGCGGTCGTAAGTGATCAGCCCGTCGCGCAGCGCCTTGTCGGCATCGGCCTGGAGGCGCGGGTCGAGGCTGGTGCGCACCGTGAGCCCGCCTTCATAGACCATCTTCTCGCCGAACCGGGCGATCAGCTCGCGCCTAACCTCCTCGGCGAAATAGGCGCCCTTGACGATCTCGGCCTCCTGCCGGCGCGTCATCGTCACCGGCTCGGATTTGGCCTCGGCGCCCTGTGCCGCGGTGACGTCGCCGTTCTCGACCATGCGGTCGATGACCCAGTCGCGCCGCGCCCGCGCCGCCGCCTGGTACTTCTGCGGGTTGTAGTTGTTGGGCGCCTTGGGGAGACCCGCGAGGAACGCCATCTCCGCCAGGGTCAGCTCGTCGAGCGGCTTGCCGAAATAGGTGAGCGCGGCCGAGGCGACCCCATAGGCGCCGCCGCCGAGATAGATCTCGTTGAGATAGAGCTCGAGGATCCGGTCCTTCGGCAGCGCGTCGTCGATGCGCGAGGCGAGCAGCACCTCCTTGATCTTGCGCGAGACCGACAGCTCGTTGGTCAGCAGCATGTTCTTGGCGACCTGCTGGGTGATCGTCGAGGCGCCGACCGGGCGGCGGCTCGAATGCCAGCGGCCGACATCGATCACCGCCGCGCGCAGCATCGAGATCGGATCGAAGCCGTGATGGCTGTAGAAATTCTTGTCCTCGGCGGCGAGGAACGCCGCGATCACCGGTTTGGGGATCGCCGTGATCGGCACGAACACGCGCCGCTCGGTCGCGTATTCGGCGAGCAGCCTGCCGTCGCCGGCCAGCACCCGCGTGGCGATAGCCGGCTGATAGCGTGCGAGCTGCTGGTAATCCGGCAGGTCGCGCCCGAAATACCAGACGGTAAGACCCGCGAACCCGCCGCCGATGATCGCCAGCAGCACGGCGCAGACGAACAGGAAGCGGACAAGCCTGATCAAGGTACGCAAACGCTGCGCACTCCCATGGGCCGGGTCGGCGATTCGACGCTTAGGCAGCGACGCCCGAGTGTTGAGCGTGGCCCGCCCTTATGCGCCAACGTTCGGCTCGTTCCAAGGCCGATTTGGTTGCACGGAGGCCGAAATCGGCAACCGGCGATCACGAAATGGGTTGCCGAAGTGGCGTTGCAAGCGCCCGGGCCGATGAAAACATTGTCGTGCCGGGGTTCGCCCGGTACATTGACCGCGCGAATTTCGCCGACCGGGCGCCGCAGCCCGGCGGCGTTGGGATGCACGCCCGCCTCATCGGCAAAATCTTTAGCCGCGACACCGGGCGCTGCGAATTTTAACCCGAGGCCGGGTGCGAACCTGCTGACGCGACGCCGATGACAGAATTCCGCGACGCCAAAGCCCACGCCCACGGCCTCCTTTTGCAATGGAGCGCGCCGCCGACCGCTTTCGCAGCGGCCGTAGCCGCGCGCTCCGGAGTTTGCCCGAATGGGAAAACGCATGCTTATCGACGCCACACATCCCGAGGAGACTCGGGTCGTGGTTCTCACCGGTAGCCGCCTCGAAGAATTCGATTTCGAATCGTCGACGAAGAAGCAGGTCAAAGGGAACATCTATCTCGCCAAGGTCACCCGCGTAGAGCCGTCGCTCCAGGCCGCCTTCGTTGATTACGGCGGCAACCGCCACGGGTTCCTGGCGTTCAGCGAGATTCATCCCGACTACTACCGCATCCCGGTGAGCGACCGGGCGCCCGACGAATACGATTCGCCGGCGGAACCCCTGTCCGAATTGTCCGACGGGGTTAGCGCCAATGCGCCCGAGGACGGTTCCACCGTCGCGACGATGGAGGCCGGGGAAGCCGCGGCCGAATTGGCCGAGGCGTTGCCCGAGGCGGCCCCTGTCGCCGAGAGCGACGGCGAGTCCGCTTGGGCTGCCGAGCCGCTGGGCGAGGCGAGCGAAGTCGAGATCGCGGCGCCGATCGAGGCGGTGGTGTCGAGCGATCCGTTCTTCGAATCGAACGGGCCGGCCCGCGCCGAGGAAGTCGAGACGCTCGACGACGACGAGGAGGCCGAAGACGCGGGCGAGCAGCGCCGCCGCTCGCACTCGATGCGCCACTACAAGATCCAGGAAGTGGTCAAGCGGCGCCAGATCATGCTGGTCCAGGTTGCCAAGGAAGAACGCGGCAACAAGGGCGCGGCGCTCACCACCTATCTCTCGCTTGCCGGGCGCTATTGCGTGCTGATGCCCAACACCGCGCGCGGTGGCGGGGTGTCGCGCAAGATCACCAGCATCACCGACCGCCGCCGGCTCAAGGAGATCCTGGAAGACCTCGAGCTCCCCGACGGCATGGGGGTCATCGTCCGCACCGCCGGCGCCGAGCGCTCGAAGGCCGAGATCAAGCGCGACTACGAATACCTGATGCGGTTGTGGAGCGAGATCCGCGACCTGACGCTCAAATCGACCGCGCCGTCGCTGATCCACGAGGAAGGCAATTTGATCAAGCGGTCGATCCGCGACCTCTATGCCCGCGACATCGACGAGGTGATTGTCGAGGGCGACGAGGGCTATCGCACCGCCAAGGACTTCATGCGCATGCTGACCCCGAGCCATGCGCGCCGGGTGCAGCCCTATCGCGACCCGCGGATCAGCCTCTTCCATCGGTTCCAGGTCGAAAGCCAGATCGACGCGGTGCACTCGCCGGTCGCCCAGCTGCGCTCGGGCGGCTACATCGTCATCAACCAGACCGAAGCGCTGGTCGCGATCGACGTCAACTCCGGCCGCGCCACGCGCGAGCGCAACATCGAGGAAACCGCGCTCAAGACCAATATCGAAGCCGCCGACGAGATCGCCCGCCAGGTACGCCTGCGCGACCTCGCCGGGCTCGTCGTCATCGACTTCATCGACATGGAGGAGCACCGCCACAATTCGGCGGTGGAGCGCCGGGTCAAGGAAGCGCTGAAAAACGACCGTGCCCGCATCCAGGTCGGGCGCATCAGCGCCTTCGGCCTGATGGAGATGTCGCGGCAGCGGCTGCGCCCGTCGCTGGCCGAGGCCTCGACCCAGCCTTGCCCGCATTGCAACGGCACGGGGTTCATCCGCTCGACCGAATCGACTGCGCTCCACGTGCTGCGTTCCATCGAGGAGGAGGGCGCGCGGGCGCGTTCGGCCGAGATTTGCGTCTATGTGCCGACGACCGTGGCGCTTTACATGCTCAATCAGAAGCGTGAATCCCTGGCCCAGGTCGAGGCGCGTTACGGCATGCGGGTCGCGGTCGATCGCGACGACAAGCTGATCCCGCCGGATTTCCGCCTGGTGCCGGTGCGCGCCTACGCCGCTGGCGAGGCGCCGGTGCCGCGCCTGCCGCAAGCGCCCCCGCCCGAGATCGAGGAGGACGACGAGGTCGACCAGACCGAGGACGCCGAAGCCATGCCGCATCGCGCGTTCGAGCCTGGCGAGAGCCCGGCTCGCGAGCGCGGCGAGGACGATCGCGGCCCGCGCCGCCGCCGCCGCCGGCGCGGACGCGGCGGGCGCGACCATCGTCCCGACGAGGAGGGACGCGAGCCTCGCCAGGCTGAGATTGCTGCACCGGCTGCCGTCGAAAACGGCGAAGACCGCAGCGGCGACCCGCGGTACGCCGAAGGCCCCGAGCGCGAGGGTGACGGCGAGCGCCGCCGCCGCCGCCGCGGGCGGCGCGGCGGACGCTGGCGCAATCGCGAGGGCGCGCCGGGTGAAAATGGTGCGCCGGGCGAAAACGGCGTGCAGGGGGCGAACGGCGCACGCGAGCCACACATCGAATCCGCCGCGGAAGCCGCGGAGGAGTTGGTCGAGGCGGCGATCGAAGGCGCGGAGATCCCGCCCGTCCAAGCCATCCTCGAGCCGGAGCCACCGCCTGCGCCCGAGCCGGCCGCCGTCGCGGCTGAGGCTCTCGTCGAGGCGGCGATCGAGAGTGCGGAGATCCCCGAGGCCGCGATCGAGAACGCGGAAATCCCCGAGCCTCCGCCAGCGCGCGCGCCCGCCCGTACCCGTGCTCCCCGGTCCCGCGCCGCGCCGAAGCCGCCGCCTGTTGCCGTGGACGTCCACGCGATTTCCGAGAAGCCGGCGTCGCCCCGACGCGGCTGGTGGCAGCGCCTGACGCAGCCGTGAAGCCTGGCGCGGGTTGCCGAGGCCTGCTGCAGGGATTGAGCCGGCGCGTCCTCGCGGGCGCTGCGGCCGTGCTGTTGCTTGCCGGACCGGGCTCGCGGCTCGCCTCGGGTCACGGCGAAGGCAGTGGCGGCGAAGAGCTTCTGCGCGACACCGAGATCGAAAACGACATCCGCACGATGGTGACACCGATCTGGCGGGTCGCCGGGCTCGATGCGAGCGGGGTCGGCATCTACATCGTCGGCGACAACCAGCTCAATTCCTTTGTCGCCGGCGGCCAAGCGGTGTTCATCAACAGCGGCCTCATCGAGCGGGCGCAAGTCCCGAACATGCTGATCGGCGTTATCGCCCATGAGACCGGCCACATCGCCGGAGGCCATATCATCCGCTCGCTGGAGGCGGCAAAGAACGCCAGCATCGAGACGGTCATCGCGCTGATGGCGGCGCTGGGCGCTTCGATCGCCGGCGGCAACGGGGCGCCGATGATCAGCGCCCAGGGAGTCGGGCAGCGCGCCTTCATGGCCTTTTCCGTAGCGCAGGAAGCGACCGCCGACCATGCGGCGATGAGCTATCTCGACCGCACCGGCCAGTCGGCGCGCGGGCTGCTCAAGTTCTTCGAGATCCTTCAGGCCGACGAACCGCTGGGCGGCGACCCGACCGACCCCTGGGCGCGGACCCATCCGCTGACCATCGAGCGCATCGAGTATCTGCGCCACCACGTCGAGACCTCACCCTATTCGAACGCCCCCGACACCCCGGCCAATATCGAGCTGTTGAAGCGGGTGCAGATCAAGCTGCACGCTTTTCTCGACGACCCGTCGGTGACCTTGCGCGCCTATCCGGTCAGCGACCACTCGATCAATGCGCGCTACGCCCGCGCCATCGCGCTCTATCGCATTCCCCGGCTCGACGCGGCGCTGGTCGAAATCGACGGGCTGATCCACGATTTCCCGGCTGATCCGTATTACCGCGAATTGAAGGGCCAGATGCTGTTCGAGAACGGCCGCGTCCGTGATGCGATCGGCCCTTACGAGGAGGCGGTGAAGCTGGCGCCGCAGGCGGCGCTGCTGCGCATATCGCTCGCCCAGGTCTATCTCGAGAGCGGCGACCCGTCGCTCAACAAACGCGCGATCGCCTATCTCAACGATGCGGCGCGCATCGAGGGGCGCGAGGATTTGCTGTGGCGCCTGCTGGCGACGGCTTACGGCCGCGACAACCAGCTCGGCATGGCGGCGCTGTCACTCGCCGAGGCGGCGCTGGCCGACGGCAAGAAGAAAGAAGCGATGCAACAGGCGCAGCGGGCAAAGCAGCTTCTGGCACACAGCACCGCGGCCTATGATCGCGCCGACGAGATCCGCCGCGAGGCTGAGCGCCTCGACGATTGACCCCCCAACCAGACGAAGGCCCCCCGATGTCCCTCAATCCGCCGGTCCGCCTGCTGTTCCTTGCGATGGGGCTGGGCGCCGCGCTGCTGCTGCAGGCGCCGCGCCCGGCGGCGGCATCCGAATTCACCCCCGAGCAGAAGACCGAGATCGAGGGAATCATCAAGGATTTCCTGTCGAACCATCCCGAGCTGCTGCTGCAGGCGATCCAGGACGCCGACGACAAGCTAAAGGCCGAGGCCAAGGAAAAGGCTGCGAGCGCCCTCGCCGACCACCAGAAGCAGGTGTTTGAAGAGCCGGATACGCCGACCGCCGGCAACCCTAAGGGCGACGTGACCCTGGTCGAGTTCTTCGATTACCGCTGCCCCTACTGCAAGCAGGTCGAGCCGGCGCTCGAAAAGCTCCTGGCCGACGACACTCAGTTGCGCTTCGTCTACAAGGAGTTCCCGGTGCTCGGGGTCGATTCCGAGATCGCCGCCCATGTCGCGCTGGCCGCTCGCCTGCAGGGTAAGTACGACGCCTTTCACCGCGCGATGATGGCGGCTACGGGCAAGATCGACGAGAGCGTGATCTACAAGGTCGCGGCGTCGGCCGGGCTCGACGTCGACAAGCTCAAGGAGGACGCGAAGTCGCCCGATATCGCCAAGCAGATCAAGGCCAATCTCGAGCTCGGCAGCACGCTCGACATCGACGGCACTCCGGCCTTCATCGTCGGCAAGACCATCGTCCCGGGCGCGGTCTCGCTCGACCAGCTGCGCCAGCTGATCGCCGACGCCCGCAACAAGCCCTAGGCGCCGCGGATCGGCGCGAGATGTTACCCGCGCGCGTGCCGGCGGTAGTCTGAGACCAACCTGCGAATGTGGCGAGTGAACTCCTCGTTGGCTTCCCCGTTGGGCACCTGAAACCATTGTGTCCCCCGCATTTGCTCGGGGACGCCATCCACACCTAGGGGAGTGTCGTCGATCGCGACCGGCAGGATAAACGGTGTGCCCTCTTAGAAATCCATGGCCCGTTCGATCTGCGGTCCGAGATCTTGGCCTGAGAGCAGGCCGTAGTCGAACCAGACACTGTACCCGTTCAGCTCTAGAACGCGAGCCAGATGCTGAGCAGCATTCCTACGCTCGGTTTTGTAGCTGATGAAGACGTCAGCCACGCTGTTCGCTCCGTTTCGCCTTCATTAAGGAGCGCAACTTTAAGCACGACTTGCGCGAGATACAAAACAACTGTGGGTATCCGATGGAGTAACCCTTGTGGCCGGATTCGATCCGGCCATCTCGGCCCCGCACCGGGCACTACAGATCGTCGGGCGCGAAATCGTAGCTGGTGTTGCAGAACTCGCAGGTCACCGTGGTGACCGGGTCCTTGCGCATGTCGTCGATCTCGTCGGGCGGAAAGGCGCGCAGGATGCCGGCGATGCGCTCGCGCGAGCAGCGGCAGCGCGCTTCGACCGGATGGGTCTCGTAGACCCGCACCCCGTCGTCGTGAAACAGCCGCCAGAGGAGCCGCCGCGGCGGCAGGTCGGGAGCAACCAGCTCGGCGGGGGTGGTCGAGCTCATCAGCACCATGACGCGGCGCCAGGCATCCTCGACATCGTCGGCAATCCGCGCATGCCCGCCTTCTGGCGGGACGCGTTGCACCATCAGCCCACCGGCACGCCATCTGCCGTCGCCGCCGGCCCGGGCCACGGCGAGCTTTAATCCCGCCTGGAGCTGCTCCGACTGGCGGAAATAATGCTGCGCGCATTCGGCCAGGGTCGCACCCGTGATCTCGACGATGCCCTGGTAGCGTTCGGTGGCGTCGCCCTGGTCGACGGTGAAGGCGATGTAGCCGGCGCCGAGCAGGTCGGGCACCGGCGCGTTGCCGCCGCCGGGCCCGCTGCCGGGCACGATCTCGCCCAGCCGCTGCGCGTCGTATTGCGCGTAGCCGCGCACCGCGCCGTCGGTCTTGACGTCGGCGACGAGGAGCCGCACCGGCCCGTCGCTCTTGGTCTGCAAGGTGAAGACGCCGTCGTATTTGAGCGCGCCGGCGAGCAGCACGGCGAGGGTGATCGCCTCGCCGAGCAGGGTCGCGACCGGGTCCGGGTAGTTGTGCTGCGCCAGGATGCGGTCGACCGTCGGCCCCAGCCGCACCAGCCGGCCGCGCAGCGCGAACGGGTCGAGCTGGAACGGCTGGACCAGATCGTCGGTTCTTAGGTCGCTCTCCGCGGGCAAGGGCGCACCTCAGCCCAGGCACCAGGCAAGGATGCCCTTCTGCACGTGCAGACGGTTCTCCGCCTCGTCCCATACCACCGATTGCGGGCCGTCGATGACCGAGGCGGTCACTTCCTCGCCCCGATGCACCGGCAGGCAATGCATGAAGATCGCGTCGGGTTTTGCTTCGGCCATCAGACGGTCGTTGACCTGATACGACATCAGCAAATTGTGGCGGTTGACGCTGGCCTCGACCCCCATCGACACCCAGGTGTCGGTGACGACGCAATCGGCGCCGGCGACGGCTTCTTCCGGCGCCGTCGTCAACCGCACCCGCGCGCCCTCGTTGCGCGCCCAATCGATGACCTCGTGCGGCGGCGACAGCTCTTCGGGGCAGGCGAGGCGCAGCTCGAAACCGAAGCGCGCCGCCGCATGGATCCACGACACGGCGACGTTGTTGCCGTCGCCGCTCCACGCCACGACGGCGCTGGCAACCGGCCCCTTCTTTTCCTGCAAGGTCATCACGTCGGCCATGATCTGGCACGGGTGCGAGGAATCGGTGAGCCCGTTGATCACCGGCACCGTGGCGTAGCGCGCCAGATCGTCGAGCTTCTGCTGCTGGTTGGTGCGGATCATGATCGCGTCGACATAGCGCGACAGCACGCGCGCCGTATCGGCGACGGTCTCGCCGCGGCCCAATTGGCTGTCCTGCGTGCCAAGGATGATCGTGCCGCCGCCCAATTGCCGCATCGCCACCTCGAACGACACGCGGGTGCGGGTCGACGGCTTCTCGAAGATCATCGCCAGGGTCTTGCCGTCGAGCGGGCGGTCGGCGCGCCCGTTCTTGTAGGCAATGCCGAGATCGAGGATGCCGCGCAATTCGGGCGTCGCGAACTTGTCGATGTCGAGGAAGTGGCGGGGCGGCCCCGGCTCGGGGCGCCCGCCGACCAAGGTGGCCCCCGCAAGGGAGCCACGCCCAAGGGCACTGCGCGTGGCCACCGCTCTTATGGCGCGGGCCATTCGCTCGCGACCTTGTCGAGGATGCCGACCGCCTCGTCGATCTCCTTTTCGCCGGCGACGAGCGGCGGCAGGATGCGCAACACGTTGTCGCCCGCGGTCAGCACCAGGAGGCCCTTCTCGCGCGCCTTGGCGACGACGTCGCCGGCGGTGACGACGCACTTGATGCCGAGCAGCATCCCCGAGCCGCGCACGCTCTCGAACTGCTTGGGATGGGAAGCGACGAGCCTCTCGAGCTTGCCCCAGAGGTACTTCGCGGTGTCGTTGACCTTGTCGAAGAAGCCCGGCGCCAGCATTACGTCGAGCACGGCATTGCCCGCCGCGGTCGATAGTGGGTTGCCGCCGAAGGTCGAGCCGTGCGAGCCGGGCACCATGCCGACCGCCGCCCTCTCGGTCGCCAGGCAGGCGCCGATCGGGATGCCGTTCCCCAGCGCCTTCGCCACCGCCATGATGTCGGGCGGGACCCCGGCCCACTCATGCGCGAACAGCTTGCCGGTGCGGCCCATGCCGCATTGGACCTCGTCGTAGACGAGCAGCAGCCCGAATTCGTCGCAGATCGCCCGCAGTCCCTTCAGATAGTCGGCCGATGGCGCGCGCACACCGCCTTCGCCCTGCACCGGCTCGACCAGGATCGCCGCGGTGTGCTGGGTGATCGCGGCGCGCATCTCGTTGAGGTTGTTGAACGCGACGTGGTCGAACCCGTCCATCACCGGACCAAAGCCCTTGAGGTAGGCCTCCGCCCCGGCCGCGGCGAGCGTGGCGAAGCTGCGGCCGTGGAACGAGCCCTGGCAGCCGATCACCCGGTAGCGTTCGGGATGGCCGGTCTCGCTCTGGTACTTGCGCGCGACCTTGATCGACAATTCGACCGCCTCGGCGCCCGAATTGTTGAAGAACACCGTGTCCGCGAAGCTGTTGGCGACGAGCCGCTCGGCGAGCTTCTCCTGCCCCGGGATGCGGAACAGGTTTGAGGAATGCCACAGCGTGTTGGCCTGCTTGGTCAGCGCCGCGATCACCTGCGGGTGGCAGTGCCCGAGCGAGGTGACGGCGATGCCGCTGGTGAAGTCGAGAAACTTGCGCCCGTCGGTGGCGTAGAGGTAGCAGCCTTCGCCCTTTTCGACGGCGACATCCCACCGACCATAGGTCGGCATTACCGGTGTGATCACGGAACTTCTCCTGTGCGATGGATTGGCGGAACGGATTGACGACAGACGGTTGCTGCTATCGTCGTCGTCGCCCGTCCGCGGGCGCGATCCGTCGCTGGCCTTTTCTGTGCCGGCTAAACCCTGGGTCGCGCTTCATCGCCACGCTCCTCGCCTTTTCCGGCGGCACGCGCCGGCAAGCAGGAAAGCGCCGGAGTATGCGGACGGTGGATAACTCTGTCAATTCGCGGCGAAGCAGCTCAACGCGTCGCCGGGTGCTGCGCGGCGTGGCCGCTGACCTCGGCGCCGTCGCTCTCGCCCAAGCGCAGGAAGCCGACCGCCGACACCAGCGGCACCACCGCGATCAGCAGGAAGACGACACGGAAATCGTCGACCGTCACGTGCTCCTGTCCGGCGACGATGGCGAGCAGCGCCGCGCCGAAGGCTACGCCGAAGCCGCGCGCCAGCTGCTGGAAGACGCCGCTGACGCTGGTGCTGCGCGACAGGAGCGGCGAGGGCACGTCGGCAAAGCTGATCGTGTTCAGGGCCAGGTATTGGATGCTGCGCACGCAGCCCGAGGCGAGCACGCAGGCGACGACGATCCAGGCCGGCGTCGCGGCGTCGATGAGGGCGAAGATCGCGGTCACCGCCGCCGCGCCGAGCGCGCCCAGAACGAGGGTCCAGCGAAACCCGAGCCAGCGCAGGATCGAGCGCGAACCGGTGCGCACCAGCATCGCGCCCAAGGTAGAGGAAAAGCTCAGCGAGCCCGCCTGCATCGGGCTGAGCCCATAGCCGACCTGGAACAACAGCGGCAGCATGAACGGGGTCGCGTCGAGCCCCATCCGGCAGATGCCGCCGGTCACGGTGCCGACCCGGAACGTCTTGATCTTCAACAGGGTGAGGTCGAGCACCGGTGCGGCGCTGCGCCGCGCATGGCGGACATAGACGTAGAAGATCACGAACGAGATCGGGAAGAACATCTCGCCGACCCACGGCGCGATCATCGGCCGCCCGAGATTCTCGATCGCGAACTCGAACATGAATAGGCCGATCGCGGCGATGAAAAACCCGCCGATATCGAAGCGGCTGGGCGCCGGGGCGCGGAAATTCTCGAACAGAAAGTACCCCAGCACTGCACCGACGATCCCCATCGGGATGTTGAGGTAGAACACCCAGCGCCATGAGGCGTAGCTGGTGAGGAACCCGCCGACGATCGGCCCCACCGTCGGCCCGATCATCGCCGGGATCGTCATCCAGTTCATCGCCGAGACCAGGCTGGCGCGCGGAAAGCTGCGCAGCAGGATAAGCCGGCCGACCGGCGTCATCATCGCCCCGCCGAACCCCTGGATCACGCGGAACCCGACCAGCATCGGCAGGCTGGTCGAGAGGCCGCACAGCGCCGATCCGGCCGCGAAAATCAGCACCGCCGCGCAAAACACCACGCGGGTGCCGAGCCGGTCGGCGATCCAGCCGCTGACCGGGATGAACACCGCCAGGCTCAAGAGGTAGCTGGCGATCACCAGGTTGAGCCGCAGCGGGTTCTCGCCGAGGCTCTTTGCCATCGCCGGGATCGACACCGCGATCATCGTCGAGTCGAGCCCCTCCATAAAGAAGGCGCAGCCGACGACGAGCGGGATCACCACGCGGAGCTGCGGCAGAGGAGTAGGAAGGGCCGCTTGGCTCACGTACGATCTCGACGGTTTAACGCGAGCCGATGGTAGAGGACAATACGACGGCATGGGCCAACAAACCATCGACGCCGCGCTGATCGAGCGCTGGGCGCTCCACTACCTCGGCCGCTACGCGAGTTCCGCAGGGAATCTACGACGCGTCCTGCTGCACCGGTCGCGGCGGCGCCTCGGCGAGGAGCGCGAGGCGATGTCAGCCGTTGCGCCGCTGGTCGATGCGCTGGTGACGCGCTACCGGGAATCGGGCCTCGTCGACGACGCTGCCTATGCTGCCGGGCAGGCGCGGGCGCGGCTGCGGCGCGGCCAATCGCTGCGCGCCATCCGCGCCGGGCTCGCGGCCAAGGGGGTCGGCGCCGAGGACGCCGCTGCGGCGTTCGAGGCGCTGCGCGAGGAGGGCGGCGACCCCGACCTCGCCGCCGCTTGCGCCTTTGCCCGCCGCCGCCGGCTCGGGCCGTTCCGCCGCGGCCCGCGGGACGATGAGGATCGCGGCAAGTCGCTCGCCGCCTTTGCCCGCGCCGGGTTCGCCCGCGCCGCCGCCGAGGCCGTGCTCGCCTGCGCCGATCCCGAGGCGGCGGAAGTACTGGTCAGGGGGGAGGCTGGATAGAGATCTTGCGTCCTTCGAGGCTCCGCTGCGCGAAGCACCTCAGGATGAGGGCGTTTCTTGTGCCATCATCAAACATTCCTCATGCTGAGGAGCGGGCGCCGCCTGCGTCTCGAAGGACGCGATGACGGTGCTGCAGCTGGAGAGCGTTCAGCTCGTTTCCCGCTCTTTCATCAGCCGGGCGACGCCGTGCGAGTCGCTGTCGTCGCGGGCCTCGAGTTGGGCGACGATGCGCGGCCGGTCTATGGCCGGGCGGTTCTGGCTCAGCTTGAACTTGCCTTCGAGCCGGCCGACCGCGATCTCGAACCCGAGAATGCCGCCCATCATCCCGTCGAGGAACGCGCCGGGCAGGTCCTGCATCCGCCAGGGCGCCGCCTCGCGCGTCTCGTGCCGCTCGGAAAGCCGCCGCAGCAGCCCGCGCAGCCACTCCTTGTCGGCGATCGCGCGGGACGGCCCGTAGGCGTGTACGCTGGCATAGTTCCAGGTTGGCACCGCCGGCCCGGCCGCGTACCAGCCCGGCGAGATGTAGGCATGCGGCCCCGAGAAGACGACGAGCGCCTCGCCCGCGCCGTCGAGATCGGCGCATTGCGGGTTGGGGAGCGCGAGGTGGCCCTGCAGATAGAGCTTGCCGTCGCGGCGCTCGAGCAGCAGCGGGATCTGGCTGGCGATCGTCCCGCCGCCGCCATGGGTCACCAGCAGCGCGAAATCGTACCGCTCGATATGCGCGATCAGCACCGCTTCGCCGGTCTCGGTGAAATGTGGCGGCAGATAGACCATCGGTTTAGACTACGCCCACCACCAATGCTCAACGACAAGGCTGCCGAGCAGCAGCACCCCGGCGGCGACCAGCACCCCGCCCGAGCCGCGATTGATCCACACCAGATGCCGGCGCTGGAAGGTCATGCGCAACAGGCCGGCGCCGGCGACGAGGCCGATCCACCAGACGAACGAGCCCAGCCACACCCCGGCGACCAGGATCGCCGCATGGGTCAGGGTCGCCTCCTCGCCGGTAAAGCCGATCGCTCCGAAGATCGCCAGAAACGACAGGATCGTCACCGGGTTGGTGATGGTCAGCGCGAAGGTCGAGGCGAAGTCGCCGAACAGCCCCTCCGGGTCGCGGCCTGCCCGGCTGCGCTCGGTCGGGTCGCTCATCAGCCCGGTGATGCCGACGTAGAGCAGGAAAACCGCGGCGCCCATGCGCAGCCAGTCCTGGTAGTCGAGCAGCAGGTTGGAGATGAAGGTGAGGCCGAACCCGGCGATGATGCCGAAAAAAGAGTCGGCCGAGGCGGCGCCCAGCCCGGAAAACAGACCCGGCAGCCGGCCATCCAAAATCGTGCGGCGGATGCACAGGATGCCGACGGGGCCGACCGGAACGGCGATCACAATGCCGACCAGCATCCCCTTGAGCAAAAAGCCGATCAGCATCCCTGTTCAATCCCCGCCACGCTGCCGCAGTCTCTGTGAAGCATCGCATTGGCGCAATGTCTAAAGCCGGGGCCAGCCATCGCAATCAACTATGCCGTCGAATTCGCGTTATGCTGACCGCCCCGGTCGGGAATCGCTCGTGTCCCAATTGCCGAAAGGTCGCCGATGTCCAGCGCAGAAACCCGACCCGACAACGCCCACGGCTTCGCGTTCGCCGGCATCGACGGCGGCAGCCTGCCGCTCGCGGCGTGGCGCGGGAAACCGGTGCTGATCGTCAACACCGCCTCGTTTTGCGGCTACACCCCACAATATCGCGATCTCGAGGCGTTGTGGCGCCAGTACCGCGACAAGGGGCTCGTCGTCCTGGGCGTGCCGTCCAACGATTTCGGCGCGCAGGAGCCGGGCTCGGCGGCCGAGATCAAGAGCTTCTGCGAGACCAACTACCAGGTCGATTTCCCGCTCA